>Ga0272441_10000374_pt1 | contig 103247 bp, 84 predicted proteins | sample SSMProp6N_FD_193582 | JGI IMG/M metagenome (GOLD analysis project Ga0272441, IMG submission 193582) | Marine sediment archaeal communities from Little Sippewissett salt marsh, Falmouth, MA, United States - SSM-Prop-6N | ecosystem: Environmental > Aquatic > Marine > Wetlands > Sediment ...
CACGTATATCAGACTGATGCATCGTCGAAGCCGCCTGCCCCAAAGCATTTTCAGAGAAAAGATGTAGTCGAAAACCAAAACAATCGAATATTTACCCTTGACGAAGGTCGTTCCATATCAGGGTGGGTTCTCAACCCACGCGGAAGGACGTCGCGTACATGGACGCGTGGGTCAAGGACCCACCCTAAAATCTCTGTGCCGATAACGGATTCCCCCGGCGTTGCCCCATAGCCAGGGTCTGCGGCCTTGACGCTGCCACCCCGGGGACCGACAAGGGGCGGTGTCCGCCTGCCGCGAGATGTTCAGACACACCATGCGGGCGGGGATTTTTCCTTTGGATTGACGCCGGTTCGGCTCTGCGGTATGTTGATTGGGCCTGATCGGTGGGCCCCTGGCAGGGCGGCCGATTTGTCGCGACAAAGCGCGTACCCGATAGGGATGTCTTTTGGGAGGGCAGCAGTCATGGATTGTCCGGCTTGTGGAAATCAGTTACGGGAGATGACCGCCGGCGACATTGCGGTGGACGTTTGCGACGGCGGATGCGGCGGCATCTGGTTCGACAATTACGAATTGAAGAAGTTCGACGAGCCGCACGAGGAGGCGGGGCTGGACCTTCTCGACGTCGAGCGAAACGAGAGCACCGCCGTGGATCACAGCGAACGGCGCAAATGCCCCAAGTGCGGCGACGTGGTGATGATGCGCCACTTCTTCAGCGTCAAGCGCGAGGTGGAGCTGGATGAGTGCCCGAGCTGCGGCGGCATGTGGCTCGACGCGGGCGAGCTGGGCAAGATCCGCAGCCTCTACGGGTCCGAGGAAGAACGCCGGCAGGCGGCCAAGGAGTACTTCGACGAGGTCTTCGCCGAGAAGCTCGATGCGGTAGGCTCCCAGACCGAGAAAAGCGCGGTCGGCCGGGTTGGCAATGTGCTCAAGTTCCTCAGCCCCAGCTACTACTTCCGGGGCAGCAAGTGGTAGTGACCCGGGTGGCAGCGTCAAGGCCGCAGGCCTTGGCGATGGGGCCTCAGTAGCGCGTTTCATAAACCGTGCGGCTATAGATTGCTTCGCTTCGCTCGCAATGACATGCAGAACTCGTAGATGTCGTGGCGAGCAGCGCCGCGACTCCCACTGTCGCAAGGTGCTGGGCCTGTCGCATCGCAAAGGGTTCTGGATGGGCTGACGCGCCGAAGACGCCGGAGGAATATCATGAGGTTCATCAGGTTTTTCGGTACTTCCGTGTCTCTTGGGGGCTCTGCCCTCAAACCCGCGGCATTTGCCGCTTTGGACCAACGGTATGGAGAAGGTCCCTGGTTTGCCCCTTGGCGCGAGCGACCGTGGCAGGTACGCTCGATTGCTGTGGAGGATAAGGCTGTGCTGGCAAGCCCCGCGACCGCCGCAGCAACCGTAGGGTGGGGCTTGCCCCACCATCCTTTGTTCGGTGGGGCAAGCCCCACCCTACCGCTGGCGTTGCTATCATGACTGAGAACGGGCAGGGCATGGAATCGTATCCCGAGCCGATGCCGGCGCCGAGCGAGGCGCCTGCTCCCGGTCCCTGGGGCTTCTGGCCCACGGTCGGTCTGTCCCTGGTCATTACCATCGCGTACACGCTGGCGCAGGTGGCCGTGGTGGTCGCATTCACCATCCCGGCCGTGACTCAAACCAAGGATTTGGACATTGAGGCGTTTGCCGAGGGGCTGCTGCACAACGGTTTGTTCTGGTCGCTGGCGATCTGCGTCGCCGCCCCGGTCACCATCGTCCTGACGCTGGTCTGCGCCGCCGCACGCAAGGGTGTTGGCGTGCGTGAGTACCTGGCGTTGCGGTGGCCCGGCGGACGCACCATCGCAATGTGGTGTCTCATCCAGTTGGCGTTCATCGCGTGCGCCGACGGACTCACCTACCTGTTTCGCGGTCGCATCGTGCCGCCGTTCATGGTCGATGTTTATCAGACGGCCTACTTCGTGCCCCTGCTGTGGTTTGCCTTCGTTGTCGTGGCCCCGGTCACGGAAGAGCTGTTCATTCGGGGATTCCTCTTTCGCGGAATCGAGCGGTCCCGCCTCGGTCCGGCCGGCGCGATCGTCCTGTCCTCGTTAGCCTGGGCCGCGATGCACACGCAGTACGATCTCTACAGCATCACCGTGATATGCCTCGGCGGTTTGCTCCTGGGCTACGCCCGGCTGCGGAGCCGTTCGGTGTATCCCGCCATCGCCATGCACCTCGTGCACAACCTCGTTGCCACTATCGAGGTGGCCATCTGGCTGGCCCTCGCGCAACCGTCCGGATGAAAGGCCGGCGGCACGAAAGAACGCACAATTTCTTTGCGAATCCGTAAATGAGTCAGTGTCACCATTGACAAGTCCAGGTCGGCTCGCTACACCTCTGTCGGGTTTTTTTCTGCCCCGTTCCGGGGGCGGGTGATGTTATGGAGACGCAAGGTGAAAATCGCTATCGTTTATAATCGCGACTCACGCAACGTGATCAATCTGTTCGGGTTGCCCAACCGCGAGCGCATCGGGCTCAATACGATCCGGCGGATTGCCGACGCGCTCAAATCCTACAAGCATCGGGTAGAGGCCTTCGAGGGTGACAAGGACCTGATCGACCGGTTGGAGGAATTCATGCCCCGCGTGGTGAAAGGGGAGCGGCCCGGTCTGGCGTTCAACCTCTCCTACGGCATCCAGGGCCAGGCGCGGTATACACACGTCCCGAGCATTCTGGAGATGGTGGGAATCCCCTACGTTGGTTCCGGGCCCCTGGCGCACGCCCTGGCCCTCGACAAAGTGGTGGCCAAGATGATTTTTCAGCAGCAGGGTCTGCCCACGCCGGACTTTCGCGTTCTCAACCCCTGGCAGTCCGATCTTTCGGTCGATCTGCCCTATCCGCTGATCGTCAAGCCCAAGAACGAGGCGGTCTCCTTCGGCGTGAGGGTTGTGGAAAACGACGCGGACCTCCGTGACGCGGTGAAGGTCATTTTCGACGCGTTCCAGCAGCCTGCGGTCGTAGAGTCCTTTATCGACGGACGCGAGATCAACGTCGGCCTCATCGGCAACAATCCGCCGGAGACCTTCGCCCCGGTCGAGCTCCTTTTCGGCGCCGGCGGCCCTCCCATCTACACCTACGAAGACAAGACCGGCAAGGTGGAGCGCCGCGTGGGTTTCCAGTGTCCCGCCGACATCACCGCCGACACTGCCGGCAGGGCGCAGGAGCTGGCTCGTCGCGCGTTCGATGCCCTGGGTTGCTACGATTGCGCCCGGGTGGACATGCGGCTCGATGCCGAGGGGCGGCTCTACCTGCTCGAAGTCAATAGTTTGCCCAGTATGGGTGAGCATGGCTCCTATACCGTTGGCGCCGAGCGCGCCGGGCTCGACTATCCTAAACTCGTGAACCGGCTCGTCGAGGTCGCCGGCGCTCGCTATTTCGGTACGCCCAAACCGCCTCTGTTTAGCGTCAAGGGCGCCCACCCGGGCCAGCTCGTCCTGTCTTTTCTGAGCCAGCGACGCGACCAGATGGAACGCCAACTGCGCACCTGGACGGCGCTGCACAGCCGCACCGGCGATGCCGTGAGAATCCGCGAGGCCGCCGGAAAGCTGGGCGAGAGCCTCCGTGAGATCGGCCTGGAACCGGTAGAAGATCTGACCGACGCACGCAGGACCTGGGGCTGGCAGACGCGGGCGGGGTACGAGGGCGGCACCCTTCTGATCGGCCACCTCGATGTTCCTTTGCCCCCCGGCATTTCGGTGCAGGAATTCCGGCGCGATCCGGAATGGCTCTATGGCGAGGGGATCGGGTTGTCGCGCGGGCCGCTGGTGACCCTCGAATTTGTCCTCCGCGCCCTGAGGAATCTGCGCCGCCTGCGCCGGTTGCCGATCGGTGTGCTTTACTACGCCGACGAAGGCCGCGATTGTGTCGACAGCGCCGAGACGATTTGCCAGGCATCCGCCCGGGCGTCGCGCGTGCTCGTCCTGCGTCCCGGGAATCCTGAGAACAAGGTGGTGACCCAGCGGCGCGGGTGGCGTCGCTACCGGCTGCACGCCGAGGGAGTGCCCCAGCGGCTGGGAAAGGCGGGCAAGAAACCCGACGTGCTACGCTGGATGTTCGCCAAGCTGGACGCCCTTTGCGGCCTGTCCCGCGCCAGAGACCGTCTCACGGTCGCCGCCTCCAACCTGCACACACATGGTTTTCCCATGCTGCTGCCCCACGCCGTCGACGTCACGCTCATGGTCAGCTATGGGGAGGAGGCCCTCGCGCAGCAGGCGGACGCCGACATGCGCGAGATCCTCGGCAAAGACGGTATCCGCTGGGAGCTGGAGATGCTGTCGGAGCGCCCGCCGATGAAGAATCGCGCCGGCAACCGGCGTCTGGCCGAGGCGCTGGCGGGCGTGGCGGCCCACTGGGAGATTCCCTTCGAGTGCGAGTCCTCCCTGTGGCCCTCGGTGGCCGGCCTGGTGCCGGCCGGCACGCCCGTCGTCTGTGGCCTGGCGCCGGTGGGCAAAGATCTCTACCAGCCGCACGAAGCCGTTTCGCGGATCAGTATTCCGCAAAGAACGTTGTTGCTGGCCGAGTTTCTGGCCAGCGAATTGTAAGGTGTCGCGCCATGGCCCCGCGTCGCGATCCAGGTGATACCGAATCGAAGGACCTAACGCCCGCCGGCGTGTACAAACCGCAGCGTGTCGGGGTCTCCGGGCACGGGATGGTCAGCACGCAACACTTCCTGGCCACGGAGGCCGGCGTCCGGGTGCTCCAGGAGGGGGGCAATGCGGTCGATGCGGCGGTGGCCGCGGCCTTTGCGCTCGGGGTGTGCGAGCCGGCCGCTTCCGGTCTGGGCGGCCAGACCATGATGCTTATCCATGCAGCGCGCAGACGCCGGACGTTCGCCCTCGACGGATCGTCGCGGGCGCCCAACCGCACGAACACCACCGAGTTGCCCCGAAGCGCGCGGCAGTATGGGTACAAGGCGACGACGGTTCCCAGCACGCCCGCCGTCCTGGCCTATGCCCTGAAACACTATGGCAACATGCCTCTGGCGGCGGTCATCGAGCCGGCGGTGGAGCTGGCCGAGCGGGGGTACCGGGTCAGTGAGTTGCAGCGGAGGCTGTTGCGGCGCGTTCGCAAGCATCTCCAGCGCGGGTCCGCCGCACAGTGTTTTCTCAAGAACGCGACCCGGTCGTTCCGGGTCGGTGAGCGCTTTCGCCAGCCGGCACTGGCCGAGACCCTCCGCCGGGTGGGCCGCGTCGGCATCCGGGATTTCTACACAGGAGAGATTGCTGCGGCGATTTGTCGCGACATGGCGCGCCACGAGGGTTTGATTACGCGGGAGGACCTGGCCCAGATTCCCTGGCCCATCGAGCGCCGCCCGGTGAGTAGTCATTACGAGGGTCTGCGCGTGGTGACTTTCCCCCCGCCCGGTGCTGGAAGGACGCTGGTCGAGCTGCTAAATATCGTCAGTCATCTTCCGCTCAAGTACCGCAGTGCCGATACGCCCCGGGCCGCCGTGCTGCTGGCCCACGCCATCCAGCAGGCCAACCGGGACCGGCGCGACCGGCCCTACGACGCCAGCTTCTACGCCCAGGTCACCCAGCGAAGGATGCTCAGTCCCGATCACGCCGGCGTTATCGCGCGACGCGCGCTCAAGCAGATTCGTACGCACGGCGACACGACACACCTGTCGGTCATGGATCGCCAGGGCAACGTCGTGGCCCTGACCCAGTCGATCGAACGCGTTTACGGAGCTTGCGTGGCCACACCGGAATTGGGCTTCCTTTACAACAACTACATGCTGGCGTTTGAGGACGAGGACATCGCTCATCCCTATTACCTGCGGCCCAATGCCGTCCCCTGGGCCAGCGTCGCGCCTACCATCGTTCTGCGCGGATGGCGTCCGTGGCTGGCGATCGGTTCGCCCGGCAGCGAGCGAATCGCCTCTTCGGTGGCCCAGGTGCTGCTGCGACTGAAACACCATTCGCCTTTCGAAGCCGTTGACGCGCCGCGGCTGCACTGTGGTGTGGACGGGACCGTTTCGCTGGAGGTCTCCCGCATGCGCAGCGACATTCCGGAGGCCCTGAGGCGCCACGGCTTTGAGATTGACGAGCGGGACCCGTATTCTTTCTATCTCGGTTGCGTGCAGCTCGTGACGCGCGAAGGGGACCGGTTTGTGGGCGTGGCCGACCCGCGACGCGACGGCTCAGCCGAAGGACTCGACCGATGACACTGCCCCTGCTGATCTCGGTTCCGCATGCGGGAAGGAACATTCCCGAGGAGGCTCGTCCGTACTGTATCTTGACCCCGCAGCAGATCGTCGAGGATAGCGACGAGGGCGCGGGCGAGATCTACGACGTCCGCGACTGTGTGGCCGACTTCGTGACCTCCGACGTCGCCCGAGCTATTGTTGACCTGAACCGCGATGAGAGCGACCGCAGCGCCGACGGGGTAGTCAAGACGCACACCTGCTGGAACGTTCCGGTCTATTCCGAGCCGTTGCCGGAGCCGCTGGTGCCGGAGTTGCTGGCCCGGTACTACCGGCCCTATCACGCGAGGCTTGCGAAACCTGCGCGTGGCGTTCGGCTGGGGATCGATTGTCACACAATGGTCGCGGAAGCTCCCCCGATCAGTCCCGACCCCGGCTCCCCACGCCCGCACATTTGCCTCAGCGACGCGAGGCATACGTGCCCGTCGCAGTGGTTGCGTCAACTGGCTCTCTGTCTCGAGCGCGCATTTGAGACCGATGTATCCATCAACGAGCCTTTCGAGGGCGGGCACATCATTCGAGCCCATTGCCGCGAGATCCCCTGGATGCAGCTCGAACTCAGTCGAGCCCCGTTCCTCCCGCTGGCGGAGAAACGCCGAAGGGTGCTCGATACGCTCGCGTGTTTCTGCGCGGCTGTCTTCTAACCGCTCCTGGCTGTCGCTCTCTGCCATATTGGCACCACGTGGCGGTTGGGCGCATTTCGTAACTCTTTTTCCTGAAGGGTTTTACGGGTGGATTGCGTTTAGGCACGGCGTTTGCACAAGGATGTGTGTATACGGACCACAGTTTATGCGCATCTGCGCAGACGAGGTGAAACAGATGAAATTCGACAAGTTTACATTGAAAGCTCAGGAAGCGTTGGCAACGGCTCAGCAGATGGCGATGGCCAGGTCGCACACGGTTCTGTCGCCGCTGCACCTGCTCGGTGCGCTGCTCGACGACGCAGAGGGCGTGACGGTCATGGTGCTCAAGAAGATCGGCGCCAACGTGAATCGCATAGGCGAGATGACCGAAAGCGAACTGGGGCGGCTGCCGCAAGGCGCTGCGGCGGGGCAGCTCATGCCCGATCCGGCTCTCAACCAGGTCGTGCTCGATGCGCAGAACCGCGCCGACAAGATGGGCGATGAGTACCTCAGTGCCGAGCATTTGTTTCTGTCGCTGGCCGGCGTGCAGAGCGATGCGAAGGAGATTCTGAGCGTCAACTCCGTGACGCCCGAGCAGATCGAAAACGCCCTCAAAGAGATCCGGGGCGGCGCCACGATCACGGACCAGAATCCGGAGGAGAAGTACAAGGCGCTGGAGCGCTACGGCATCGATTTGTTGGAGATGGCCCGCCAGGGCAAGCTCGATCCGGTGATTGGCCGGGACGAGGAGATTCGCCGCTGCATGCAGGTGCTCAACCGGCGCACGAAGAACAATCCCGTTCTGATCGGCGAGCCGGGGGTTGGAAAGACCGCTATCGTCGAAGGTCTCGCCCAGCGCATCGTCGCCGGCGACGTGCCGGCCGGACTGAAGAACAAGAAGGTCGTCGCGCTGGACATGGGCGCCCTGATCGCCGGGACCAAGTTTCGCGGCGAGTTCGAGGACCGTCTTAAGGCCGTCCTCAAGGAAGTCATCGGCGCCGACGGGCAGATCATTCTCTTCATCGACGAGCTGCACACGGTCGTCGGCGCCGGCAAGGCCGAGGGGGCCGTCGATGCGGGCAACCTGCTCAAGCCCTCGCTGGCCCGGGGCGAGCTACGCTGCATTGGGGCCACGACCATTGACGAGTACCGCAAGCACGTCGAGAAGGACGCGGCGTTGGAGCGGCGGTTCCAGCCGATTGTCATCGACGCGCCGAGCGTGGAGGACACGGTCGCGATCCTGCGCGGCTTGAAGGACCGTTACGATACGCACCACGGCGTGCGCATCACAGATGCGGCGCTGGTCGCGGCCGCGACGCTATCGAACCGGTATATCACCGATCGCTGGCTGCCCGACAAGGCCATCGACCTGATGGACGAGGCCGCGTCCAAGCTGCGTATCGAAAACGATTCGCTGCCGGCCGAGCTGGACGGCATTCGCCGCAAGATCGTGCAGCTTCGGATCGAACGCGAGGCCCTCAAGAAGGAGAGCGACTCGGCCAGCAAGCAGCGGCTCAAGAAAGCCGAAAAGCAGTTGTCCGACCTGCAGGAGAAAGACACGGAGATGACCGCGCAGTGGGAGAGCGAGAAGGGCGGCATCGACCAGATCAAGGAACTCAAGCAGCAGATCGAGCAGGCCCAGATGCAGTTCGAGGAGGCCCAGCGTCGCGGCGAGCTGGAGCAGGCCGCCCGGCTCAAGTACGAAACCATCGTCAACCTTAAGAAAGAACTCCAGGACCGAGAAGCACAGCTCGCCCACTCGGAGAAGGCCAAGATGGTTCAGGACGAGGTGACCGACGAGCACATCGCCCAAGTCGTCGCGAAATGGACGGGGATTCCGGTGTCCCGGCTGCTCACCGGCGAGCGGGAGCGGCTGATGCAGATGGAAGACCGCATTCGCCAGCGCGTGGTCGGCCAGGACGAGGCGGTCGCGGCGCTGTGCAACGCGGTGCGTCGGAGTCGCTCGGGCCTGTCCGACCCGAACCGGCCGATCGGGACCTTCCTGTTCCTCGGCCCGACCGGTGTCGGCAAGACGGAGCTCTCCAAAGCGCTGGCGGATTTCCTGTTCAACGACCCCGGCGCTTTGGTGCGGATCGACATGAGCGAATTCATGGAGCAACACTCGGTCGCGCGGCTCATCGGCGCCCCTCCGGGCTACGTGGGCTACGAAGAGGGCGGCCGACTCACCGAGGCCGTCCGGCGCAAGCCCTACTCGGTGATCCTGCTCGACGAGATCGAGAAGGCCCATCCCGACGTGTTCAACGTGATGTTGCAGGTCTTTGATGACGGCCGGCTCACCGATGGCAAGGGCCGCACCGTGGATTTCAAGAACACCGTCATCATTATGACCAGCAACATCGCCAGCCAGCAGATTCAGCAGCTCACCGAAGAGCAGGGCGCCGACTGGGAGATCGAGGCCCACGTCAAGGACGTCCTCAAGAAGGTCTTCAAGCCCGAGTTCCTCAACCGGATCGACGAGGTCATCGTCTTCCATATGCTCAACAAGGACCACCTCAAGCACATCGTCGATATTCAGCTCGGCTACCTGGCCGAACGGCTCAAGGATCGCAAGATCAAGCTGGAGTTCACCGACGCCGCCCGCGATCAGATCATGGCCGAAGGTCACGATCCCGTCTACGGCGCCCGCCCGCTCAAGCGGACGATCCAGCAGCGCCTCGAGAACCCGCTGGCCATGGAACTGCTCGCTGGCAAGTTTAACGACGGTGACACCATCCAGATCAACGCCGAAGCCCACAGCTTCGCTTTTGAAAAAGCGAACTGATACCCATAACCCCAGTTTGGTGGAGAGGACGCTCGACCACGGGCGTCCTCTCGCTGTTTGAACCGAGGCCGTAAGGTGGGCTTCGGCCCATGCTGCCAAACTTCGCTTTTGAGAAAGCGAACAAATTACAGGGGCGAACACCCGGTGGGCATCAAGAAAGCTGGTCTGCTAATGCGATGGTATTTACGGCCACTGCCAAATTCTGTATAATTCTCAGTACAGGCAGAAGAAAGGCGACGGGCATGGAAAGGCCGATGAGTTCGGCAGGCTCGTTGCGTGTGACGAGGTCGGGCGAAGATACGTGAGGTTGATATGATCAGCCGAAAACTGCTCAAGGCCGAAATAGACAAAGTCAGAAGCGAGTACCTGACGCTATTGTACGGCATTATCAAGTTGTTTGAGAGGAATGCACGGGAGGATCTGAGGTCGGCTCCTGCGGAGGTCCAAGCCACCGAAGCCAACGCGCATTCCAACTGGCATGATTTTGTCGCCAGCACCTACGGCTGTCTTGCCGACACACCGATTTCACGCGGTCAGCAGGGGCTTTACGAAAGCCGTGAGGCCATGGGATGAAATACCTGCTGGACACGAACGTCTGTATTCGCTACTTGAATGGCCGGTCAGAGAGAGTCCGTGAGAGGCTTGAGGCCTCGTCGCCCGACGAGATTGCCTTGTGCTCGGTTGTCAGGGCGGAGTTGCTCTACGGCGTCTTGAAGAGCGCGCAACCGCAGAGGAATGCGAACCGGCTGGCTCGTTTTCTCGGAGGATTTCCCTGTCTGCCTTTTGACGAGGTGGCCTCGGCGACCTATGCTGAAATCCGTTTTCGCCTCGAAACCATCGGTAAACCCGTTGGGCCAAATGATTTGATGATAGCAGCCATCGCTGTTGCAAACAGATTGGCCCTGGTCACCCACAATACGAGGGAGTTTGGCCGAATCGAGGGCCTGACTGTCGAAGACTGGGAGGCGTCTCCCGCCTGAATGCCTGTCTTTCCCCGGCCGGGCGCGTAATGCGCGAATGCAACTCTCCGACTTGTCATGTATGTATATTGGAGACGGACCATCGCATCTTTGAGTGCGATCGAGTGTGCCAAACGCGCTTTTTTTCTTGGGGCAGATCGCGTATCTTCTTCGGCGGGTAGTTTTGTGGGAAAAAGGTAAGGAGTGACAGATGCGTCGACGAGATCTCCTCAAATCGCTTGGCTTGGGCGCTGCGGCGTGCCTGGTTCCGTCTGTGGGCGGTCGTGCCATTGCGATGGGCGCGGACGAAGAAGAGCAGGCAATCCCCTCCCGGCCGAATGTGGTTTTCATTCTCGCCGACGATCTGGGCTGGTCTCAGATTGGGTGTTACGGGAGCGGTTTCTACCAGACCCCGAACATCGATCGGCTGGCGGCGCAGGGCATGCGGTTCACCGACGCCTACGCGGCCTGCCCCGTGTGCTCGCCGACGCGGGCGAGCATCATGACGGGCAAGTACCCCGCGCGGCTGCACCTGACCGATTTCATTGCCGGGGGCAACTTCCCGCACGAGCGGCTCAAACAGCCCGACTGGCAGAAGTTCCTGCCCCTGGAGGAAGTGACTCTCGGGGAGCTTTTCCAAAGCCGCCGCTACGCCACGGCCAGCTTTGGCAAGTGGCACCTGAGCATCGCCAAGAAGCCGCCCGAGAGCCTGCCCTACAATCCCGACAGGCAGGGTTTCGATGAATCACTCGTGACGTACAAGCCTTCGTCGAGGCACGACCCGGAAGCCGACGCGCACAACGTCGAGGCCATCACGCAGAAGTCGCTGGCGTTCCTCGAAGCGAACCAGGATCGTCCCTTCTTCCTCTATGTCACGCACAACAGCATTCACAACCCGCTCAAGGGCAAGGCGCGCCTGGTGGAGAAATACAAGAACCGGCCCGGCGCCGACAAGGCCGAAAACAACGCCATCATCGCTGCGATGCTGGAGGACCTGGATGCGAGCGTGGGCCGGATTCTGCGGAAACTGGACGAACTGAAGCTCGCCGACAAGACGCTCGTCGTTTTCTTCTCCGATAACGGGGGGCTCGAAAGCGCCGCCAGCCAGAGCCCGCTGCGCAGCGGCAAGGCCAACCTGTACGAAGGCGGCATCCGCGTGCCGCTCATCGTCCGCTGGCCGGGTGTGGTGAGGCCGCACACCACCTGCAGCGAGCCGGTGATCAGCACGGATTTCTTTCCTACGTTTCGCGAGATTCTCGGCGCCGACGACATCGGCGCCAAATGCGGCGACGGCGTCAGCCTCCTGCCCCTGCTGCGGCAGACGGGCTCTCCGGGCCGACCGGCTCTCTACTGGCACTACCCGCACTACCACGGCAGCAGCATCGGGCCCGGCGGCGCGGTCCGGTCCGGCGACTACAAGCTCATCGAATGGTTCGACGAGAGTATCCACGGCCACCGCCTCGAACTGTACCATCTCAAAGACGATCTCGACGAGCGAAACAACCTGGCGGTGCAGATGCCCGCCAGGGCCGAACAGATGCGCCGCATGCTCGCGCTCTGGCGTCACCACGTCGGCGCCCAGGCCATGTCACCCAACCCCAACTACGATTCGCAAAAAGCCAAACGCTCAAAGGATACCCGGCGTTCATGACGTGACGTTCACGCGGCGCCCCGCTGCAAGCGGTCGGATTCGCCGCGCTGCTGCGCAACCAATGTCACTTGCTTCCATAGTATGTCACTGCCCACGCGCCCGCTCGACCGGCGGGCGGCTCGTGCGTCCTGGGGAAATCCTTGCTTACTCCGGGATTGGACTTGTTAATGTACCCCCCGCATACAGACGATTGTCACGATGACTGGTAACGTGACATCACTTGGGGTTGTATTCCTGATGTCATGCGCATCGAACAAAAGACATGTGTGCGTTCGCTGTGCGTGATTCTGTGTGGCGCCAGATCCGGTCTCTCTGAACATGGAATGTTTCTCTGCGCACGTTGCGCGGCAGGGTCGCGGTGCGCCATAACAATGGCAAAGAAAGTCCACTTAGGAGAGTACATCATGGTCGAGACAGCAAGCCGGAACCAGAAAGAAGCGCGAACAGCGCCGGCCAAGGAGGGCAAGTACCTGACGTTTGCCCTGATCAACGAGGAGTTTGGTCTGGAGATCGTCAAGGTTCGCGAGATCATCGGTTACATCGACGTGACGGCGGTCCCGCAGATGCCCGCGCACGTCAAGGGAGTGGTGAACCTGCGTGGACAGGTGATTCCCGTAGTGGACCTGCGGGCTCGGTTTGGGATGGAAGCGGTGGAGGTCACCGACCAGACCTGCATCATCGTGGCCGAGACCGCCCGGGGCGACCGCACGTACAGCACGGGCGTGGTGGTGGATCGCGTTCTGGAGGTGCTGGACATCAGCGGGGCGGACATCGAAGAGTGCCCGCCGTTCGGCGCGTCGGTGAATACGGAGTTCATCCTGGGCATGGCCAAGATCGAGGATTCGGTCAAGATTCTCCTCGATATCGACCGCGTTCTGGGCAGCGTCGATCTCGGCGGCCTCGGTGGCTGAAAGAGAACGAGAGCAGGAAGTCACAAGGGAGGTGCGTCACGATGACCGCGAGAAGCAGGGGCATGATGTGTACGACCGGCGGATTGGGAAACGGGGGCCCGTGGGTGGTGACGATTCTGGCGTCGCTTTTGACGGCGTGCTCTTCGCTGTCGGCCGCGATTGGGCCGTGTGAATGGGCTTACATTCGCCTGGACTACACCCGCGACGAGAAAGTCCGGCAGTTGCAGCGCTTCTGTGACAACGTTCACGATCTCGCCCGGCGCATGGCAAGTGACGAGGTGATGCTCGAATTCTTCGACGTGAGCCGTACCTATCACCACCGTCTCGGCGACGGTGCGGTGCCGAAGACGTTCACCCGCAAAATGACGGAATTTCAAAAGGGGATTGAGGAGCACTACTTCAGGAACTACCTGTGCTTCCACGACCTGCTGCTGGTTGATGTCACCGGAGATATTCTTTACTCCCTGCGTCGGGAAGCGGATCATCACGGAAACCTGTTTACGGGCAAGCTGGCCCGTACGATGCTCGTCGAGCGTCTGCGTCAGTGTCCGCGCGAAGAGGCCTTCGTCCCCTTTCATCACTACGCGGTGTCAGGCAAGCCGGCGGCCTTCTTCCTCGAACCGGTCCACCGGGACGGCCGGCATACCGGGTGGTTTGTCCTGCAGTGCGCCGCCAACAAGATCAATTCCCTGTTCGCCGGCGTCGAACAATTGGGCCAGACGGGCGAGGCCTTTCTGGTCAACCGCGAGGGCTACCTGCTAACCGAGTCGAGTTTCGAGGGCGACGCCACGATTCTCAAGAAGCACCTCGACGACCGCAACGTTCAGGCCAAGTTTCAGCAGCGCCGGGGACGCATGGCGGTCACGGACTACCGCGGCTTCGTCGCTCTGACCTCTTTTGAAGTATTCGATTTTCTCGATACGCGCTGGCTGGTGGTCGCGAAAGTGGACGAGGCGCAGGTTGTTACCGAGCATTACGCGCAGCATCGCAAGTACTATGGCGACCGGATCGCGCGGCATCTGGCGGACCTGACGCCGCCTCCCGGGCGTGGAGCGCTGCCGCCGACGGATCGGCAGGTGATTCGGGTGGATATGGATGAATTCGTACGAGCCAATCACGCCGAACGCCTGGAGACGCTCGGGGTGTCCACCTGTACCGCGATCATCGCCACCTACCCGGGCAAATTCGGCTACCTGGCGCACGTCAGTCCGTACGACCGGCTCTACGGCGGCGATGCCACCAACCTCCTGGGGCACGTCCTCCAGAAGATCAAGACATTCGACATTTACAAGTACGAGCGCCGGCGCGTGCGTTTCATCGTTGTCGCGCGGCATCTCGATAGCATGACCCGCATCGTGGACAAACTCGTGGACGAGGGATTTTTGCTCTCGCAGATCAGCATGCTGTACCACGGCGGGGCCGACTGCGCCAACGTCGCCTACGATTATTGCGACGATCGCATCGACGTCGAGTGGCTGTTCGAGTCAACATCCGAGCGTCGGTGCGTTCATCACGCCGATGACGCACAGAATCTCGGAACGATTGTCAAGCAGTGTATGAATTTATGAGACCTCAAGTGTGTGTTGTGTTGAAACCATTGTTGAAATTATGTGAAAAGGAGAGTGGTTATGTTTAGGAACATGAAGTTAGGGACCAAGGTTGCCGGAGGTTTCGGGGTCGTGCTGTTGTTCACGGCGATCGTAGGAGTCGTGGGTTTCCGCGGATTGAAGTCGGTGTCCGTCATCGTGGACAAGGCCGACGACGGGAATCGTCTGATCAAGCAGGCCAAGGACTGCCGGCAGCAGGAAAAGAACTTCATGCTGCGCAAGGACAAGAAGTATCAGACGGACAACGACGCGACGATGCAGGAGATCTACGATCAGATCGATGCGACCATGGCGAAGTTGAAAGACCCGGCGGACAAGGAGATGCTGAGCAAAGTGGAAAAGGCCGCCAAGGCGTATAAGGCCAATTTCGAGGGTTGGGTCACCCTGAGCGACCAGCAGGATCAACAGGAACAGGCCATGGTGGACAACGCGCGCGCCTTGATCGAGGAGTGTCAGAAGGTGCGTGTGGGTCAGAAGGACAAGGCGCAGAAGGCGCTGCAGTTGATGAACAACATCTCGCAGTTCACCCGCGCTCATCTGAACTGGGCCGCCGGCGTGCGGGAGTTCTTGATCGACAAGTCGCAGAAGACCCTGTCCGTGCAGACCGACGGCACGAAGTGCACTTTTGGACAATGGCTGGCCAGCGCCGAGTTTGACGAGCAAGCGGCGGTCGCGGGCAAGGCCTTTCAGGGCATCGTGGACCGCATGCGCGAGGACCATATGGCCCTGCACGCCTCGGCGATCGACGTGGAGAAGGCCCGCCAGGAGGCCAGTGACACCTCCGTCGAGACCTACGAGGAGAAGGTGGCGCCCGTCCTGAAGAAGATTCTCAGTGCCTTTGAGGAGCTGGAAGGATCGGCCAATACGGTCTACGCGGCCAAGCTGGAGAACGCCGATGCCGCCAACCGCCTGATCAAGTACGCTCAGGAGTGCCGGCAGCAGGAAAAGAACTTCATGCTCCGGGGCGACAAGAAGTACCACGAGCAGAACGACAAGACGATGCAGGACATCTACACCCAGTGCGATGATCTGATGACTTCGCTCGAGGTCAAGGCCGACGACGATGCCGTGGCGGCGATCAAGATCGCGGCCGAGACCTACAAGAAGGCCTTCGACAACTGGGTCACTCTGCACGAGCAGCAGAAGACCAAGGCCGAGGCCATGGTGACGAACGCGCGCGACTTTACGCAGTTGTGTGAAGACTTCCGCAGCGGCCAGAAGAACAAGATGACCGCCACCGGCGCCAAGGCCAATACCATGATGATCGGGGGCACCCTCCTGGCCATTCTCGTGGGCTCGGCTCTGGCCCTGTTCCTCACGCGGGGAATCACCAAGCCGCTGAGAAACATGTTCCAGGGTCTGAAATCCTTCAGTGCGGGCGAACTGGCCCAGACGGCCCAGATTTTCCGCGAGATCATCGGCAATCTCACCAGCGGCGCCGAGCAGGTGGCGGCGGCTTCGGGGCAGGTATCCTCGGCTTCGCAGTCGCTGGCCGAAGGAGCTACCGAGCAGGCCGCGGGTCTGGAGGAAACCTCTTCCAGCCTGGAAGAGATGGCCTCGATGACCAAGCAGAACGCCGACAACGCCCAGCAGGCCAACGCGCTGGCGGGCGAGGCCCGCACGGCCGCCGACCAGGGGGCCGGCTCGATGAACCGGATGAACGGGGCGATTCAGGAGATTCAGAAGAGCTCCGACGAGACGGCCAAGATCATCAAGGTCATCGATGAGATCGCGTTCCAGACGAATCTGCTGGCGCTGAATGCGGCGGTGGAAGCCGCCCGCGCCGGAGAGGCCGGAAAGGGTTTCGCCGTCGTCGCCGAAGAGGTTCGCAACTTAGCCATGCGTTCGGCCGAGGCGGCCAAGAATACCGCCGATCTGATCGAAGAGTCCGTGAAGAACTCCCAAAATGGCGTGGATATTGCCGCCGAAGTCGGCGGCGCGCTCGAGGAGATCGTGCAGGGGGTAAGCAAGACCACGGACCTGGTCAGTGAAATCGCGGCGGCCTCCCAGGAGCAGGCCCAGGGAATCGATCAGGTCAACACCGCCATCGCGCAGATGGACAAAGTCACACAGCAGAATGCTGCCAACGCCGAGGAAAGTGCCAGCGCATCGGAAGAGCTCAGTGCCCAGGCCGAGACCATGAACGAAGTCGTGGGACGGCTCATCACGCTGGTGGAAGGAGAGAACGCACGCCGGAAGAGCGCGCTGCCTCAACAAGCCGACCGCCCGCGTCAGAGCCGCAGCAATCGCGCGTCGGCAACAACCGGCCAGGACGCGCCGCCGGCGGGGCATCGGTTGGGCAAATCGGATGAGACGTTTCACCACATTTCGCAGGGTTCGGACGGTCGGTCGCGTACCGGTTCGGCCCCGGCGAAAGCTTCGGTAGAGACGGCGATTCCCCTCGATGATTCTGACGACGACCTCAATCGGTTCAACCGGTAATCGAATGAGGCACACGACCGTTTCCAGGCGGTCCGTCCGGGCCGCCTGGGAAACGTCTTCGTCGGCACGATGCACCCGGGGGGGCTGCATCGTGCCGGCAGACGGGAATCATCTGTTTTCGTGGCAGCGTAAGATGAGAAGGAGGTGCCATCATGGCCCAGACCGCTATGAACACGCAAACGTCGGTCAAGACGTTAACGGACAAAAAGGGCAAGTATCTGACGTTCGCTCTGGCCCAGGAGGAGTACGGCCTGGAGATTTTGAAGGTGCGCGAGATTATCGGCTACATCGAGGTCACTGCGGTTCCGCAGACGCCCCATTACGTCAAGGGCGTCATCAATCTGCGTGGACAGGTCATTCCCGTTGTCGATCTGCGGGCCAAGTTCGGCATGGAGACCACGGAGGTCACGGACCAGACCTGCATCATCGTGGCCGAGAGCACGCGGGGAAATCGCCGGTTCAACACGGGTATCATCGTGGACCGCGTCCAGGAGGTGCTGGACATCGCGGGTCGGGACATTGAAGAAGCCCCGCAGTTCGGCGCGTCGGTCGATACGGCGTTCATCCTCGGGATGGGCAAGATCGGCGAGTCCGTCAAGATTCTTCTGGATATCGACAGGGTGCTGGGCGGAGACGATCTGGGAGCGCTGACGGGCCTGCGCGAGTGTACTTCGGAACGTTCGCTGCCGCCCGTCGAGGAAGGCGGGTTGTAACCATGTGCAAGCAGAGCGTTGTTCTTATCATTCTTATCGTTCTCGGTACGGCGACGATGTCGGCGGCACAACGTGACATTGGCGCCGATCGGCGCATAGAACGACTGGAAGCCGAGATGGCCAACCTGCAGGCGGAATTGTCTCAACTCAAGGCCGAGCAGGCCGGCACGGCGCAGGAGAAGGCGAATGCGGAACCGGTGCCGGAATGGATTCGCCGGATCAAGATCAAAGGCGATCTTCGCTATCGCCACGAGTGGACGGACGCCGAATTCGAGTTGAAGGATCGCAACAGAGACCGTCTTCGGGCCCGGCTGGGCATTTACGGGCAGGTCAACGACGAGATCGACGTGGGATTCGGCCTGGCCAGCGGCAACAACGAAAGCGCAACCGGCACCAACCAGGATCTTACCGACGCCTTCTCGAGCAAAGACGTATGGCTCGATCTGGCTTTCTTCGACTACTGTCCCGCCTTCGCCGACGGCCTGCGCGTGCTGGGGGGGAAATTCCAGAACCCTTATTTCCGTGTCGGCAACAGCGATCTTCTGTTCGACACCGACGTCAGGCCGGAAGGATTCGCTGCCACTTACAAAACGCCGATCGACGACGGGGCGGACGTCTTCGGCGCTGTCGGGGCTCATTGCGTCGAAGAGAGGCGGACCGATGCCGATGCCAGTCTCTGGGCGGTCCAGGCCGGCCTTTCTTGTTGCCCCGAAGCTCTCGGAGGGGCTTGTGTCACCGCCGGAGCGGGCTACTTCGACTATGGAAACACCGAAGGTAAGTTGGCCCTGGGCACGAGCCTGCTCAATTTCAGAGGCAACGACAGCACCGGCGGCGTCTATGACAGCGATTTCGATATCGCCCAACTGTTTGTCGAGGTCGCCCTCTCGATGTGGGAACGTCCCGCGAAGGTCTTTGCCGAGCATCTGAAGAACACCAGCGCGGCATCGGGCCAGGACGCCGGCTACCTCCTTGGCGCGTGCGTGGGCAAATGCAAACAGCCGGGTGATTGGCAGCTCGCCTATAACTACAGAGACCTGGAGGCCGATGCGGCCATCGGCGCGCTGGCGGAGGCGACTTTTGCCGGCGGCGGGACCGCTGTGAAAGGGCACAAGATTGCTTTCGCCTATCAGCTTGCGAAGAATCTGCAGTTCGCTGCGACATACATGCCGGCCGAGAGGACGCGCTTGAACGCGACGACGGACCACGATGTGCTATTGGCGGATCTGAAGCTGAAGTTCTAACGACAGGCTCTCGGCGGTATACCCCGGGCGGAGACAGAAAAATACAGAAAAGGCGTAAATTGTGCTTGAGATTGGGGGCTTTGCGGCCGATTTAGCTATTCGGAAGCCGGCGGGGCAAGCTGGCCCGGCGCTTCCTTGCCTGTAATTGGGGGTCGGAACGTTCGCAGCCTGAAGTCGTTGTATGCTAATGGCACACGCGAGAAATCTCGTGATGCGTGTCTCGGTATTTATCGGTATTTGTTGGATGTAGTGCTTTTTTCGGAAAGCGAGGAACGGTTATGGGAAGATCACTGATGATTGTGGACGACTCGGCGACGATGCGCAAGATCATCATGCGCACCGTTCGGATGTCGGGTCTGGAGTTTGAGCGGACCGAAGAGGCCGGCAGCGGCGTCGAGGCCCTCGAAAAGCTTCAGGGTGGGCCGGTAGACGTCATCCTGTGTGACGTCAACATGCCTGAAATGAACGGAACGGAGATGGTGAAGAAGGCCAGAGAGCTGCCGCAGTGCGGCGAGACCAAGATCGTGATGGTCTCGACCGAAAGCGCCCAGGACTTGATCGACCAGGTCATCTCCGATGGGGCCGACGGCTACATCACCAAGCCGTTTACGCCCGAGAAGTTTCAGGAGAAGCTGACGCCCCTGTTGAACTGAGCGGATTTGGAATTGCAAATTGCGGATGGACGGCCTCTGGTGGTGCGAATCTCCCGTCGTCCATCCTGCGATGAGAGCATGTCGGGTGGGCTTGAGGCCCATGCTGGCAACTGTGTGACAGTGGAGGAACAATAAATGGTAACGACGGTAACCCTTAAGGACGTTCTTGTAGATAGCGCCAAGGAAGTATTCGAGACGATGGTCTTCATGGCGCTGGCGGAGTCGGACCCTGCGGACGCCGGCTTGTCTGACGTGACGCTGCTGGGGTCCATCACGTTCAAGGGTGACATGGAAGGATGTCTGGGCGTTTGTTGCGATGAGGTCTGCGCGCGGACGATCGCGGCCAACATGCTGGGCATGGACCCGGACGATGGCATGGGCGAAGAGGACGTCAGCGACGCCATGGGCGAGATCGCCAATATGGTGATGGGCGCCATCAAGTCGCGCATCCAGGACGAGGTGGGGACGATTGAAGTGTCCATTCCGTCGGTGGTGCAGGGGCGGGAGCTGAAGAACAGCCGGGGGGAAGGCACGTGCATGATCAAGGTGAGCGTGAATATCGAAGAGGAGTTCGGCGCGGAATTCTCGCTGCTCTTCCGTTTGCGTAACGGTTGAAGGCGGGCCGGCTGCCCGGGATAGGGTTATGGCAACTGCAACGATCGAGATGACATCGCGATTGCCGGACTTGTCCGACGGCGCCTTCGAGGCGTTCTGCGAAGACCTCTCCGGCATGTTTGACGTGGAGATGAACTGCGAGCGGCGCCACGTTGGCACGGAGGCCGTCAAAGATCTGCGTAAGCGTTTCAAAAAGCTCGCGGCTGTTCATATGGTCGCGGCCGAAGGAGTCCTGGACGGGACGTTTCACCTGTTCTTCGATCAGGGCGCCCTGTTCATTCTTTCGGGCGTCGTGGTCATGCTGCCGGAGCGCAAGATCCGGGAGGACGTCAAGCGGGGGTCCATGGCGAACGCGGAGAACTTGAAGGACGCCGTCTGGGAGGTGGGAAACCTGCTCGTCGGTTCCTGGGACCGCGTCTTTCGGGAGGACTGCGAGGGGCACGGGCACTTCGTGAAGAAGAGCACCGTGCTCGGCAAGCTTGCCGAGAACCTGCCGGAGACCGGGCTGTCGGATGAGGACGAGCTTCTGGTCGTTGTGTATGAAATGACGGTGGATCCCTATCCCACCTTCACTTGTACCGCAGCGTTTCCGCAGACGTTTCTGGGACACGACGCCGCGGAGCCCACCGTTGAAGACGATGCCGATCTTGTCCAGGCGTCCGCCCCCGATGAGCCACAAGATAATGCTGAGGTGGCATCGGCCGATGCGTCGCCGCCAGAGGCGTCTTCCGAGGAGCCGTTTCCGCCGGCGCCGCCCCAGACGACAAAGAGCGATGGCGCGGTCGAAGAGGCAGGCGTCGAGCCTGCCGACGAAGCCATTGCAGACATTGGTGCCGATTCCCTCGCCGGAGCCGGGATCGCGTCGGCCGCCGGTTTGACCGGCGGGGCCGATCCGGTCTTTCTGGATCCGTCCTACATTCGGTCGAATCCGTCTCTGGCGGATCCTGCCGTAGCCGAATTGCTGCGCGCGCCGGCCGCAGAGATCATGCGCAGAGACGTCGTCTGGTGCACCCCGGACGATTCGGTGCAGGACGTGATTGCCAGGATGCAGCAGCACGGCACCGGCTACGTGCTCGTCGGGGAAAACGGCACGCTGGAGGGACTTGTCTCGGGATCGAATATCCTGGCGGCGGTCAGTCTTTATCTGCGTCCGATGTTCGCCAAGTACCATCGGCCCGAGGACGACGCCACGCTGGCGGTCAAAGTCAAATGGATCATGAGTCGTCCCGTCCGCACCGCCGGGCCCGACACTTCGTTGGCGAAGATGATGGAAATGATCTGTCGTCACGGGGGGCAATGCCTGCCTGTGGTCGGCGCCGAAGGAGCGGTGCAGGGGATAGTCACCATTTACGATATTCTGGTACGCGTGCTCAATGCGGACGACTCCTTTTCGTGGAAAGGCGCACCGCCGCCGGCGCCGCCCTTGCTGTTATAGGAGGGGCGCCGATGTCTCAGAATGGTACGGAAACGATTGCGTCACGTTGGGGACAATGGAAGAGAACATGATGGAAGAAAACAGCAAGTTGGCGCAGCTCGTCGATCAGGCGGCCTGTTGTATCACCATGTTGAATCCGACGGATGTCTCGGATGCCAAAGAGCTTCAGGAGATTCTCCAGCAGATCGGCACGGTCGCCGGTGAGCTCGACCGCGACGGCGGAGACTGGGCCGGCCGGTTCAAAGGCTCGTCGGCGCAGGCGGCGGAAGTTTTGCAGCAGCTCCTCCAAAAGGACGTGGAAGACACGTCGAAGGCCCTGGACGTCGTCTCGCAGGCGATATGCGCCCTGCAGGATCTGACGCGTCAGTTTCTTGACCCGGATACGCCTGCCGACGCCGTGGAATCGGCCGCGGCGCCCGATACGCAGGACGAGGAGCCTGCTTGCCCGCAGGAAACGATCATCCCGGCCGAGGACGCCCCGCTGGTCCTCGACTTCATCGCCGAAGCGGGCGAACACCTCGAAACCGCCGAGTCCGCACTGCTGGAGTTAGAGAACCAACCCGACGACACCGAGCTGATCAACAAGGTCTTTCGGTCGTTTCACACCATCAAGGGGATGGCGGGCTTTCTGAATTTGACGGAGATCGGATCGCTGGCCCACTCGTCCGAGAACCTGCTCGATCTGGCGCGCAAGGGACAACTGGTTCTCGCCGGCGACGCCACGGACGTGGTGTTCGAATCCACCGACGCGCTCAAGAAGATGCTGGCCGGCTTGCAGGATTCGGTACAGGCCGGCGCCCCGGTTGCGGCGCTGGACGGCCTGGCGGTTCTGCTCGAGAAGATCCAAGCCGTCGCCGAGGGCAAGGCCGGGTCGCAACCTTCGCCGCCCGCTCTCGATCCGGACGACGACAAGAAGCTCGACGCCGTCCTGACCGACAAGACGGCGGGCACGACGCCCAAACCTACCGGCGGATCGGCGGCCCATGCCTCCGAAGAGAAAATCAAGGTCAGTACGACGCGCCTGGACAATCTGATCAACATGACGGGCGAGCTGGTCATCGCCCAACTGATGGTTTCGGAGGAGGTCACCAACGGCTCGGTGTCCGCAGAAGAGCTGGCGCGCAAGGTCGCCCATCAGGGCAAGATTGTGCGCGAGCTGCAGGAGCTCTCGATGTCCATGCGTATGGTTCCGGTCCAGGGCGTTTTTCAAAAGATGGCCCGCCTGGCCCGTGACGTGTCGCGCAAGGCGGACAAGCAGGTCGATTTTGTCACCGCCGGGGAAGAGACCGAGCTGGATCGCACCGTGGTGGACAAGATCGCCGATCCGCTGATCCACATGGTCCGCAATTCCGTCGATCACGGGATCGAGGCGAGTGCGGACCGGGCCGCGGCGGGCAAGCCGTCCACCGGACGGGTCGAGCTTCGCGCGTTCCACCAGGCCGGCAACATCGTGATCGAAATCGAGGATGACGGCAAAGGGCTCGACGGGGACCGCATCCTGAAAAAGGCCGTCGAAAACGGCGTCGTCGAGGCGAGCCAGGACCTCTCCGACGAGGATATTTTCAAGCTGGTCTTTCACCCCGGCCTTTCGACGGCCGAGAAGGTGACCAGCGTGTCCGGGCGCGGCGTCGGCATGGACGTGGTGAAGAAGAACATCGAGGCTCTGCGCGGCAAGATCGACATCAACTCGACGCCGGGCAAGGGCACGACGTTCACCATTCGATTGCCCCTGACGCTGGCGGTGATCGACGGACAAGTGGTCCGCATCGGCGCCGAGCGCTACATCATTCCGATCAACTCCATCGTGCGCACCCTGCGGCCGACGCGCGCGCAGCTCTCCTCGGTGCAGGGCCGCGGCGAGATGATCCTCGAACGCGGCGACCTGATTCCGTTGGTTCGTCTCTACAGGTTGTTTGGCACGGACCCCATGAAGGAAGACGCCACCGAGGCATTGGTGGTGGTCGTGGAGGAGGACGGCAAAAAATGCTGCCTGCTGGTGGACGATCTGCTGGCCCAGCAGCAGGTGGTCATCAAGAGCCTGGGCGAGGCGCTGGGACGAGTCCGAGGCGTTTCCGGCGGCGCCATCATGGGCGACGGCCGGGTCACTTTGATTTTGGATGTCCCGGGCCTGGTGAAACTGGCGCAAGAGTGATGAGTATAGGGAGTTTTCAGCAATGAACGGATTGATGGTACAAGAGGTGGTGCTGGGCGAGCGCGAGTTTCGTCGCATCAGCGACCTGGTATACGAGCACTGCGGGATCAACCTGCACGACGGCAAGAAAGAGCTGGTTCGCGCCCGGCTGGCCAAGCGGCTGCGCCAGGGGAACTTCCGGACTTTTTCCGAGTACATTCGCTACGTCCTCGACGATTCGACCGGGCGGGAATTCTCGATCCTGGTCGATTCGCTCAGCACGAATCTGACGAAGTTCTTCCGCGAAGATCAGCACTTCGAGTTTCTCCGCACGCGCTTCCTGCCGGCGCTGCTGGAGGCCAAGCAGCGTCGGCGCGACTTTCGCCTGCGGGCCTGGAGCGCCGGCTGCTCGTCCGGGGAAGAGCCGTACTCGATCGCCATCACCCTGCTCGAGAAGGTCCAGGGCCGGGGCCGATGGGACGTCAGGCTGCTGGCCACGGACATTTCCACCCGCATTCTGGAGAAGGCCCGCGCCGGCGTCTACGACGAGCAGCGGATCGAGCCCATTTCGCCGGCGCTGCGAAGCCGGTACCTGATTCGGCGACGCGAGAGCCGAAGCGACGTCTATGAAGTCCGGCCCACGCTGCGCGACGTCGTCATCTTCCGACATTTGAATCTCATGAGCGACTGGCCGATCAGGGGGCCGTTGGATTTTGTCTTCTGCCGTAACGTCATGATCTATTTCGACAAGCCCACCCAGAGCCGGCTCGTCCAGCGCTTTTACGATCTGCTGGCTTCCGGCGGCATCCTTTTCACGGGCCACTCGGAATCTCTGACGGGGATCGAACACAAGTTCAAGTACGTGCAGCCGACTATTTATATGAAGCCGTAGAGGATATGCATGGTCAAGACAAAGGTGATTATCGATATCTCGGATGCCAAGGTCTCCAACGATCCTTCGGAGCATTTGGTGACCTATTCCCTCGGTTCGTGTATCGGCGTGTGCCTGTACGATCCTACCTGTCGCGTCGGTGGGATGCTCCATTATCAATTGCCCAGCTCCAAAATGGACGCGCAGCGCGCCCGGAACAAACCGTTCATGTTCGCCGACACCGGTACCCGGCTCCTTTTGGACAAACTGGTGTCGATGGGGGCCAACAAGAGGCGGATCCAGGTCCGGCTGGCCGGCGGGGCGACCATGTCCACGGGCCCGCAGGGCTTTGACATCGGCAAGCGCAACTACCTGGCGATTCGCAAGGTTCTCTGGAGCAACGGCATGTTCATCGATGCCGAGGACGTCGGCGGTTGCAGCGCCCGCAACCTGTACCTGGACGTTGCCGATGGCACCGCGGTCATCCGCTCGAATGGATTGGAGAAATACCTGCGTTAGAATACCAACGGCCGCGCAGCGACGATGCCGGACGTGGCGCGACTGATCAAAGGCGGTGATATTCGTGACCCTGACCATCAATACCAACGTACGAGTCCTGATCGTCGATGACTCGGCGATCGTTCGCAAAATCCTGAGCCAGGAATTGGGACGTCGCAGCGGCGTCGAAATCGTGGGAACCGCTCCCGATCCCTATATCGCCCGCGACAAGATCGTGGCCGTGAATCCCGACGTGCTCACGCTGGACGTGGAGATGCCGCGCATGGACGGCATCACCTTCCTGCGCAAGCTCATGAAGCATCGGCCGATGCCGGTCATCGTGCTCAGCTCGCTGACCCCGCAGGGTGGCCAGACGGCGCTGGAGGCGCTGGAGGCCGGCGCGGTCGAGGTCATGTGCAAGCCGGGCGGGTCCTACAGCGTCGGCGACGTCTGCAACGTTCTGGTCGACAAGATCAAGGCCGCCTCTCGGGCGCGTCTCAACCACAGGCCGGCGCCGGCCGGCCCCGTGCGCCCGTCTGCGCGGCTCAGCATGGTCGAGACGACGAACAAGATCTTCGCCATCGGCGCTTCCACCGGAGGCGTGCAGGCGCTGACGCGCGTGCTCTCGTCCCTGCCGGGCAACGCCCCCGGAACGGTGGTCGTCCAGCACATGCCGGCGCACTTCACCACGTCCTTTGCCCAGCGACTCAATCAGGAGTGCGCCGTGACGGTCAAAGAGGCGCAGGACGGCGATCACGTCGTCTCCGGCCGCGTGCTCATCGCCCCCGGCGGCCTGCACATGCTGCTGCAACGATCCGGCGCCAACTACTTCGTTTCCCTGCGCGACGGGCCGGGCGTCTGCCGCCAGAAGCCCAGTGTGGAGGTTCTTTTCAAGTCCGTGGCCCGGTACGCCGGCGCCAACGCCGTGGGTGCGATCCTGACCGGGATGGGGGACGACGGCGCGTCCGGGTTGCTGAAAATGCGTCAGGCCGGCGCCCACACGATGGCCCAGGACGAGCAATCGTGTGTGGTCTTCGGCATGCCCAAAGAGGCCATCGCCCGCGGAGCGGCCGAGAAAGTCGTCCCGCTCAATCGCATCGCCGAGACCCTCATCCAGTACGCCCGGGCCTGACCCATCCGGGACCATCACAGATGGCTCATCCGGTTCTTGGGTACTTCCGTGTCTCTTAGGGACTCTACTGGCAAGCACCCCCGAGTGCCGGCGCACAGGGAAAAATGCCAGGGGGCCGGGGATATCGCCTCTGGTTGTGGTATGTTGCATATCCCCAAATACAGAAAAACAGGATGAGCTTTACATGTCTTCGGTCCATAAACGGCCCGGCGCTGTTGTATTCGGTGTAGCGTGGCGGGCTCGTCCGGCCGCTTGTTTTGACGGTGCCGGTGCGGCTTACTGCTCATCCTCGTCGATGCGGGTGATGTATCCGGCGTTGTACCCCGTCAGGGGCCCGATGTGGGCGCTGCGGCTCCCGGCGGAAACGCCGGCGGTGGAATCGCAATCGGTGACGACGCCCCGGTTGAGTCCGATCAGTCCGCCGAGACACTCGCAGCAGTCGCCGCCGAGCACCCGGCCGGTCGTGAAGCAGGCGGTGACGGCGCCCTCGTTGACGCCGGCCAGGATCCCTACGTTGAAAGAGCCGCGCCCGCACTGGATCGTGGCGCCCTGGAGGACCAGGTCGCGGATGCAGCCCTGGGGGGCGACGTAGCCGAACAGGCCGAGAGGCGAGGCCGCCGGGGCTCGACTGGCATCGATGACGAGGTTGCTCACGACGTGGCCGCCGCCGTCGAAGGTGCCGATGAAATCGGTCCCGCGACAAACACCGATACGCGGGAAGTCATCGCCGGTCAGGACCACGTCACAGGTTAGCGCGAAGGTCTTGTCCCAGAGAATGCTGGCGGTGCCGACGAGCGCCAACTGCTCGCCGGTTACGAGGATGTACGGATCGTCGTGGGTCCCGCTGCCCTCAAACCAGTCGATCACCGCGACGGGAATCGGCCCACCTCCGGCGCCCTCCCAGGTCAGGCGGGGGAAATCGGCGCCCGGATTGAGCATCCAGTTCGGATCATCTCCCCAACCGTTGCGGCTGTAAACCTGCACGTCCATCATCTCCTCCGTCGTCAGGGGCGTCCCGCCCTCGCTGGCGTGGATGCCGCTGACGTCCGTGTTCCAGAAGCAGTTGACGACGGCGCCGGCCTCGGACCCGCCGGGGATGCCTCCGACCAGGCCGCCCACGCAGGAACTGTCGCCGCACTCGTTGAGAATGGAGCCGACGGCGTAACAGTTGACCAGGATCCCGCGATTGGTCCCGGCCAGACTTCCGGCGTGCGGGGCCATGCCCCGGCTGACGATGTCGACGGTGGCGTAGGAGGCGTGGACCTTGCCGCCGTTGGACCCGATCATGCCGCCGACGCAACGGTCGCCGGTGGCCTGCCCGTCGGCGTAGCATCCGCAGACGGTGCCGCGGTTGGACCCGACCAGACCGCCGAGCGTGTGCGGGGTGCCGGTCACCTGAACGTGGGCCCGGCTGTCGCTGATCGTGCCCCGGTTGATTGCGGCGAACCCGCCCGCGAGGTAGAGTGTGCCGCCGACGGCCTCGACCGTGCCGGCCGTTCGGCAACGGTCGATCCGGCCCTGTTTGCTGTTGCATCCTGCGAATCCGGCGACGCCGTCATTGCCGTTGACCTTGCCGATGACCTCGCAGGCGGTGAACAGGCCCCGGTTGCATCCGACCATGGTGGCGACGTATTCCGAGCCGGCTTCACCGACGACCTCGGCGTCTTTGACCGTGAGATTCTTCACCCGTCCGTTGGGCCCCAGGACGTCGAAGAGCCCAAGGTAGCGACGTCCCCGGATTCTCAGATTGGAAATAACGTAGCCGCCGCCGTCGAAGCGGTCGTCAAAGCTGTAGAGGGGGGCGATCGCCCAGGTAATGCCGGCCAGGTCGATGTTGTCGTCGAGCTTGTAGCAGGCCAGCCTGTCGTAGTAGTTGGCGGCGCCGAGCTCTTCGGCCGTGGTAATGCTGAAAGGGTCGTGCGGTGTGCCGCTGCCGTTCAGGTAGGCGGACGCCGAGCTCGACAGCATCGGATATCCTCCCCCGGCCTGCCACACATCGGCGGTTCCGTTGGCACGTTCGCCCGCCAGGTCCCAACCCGCCGCCAGATAGGTGTTCCTGTCGTACATTCGGGTCGTTTTCAGACCTTTGCCCCCCGCGCTGCTGAGCGCTCCGCTTCTCTGAATGTCCCAGAAGCTGCCGACCGTGTAGGAGTAGTAATTGGCGCCGACCAGACCGCCGATGTCCATGCTGCCGGTGCCGCCGGATGCCGTTGCGGTGGCGTAGCAGTGGATGATGTGTCCGGCGGCGTTGAGGAAAGGCGGTTTGTCGATACCGGCCCCATTGTGCCCGACCAGCCCCCCGAGGCACCGGCTGTCGCTACCGCCTGAGACGCCTCCGGTGGCGTAGCAGTTGATGATGTCGCCTCCGTTGCTGCCCACCAGGGCCCCCACGTATTGGCAGTTGGCGCCTCCGCTGACCGTGCCCGAGGCCGAGCATTGGATGATCCTGCCGCCGCGCCAGAGAAAGCCGACCAGCCCGCCGAGAGACTCTGCATTGCCGCCGCCACCGACGTAGCCACTGGCCGAACAACGGGTGATGAGGCCGCCCTCAACGCACCCGGCCAGCGCGCCGAGACAGCGCGAGCCGAGCCCACCGGTGACGGATGAGCCCATGAGCCGGACGTTATACACGCGGCCGCCGGGGCCAATCTTCCCGAACAGACCGAGATGGTCGCCCGTGCCGCCCTGGATGGCGAGGCCCTGGATCATACGGTTCTGTCCGTCGAGCCGGCCGGTGAAGGTCGAGCCCTGAAAGCCCTCGGCTGTGTGTGTATCCGGCGCGATCAGGGCGCTTCGATAGGGCAGGTTGGAATTCAGACTGATGTTGTCGACCAGCTCGAAGTATTTGTCCAGCAGGGCCGGGTCCGAGCCGATGGAGGCCAAGTGTTCCTCCGTGGCGATCAGATAGGGGTCGTTCGGCTCGCCCGTGCCGCCGGCAAATCCGTGCGCATGGGCCGTCAGTGTGCAGCACACCAGCAAGATGGTCGCTCTTCTGTGAAAACGATCTGCGTTGGCCGACATGGTTCTCTCCTCAGCACTATGGTCGCAACGTCTCTATCCATTGTCGGGGGCGCCTTCGGCTTCCCTGACGTATAGTCCAGGATGGGCCGGCTGCGTTACGCTTTTTCCCGCAAATACAGGCAGCCGTGGCCCCGGCGGGTGGGTCAGCTCATCGTCTCGCGCGCGGTCGGTGGGCGCCGCTTGGGGAACGCCTCAAGCAAAGCGCGCACGAAAACCGCACGCATTCGGGCTTGTCCTCTTGCTGTGAGAGCCTGCAATCATAACTCGCATATCCCAATCCGCCTGATCCCGCCACCCGTCCCGGCGGCGCAATCGTATCCTGCAACTGTCCAGATTGTATCACAGTTACTTTCTCTTTGCAAGTACGATTTGGCCCGATTCTTGTTCAGAAGGCCGGTTCTATCGTGCGGGCAATTGGGGCTCTGCGGGGGTCCGTTGCGTGGCGAAGACGGCGGAGAATCGGTCGGAGGGCATCCATTCGACGGTGCCGTCGAGGCGGAGAACGACGTAGCCGTCGCGGAGCAGCGAGGACGGGTGGGTCTTGAGGGAGTAGGCCACAATGGTTTCGGCCGGAGCGTTCGGGCCGATATAGAGGGCGCGGTATCGCACGCTGCCCATGCGGACGGATCCTTCCAGCTCGCCCTTGACGTTGTCGACAAACGATTCGGGCGGGAGCGACCCGTACTTTTGGCGATAGTCCAGGACGTGCCGGCCGAGCTGGGTCATCGCCCGCACCGCCTCGGAGCGGTTGACGTGATCCTTGAGGTGGATCATGCCCACCACCGCGGCCGCCGTGGCCGCCAGCACCAGCACGGATTCGATCAGAAGCGATTTCTGACGCTTGTTCACGGTGAGCCTCCGCCGCCGGGGTCGCCTTACCGCTCGACCCTGACCCGGTTGCCCTCGACCCGGAGCCGGCCCTCGGCGAACCACTGGATCGCCTGCGGGAAGGCCAGACATTCCTGCTCGAAGACGCGGGCCGCCAGCGAGTCGGGCGTATCGTCGTCGGCCACGGGGCACGTTCGCTGCACGATGATGGGCCCGCGGTCGTATTCGTTGGTGCAGAAGTGGACGGTGCACCCGCTGACCTTACAGCCGGCGGCCAGCACCGCCTCGTGCACGTGATGGCCCCACATGCCCTGTCCGCCGAAGGACGGCAGCAACGCGGGGTGGATGTTCATGACGCGGTTTTCGTATTGCGGCGGGATCTTCCAGAGGCACAGCCACCCGCCCTGGATGACCAGGTCGGCCTTGGCGGCAGTGAGCTCGGCTGCGATCCGCTCGCTGAAGGCGTCGATATCGCCGTGGTCTTTCTTGCGGATGGTCTTCACGGGCAGTCCGGCGTCCTGGGCCCGGCCCACGCCGGCCACGGTCGAGCGCGAGCTGATCACCACGGCGATGCTGGCGTTGAGCCGGCCGTCGTTGATTCGGTCGAGAATGTTGAGCATGGTCCGGCCGCCCCCGCTGATGAGGACGCCGAGACGAAGGTGTTTCTGCGCCGGCCCCGCGCGATGGGCCGCGTCCCCGGTCTCGCTTTCCTCAATGTCGCGTCCGGCATCCAGCGCCTGATTGACGAGGGCGTCGGCCTTCTCGTTTTTGTCTCTCCTGACGTGCCGGATCGAACAGCTCGAGAATGCCTCCGTCAAAGCGGCCGCCTGCTCGTACAGCGGGCGGATCAGGGCGCTTTTGACCTTGTATTGGCCGTTGAGCTGGCGAACGAGAAGCTCGCTGTCGCTATAGACGGTGACGTCATCGGCCTCCAGGTCCCGTGCGGCCTCCAGTGCCTTGATCAGGGCTGTGTATTCGGCCACGTTGTTCGTCGTCTCGCCCAGGAAGAACGCGCGGGCTTGCAACGACCGCCCGGCGGCGTCCTCCAGAACGAAACCCGCAGCGGCCGGGCCCGGATTGCCCCGGCTGCCGCCATCCGTACGTGCGATCACCTTCATCGGCAACGGCATTCCTCCGAATGACTAAATCAGGTTGGTGCGGTCGCTCTCGACGCCGCCAACTCACGTCCCCGGCGGGGCGCCCTCAATCTTGCAGAAGGCGTTCTTACCCCACGCGTTCCTGCACGGGACGTCTTTCCAGGCAGGTTGAGAACCCACCCTACGATTCGCGGAGCACCAGAATTCTCGTGCAGTTGGGACAGCGGATGATGTCATCGCGGGTCATCAGTACATTGACGTTCTCGGCGGGAATTCCCATGAAGCAGCCCCCGCAACTGAAGGCCGCCGACTTGCCCTCCTGCTCGACCACCTTGACAACCGCCTCCCCGTCGTAGGTTTCCGCGACGCGCTGGAAGGCCTCCAGCGCTTTGGGCGGAATGTCTTCGGCGACCTGGTCCCACTCGGCCTGGATCTTCGCAATCTCGGCCTCGTGCTCCGTCGCCGAGGCCCCGGCCTTTTTGCGCTTCTGCTCCAGCTCCTGTTTCTGCTGCTCGATCTGCTCGCGGATGGTCACGCATTCCTGCTCATCCGTTTCCACCGCCTTCATCAACTCCAGAATCTGGGTCTCGATTTTGGAATTGTCCGCCTTGGTCGTGTTGAGCTGTGTCAGCACGGCGGCGTATTCCTTGTTCGTTTTGGCGTTGTTCAGCGAGGCCCGCAGCTTGTTGACCTGCTCATCCCGGGCCTTGAGCTCCAGTTCGAGACGGTCGCACTGGACCTTGGTCAACTGCGTTTCTTCCTTCTTGGCTTCGAGGGCGCTCTGGAGGCTTCGGACTTGGTTCTCTTGGATGATAACGCTACGGCGACAGCGGGCCAGCTTTGCCTTGGCCGCGCGGAGACGATTTTCAACACTCTGAAGTTGGATCAACCCATTCAGTACAGGTCCCATTTACACTCCTCATGGTCCGTGCTATACTTCTAAACTTGCCATTATGTGCCGCGGCGGTCGTCTCCGCAATGAAAAACCACAAGCCTTCAGAGATTTTTCGCACTTCGGCCGGTAGACCGAGGCGGAGCGGCGGTCGCTGTCGTTTGAATCGACGCGGAATCCGCGGCAGCGCGCGGCCCGCACGCGCCGGCTCCAATACCGGGAAACTGTGGTCGCGTTCGCACAGGTCCCCGCGTGCTTGGCCGCATCCGTTACCTGGAACAGAGTCCGTCTTCATCCTCGACTTGGCGCACATTGGGTTTGTTTGACGTCTTGTCTGCGCGACGTGGCCGAGGCGGTCGGCGAAATTGGGTTCGTTTGACATCCCCGGCCCCGGCATCCAGCGTACCGACCGTCTCAAGTCCTCAATCGGCAATCCCCGATCGTATAGATTGGCTTTGTTTTTCGTCGCCACCGTTATTCGTGGCCCCAAAAACGACGAAATTGGGTTCGTTTGACGTGTCTCCGCCCGGTATTTCCAACGTCCGCCGCTTCGAATCCCGAATCCGCAATCGCAAATCCCAATAGCAAGGCGCCTCGAGCGTCCACGGAGCCGGGCCGGACGTCGCTGCGAGTGCCCGCTCAATGAGAAGACGGGTGAATGCGGCCACGCAAATCGCCGGCGCCGCCGCCTCGTCCCGGGTCGATTCATGTGAGTCGTCCACGATTGTAGGTCTCAAGCTCGACATTCACTATAGTTGAGTAGGTAGCATATAGCTCTGTGTGTTAGTCGTCAAGGGAAAAGCGCATTCTGTCGTTGCCGGCGCAGCGCGGCGATCTCCATCGCCGCGGATTTTCCCGATGCGAGGGGTGATAAGCACAGGCGTCACGCCACCCTGCGCAGAACGGCAGACGCAGAGCAAAAAGTCGGTGAGAAGGGTGCATTGCACCCCTGGCTCTCATCTTCACGTTCGCAAGGGAGTCTGCCCCAGGGACGTCGAGAGCCTGGATTCTCCAACGGGGCACACCGCACCTGCTCGGTGGTCGCATCGGTTCTCGGCAGGGCCGCAGCACAAGGAAGGAGCCGGGCCCGGCGGATCAGGCCAGAGCGCCCTTGCAGAACTGCACGCACCGGGTGACTTCTGTGACCGCATCGGAACCCTGAGGGATCTTGTACTCCAGTTCGACGTCGGCGGGGAACGTCCACTTCTCCCGTTTCATCAACTGCAGGATCAGCGCCACCGGGGTGTCTCCCTGGCCGAAGGGCATGTTGGGGCCATTGTTGACCTTCCGGTCCTTCAGATGAACGCTGAGTATGCGGTCGTGATGCTTGCGTATCAGCGGGAGCGGGGATTCGTTCGTGCCGGCGACGTAATGGCCCACGTCGAGGTTGATTCCGAGGTGTCTGCCGTACGAGAGAATGGGGCCGTCGTAGGTCTCGGGCTTGAGCTGGGTGTGGTTGTGGAATCCGATCCAGATCTTGTGCCTGTCGGCGATAGGTCCGAGTCTCTTGGCCGCTTGCTCGGACAGCTCGCGCGTAATGCCCCTGGCGCCGAGGGCCTTGGCGACGTTGAAGTAGTAATTGATCTCTTCGTCGGACATGTTGGCGTTGCCGATGTTGCCGAACTTGACGATGTGGATCTTGACGCCGGCATCGTTGTAGAGCTTGCGGAGGGCCTTGAATTTGTCCATGGAGGCGGAGAGGCGCCACTGGAGTTGCCGGTCCCGCTGCCTGCCGCCCGGCAGACCGGCAAACTGCTCCGCCGGGCCGCCCATCAGCTCGACCGAACTGAGCCCGCAGCGTACGAGATACTTGAGAAGATCCTCGGCGCTGCTCGGCATGCTGCGGAAGCTGTAGGTGATGGCCCCGATCTGGACGCCGTTGAATTTGGAGTTGGGTCCGCCGATGCCGCCCAGAACGGATTGCGGCACCACCGTCGAGGCGGCCACCGCCGCCGCCGCACCGATGAAATTCCGTCGTGACATGATCGTTCTACTCTGCGTTCTCATATTCCAGATCTCCAAAACAACTCATGCAATTCATCGGTTTATTCCTGCCACACATTTGATTGTTCCGCACGGGTCCTGTCAAGTTCAAAAGGAGTCCCCGGACGTGCGACCCTGTCCGTCCCTGCTCGGTTGCACCGCCGCGCTTCTTCCGCGGCATGCTGCCGCGTCGGGTCCGTGTTTGTGAAAATATCCTGGCATGAGCGTGGCAGCGATAGCGGTAGGGTGGGTTCTCAACCCACGCGGAAAGACGTCGCCTGCACAAACGCGCCGGGCAAGGACCCATTTGGTGGTGGACATGCAGAAGTCACCGGGTCATAATGACGTTAGTTACCAGGATTTCTCCGTGCCGGTCATTCGGTGGGGTTGGCTGTGAAGACCGCGGCGTGCGGAGAAGGATTCTCTCCTGCTACGGGGCAAATGATTGCAGGCCGATGGAGTCGGGAGTGCGTTTCGGCAACGTGTACAGATAAGAGGAGCCATTGATGACATCGAGACGAAACTTTCTACGCCGGGTGGGATTCGCGGCGGCATCCGTCGTGGTCGGCAAGACGGTCGCGCGGGCTGCGGAGTCCCAATCTCGCAGGCCCAACATTCTGCTGATCATGGCCGATGACTGCACCTACAACGACCTGCCCATTTACGGGGGGCGCAACGCGGCGGCGCCGAACATCGACAGCCTGGCCGCCCACGGCCTGGTCTTCAACCGTGCCTATCTCAGCTCGGCGATGTGCCAGCCCTGCCGGGCGGAGTTGTACAGCGGGCTGTACCCCATGCGCAACGGCTGCGCCTGGAACCATTCGGCCAGTCGCCCCGAGCTGACCAGCATGCCGCAGCACCTTGGGTCGCTCGGTTATCGCGTTGGTCTGGCGGGCAAGGTGCACGTCAAACCGGCCAAAGCCTTTCCGTTTCAGACCGTGGAAGGATTCGACGGCAACTGCGTTCGCAATCCGACCCGGCCGCACGATACGCAGCACATCCGGCGCTTCATGGCGGACGATTCGGACCAGCCGTTCTGTCTCGTCGTGGCGCTGGTCGAGCCGCACGTGCCCTGGGTGATGGGCGATGCGTCCAAATACCCGCCCAAGAAACTGCACCTGCCGCCGAACATCGCCGATACGCCGCATACGCGCGCCGACTACGCCCGCTACCTGGCCGAGATCACCTACATGGATGGGCAAGTCGGCGAGATTCTCAAGGTGTTGGCCGAGACCGGCCGGGCGGACGAAACGCTTGTACTCTTCACGTCGGAGCAGGGCGCCCAGCTCCCGGGCTGCAAATGGACCAACTGGGATACTGGCCTGCACACCGCGCTGATTGCCCGCTGGCCCGGCAAGGTCGCGCCCGGGCAGCGTACCGATGCGATGGTTCAGTACGCCGACGTTTTGCCGACGCTGATGGAGGTCGCCGGCGGCGCCGCCTCGGCCCACGATTACGACGGGACGAGCTTCCTGCCCGTGCTGCTGGGGCGTAAGTCCACGCACCGTCGCTACGTCTACGGCATGCATAACAACATTCCGGAAGGGCCGGCCTATCCGATCCGCACGGTCAGCGACGGGAAGTACCGCTACATCCGCAATCTCAGGCCGGACGAGATCTACATCGAGAAGCACCTGATGGGATGGGCCGGCAAGGGCGAGCTGAACAACCCGTACTGGCAGACGTGGGTGCGCCAGGCGTGGGCGGACCGCCATACGTACGATCTGGTCAAACGCTACATGATCCGGCCCGCCGAGGAGTTGTATCACACCGCCGCCGACCCGTACGAGATGACCAATCTCGCCAACGACCCGGCCGCCGCCGATATCAAGGCCCGCCTCAGCGCCGAGCTCGACCGCTGGATGAAGGACCAGGGCGACCCCGGTGCCGCGCAGGATACATCCGAAGCAATCCAGGCCGCCCGCCGGGGCAAACACCTCTACGGCGCGCGCCCCCGCCCGTAACGCCAGCCGGAAGAGATGAGCGAGATCCGTTTTGCGCCATTGGTTTGTCCGGTGCCGCTTACGCGCTCGACGCGTCTTGCCTCCGGTCCTTGAGGCGTCGCGCGGCCTCCTTGACCCGATCCCAGCAGACGACCCAGCAGGAAGGCAGGTTGCCGCGCAGAGCGCAGAGAAACTTCATTCAAGATACAGGATACGTCCCCCGAATCCTCGCAATGCGCGGACCACGCAAACAAACCAATAATCAATCGGAGAGAGTCCATAATTAATTCCAAGGGCCCCCAGGCGACTACAAAAGGCAATCCCCCAACCATTTTTATCTTGACTTGCGCGCACATGACCGCCACAATCCTCCCCAGCGATGCATCCCTGCCGAAGCCGCGAGGATTGAGTTTCGAGTCGCCCTGTGGGCGGAATAGCCGTGGTAGGGTCGTGATTTGGAGAGGTCGAAGGGAGTACGATGGCAGCGGAAGTCCGAGAGCCGAGAGAAAACCAGACAGAACAAGGCCCAAATAGGTGCCTGTCTTTAGGTGTTTTAGGGGTCAAGTCACGAGAGGGAGATGGCATACCGGAGATCGTTGCGACTACGTAGTTCCACGTATTCTTGGTCAGGACTCCGCGCAAATGGTGATTCTCATGTTATTGATGAGGCAATGACCGCCTTATAGTAATTGGCCGGGCGACGTGCTGATAGACAGATGCTTCGTCCGACTGGCTCCCGGATCCAGCTTGACGTCTTGCACACGCGACAACGCAAATGAAAGGGAGGCAAAGAGGCAATGGGAACGAAACGACGATGGGCCGAAGTCTCGGACGTTTTTAGAGCAAAAATGGGGTGGGGCGTCGATGTCTCAAAGAGCGTGGCTATAGCCTACGTCGATTTCCTCAAAAAGCTGGCCATGTGGTCCCTGTTTGTCGTAATCGGGCTGCTGCCCTTGCCAGTGATCGGGTCAATCTTTCACATTTCTTGGCTGAATGGCCTGTATCTCGTCGTTATTGCTCTTCTCACCTGCGCCTGGCTGACAGCCGCTTCCCCCGTGGTCATGCTTGCGCAGTACGGCTATGACGAGATCAAGGGGGTAAGAAAGCTCACCCAGCTCAAAACCGGCTTCTTGTTCTGGGCCCTCCTACTCGCGATCTACTTTTACCTTGTCCCTGTTTGGAACTACCCTGCGGCAATACCCCTCATTTTCCTCATCTGTGGCGTACTTGCGCTTGGTTTCGTGCGTTTCGGAATCGGGATCAATCCCAAGCTTGGTGTCGGCGCGGTGGTCGTGATCTTCGTTCTCATAACTCTCAGCTTCTACATGCCTGCTTCTCGGTCGGCGGCAACCGCCTTCGTAGGCTGGCTCGACAAAGGAGTCGCGGCCACCCTCACAAGTCCGTTGCAGCCGATACCCAAGACTCCGAAACGACTGCCCTGCAACGATTCGTCAATTGAGACAATCGCATTCTTTGACTCCGTAACAGGTGAGCCCAAGGTGTGGTACTATGCGGGAGAGGACGGGAGAGTCGAGTTGTTTGACGGTCCCGGCTATCATCCGCACTATAAGGAAGAGCTAAAGCCCATTGTTCCGGATGTTGTGACCCAGATAAAGAAACAGCTTGAGACAGAGGGCGAGAGCACGGCTGAGCAACAACGCAAGAGAACAGAAGAAGCTGCAAGAATCGCGGGGGCGATGCGCACCACCGAGGCGGTCGGGAGCAAGAAGGACGCGAATCGTGTCGAAGCTCCGCCCCTTCCCGTCAAACAACAATCTGTCGCCCTTGTTCCGGAGGATGCAGAAGGTCAAGTTCATAAGCCGGACCCAATTGACCTTATCAAAGGACGTGAAAGACCTATCAAACCTGAGCAATCCGTTAGAGACGCGAACGAAGCGAAGAAACGGTGAACGTGTGCTACCGCGAAAGCAGACTAGAAGAAAGGAGCAAATCATGAGACGCATTCGAAATCGTCCAGCGGTGTGTGCCTTGGTGATGCTGCTGACGCTGATGGTTGTGCCCTCTTTTGCTGCGGAAGCCGAAGAGCCACAAACCGCACCAGAGAGATCGGAGGAACTACTTCTGGAAATCATGGATGTGCATACTCAACTCGTCACGAATAACGTCTTTCTTGCGCAGGCGAAAGTCATCGCTGCTTACCTCGAAGCGGCGCTGCAACTGGAAGAACCGAACAAGGTTAAGGCTTATGAAAAGGTGCTCAAAATACTCTCGCAGATTCAAGCCGCCCCCCCAGAGGCTGCGCTAAAGGCACTGGAGAGCGTACGCGAGACTCCGGAGGAAGCAGTTGCAGAAGGACTATCCGAGCAGGATGCCAAGCCGACCTATGAGTCGGGCGCGGCACTTCTGGAGATCTTCAAGGCAGACAAGATAGACAATCTCCCTCCTCTCCCTGTGACCAGAGCGTACTGGAGACGTGACTTGGCTTGCAGCGAGGAATACGTTCTGCCCGACCGGATCAAAGACGTTGGCAGAGATTCGCCTTATGTTGCGAAGTTTTCGTTCTATTATGATGCCAAGGAGCCAGGTTCGTATGGCTTCACTGTGGCGTTGGCCCCTACGCTCTGGGGATCGAAGTTGGCCTGCAAACTGAGGGTGAGCGGCGTTGATGTGATCGATGCCGGTCTGGCCCCAAGCGAAGTGACCCAAGGCGTCTGCAACCTTGACAGGGGTTTTCACAGGTTGGAGTTTTTCTTCGCCTCGACAACGCGTCACCCAGGTCGGTCAGATTTCGAGGTGAAGGTTCTTCCTCCACGAGCGTTCGACCCAGTGCCGTTGACAAAGGACATGATGCTCCTGAAAATCGATCAGAAGAAAGCCGCGCAGGCGGATGACGCGACAAAAGCAAAGCCCGAGCGAATACCGTATGTGGATTACTGACATGGAAGCAAAGGGGTCGCCCATTAGAGTTCCTGTCAAGCAGTACAATACCCTCTTGGGCCGAAGAAGGGTTCTCTTTCTGGTCATTCGGTGAATGTGTGAGCGACGCTGGCAGATCAGGCGCACGGCGGGGTTGTGCTTCTGGGGTCCCGGGCAATTTTTCTCGGGCATCCGAGACGCTTGGTGCGCCTGTCCGTTCTTTGGAAGGACTCTCTTCTTCGGTTGTCCGGTTCGCCTTGTTGGGTGGCGTATTACGGTAGCCGTATGAGTTCTGCGAAGCCGGGCGGGTTATTTGAGCAGGGCTTTCAACTGCGCCACCGAACAGCGGGCCTTGGGGCGGAAGGCTTGGCTTTGGACGTATTGCAGGAGGCTGCTGCGCATCTGGCGGGCGACGGGGCGGTTGGTCAGGTCGGTGCGCAGGTCGATGCTGCAAACGAGGAGCTTGCCGGCGCCGACGCGGGTTTCGAAAACCAGGGCGAGCTTGCGGTTGGTGTTCCAGTCGTCGATGACCTGGACGAGGGGGCGCAGGCTGGGACTTAGGTCGTCGAGGATCATGGCCCGGGACTTGCTGATGAGGTCCCACCATTGCCAGTTGCTGTGGAATTCGGTGGGGAACTCGGCCAGGGCCGGGTGGGCCGGATCGCACAGGATGCCCAGCGTGTGGGGCGGCTGGCGGTTCGTCCACTGCGTGTTCCAGAAGATCGACGTAAAGCCCGGCGGCACGTCGCTGCGGATCTTCTCCGGAGGCGCCATCAGCACGACCTTGCCACCTTTTTCCAGGGCCGAGACCGCTTCGTCATCGAGACTGTCGGCAATGAGCACGTCCGAGGCAGCGGGCATCTCCACTTTGGCCGGATAGACCCAAATGTCCCAGTGGTTGCTGTAGGCCGTGCCCGCGACGGACGCGGTTGCGATCAGGTGCGCCGGTGCGGCCACCTTTCTCAGGTTCAGCTCGATGGTTCCCAGTGGCGTGGCGCCTTCGGCGGGGATGTCGGCGGCAAACGTGCCCGAAGCGAGCCTCTTGTCCGAAGCGTAGTGCACCGTCCATGTTACTTCGGCGTCCTTCAATGGCGCGGGGCCGAAGTGGGCGATCTCGAGCTGGCCGGTGAAGGTCTCGTCCGTCGTCCAGACGCATTTTTCTATTCGCAGCAGCGGGACCGTCTCGCAGCAGAAGCGGCGGTGCTCGGCGGCGGTGATGTAGCCCTTCGATTCCCAGAACGGATCGAGAATGCCGACCAGCGCCGTGCCCTGGCCCGGAAAATCGTGCAGGTCGAGCAGTTGGAAACCGCCAAAGCCCGGTGTCCGCAGGGCCGCCTCGATCTCCTCCTTGTAGAGCAAGGCCTGGAGCTTGCCCGAGGCCATCAGGAAGTCGTGGGCCTGGTCGAGCATGTGATGGGCCGCCAGCGAGTCGCGAAAGATCTCGAAGTTTTTGCACTTGAGCACGCCGGTGTACTTGCCGATCTCGTCGAAGTTGGGATAGACGCACCACTGGCCGATCTCGTGGGAGACGACGGGGACCTCGTAGCGGCCGACGAAGTCGCGGTAGTCATAGGCCGTCGTCAGCTCGCGGGCGTTGAAGCGGCTCTTGAGTCTCGCGCCCCACTGGTGTCCGCGCGGCCGAGGCGTGGAGTGAAAGTCGCTTTCGCTGATGATGGGCCAGCCGGCGCCGCTGGTGTAGAGCCGGCGCGTGTCTTTCTTCCTCCAGGAGTTGATGAGTTTGCCGAGGTATTGCTTCTGGTTTTTGCCGCCCGGCTCGTTGCCGTAGGCCAGCAGACAGAACGAGGGGTGGTTTCCGTAGGCCTTCAAGATGCGGTCGGCTTCGTCGTAAATGAATTTGTCGATCGGCTTGCCGTCACCGATCGCCGCCCAGGCGGCGCATTCGACGTGATACATCACGCCCAGCTCGTCGGCGGCGACGAACGCGGCCTCCGGCGGGCACCAGGAGTGAAACCGCAGGTGGTTGAGTCCGTGGGCTTTCGCGGCCCGCAGGATCTTGCGCCAGCCTTCGACGTCCATCGGCGGATGCCCCGTTCGCGGGAAGATGCAGCACTCCAGCGTGCCGCGCAGAAACGTCTTTCGCCCGTTGATCGTGAACTGTGTGCCGGCGGCGCCGATTTCCCGCATGCCGAACGTAACGGTCTTCTGATCCGCGAAGCCCTCTCCGGCTATGGATATGTCCAGCCGGTACAGATGGGGGGAGAACTCGTCCCAGAGCAACCCATCCTCGCCCATCGGGTGGCCAATCTCGATGGACATCTCATTTTTGGCCGTGAATGAAAATGTGCCGCTTTGGGGCGAGGCGGCGTGTTTCTCGCCTGGATCAGAGTTTGATGTAGCAAGCCTGAATGTCCCTCTTGCCGGGAGCTTCGTAGCCCTTTTCAGCAACACACGGACCCTGGCCGACTTGGCGGCGACGTTGGGATAGACCTGCACGTCTTCGATCCAGATCCGGTCGCGGGCGCGCAGTTCAATCGCGCCGACGATGCCGTTCCAGTTGCTCTGCGTATGGTCGGAGACGCTGTGGGCGTCGCGTCCGACGCCGACCTTGACGCTGTTGTCGACGCAGATCGTCAGGCGGTGCGTGCCGGGCTCCAGGACGCCGAGGTCGTATTCGTGGGGGGCGCTGAGGCTGTTGCGCGTGCCGACGAAGGCCTCGTCGAGCCAGAGTTTCGTCTCCCAGTGACAGCGTTCGAGGAAGAGGGTGATGCGCTTGCCCTGCCATCGCGCGGGGACGACGAACTGCTTCTGGTACCAGGCCGGACCGATGTAGTGCTTCACCGGCGTCAGCCAGAAGGGCACCTTCACGTTGCCCGGCTCGCGGTAGGGGGCGTAGCGCGGCTCGGTCCACCACGAGCGGTCCTTGATGCCTCCGGTCCATTTCGTCTCGGCCGTCACGTCATCGCCCAGCCCGTTCTCGGCCATCGACCCCGGCAGCCAGATCGTCTGCGGCAGCGGCTTGGCGAACCAGCGTCCAGTCTCGCCCTGGCCCTCGGGATCGGCCTGAAAGTTCCACTGTCCGGCCAGAGACAGGCTCTCGCGCGCAGCGCAGCGGACGGGAGCGAATCCCAACCCGGCCGACAGCGCGCACGAGGCGGCGACGACTACGAACTGACGGTGGAGCAATCTGTGCGATGAGTGCCTGCGCATTCGTTTCTCTCCTCGTAACGGAAGTCGGGACCCAAGCGGTCCTTAGTTGTCGTGCGTCAATTGGCTCTTCCGGAGGACCAGTGTGTGCATGACCGCGCTGTCTATATTGATCACGCGATAGGTGACGGTCGGATCGGATGCGGTCGTGTCGAACGAAAGGAGGCCGAAGGAGCACTTCTTGTTGTAGCCGAACAGCGATCCCGGCATGATGCCGTGCGTGTGGATGTTGGTCAGCCGGGAGCTCTCGAATTCATACAGCGGATAGCCGCTCGCGCGCTCGATCTTCCAGGCGTCGGAGCGATGGCGGTCGGCCGAAATGAGGATGACGCCGTCGATCTTGTGGCGGGCGAGAAAGGCGAAAATCTCGGCGCGTTCTTCCTTGAAGCCCTCCCACGTGTCCATGCCCGCGTTTCCGGGCTTGGCGCCCGGCGCCCAGGGGACCGGCGAGGCCAGGACCTTGAACGTTCCCTTCGAGTTTCGCAGTTTCTCGAAAAGCCACTTTTTTTGCGCCCGGCCTAACATGGAGGGATTGTCCACCTCGACGCGCTGGCGTCGTCCCTTGACACGGTAGTAGCGTCCGTCGAGCATGAAGAAATCGACGTCGGCGATGGAGACGTCGAACCAGCAGCCGGGCTGTTTCTCGCCGCCGGCGTAGTAGGGATTGTTCCAGTTGTTCCTGAACGTGCGCCACACGGGGATCTTCCACTCGGGCACGTCGATGTCCGGGCCGCCCCAGCCGTCGTCGGTGGTGAAGTCGTGGTCGTCCCAGATCGCGAAGATCGGGGCCCCGGCGACGAAGCGGCGATACTCGGGCCGGGACTGGCGCCGGTAGTAGCAGTACTGCTGCACCGCCCGGCGGGTGGGATTGTCGACGTAGACGTTGTCGCCGAGGAACAGGAAGGCGGTCGGTTTCCAGGAGGTCACGGTGTTCCACATGTGCTCGTACTGGGGGGTGTATCCGGCCCCGCCGCCGAAGCCGATGGTAATCTTCGCGGGCTTGCCTTCGGGCGGAAACGTGGCGAATTGTCCTTTCACCGGCGCATCTTCGCCCTCGACGTGCACCGTGTAGTCGTACCGCGTGGCGGGTTGGAGGCCGTCGACGCCCAGCACGGTCGTGAAGTCTCTATCCTTGCGCGTTGTTGCCGTGTCGGTCACCGCCCGTCCGGCCTGCGCCGATGCGGCCTTGACGTTGATGCGCACCGGCGTTTCATGGGCCGTGCGCACCCAGAACTTCGCACTGTTCGTCGTGACACAGCCGAGCAGCGGTCCGTGCAGCAACTCTTTGCCGTACTTCTCGACCAGGGCTTTGAAGGCGTCGCTCTCGTAGAGAGGTTGCAGCAGGTCGCGCGGGCCGGCCTGGAACCGCTCGAAGGGCAGCCCGCCGGCAACCGCCTTCTTCACGTAGGACACGGCGGTCTTGATCTGCTCCTTGCCGGTGTACGCGACCGCAAGAGTGTAGAAGGATTCGAGATCCTGCGGATGGTCCTTCAGGTACTTTTCGCTGGACCGGATGGCCGCGTCGTACTTACCGTCGACGATGTCCGAAATGCGGTTGCGGGCGGTTTGCTTGTACTGCTCGGCCCCGAAACAGCCGGAACTCGATAGAAACAGCGACAATAAGACAACGATTCGGATGCTTCTGCTTGCACTCATGTCTCTTTGCTCCTTGCACGCAGGTAGTTGCAGCGGTGTGCACGGCACACCCTACGACGCTGCCGAAGCCCGGACGCCGGCAAACCGCATGGGTTCAAGCCTATCCTACGCGCTCGTTACGTGTGGCACAGGACGGATTCGGCGCCGCGACGGAGGGCCTCGGTGTTGACCGGAATCATCTTGTGGTACCGCTCGGCCAGCACGTCGGGCAGCGCCTGGGCCGCCTGGTCGGGGCTCAGGAGTCCGCGCTTTTGCAGGTAGGCGCCCAGCATGACCATGTTGGCGCTCTTGGGGCTGCCGGCCTGTTTGGCGAGATCCTCGGCGGGCACGCCGATGACCTCGACGCTCTCATGCGCCGTGGGCCTGGAATGGATGAGCGATTCATTAAAGATCAGCAGTCCGCTCGGTTTCAGACGCGGCGCGAACTTGGCTAACGACGCCTTGTTGCAGATCACCAGCGAGTTCGGGGCGTTGACGACGGGGCTGGCGATCTGGCGGTCGGAGATGACGACCATGCAGTTGGCGGTGCCGCCGCGAACCTCGGCCCCGTAGGCGGGCATGTACGTTACCTCGTGGCCGGCCTGCATGGTGGCTTGGGCCAGGAGCTTGCCGGCCAGAATGACACCCTGGCCGCCGAAACCGGCGATCAAAACTTCTTCGTGGAGTTCGCTTGCGTCCATCGTCAACCCTTCAAACGCCCAATGGGAAAGACCTTGCTCATTTCGTCCTCGATCCACTTCATGGCCTTGCTCGGGGACATGCGCCAGTAGGTCGGGCAAGGCGAGAGGATTTCCACCAGCGAAAGTCCCGGGGCGTCGTTGATCTGAAGTTCAAAGGCGTGTGTGAGAGCCGCCTTGGTCTGCCGGATGCGCGCGACGCTGCTCAGGGCGCATCGCTCGACGTAGACCGCCCCGGGCAAAATGGCCAGCATCTCGGCGATTTGCAGGGGATATCCCTGTCCGTTGGACTGGCGGCCTGCCGGCGTGGTGGCGGTGACCTGTCCCAGGACGGTGGTCGGGGCCATTTGCCCGCCGGTCATGCCGAAGACAGCGTTGTTGATAAAGATCACGGTCAGTTGCTCGGCCCGGTGGGCGGCATGGATGATCTCAGCCGTTCCGATCGCCGCCAGATCACCGTCCCCCTGGTAGGAGAAGATGAATTTGTCCGGATTCGTGCGTTTCATACCGGTGGCCACCGCCGGCGCCCGCCCGTGCGCGACCTCGATCATGTCCACGTCGAGGTAGTTGTATGCCAGCACGGCGCAGCCGACCGGCGCGATGCCGATCGTTCGGCCCTGAATGCCCAGCTCGTCGATGACCTCGGCCACCAGCCGGTGGGCGATGCCGTGACCGCAGCCCGGACAGTAGTGCGTGGGGCAATCCTTCAGGACGCTCGTTCGTTGGAATACTGCCTTCATATCGGTTCTCGTCGCTTCGGCGCGATATCCTTCTTTTGTGGTTGGCTCACGACCGGCCGGTTCGTATCGTGAGTTGTTTGATCTTTTCGAGGACGTCGTCCACACTCGGCACGCCGCCGCCGGACCGTCCGTAGAACAGCACGGGCGCCTTGCCGGCGACCGCCAGTTTTACATCCTCGACCATCTGTCCGGTGCTCATTTCGACCGTCAGGAACAGGCGCAGCTCCTCGGCGGCCCGGGCGATCTGCTCGGTCGGGAAGGGCCACAGGGTGATGGGCCGGATCAAGCCGGCCGCGATGCCCTCGGCCCGGGCCCGGTCCACCGCCTCCCGCGCGATCCGCGCGGCGATCCCATAGGCGACCACGACGATCTCGGCGTCGTCCGACAGGTATTCCTCGCAAAGCACTTCGTCGCGCTGCACCTGCTCGTATTTCGCCGTCAGCTTTTCGTTGAGTTTTTCCAGCACGCCGTCTCCGAGCCACAGCGATCGAACGATGTTTTGCTCCCGTCCTTCGCAGCCGGTCAGCGCCCAATCTTTCGCCGGCAACTCGCGCCGTGGCTTCGGGTCCAGCGATACCGGCTCCATCATCTGGCCCAGGATGCCGTCGGCCAGCACGAGGACGGTCATACGGTACTGATCGGCGAGATCGAACGCCAGCGGCATGGCATCGGCCATCTCCTGCACGGTCGATGGCGCCAGCACGATGGTTCGGTAGTCCCCGTGTCCGCCGCCGCGGGTGGATTGAAAATAATCCGCCTGCGACGGGCCGATGTTTCCCAGTCCCGGTCCGCCTCGCATGACGTTGACCACCACCGCCGGCAGCTCGGCGCCCGCTAAGTAGCTGAGTCCTTCCTGCATCAGGCTGATGCCCGGGCTGGACGAGCTGGTCATGGTCCGCTTGCCCGTCGCGGAGGCCCCGAAGACCATATTGATCGCCGCCAGTTCGCTTTCGCTCTGTACGAAGACCCGCTCCTCCTCGGCCATGCGGCGCGACATGTATGCCGTGATCTCGTTTTGCGGGGTGATCGGATACCCGAAATACGCGTCGCAGCCGGCAACGATCGCCGCCTCCGCCATCGCTTCATTGCCACACATCAATACTCTTTGGCTCATATTCCCTTTCCCTCTTCCATCCATGGAGCGAGATAGTCCTCCAACCTCCGGACAAAATCTCGCGCTGTTTTCAAGAGGTCCTGCACCTGGTTCTCCGTGACAGCGGGACCCACCCCGGATTCCGACCCAACCTTCTGTATAAAGTCGTTGATTGGGTTCACGCGGCCAGCCCTTCTTTTCTCACGTTTAACATGAACGGGGAGTTGTAATTCTCAAAAAGCTCTTCGGAAATCGCCGCGACGGAGATGAACTCGCCTTGGTCCAGGAGGATGATCTATCAGACGCACTATTCGCTGATCCATTCGCTCAGGCTTTCTCCTCGATCGCTTGCGGCGTGCGTTTTTTTTCTTCTTTGGCGACGATGCGGATTTTGTCCGCCTCTCCCCGGTAGACTTCGATCACCCCTTCCGGGCAAATGATCGCACACTGGCTGCAGCCGGTGCAGTCGGTATTCCTGGCCTGGGCGGGGAAATAACCGCTCTTGTTGGATTCCGTCGAGATCACGATGCAGTTCCTGGGGCAGACGGTGACACAGAGGCCGCAGCCTTTGCACCGCTCGGCATCGATGATGATCTTACCTGCCATTATAAACATCCTTCGCTGTCCATCCTTCGGCCGCCCCCCGGCCAGCCAACGCCGCCGACGGCTCCCTCCTCTTTACTACTGAATGCTACCGCTCCTGTTCAACCCTGTAAAGCACAAAAATCCCCGCCTCGGGCCCTCAGGCCAGCGCCGCATTCTCCCGGGGCTGCCCGAGAGATCGAATCATTTGTGGCCGACAAGACATTTCGTGGCTATTCGCCGAAGCGGCACGCAAGGCATCGCAGGAATTCCCCGTTCTGTGTCCCGAGACAGCGTCCCCGGCCTTTGCCTGCTGTCGATTGAAAAGTACCCGAAAACCGGATGAGACCTATTTCCCTATGACTCCTCCTAACGCAGCGTGATCTCGATGCTCTGGTGCCCCGCGTTTGTGTTTGGGATGTGGGTGTTTTCGGCGCGTTTCCCATTGATTCTGACTGTTTCGACTTTGGTGCCGCAGCCTTCGACCGTTATATCAATCCGCATGTTGCGATATCGCAATTTGGATAGAGCGATCTTCTTGAACGTCTTCGGGACGCAAGGCTCAAATCGTATTCCATCGCACTCGATCCTCATTCCAAACAAGCCGGCGAACACCATGCGAAGGTATGCGGTCGCCGCCCAGGTTTGTCGGTTGGTTGCCTGCCACAGGATGATGCCGCGCGTTCCGGCTTCCTGCCACCCTCCGTACTTTTCCCCACTTATCGGGTGGTAGATTTCGGCGAATTGCATGTCACGCACGGCGTGTGTTGCCAAGGCAAGGAGTTCATGCGCAAAGGCTTGGCGTTTCTGGTGGCGTGCGGCGACATCGGCCCACATGCCCTGGATTTGCGGCCAGACGGTTCCGTTATGTCGGCCGAACGAGTTTGCTCCCAGCGCTTCGTACCGCGGCAATGGGGGCCAGCCGCACGGCACACCGGCGGGTGCAACGTACTGATGCTGGAAAATCTTCTCCGTTCGCGTGGGCCCGGCGATGCCGAAGAGGATCGCGTATGCATTCGCCAAGGTCTCCTGGTAGTCGCACTGGCTCTCAGGATCGATGTAAAATCGATACACGCCCGTTTCTTCGTTCCAGAGATATCTGTTGATCGATGTCTTGAGACGCTCCGCTTTCGCCGCCCAGTCCTCAGCGTGCGCGAGATTCAGCTCCTCGGCCATCAGGCCCGCCGTCTTGTAGGCGTTGTAGTACAGGCAGTTGGTCGAGGCGGCCATCATTGGAATTCCGTAGCCGGTTTTCGACCGGTTGTCGGGGTTGTGTTTCGGCCAGCTCCACGCGGCGCTGTCGCCGTTGGTCTGCGCATATTTGTTCGGGTAGGCTGCGACTCCGTCGCTCCAGCCCAGGCCCCGAAAGAGCCCGTATCGCGAATCGAACTCGGTCTTCTCGAAATAGGCCAATGAGTTCCGGGTAGCCGCAAACGCCGTCTGGAGAAACTCGCGGTTGCCGGTGCAAAGGTAATGGTGCCATGCCGCCGTGCTCCAGATGATGGCGTCCCAGTACTGTCCTGCGATACGAACACCGTCGCGTTCCTTCAGCAATACCGACAAGAGGGTGTTTCTCGCGATATCCGGGACGAGAAGCGATCCGGCGTTCCACGAGTTGATCGAAGCATCGCGGGTCCAGGGGCGGCCGTATTCCAGGCCGGCCAGAATGACCGGGGTCGGCGCCTCCAAGAGGCCGTTCTGATAGTCCTGGATGTTGGTGAGAAGATCGCCGATCGCCAATCGGTACGCCTTGTCGATTGTAGAATTTTCCGTTCGCAAGTTCGGGGAGAAGATGGTGATACCGTTGCAGTGGCTCTCTTCTCCAGTGGTTTCTCGGGGCATGCTGCAGAATGCCGCCGTGGCCAATACCGTCCAAATGCAGGTAGTCTTCTTCATGTTTTTCATGCGAAACCTTGGCTTCTAACTGGACTTTTGCAAAATGGAGATTAGGCTTATATTCTTCAAGGAAATCGTTGGTTTGATTTCCTTGAAGACGGGACTTAAATACCAATACCCAAAGCACTTACGTTCTCGGGAGGAAAAATCGACAAGAAGATTTTTCCTCCCTAAAGTAAGCCTAATCTCCATTTTGCAAAAGTCCTCCTTCCAATATGGAGTTCGTTGTCGCAAGAACTATAGCTCACGTCCCGAGAGGCGCCAACGGAAAAGGATTACAAGCTTGTAAGAGGCTATCCTGGAAGGCAGAAAGAGCCGGCCTCATGGTCCTCCGCAGGTCGTCGGGTTGCGATTGCCTCAGATCTGTGGTCTACTGTTGCGCATGGAAAATGGACGATTTGACTTGACGGGGAAGGCCGCGCTGGTGACCGGTGCGGGGCGGGGTATTGGTTTGGCGCTGGCGCGGGGTTTGGCCGAGCAGGGGGCCGACGTGGCGCTGGTGGCGCGGACCGCCGGCGAGCTGGAGGCGGCGAAGGGTCGTATCGAGACCGAGACCGGCGCCAGGGCATGGGCGTTTCCGTACGACCTGGCCGACCTGGACGGCATCGAGGGACTCTTCGACAGCGTCCTCTCAACCACGGGCGGCGTCGATATCCTGGTCAACTGTGCCGGGACGACCGTGCGCGAGCCGACCGAGGAGGTGTCGCTGGAGACGTTCAACCGCGTGATGGAGGTGAACCTGACGGCCGCTCTGCTGCTGTCGCAGGCTTTTTGCCGGCACTGCAAACAGGTGCAAAAGCCCGGGCGGATCATCAACATCGGCTCGTTGGCCTGTCACGCGGCCCGCCCGACCATCGCGGCCTACGCGTGCAGCAAGATGGGGCTGCTCGGCCTGACCAAAACGCTGGCGGTCGAGTGGGCCCGCTACGATATCAACGTCAACGCCATCGGGCCCGGTTATATCGCAACCGAGCTGACCGCTCCCCTGCAGGCCGACGCCGATTTCGACAAGTGGGTGCTCGGCAAAACCCCGCTGGGCCGGTGGGGCCGGCCGGAGGACCTCGTCGGGTCCGCGGTCCTGCTCGCCTCGAAAGCGGGCGATTTCATCACGGGGCAGATCTTCTACGTCGACGGCGGCTGGACCGCGCTCGTGTAGAAACGCCGGCGGCAAATACGAATCCTCAACGCATGTGTCAGGAGTGATTGCTCATGAGGTCAGCCAGAAGATTCATCGGGTGGTTGTCAGTGGTCGTTGTCGGGCTCACGCTGGTCTCGGAGATTGCAGCGTCTGCCTCTGCGGCCGGGGGCGAAGAACTGGTCGTGAACGTTCGCTATCGCAAGGAGGTCCCCGACAGCGGCGGGGCGTACCGCGTGTTCTGCGCGAAGCAGGAATGGGACCCGGGCGCTACGGCGATCATCATCTGTGACATGTGGAATCAGCACTGGTGCAAGGGCGCGACGCGGCGCGTGGTCGAGCTGGCGGGCGTGATGGATCGCGTGGTCTCGGCCGCCCGCGCGAAAGGCGTGCTTATCATTCACGCCCCCAGCAGCACAATCGGGCATTACGAGAACCATCCGGCCCGCCAACGCGCCAAGAGCGCGCCGAAGGCGGCGAACCTGCCTCAGGGCATCGCCTCGTGGTGCCATTGGAAGGACGAGACGGAGAAAAAGGTCGGCTACCCCATCGACCATTCCGACGGTGGCTGCGATTGCCGCCCGCAATGCGAGCAGGGCTCGCCCTGGCGCAGTCAGATCGATAGCATTCAAATTGACAACACCGACGCGATCAGCGATTCCGGCGTGGAGGTCTGGAACCTGCTGGAGCAGCGCGGCATCGAGAATGTCATTCTCATGGGCGTGCACACCAACATGTGCGTCCTGGGCCGGCCGTTCGGCCTGCGGCAAATGGCCAACGCCGGCAAGAACGTCGTTCTGATGCGCGACCTGACCGACACGATGTACAACTCGCGGCGCCCGCCCTGCGTGAGCCACTTCACCGGGACCGACCTCGTCGTCGAGCACATCGAGAAATACGTCTGTCCCACCGTCACCTCCACGGTCCTGACGGGCAAGCCGCCGTTTCGTTTCAAGAATGACCAGCGGCCGCTGGCGGTCTTCATTTCCGCCGAAAGCGAGTACGAGGCGGCTCACACGCTGCCCGGTTTCGCCCATGAGCTGGAACTGAATTACGGCCTGCGCTGCGAGATTCTCCAGGGCAGCACCGAGAAGAAGGGCGCCGATCGGCACGACATCTCAGGCATGGAGATCCTCAGCGGTGCCGATCTCGTGGTGGTGTTCGCCCGCCGGCGGGCATTTCCGGCCGACCAGATGAAGTACCTGCGCGACTACCTGGGCCGGGGCGGTTCGCTGATCGGGTTGCGCACGGCCAGTCATGCCTTCGACACGCGGGGCAGCGCCCCGGCCGGACACGACGAGTGGCGTCGCTTCGATCCCGACGTCTTCGGCGGCAACTATCACGGCCATCATGGCAGCGGGCCCAAGGCCGCCATTACCCCCGCACCGGGCGCCGGCGAGCACGCGATTCTCCAGGGCGTCGCGCTGCCGCTGCTGAGCAACGGCTCGCTCTACGAGACCAGGCCCCTGGCCGACGGCACGACGGTCTTGCTGACGGGCACGATCCCGGACAAAGAGCCGGAGCCCGTGGCGTGGACCAACCGGTACCAGCGTTCGCGCATCTTCTACACGTCGCTGGGACACCCGGACGATTTCGAGAATCCCGCGTTTCGCAAGCTGCTGGTCAACGCCGTTTTCTGGACCCTGGGCCGGCCTGTGCCACAGCCAAAGCCGAATACCGCCAACTGAGCGAGGAGACACCACCATGAAGCGGCTCAATAGAAGACAATTCGTAAAACAGAGCGTGGGGATTTCATTAGGCGCCGTCACGTTGTCCACCGCGGCCCGTCCCGTGCTGGGAGCCAACGACCGCGTGAATCTGGCGTTGATCGGTTGCGGCGGGCGCGGCCGGGCCCTGGTCCGCGGCTTCATCGATTGCGGCGCGAGGATCACGCATCTGTGCGATCTCAACGAGCAACGTCTGGAGACGCTGGCCAAAGAGCTCGCCTCCGTGCAAAACCACACGCCCAAAAAGCTGAGCCGAATGGAGCAGGTGTTCGACACGCGAGAGGTCGATGCCGTGGTGGTGGCCACGCCCGACCACTGGCACGCACCCGCCAGCATCCTCGCCTGCCAGGCGGGCAAGGACGTTTACGTTGAGAAGCCCCCGTCGCACAACATCTGGGAGACGCAGAAGATGCTCGAGGCCGCACGCAAGTACCGGCGCGTCGTGCAGGTGGGGACCCAGAACCGAAGCGCGCCGTACAACCGCGCGGCCCTGGAGTATATCCGCAGCGGCAAGCTGGGCGGCATCCACATCGTGAAGGTGTACAACCTCAAGTCGGGCGGCGCGTTTCATCTCGGCGATGCGGGCACGACGTCGGCTGGGTTCGACTGGGACGCCTGGCTCGGGCCGGCTCCGGCGCGCCCCTATCATCAGCACCTCTTCCACGGCGGCTGGCACAAGTTCTGGGATTTCAGCGGTGGCGACTTAGCCGACGACGGCATCCACCAGCTCGACTTGGCGACGATGCTCATGGGCGACCCGGGCCTGCCCCAGGCGGTCTCCTGTTCCGGCGGTCGGCTCGCGCATCCCGACGACGAGGGCGAAGTGCCCGACGTGCAGATCGCCTCGTTCGATTTCGCCGATTTCGTGATGACCTTCGAGCTGAGCGGCTATCCGCGCTATATGCAGAAGACGACCGGGACGATTCGCCGCAACGACGAGTTCCCTTACTGGACGCAGAACGCCACGCGCATCGAGCTGTACGGTTCCGATTTGATGATGACCGTCGGCCGGCACGGGGGCGGCTGGATCGTCACCACCTCCGGCGGCAAGATCGTCGAGAAGAACTACGGGCGGCCCCCGGACCAGCATCACGAAACCAACTTCCTCGAGTGCATCAAGACCCGCGAGCGTCCCAATGCCGATATCGAGACGCTGTTTGCCAGCACCGCCATGGTCCACATGGCCAACATCGCCCATCGCGTCGGGAACGAGAAGCTGGGATTCGACGCCGCAACGAAGCGATTCACCGACAGCGCCGACGCCAACGAATTGCTGAAGCGCACGTACCGGCCGAAGTACCGAATCCCCGACCGCGTGTAGATTTTTGGATGGCGACAGGATCTGCCGGGAACGAGGCTGCATTTCGCTGATCCCGGGGCCGGCAGATTGCTTCGCTCCGCTCGCAATGACATAGCGTTCCGTGCGTATGTCATTGCGAGAAATCCCGGCGCGCCGGGAAAGCAATCTCTTTCCCGATTGCTGTGGAACCTGCGAAATGCGGCACAGGGACCGATAATGCGTTGTCGGGATTTTTACGCGGAATTTACTTCAACCCTTGTCAACCCATGGGCTACGATACGCGTCTGTACCGGTAGTTGGAGTAGTAGCCTCGATGGGAAGTAATGACGAGAGTTTAGTCGCCGCCCACGTCCAGGGCGACCGGGCGGCATTTCGCGAGCTTGTCCAGCGTTACGGGGACAGCCTGCTGGGGTACTTGTTCCGCATGACCGGCAACCGAGATCAGGCCGAAGACCTTTTTCAGGAGACCTTCAAACGGGTCCATGAGAAGGCTCATACCTTTCGGGGCCGGAACTTCAAGAGCTGGCTCTTTACGATCGCCACGCGCGCGGCCATCGACACGGCCCGGCGGCGCAAGCGGCGCGTGGTCCTCTCGCCGGTGGCGGGGGGCGACTGTGACGAAGAGCGCGGGCCTCAATTGGACACGTTGACGGCGTCCGAGGACGCGGTCGATCCGGCCGAGACCCTGGTGCAGGACGAGCGGAAGGCGCAAGTCCGGCAGGCCGTCGAGACGCTGCCGGCCAAGCAGCGCGCCACCCTCGTGCTCGCCTACTATCAGCAGCTCAGTTATCGCGAGGTCGCCGATGTGATGGGTTGCTCTCTCGGCACGGTCAAGACCCAGATGTCCCGCGCCCTGGCGACACTGGCACGCAAACTACCGGATTCTGTCGGTGTGACAAAATGAACGGACACCTTACAGAACGACAATTGATCGATTACGAGTTCGACCTGGCTTCCGAGTCTCAGGCGAAAGAGGCCCGCGCGCATTTGGAACAGTGTGACGCGTGCCGGGCGAAGCTGGATGAGCTGAAGCGCAAGTTCGCCAGTCTCGATCTGCTACGGGATGAAATCAGCGCTTCGGAGGCCCTTATATCGAAGGCGGTGGAGAACGCCGCGAGTCCGAAGCCCGCGCGCATCATCGCGGTGCGGCGGTGGCCGTGGCTGGGAACGGCGGCGGCGGTCGTTGTGGTCGGCTTCATGTTCCTGTTAGTGTCGAATCTCGGCCCTGGTCAGAGGGGCGAAGAGGTCGCCTCCGATCAGCGGCCTTTCCCGGACGATGCGCCGACGGCGGTCGACCTCGGCTACGGCACGGCCAAGCAACTCGCGCCGAGCTCGCAAAGGCCGCAAACGGTGCGCTCGCGACTGATGATGAAACCGGCCGCCGAGCCCATGACGGTGGCGGCCACGGACCCGCATAGCATCGAGATCGCCGAGAAGCCGCCCTTTGCGCCGGCCAGCGCGATTGAGCTGGTCGTTCTGCCCCGCAGGCAGGACGTGCAACTGACGATCTACAACGCCGCCGACCTGACGCTCGTGCGCGAAAAGAGAAATTTGACGCTCAAGCGAGGCTGGAACTGGCTCCAGTTCATGTGGGCCAACACCCTGATCGATCCCACGTCGCTGAGCCTCGAACCGATGGAGCACAAAGACCAGGTGGACATCCAACAATTGGTGTTCCCACCGAGGCTACGGGAACTTGGTCGCTGGCTGATTCGCTCCGAGGTCAGCGGCCAGGTACCGTTTGAGCTGACGTATTTCACCAGCGGTCTGTCCTGGCGAGCCTTCTACATGGGCACGCTCTCGCAGGACGAGAAGACGATGCACCTGGAAGGCTACGTCCGGGTCGTCAACGACAGCGGCGAAGACTACGAGGACGCCCAGACCCGGCTCATCGTCGGAAAGGTGCACTTGCTTGATGAAATCCGCGCCCTGGCCCAGCGGCAGTACGCCTACGGCAGCCCCGTGCCCGAGGGGCTGGGAATGAAGGACGGCAGCGCTGCCGGCCTTGCCGGCGCCGACCGTCGCAACGAAACCTACGAGTATGGGGAGGGGGAGGCCATCGGCAAACGCTTCGCGCGGAGACTCGGTTCTCTGGAACGCAAGGAAATCCGGAAAGAGGGTCTCAGCGAGTATTTCCTCTACACCATCGACGGAACCGAGACGATTCCGAACCAGTGGGGCAAGCGCCTGCTGTCGTCTGAGACGAAGGAGATTCCCGTCAGCAGCCTGTACAAGCACGATGAGCAGCGCTGGGGGGCCCAGGCGGTGCGGTACCTTTCGTTTGCCAACGATGAGGAACACAAGCTGGGCGAGACGCCGCTGCCGGACGGGATGGTGCGCATCTACGGCTGGGCCGACGCCGAGGGTCACCTGTCCTACGTCGGCGGCACGGGCGTCAAGTACATCCCGGTCGGCGAGGAGGTCGAGCTGAATCTCGGCCCGGCGCGCCTGGTCGAGGTCGAGCCGACGCTGATGGACTTCCGCACGGCCAATTACGTCTTCGATGCCAACGACAACATCGCCGGCTGGGACGAGGTGCGGACCTGGAAGATCGAGATCGCCAACGCTCGCACCGTGCCGGTCGAAATCGAGGCGACCCGCGCCTTCGAGACGCCGTACTGGACGTTGCCCTTCGACGACAAGAGCGTCGCGTACGAGAAATACGACGCGACCCACGCTCGCTTCAAGTTGAATGTTCCGGCGCGAACGAAGCGCCGATTCGAGTATACGGTGACGACTTATTACGGCGTTCGAGCTGAGACGCCGGTCAAACGCCAGTCCAAGAGAACCAACTGATTTTGGGAGACGCAGTTATGAAACGCACACACATCGCATTGACGGTCCTGGTCGTTGTCCTCGGCGCCGCGGCGTCGCTGGAGGCGCGCATCAAGCTGGTGGCTTTGCCCGAGCGGGCGGCTACGGTGATTCGACTGGACAATCCCAGCGCCACGCTGATCGAAGAAGAACGGGTTCTGACGCTTCAGCAGGGACTCAACAAGGTGGATTTCTCCTGGAAGGGCGTGCAGATCGACGCCGATTCGATCCGCCTGCAGATTCTCGACCATCCGGACGGCGTGAACCTGCTCAGCGTCAGCTACCCGCCCGGTGAGGCGGCCCTGGTCTGGGAGATCAGCAGCGGGGGCGACTACGCCGAGACGGTTCGCATCAGCTACCTGCTGCGCAACATCGACCGGCTCATCACCTACAAAGCCGTCGCCGACAAGGCCGAGACGAAGGTCGATCTCAAGAGTTACCTCGTCCTGCGCAACTTCTCGGGCGAGGACTTCGAGAAGGCCCGCGTCCTGCTCGACTACGGCGAGGCCTTCGAGCAGGGGATCGACCACGAAGAGACCAAGCGCATGCTGTTCCTCAAGGCGCCGCAGGTCCCGGTGACCAAGGTCTGGACGTGGGACGTGCGGAAAGTCCCGCCGCACATGTGGGACCCGAGCCGGGTCGAGAATGAGAACGTCGGCATCCCCGTCAGCTATCGCATCGTCAACGACGAGCCCAGCGGGCTGGGGGAGTTCTCGCTGTGGGGAGGCAAGGCCCGCCTCTTCCAGGACGACGGCCATGGCAGCACCATCTTCTTAGGCGAGGATAACGCGGCTCTGGTGCCGGTCGGTGAGAAAATGGAGCTCTACATCGGCGACGGCCGGGACATCGTCGTGACGCAGAAGAAGATGAAGGATACCCGGATCAACCTGCGCAAGAACGATCGCGAGCGGGTGGTGCTCTACGACACCGACGAGATCATCACCGCCAAGATCGAGAACTTCAAGGACGGTCCGGCCGTGCTGACGATGATCCAGCAGATCCCCGGGCAGTGGGACATGGAAAAGTGCAATCTCACGTACAAGAAGAAGGACGCCGGCACGCTGGAGTTCGAGATCGAGCTGCCGGCGCGCAGCGATTCGGGGCCGGCGGTCAAGGAGCTCACGATGCACTACCACCGTCGCAACGTTCGCCCGTGATGTGCTGTTGCAGCTTGCGGGATGGGCCACGGGTGGCGATGGGATCGGGCGAACTCGTGGAAGGCCATCGCCAAGCTGCGCTTGACGCTGCGGATGAGAGATTGACAGGAGTGTTCTTATGAAACGCTTGATTTTATTGCTATTAGCGGTGATGGCCGGTACTGCCGCCGCCAAGGTGGATCTGACGACGCTGCCCACGCGTGACACGGTGCAGCTTACGATTTACAATTCCGCCGACCTGACCCTGGCCCGTGAGAGCCGGGCGCTGACGTTGAAGGAGGGCAAGAACAAGCTGCAATTCTCGTGGGCCAACACGCTGATCGACCCGACCAGTTTGGAAATGCTGCCGAAAGCCCACGCGGGCGAGATCGACATTGCCGAGCTGGTCTATCCGCCGCGGGTCAAGAACCTCGGCTTGTGGAATATTGAAAGCGAGGTCAGCGGCAAGGTCCCGGTCGAGATCACCTATCTAACCAGCGGCCTGACGTGGCGGGCGTTCTATATGGGCACGCTGTCGCGCGACGAAAAGACGATGCGCCTGCAGGGCTACGTCCGCGTGACCAACAACAGCGGCGAGGACTACGAAAACGCCCAGACCCGGCTGATCGTTGGCAAGGTCCACATCCTCGACCAGATCGCCGAGCTGGCCCGCAGGGAGCATCCGTACGGCCGGCCGGGCGAAGCCGTGCCGCCGCTGGCTACCCCAATGCGGGGGCGCGTTGAAAAACTGGCAAGGGCCATGCCCGCACTCGACGCCAAATTTGACCGAGCCATGAGCATGGCCAGAGAGATCGTCAAGGAAGGCCTCAGCGAGTATTTCCTCTACACGATCGAGGGCACCGAGACGATTCCCAACGGCTGGTCGAAACGCTTGCAGAGCTTCGACGTCGAGGACGTCCCCGTGGTGAACCTCTACAAGTACGAGCAGGAGCGCTACGGACGCGACGTCGTGCGGTACCTGAGCTTTACGAATGACGAAGAGCACGAGCTGGGCGAGACGCCGATTCCCGACGGCCTGCTGAAGGTCTACCGAAGCGTGGACGATCAGAAGCACCTGTCGTACGAGGGCCAGTCGTCGTTCAAGTACATCCCCGTGGACGAAGAGGTCGAGCTCAACCTCGGGGCGGTTGCCGACGTGGTCGTCGAGCCGACGCTGATGGACGTCAAAACGGAAAACTTCCGCTTCGACCGTCACCGCAACGTCGCCGGCTGGGACGAGGTGCATGCGTTCAAGGTGGAAGTCAAGAACACACGCGACGTGGCGGCGAAGATCGAGATCACGCGCAACTTCGACAGCCAGTATTGGCGTCTGGAAAAGAGCGGCGCCATCGACGAGTACGAGAAGGTGGATCTGGACACGGTCAAGTTCACCATCCAGTTGCCGCCGCGAAGCGCCAAGACGTTTGAATACACCGTGACGACCTATCGCGGCATGCGGACCGAAGACTGGCGGGAGCAATAGACATAGAGCCCGCAATCAGAAGAGGATTATCGAAATGGACCATTTGCATCGCATTGCCTTGATTTTTGTCCTTTGCACGGCGGCGCACGCCAAGGTGGACCTCGTGACACTGCCCACACGTGACACCGTGCAGCTCACGATCTACAACTCCGCCGACATGACGCTGGCACGCGAGAGCCGGGCGCTGACGCTCAAAGAGGGCGACAACCGCCTTCAGTTCTCCTGGGCCAACACGCTGATCGATCCCACGAGCCTGGAGATGCTGCCGAAAGCGCATGCGGGTGAGATCGACATCGCCGAGCTGGTCTACCCGCCGCGTGTGAAGAACCTGGGCCTCTGGAACGTCCAGAGCGAGATCGGCGGCAAGGTCCCCGTGGAGATTTCGTACCTGACCAGCGGTCTGTCCTGGCGGGCCTTCTACATGGGGACGCTCACGCACGACGAGAAGACCATGCGCATGCAGGCGTACGTTCGCGTGACCAACAACAGCGGCGAGGACTACGAAAACGCCCAGGTCCGATTGATCGTGGGTAAGGTGCATATCCTGGATCAGATCGCCGACCTGGCCCGGCGCCAGTATCCGTACGGCAGTCCGCTTCCGCCGGCGCCCAGATCCGCGCCCGCACGCGGCCTGCATGGCGCCAAGAAGCAAATGGACCGGGTGACGACGCTTGCTTTTGGCGTGACTGTGGAAGCGCCGGCGCCCGCTATGGCCAAGCAGGTCGTCAAAGAGGGGCTCAGCGAGTACTTCCTCTACACCATCGAAGGCACTGAGACGATTCCCAATGGCTGGTCGAAACGGCTGCTGAGCTTCGAGGTCGATGAGGTGCCGGTCGTGAATCTCTACAAGTTCGAGGAGGAGCGCTACGGCCGCAGCGTCGTACGTTATCTCAGCTTCAAGAACGACGAGGACCACGAGCTGGGCGAAACGCCCATCCCCGGCGGCCGGCTCAAGGTCTACCGGACCGCCGACGGCAGCGGGCATCTGTCCTACACCGGTCAGTCTTCGTTCAAGTACATTCCCGTCGATGAGGACGTGGAGCTGAACCTCGGCGCCGTCGCGGATATCGTGGTCGAGCCGACGCTGATGGAGTTCCGGACCGACAACTACCGCTTCGATCGCGACCGCAACGTGGCGGGCTGGGACGAGATTCGCGCCTTCGAAGTCAAGGTCAAGAACACGCGTGACATTCCCGTCAAGGTCGAGATCCGGCGCAACTTCGACACTACGTACTGGACGCTCAAGAAGGACGGCACCGTCGACGAGTTTGAGCAGGTGGACGTCGATACCGTCAAGTTTGTCCTGCGTCTGCCCCCGCGCTCCGAAAAGCGGCTGGGATACACGCTGACGACCTACCACGGCGTCCGCACGGAGGACTGGACGCGGCTGACCAAGTGACTTCGCCTCACCACCACGTCGTCGTCGGCTATGCCGGCGGCATGTCCCCGGGTGCGGGTGTCACCGGCTCGGCAGCGATCACGTTGAACTCGGCTCCGAATTGCGAGAGATAGTACAGGGAGTACGAGCGCGTGAAAACGTGGACCGGCAGCAGGACGACCGCTCCGATGTATGGGATGGCAAAGAGGCAACAGGCACAGCAGCACGTCACGCACGCCGCACCGAGCACGAGAGCTGCGATGACCATGCCGATGGCGACCTGAAACAGAACGTACAGCACGAACCGCGCCTTGTTGAAACCCATCACGTCGAGCAGCACGCGCCACGCTTCGGTGCAACTGGCCGTGCGCGAATACATGATCGGTACCACAAAGTCCACGGTGAACTTGCCGATCAGGCCGAACACGATGGTGGCCGAGAGAAACAGCAGAGACCAGAGGACAATCCCCATGATGGAAAAGACGTTGAACCCGAGGGTTGCACGATAGGCGATAAACAGTACTACGCCCGCTACGAGGATGCCCGCGATCGTGATGAAGCTGATGATTCCCAGCACGATCCGGAAGACGAAGAGGCTGTTGCCATGTTCGCGGAACTGACGCCAGGGATGCCAGAACTCCGCCTTGTTCTGCGCGACGCAATAGAGAAAGGCGAACCGCCCCCGGCAACTCACCCAGACGATAAAAAAGCTCAAAATCACGAAGAAGACGAACAGGAAGATGCCGAGGGGAATGAGCCACTCCAGATTGGCGTCGATGAAGTTCCTTGCGCTTTCCATGGCTTGGCGAAACTCGGCAGTCGAACTGCGGTGCTGAACTCTTGCGCCGCCACCGCCGCCGCCTCCCTTTCCCAGTTGGGCCAGGAACGCGCACCAGCCGATCACGAACCATTTGCCCAAGTCGAAGGGCCGAAACAATACCGTCTTGACCCTCTCGATGGCCGGACTGATGGGGTCGATCACGCTGACGTGAGGGGCACGCCGTATCATCGTACAAAACCTCCCAAGTACAGGAGCAAATTTACCGGAATCGCGGCGGCGACCAGCGCCGACACCACCTGCCATCGTTCACGTGCCTTTGTCATTACAGACGTTTGCGCAGTATATTTATTCACCCTATTCCTGCAACAAGAATCCCTTTTTGCCGCGGGCGACGATAGACGGGGCGACCCCGTCAGGCCGCCGGTCACCGGCGCCGGGGCCGGGTGGGAGATTGACAAAGGTCTGTGCCGGTGGTAGAATACGGTCATGAAAACAGTGGAACAAGTGCGAAAAGAAGCGATGGCACTGTCTGCCAGCGAGCGTGCCGGCCTCGCGCACGACTTGCTCATGAGTCTTGAGGATGCGGTTGCCTCCGAGCTCAGCCCGGAACAGGAAGCCGAGATTCGCAGACGGGTCCGGACGGTGAAAGAGGGGAACGCAGCAGGTCGTCCGGCGGCCGAGGTGTTTGCCGACGTTGAGGCCAAGCTCAAATGACTTCCGTCACCATCCTGCACGAAGCGGAGGTCGAGCTGTGGGAGGCTGTGGAGTTTTACGAGAGCAAGTGTGTTGGATTGGGCCTGGATTTTGAGAAGGAGGTCAAGGCCACCGTTGAGCTGATCCAACAGTCTCCCAAACGATGGCCCATTCGTGAGGATGGTACGCGGAGGCGCCTGCTCCATCGTTTTCCGTATTTCGTTGTCTACATCAGCCATAAGGGTCACATCTGGATTATCGCTTTTGCGCATTGCCGGCGACGGCCGGGCTACTGGTCCAGCCGGACACGAGGCCGCTGCTGAGTGCTTTCCGGTTGAACGCTATGGCTACGGGAGCCGGCTCAGGGCCTCGACGGCTCGGGCGACGCGGTCGCGGTGGGCTTCCAGTGGGGTCGGGTCTTTGGTGAACGTGGTCATGTCCGTTGTGACGTCGGCCGGGACTTCGAGGAGCCGTTCGTATTCCTTTCGCTGTGCGCTCGAGAGTTTGGATGCTTTGGTCTTGAGCAGGCGCTGGAGCATGACCATGTACTCGTAGTCCTCGATGCCGTCGCGCAGCATTTCCCAGCGGATGCTGTCGACGGGCCCTTCGAGGACGGGCTTGGCCGGACGTCCGTTCGCTGCCGCCAGCGGTGGGTAGATGAACCGTCCGTCGCCGTTGCCCCAGGGCCGCTTCTCGCCTCTGGGCGTGCTGTAACCGGTGCGCCAGCCCATGGGATCCTCGTAGGGGTTTTGCGGATGGGCTGGGTCGGGAAACGCCGTCGGGCTGGTCCAGTAGTTGCTCTGCCAGACGAGGATGCCCTTGATCTTGCGCTGCCAGGTCTGCCAGAGCCAGAGGCGCAGCTCGGTGCCCGGATGGTCGATAAAGAGCGTGCAGTAGGGGGCCTTGGGTCCCGTGCAGACGTACCACCAGAATTCCTCGCCATGGCGGCGGCGCTGCTCGGCGGGTTCGTGCTTGTAATGGGGTGAGACCGGGCACCAGATATTCGGTCCGCCGATCAGGGCCGGCTCGACCTGCTCGGTCAGCATGCGATTGATCTCGGGTGCGGCGGCCTTGAGTTTGGCGAAACCGTTGGTCACGAAGGCGTAATCCTTCGGCGCCGGCTCGTCGAACCAGTAGACAAAGGCTTCCTCGAGCCAACCCTTGTCACGCAGATGCTTCTGGAGCTGTCCGCAGTAGTCGGCAAAGAGCGCCTGATAGTGCGGCGTGTCCTCGGCGAAGCCGAGCAGGTCCGGGTCGCGCCGGGCGTGGAAGGTCCCGCCCCCCATGCCGGGGATGCCCAGGCGGAACGAATTGAAATGGTAGCGGTCGATCGCCCGCGTCATTGCCTTGTCCCAGGCGGAGAAATCGAATTTGACCGTGAGCTTGTCACGCTCTATGGCCGGCAGCGTGGGCCGCTCGAAGTCGCCGCCTTCGATCAGCTCGCGCCCGGTGGCGGCATCGCTGAGCGAGACCTCGTCGAACCAGACCAGGCCCGTCTGCTCGCCGGTCTCGGTCCAGGAGGCCGCTCGCAGGCGGAACTGGACGGATTTGGCGCCCTTGGGGAATTCCTCGATCGTGCGGTCGAACTGCTGCCAGCTTCCGTTGCCTTCGAGGCCGATGTCGTTGTTGCCGCCGGAGATCCATTGGTCAGCCGCGTCGTGATGGTTCAGCGTCACGAGGAAGACCTGGCCCGGCACGGCGGTGCGGTACCAGAAGCGCAGGCGCAGGCCGGCCTTCGGAATCGCCACGAGTGGCTCGTAGGTCGCGTCGACGTTCTCGTCGTCGCGGTCGTCGAAGATCAGCAGGCTACGCTGCCCGTTGTGCTTTTCGTTGGCGACCGGTTGTCCGCCCTGCCACTTGGGCTTGGGCGGCTTGACGTCGGGCCACGTCACGGCGATGCCATCGAGCGGCGCCGGGTTGTAGGGCGAGATGTGATGGGCGCTGAAGTTGGCCCAGTACTTTTCCAGGACCTCGCGTTTCTGCTGCGCCTCCGAAATGTTCTGGTAGCCAAACACGTTTCCCGGACTGAATCCGAAGGCCGTGATGCACGTCATCCGGTCGGGCAGAACGAAGTCGTAGACCTGGAGCTGCAAGGGTACGGACGCCGCATAGCCGTTCGCTTTCAGTGCGATCTTGCCTTCGTAGATGCCGGCTGCCGCGTTGCGGGGAACGGTCACGCGAATCCAGAACGCCTGGCTCCGGCTGGCCGCCAGGTTCATCGGCTCGGTCATCGGCGGCAGCGGGTCCGGCCAGTATCCCGCCACCGCGCTCTTGTCCGTCGGGCGCGTCACGTTGACGTAGCGGACTTCGAGGACCTCGATATTCCCGGCGTCGATTACCTTGCCACCGGGCGCTGTCAAGTCGCCCGGCTCGACGAGAAGCTTCGTCAGGGCCGCGGCGGGCCTCACGACCAACTGAGCCGCCTCGGTCTCATTCCGCGCCGCTCGAATGACCATGGCATCCGCTCGCGACGCCGGCATTCCTGCGTCCGGGCCGATCTTCCACCCCGACGACGCCCACCACAACGCGACCCGCTCGCTCGATCCGGGCAAACGCCGGCCACGGGCTCGATTGAGGTAATCCCCGGATTGCCCGCAGGCTGCCGAGCTTATGAGCACGACTGTCAGAAAAATGCCCCATCTCCGCATGATCAGGTCCTTTCCGTGAAGAGTTCGCGTTTTTGTCGTGATACGCCCATGAATTCTCCGCTGCCCGATGTCCCTTGTCAAGGAGCCGGTCCCGGGCTCGGCGGGGCGTTCGCTGCGGAAATTGGGTTCGTTTGGCGCCGATGTAGCACGGGCGATGCGCTCCTTTCCTGGTCTCGGCGGGGGGGGCGTCTCTGGAAATTGGGTTCGTTCGGCGCCGACGCGGGGCGGGCGATACCCTCCTTTCCGGGGCTGGGGTGGTGTTCGCCCTGGGAATTGGGTTTGTTTGGCGCCGGCCCAGGACCGGGGATATTGTGTCTGTCCAATCTTTCGGGCATGACTGTTTTGGGTCCTGGACAGCTACGGGTGGCAGCGTCAAGGCCGTAGGCCTTGGCGATGGCGCAACGCCGGGACTCGTATAGCGCCACACACGGCAGACAAGTCCGCCATCGCCAAGCTGCCGCTTGACGCTGCCACCCGCATGCCGGAATCTCTTCACAGACACGCGATATTCTCCTTTCTTGGGCCCCGGGGGGGCGTTGGCTTCCGGGAATTGGGTTTGTTTGGCGCCGACGCCGAGGTGGGCAGACACCCCGGCGCGCCGGGGCCCCTACGGGCGGGGCGGATGGCACGCTCGTGCCATGGTATCTTCGCGCACATACGTTGTCTCGGACGCCTGTGATTGGTGGTCGTTTCGCCGGTCATGAGAGACCTCGTGGAATCCGCTATTTCGTTTGTCATACTACTAACGGCCCGTTCCGGCGTCAAGGAAATTTTTTTAGAAAGCCGGGATTTTTGGGGTTGACCGATACGCTCTTGCCGATATACTGTATTATAACAGTAATACAGTTGGCCTGGAAAGTGGAAATCGAGGTGCCATGCTTTTGCAGATCGACCATCACAGCGGCCAGCCGATCTACCGGCAGGTGATCGAGCAGATTCGCCGGCAGATCCTGGCCGGGCAGTTGCCCGAGGGCGAGCAGCTCGTCTCGGTGCGGGACTTGGCCTCGCGGCTCAAGGTCAACCCCATGACGATCAGCAAGGCCTACAGCCTGCTCGAAATGGAGGGCCTGCTCGAACGCCGGCGGGGCGTCGGGCTGTTTGTCGCCCGCATCCGCAAGGACCAGAAGTCCCGGACCAAGGCGCAACTTCTCGAGCAGATTCTCGACCGGGCGGTGGCCACCGCGGTGCAATTGGACATTCCCGAAGACGACGTTCATACGCTGACCCAGCGCCTGTTTCAGAAGTACGACTCCAGAACCAGGAGGGACTCCCATGAGTGACAACGGCATGATGGTACAGATTCGCGGCCTGAGCAAGCGGTTCAAAGACGTGCAGGCCCTCGACGGCGTCGATCTCGACGTGGGGCGCGGCCGGATCATCGGCCTGCTCGGGGCCAACGGGGCGGGCAAGAGCACGCTGCTGCGCCACATCATCGGCCTGTACCTGCCCGACGCCGGCACCTGCACGACCCTGGGCTGCGACGCGGCCAAATTAGGCCCGCCCGAGCTGGCCCGTATCGGCTACGTCCACCAGGAGGGCGAGCTGATCGACTGGATGAAGGTCCGCCAGTTGATTCGCTACGTCAGCGTCTACTACCCGACCTGGAACCAGCAGCTCCAGGAGCGGTGCGTCGCGGAGTACGAAATCTCGCTCGAAGCCCGCGTCGGCTCGCTCTCGCCCGGCCAGCGGCAGCGCCTGGCGATTCTGATCGCCATCTGCTTCGAGCCCGAGTTGCTGATCCTGGACGAGCCGGCCGCGGCGCTCGACCCGCTGGCCCGCGCGCAGTTCCTCGACCTGCTGTTAGAGATGATCCAGGACCAGAACCGCACGATCATCATCTCCTCGCACATCCTCAGCGACGTCGAAAAGGTGATCGACCACGCGGTCATCATGAAAGCCGGCCGGATCATCACCGATGCGAGCTTCGACGAACTGCGCGAGAAATACACGCGCGTCCGCCTGACCGCCCTGGCTGGCACGCTGCCCGAGACCCTCGATTTCGCCAACGTCCTCGACTGCCGCCGCAGCGACTCGGAAGCCACCCTGACCGTAGCGGACCTGTCGCCCGAACAGATCGCAACCGCCGCCGCGCGCATCAAATGCCAGGCCGACGTCCACCCCCTGCCCCTGGAAGACATCTACAAAATCGTCGTCGCTTCATGATGCGAGGAAGACTATGAGCATCGTCTGGACAACCTGGAAGCTGACGCTGTGGCGCTATCGGTACAGAGAACTTCTTGCCATTGGCTTTTTCTTCGTCTTCGGACTGTTCGCGGTGGCTCAAGCGGGGCAGATCGATCGCGAAGTGAGTGTGAGAAGCTTCTCCGGCAGCCCCGAGTATGTCGCTCTGATCATGCTTCCTTTTATTTCAGGGCTGTTGCCCGGTGTTCATGCGGACGAGCGTGAGCGGACGGGGAGGCCGATGTCGTTTTGTCTGCCGGGATACCGGCAGTCATTACGCAGATTGAGCTTCACCGCCGCGTTGCCATGGGGCCTGTTTTTTGCCTTGATAGAGATACCATTTCTCTGGAGGCGGGGGCCTTTGCCGCACCTTGGGAATCCCGCCATCTCTGATGTGTGCCTGTGTCTTGGTGGCGCGTTTCTCGTGGGTGTGGCCGCTGGTTGGGCTGCGGGTACGTCCCGCCTGGTTCTCTCAAGACTGCAATGGGGCATTTTTGCGTTGGCTTGCTTTCCGCTTGTGATCGTCAGTATCGGTGTATGGCTGCTTGCGGATATACATAGGCCTTCCTTCTGGGTCGTGGCCGGTCTGGTTGCCATGATTGTCATTGTCTTCTTGTGGCTTCGGCTGGGAGACATGCAATACGTCGCGCGCGGCCACCGTATCATCATTGAAGACGCCCTGGACAAGCGGGCCCAGGTCGGTGTCAAGAGGACTGCGCCTCACTGGACAGACGATCTTTTTCTGCCATGGGCCCGGCAGCACCCTCCCCTCGGAGTCCAACGATATGTCTGGGCCAGTCTCTACGGCACGTTCGGTGGGGTCTTCTCTTACTGGCTATGGATCTTGGTCGGACTTGTCGCGGGGTCGGTCGTGCTGGGGCTGGCGCCAAGGCCGGTTGCCGAGATCGCCTTCGCTTCTCTGGGATTTGCGGCCGTTTTTGTGGACCTGCCCGCGACTTCGAACATGCTGCTGCCCGGTGGCCGGCACGAGCGATATTACGCGACGGTGATCGCCGCCGTTGCCACGACTTTGCTGCTCCTTCTTCTGGCAGTGGGTATCGTCGCCTTGTCCGAAATGATTAGCATCGGTCTCGGGGCCGGTGCCGGGAGTTTTGGGTTTCGACTTCGCAGCGTATGGCTGGTCTGTGTGTTCGTTCCGTGGATCGTCGCGTTGCAGTGGTGGGGGCGCAGATTCCTAAGAATTGAGAGCAGGACTCCGGTTATCGCGGTCGGGTTAACCTCGCTGATGGTCCTGCGTTTCTTTTTCGAGATTCACAAGTGGCCGGCACAGAGGTGTTTGTTGTTCTTCGCGGGCGTCTCCGTCTGTGGGTGGGTGTTCTTCCTGCTGACGGCGGGGCATCTCTGCGCGCGAGGGTCTCTGGCAGAGCGCAGGCTTGGTGCAGGAGGATAGAGATGAGCATTCTGACGATGAATTTGCGTCCGTTGTATCAGCGGCGGGGGCTTTGGGTGGTTTATGGTTTGTTCGGGTTGTTCGCGTTTGCAGGTATCTACACCGCTTTGTTTGACACGGCGACTCCCCGGGCGGGGGAGGGGCGGTTCATCGGGCTGGTGCTGCTTGCCTTCATGGTGGGTCTGCTGGCGGCAGTCTTTCAGATGGAGATTCTGATCAAGCCGTTTGCGTTCTGCCTGCCCGGCCACGGGCGGATGGTCCGCAAGTTCATCTTCCTGATTGCCGCCGTGACGAACTTGCTGAGCTCACTGTTGTTTCTGTTTTACCCGGGCCTGTCGTTGACGAGGCTGCCTCTGGTGCTGTGCTCGGCTTTCTTTGCGGGGATGGTCTTTTACGTGGCGGGCGCGTGGCTGGCCTTCGGAACGAAGCAGCCTATGGCGTTCGTGGGATTCATGATCGCGGCCTTTATCTTCGGCGGAAAGCTCAACCTGCACGGCCTGCTCGAGCGCGCCATCGTCGACTATCCGCTCCTGGTCATCGTCCCGGGCCTGCTGTGCAGCTTTGCGCTGTGGCGTCGCCTGGGCGATCCCGAACTGGCCCGGCGAAGCTGCCTGCTGCCCTGGATCGGCTTTCAGACCTTCAACTACGCAAAGATGAGGGACTCGCGGAACCGGTTCGTCGCCGACCACTGGAACAAGCTCGGAGACCACCCCAAGGCGTGGGTTGAGAATCTCTTCATCGCCCGCATGGAACGGCGTCGCCCGCTGAGCGGCGCGCGAGCCATCTGGGGTACGCTGTACACGACGTTCGGCCTGTTCCTTTCTCGCTGGTACGGCGCCCTGGCGTTCGCCCTGTTCCTGGCGGTGTTGCTGGGCTATCTCGGACCGCGAATGTGGGGGGTCGTTGTCTTCGTGCCGATGATCCTGGTTTCCTACTCTAAACCGTCGCTCTTCTCCAGCATGTTGCCGGCCGGCGGGCGAGCCGAGCGGTTCCACGCGGCTCTCGCGGTGGCTGCCGTCTCCTTGACGCTGCTGGTGCTCTTCTTCTCCGTGATCGTCGTCCTCTCGGCATTGCTATCGAGCGTACTGCCGGACTTAGCGTACGGCGGGGTGACGATCTCCTATCAGACCGTTAGTGTCAAATGTCTGTATCCGGCGCTGATTTTTCTGCCGATAGCCGGGATACTGCATCTGCTTCTCCACAGAAAGCCGATTCTGCTGCTCGTGGCGTCGATGGCGCTGGTGTACGCGATCATCATGGGCAGCATCATGAGCCGGACGGAAGGGCCCACCATCTACAGCCTCCAAACCACGATCCTCCTCTCCGCGGCCGCCTGGACCCTCTTCACCCTCGTCCTGCACCGCATCGCCACAAGACACTGCCTGGTTTAGTAGGGGCTCGGGGCATTGCTCCAGGCGAGTTGGCTTGTCGGCGTGGGCTGGATCAAGCAGGCAAACCTGCCCGTTCATGCGGGGCCGTGGTTTCATTCGGGCCGGCGCAGACGGACGCCATGGGGCTCGACCACGGCCACACATCCGGCGAGCGTTGAGAGGTCCGTCGAGCGGACGAAGTCGGCGACCAGGCGATTGACGGCCAGCGGTCCGAGAGCCCTCGGTCTAAACAGCACGGTTCCCGGATGGGAGCCCGGGGGATGCTTGCGGAGGTCCGCGAACTCGACGTCGAGCGTCAGGAGCATGCGGCCTTCGCGGGCCGCGCAGGCCGCCACCTCGACATCCGGGCGAGAGAGCAGATTCTCGTCAGCAGCCGTGAGCACGTCGTGGCCCAACTCGATCAGGACAGGCTTGAGATGGCGCGAAAGGTTCTCATCCAGCTTCAGCTTCATGTGCCGGCCGCCATTTTCCACAAGCCTTCGTGAGCCAGTTCAGCGGCATAGGCAAGGGCGGCCCGGATGTCATCCCTCGTCAGTTGGGGATAGTGATCGATGATGTCCTCCATCGTTAAGCCCTCGGCCAGTCCGTCGAGGATCACCGCGATTTCGATGCGCGTGTCCCGGATGCAGGGCCGTCCGCCGCACACTCCGCCGTTCACAGTAACGCGATTGGTAAGGCCTGATTTCTTCATGGCAGTGGCTCTCCTTTGCAAACCATCATACCCCAAGGAGGCTTGTGGTTCAATAGCCACACTCGCCCGGGCCACCCCGGACCGTGGGTCGAGAACCTTTTCATCGCTCGAATGGAACGACACCATCCTTTGAGCGGCGCGCGAGCCATCTGGGGTACGCTGTACACGACGTTCGGCCTGTTTCTTTCTCGCTGGTACGGCGCCCTGGCGTTCGCCCTGTTCCTGACGGCCTTGCTGGGCTATCTCGGACCCCGAATGTGGGGGGGTGTTGTCTTCGTGCCGATGCTCCCACCATCTACAGCCTCCAAACCACGATCCTCCTCTCCGCAGCCGCCTGGGCTCTCTTCACCCTCGTCCTGCACCGCATCACCACAAAGCACTGCCTGGTCAAGTAGCGGCGCCCTTGGCCGCGGGCGCCCCGGCCGCTGTTACAACAGCTTAGAGGTTCGAGCGACCTTCTGATGCGGCAGGTTCGCTTGCCCGCATCACCCCGGTCTTGTATAATAGATAACATGAAGCTGACGCGAATTACATTTGACCCGAATGTCATGGGCGGCAAGCCCTGTATTCGGGGGATGCGCGTGACCGTGGGCATGATCCTGGGAATGCTCGCTTCCGGCCATTCGAAGGAACGCATCCTTGAGATGTATTCCTATCTGGAGCCGCAGGACATTGACGAATCACTCGCCTACGCTGCCTGGCGGGTCGAGGAAGTCGATCTGCCCGCCGGATCGTTGCCCACATGAAGATCCTCATGGACATGAACCTCTCACCCGCCTGGGTGGTCTCGCTGGGCGAGGCGGGTTTCGAGTCCATCCATTGGTCCACAGTGGGCGATCCCCGCGCCGCGGACAAGATCGTCATGGATTACGCGAGGGCACACGGGTACGTGGTTCTCACACACGATCTCGACTTTGGCGCGATTCTGGCGGCCACGGCCGCAGAGACACCCAGTGTCGTTCAAATTCGGACGCAGAATGTCGATCCTGCCTCCCTGATCGAAGCCATGATCTCCTTGCTGCATCGGTGTCGGGAGCACCTTGAGGCAGGAGCTTTGGTATGCCTCGACCAATCGAGTGAAAGGGTGAGAATCCTCCCCATCCCAGAGCGTAAGAGTTGAAGCATCAGTCCTCTGTTCGCCACGACTCCGATTCAATGTTGTGGCGCAAGGGATCACGCAGACAATCTTCCCACCTGGATTTGCAGAAGTCTGTGCCGACGGGGATAGGCTGCATCTGGGGTTCGCGAGGTGGCAGGTTCGCTTCTACAGCAGTTGGGAGAGGAAGGTCCGTGCCGGGACTACCATCGGTCTGCCGCCGGCGGCAAAACAGTCGGCCTTCACGAAGTCCGTCTCCAGGACGACTTGAAATGCCAGGGGGGCATTGAGTTGATCCTGGTAGTACTTCAAGGCCGGGCTGAGTCGGTCGTCGTTGGACTTGACCTCCACCAGGAACCAGGGCTTGCCGTCCCGCACGACCACGAAGTCGACCTCGCGTTGCTCCTTGTCCCTGAGGTAGCCCAGTTGGAAGGTCCCAAGGCCAAGGTCGGTCCAACCCTCGACGGCCTTGAGCAGATGGCACGCGATGAAAGTCTCGGCGCGGGCGCCGGGATCGTCGATGCCCGACCAGTCTCGGAGGAACCACTTGGGCTCCTTGCGAAGGGATCGGGAAACGTTCTTGAACCACGGCCTGACCAGGAACCCCATCTGCAGGTGACAAAGGGTCCCGATCCATCGGCGAACCGTGTCGACGGAAGTCTGGATCTCGGTTGCCAGGGCGCTGTAGATCAGCTGTTCGCCCGACCGGGCGGACAAGAGGGCTGCCAGGGTCTCCAGTTGACCCAATTGCTGAATCCGGGTCATATCTCGAACGTCCTCGCGAAGCAGTTGCTCCATACGCAGGGTTCGCCATCTGCGCGTGAACCGCATCTCCCGCTTGACGAACGGCTCGGGATATCCGCCGTGAGTCCACAGGGCCGAGAAATCACCCTGGCGCATGGCCCGGGGGGCGCGGATGATCCGATTCGGATCGGGCAGGTCCTGCCGGATCGCCTCGGCCACGGTGAAGGGGTGCATGTGGTAAAGGAAATATCGTCCCATCAAACTGTCCCCACCCCGGCGGTAGATGTCCATGCGGGAACTGCCGGTAACCACGATGCGGACCTGTTCCCCGTAGGTGTCGAAGAATCCCTTGAGGAACTGCTTCCATCTGCCGAATTTGTGCAGCTCGTCGAACAGGGCCGTCGGTGGGGAGGTCCTGAGTCTCTGGAGGCCCAGTCTCTCGGCTACCGCCGATGGTCCCTTCAGGATCAATGCGCGGTCGTCACCATTGTCCCAGTTCAGATACGTATCGGCTCGCAGACGACAGGTCGTTGTCTTTCCCACCTGTCGTGGACCGTTGACCATGGCCATCTGGCGCTCGGCGGTGAGGTGTTCCGTCAACATCGTTTCATAGATCCGAGTTCGCATACGCATAGTGGCCATTTTCTATGGTATCGTAAAATGGTCAAGACTAATTTACGACATTGCGCATTTTGGTCAGAGTTCTTGCTCTGGGGGGCTGGGGGTTTTTCATACGCCCAGCGGCCCGGAGCTTGGGTTCGGAAACATCACTCAATCTCAATCGTGTGCGGCAGGGGATTGAGGGGGCAGGCGGGGCATTTGGGTTTGGGTTTGCAGAACTCTTTGCCGACGCGGACGAGCAGGGCGTGGTATTCGTTGAACAGTGCCACGTCGGGTTCGAGATGGGACTCGAAGAGGTCTTGCAACTGCTGATAGTCGATCTCGGGCTCGACCAGGCCGTGGCGGACCATGACGCGGGCGGTGTAGGTATCGACGACGAAGACGGGCCGGTTCAGCGCGTAGAGCAGGATCGAGTCGGCCGTCTCGGGGCCGATGCCGGAAACGCCGAGCAGTTCTTCCCGCAGGCGCGACGTCTCGACACCTTCCAGGGCGGTCACATCGCCGCCGTACTCGTCCAAGAGCCATTGCAGGAAGTTTCTGAGCCGTTTGGCCTTGACGCGAAAGTAGCCGGCGGGGCGGATCAGCGTCTCCAGGGTCTCGGCATCCAGCTCGTGCAGGGCGTTGGGATCGAGGCGTCCGGCCGCGCGGACGTTGGTGATGGTCTTCTCCACGTTGGTCCAGTTGGTGTTCTGGGTGAGAATGGCCCCGAGGATAATCTCGAAGACGGTTTGGCCCGGCCACCAGTGCTGGGGCCCGAAGGCTTCGAGCAGGCGGCGGTAGATGGTCAGCAGTTGTTCCGGCGTTGTTGTCATGCGTTCGGTCCGATCTGCGCAGTTCGTTATCCGTCGATTCGTACCCTCGCGCGTTCGGGCGCGTTTCCGGACGCACGGGGCACACAGCGGACGCTATTGTAATTTGAATTGGCATGAAGTAAACTCGCCAGCGTTCGATCGGGGGCGGCAGATCGTTGCGCCCGGATAAAGAATGTGCAGCCGGAGAGGTCGTAACGGTACATGGCCGGCCGAAAAAAAAAGGACAACCAGAGCTATACCGCGAGCCAGCTCTTCAACTTTGCGCGCGATTCCTACATGGAGCGTACGACCCGGCCCATCTACGCCATCGCGTTTCTGCTGCCGTTCCTGGCGTTCTACGAGATCGGGACCATTCTGATCAATACCGACGTCTTGAGCCGGTCGCAGGTCCGCGTGGTGGCGTTCGTGTGGCTGCGGGAGCTGCTTCAGTGCCTGGGCACGAGCGATCGCATCGCCTGGATTGCGCCGCCGGTGGTGGTCGTGATTATTCTGCTGGGTTTGCAAATCACCTCGCGCAAGCCCTGGTATTTCTGTCTTCGTGATTATGGGCCCATGGCGATTGAATGCATCCTGCTGGCGGTGCCGTTGATCGTTCTGAGTCTGTTTTTCAACAGCCCGACCGTTGGCGCCCCGCCGTCGTCGCAATCGAGCTTTGAACCGGCGGGCGTCTGCACTTGTATGCTCCCGATGCAGCAGCAGGGGGTCTCCAATGGAAACGAGCCGGCCTCGGGCCGGACCGCCGGTGTATCGGACCCGGGCCGCTCGCTGATGGCCAACATCGTTACCGGGGTCGGGGCGGGAATCTATGAAGAGCTGGTCTTCCGCCTGATTCTGATCTGCGCCCTGATGGTCCTCTTCCAGGATATCATCGGCGTCGGGCACAAGAACGCGATCGTCCTGTCCGTTCTGATTTCCGCGGCGCTGTTCAGCGCCCATCACCATATCATCTTCGTCGATCAACAACTGATGCTGGTCGATCGGCCCGGCTGGGGCAAGTTCATTTTTCGGACGATGGCCGGGGTCTACTTTGCCATCCTCTTCGCCGCCCGCGGCTTCGGCATCACCGCCGGGACGCACGCTTTCTACGACATTATCGCCACCGTGATCAACGCGATCTTTTTCGATGCGTAGCGCCGCCGGCAGCGCCTCCTTTTTTTAGAAACGGGCCCAAAAAAATCTTAAATGCGCTTACTCGTTTGCACGGCAACAGTTGCGGCATAATCGTCCTATAAGGGGTCCTGAACAGCCTGTCAATACTGATAATGCACTTGAAGGGATACGCAAATTCTTGTATAATAACACCATTGATAGAGCCGCGTGTTTAAGGTTTTCGTATGGAATCGCCTCAGATCAACGTTGCCATTGACCAGTTGACATTCAGCCTTTTTCAGCGACCGTTGCATCCGGAACTGTTTCAGATTTACGCCAGCCGGCAGCTCAAGACGGAGAAATACGAAGCGCTGATTTGGGTTACGGGTTGCACGCACGTCGTGAGCATTTTCGTGGGCGGCGTGTGTCTCAGCGAAGTGGTGAGTACGCCGGGGCAGTTGCTTCCGCATCGCGGCCTGGTAGAACGCTTTCAATTCCGCGGCCCGCGCACGCACAAGTGCACGCTGAGCCGGGGCGTCAGCTACATGACCGATTTTCAGATTGAGAAGATGAGCTCCAACCTGTACCGGCAGAGCCATACCGATCTGGAGCGGTTCGCCCGCAATCGCGGCGTCTTCGTGAAGTTCCCGGAACTGGAAGTGGACAGCCTCCAGCCGTTTTGCTACATCGATTTCGAGGCGCGGCGCAGCGAGCTGCACATCCACACGTTCGCGGCGTATCCCGATCAGGTTACGATGATCAAGACGCAGTCGCTCTTCGATTTTCAATGATTCGGTTCGGTCGCTTGCGCCTCTACTACGGAGTAGGAAACTTCACTACGCTGCGCTTCGTTCAGGATGACACACCGCGCAAAGAGTCTTAGGGTCGGTTCTTAACCCACGCGTAACGACTCGTATGTAAGAACGCTTGGGTCAGGGACGCATCCTGGAGCAACGACCTTCGGCTTTCCGTTCTCTTACTTCGTCTGCGCGGGCTGGTTGGAACGCAGGGCGAGGGGACACTCAACTGTGCTGGAGCTGGACGTTCTGTCTCAGGACGTCAAGCTTCTCCTGGATCTCCACGGACATCCGGCTGTTGGGAAAGTCGTGCATGATCGTCTGGCCGACGTTGAGGGAGTCGGCCCAGCGCTTTTCCGAAATGGCCATGGCGAACTGCACGCCTAAATTGTGCAGCTTGGTCTTGAAGACGTCCTTGGCCGCCTCCTGCAGCGCCAGCCCCTCGCTGGGCGTGAGGTACATGTCCAGCTCCTTGAGGATTTCCAGGCTGCGGTCGGTCTCCTGGTTCTGCACCGCGTGGTCCCAGGCGGCCAGCAGGATGCGCTTACGCTGCTCCTTGCGATCGTGCAACTGCTGTCGCATGGCCCGGGCCTTTTCCGACTGGGGATGCGAGCGGATCAGGGTCTCGACCTGAACGCTGGCCTTGGCCCAGTGGCAGCTCTGGAACAGCGTCTCAATGTGTGTGATCGCCTGGTCGATCCGCTCCTCTTCCGTCGCCTCGCGATACTGATTGACCTGTTGGTGCAGCTCATCCCCGAGGTCGCGGTACTCGGAGTGATTGGAGATCTCGTCGATGATCTCGTAGGCGCCGTCGAAATCCTTCTGCTTGAGCTTGTCGAAGACGGCTTCGCGCAACGACTGGCGGTCTTCGTCGCGGAAGGCGATGGCCTTTACCGACTCGCTGATCCGCGTGCTCTGGTTGATTTCTGCCAGGCTGGCGCTGATGTTCTCGAGGGATTTTGTGGCCTCGGCCATCTTCTCGCTGTTGTCGCGCAGGGTGTTGACGATGCCCGAGACGCGCGAGAGCATGGTCAGCAGTGCGATCAGGAAGACCAGCGAGCCCAAGCGGAACACGAGGTTCTGCACGCCGGAGGTCTTCTCAAAGACACTGGTAAACAAGGCCAGAAGCAGTACGCCTACCAGCGTCGCTGCGATCACGGCGATGTGCCACTTGAACTGCCACAGGTGACTGTCGTTTTCGGAGTCCATATGCCGTTTCTCCTACGCGAGCCAGAAACCCCTTGATGGCCAAAACCCATTATAGATATCGGCCGCCGGCAAGTCAACCGGACAGGGATTCTTGCCGCTGCCCGTGCGTCTGTGTGTTTTTTTCTAAACCCCTGTTCTGCAAATGGTTGCGCTTTGTCTGGACGGCCCGCGGTTGCTGTTGCAGCGCGGGCAACTATCTGATAAGACGCTTGCGGAGCTGGTTTTATTCGCGCCGCGGCGAGATCGGGGCTTGCGCGCAAAAGAAAACCCGCCGTCAGGAGACGGCGGGTTCGATTGACCGAGGAAGATACCGACAGCGGGCAGGGCCGGTCAGAGGCCGACCGCCCGGCGCCACCGGGATCAGAAATCCTTGAACCTTCGCATCCACTGGGGCCAGTCGGCGGAAGCCACACCGCCGGTGATGGTCCAGGAGCCGTTCACGTCGAACGTCTTATGCCATTCGAGCTTCCACAGCTCCTTGACGCCAACGGTCCGCACCGACCAGTCGAGAAAGAGGTGGTTGATGAAGCCGTTGTGCCGATCGATGCAGAAGTGCATCATCTCAGCGTCGAAGCCGGCCCAATGATCCTCGAATGGCGGCGGGTCACCCCGCTGGCCGTATTCCGACGGGCCTCCCCCGCGCCACATCGTGTCGGCGAAAACGGGGACGTTGTGTGCCCGCGGCGTCATCTTGGTCCGCCAGTTGTTTTTCGTGGGCCGGCCCTGGATCGCGGTTTGGTTGTCATAGTTGTAAAGCCAGCAGTTGGCGCCGTAACTGCACTCCTCCGCCTGTTCTCCCTTCTCGTTTCCGGCTCTTCCGGTTCCCTGGATATAGGTCCACTTCGATCCCCCGTACTCCTTACCGTCGGGCCGTCGTTGCGTCGCCATTGGGCACATGAGCATCTTCGAACGCGTGCTCCAGTTGTCCCGCAGGGCAACGATCCACGTCCCGCGTACCCAGTTCAGCTCGCCGGTGAGCGATCTCGGGAAGTACCCGTCGTTGTCGTCGCAGTACATATCCCAGATCAGGGCCCAGTTGTGCAGGTTCATTTTGCAGCCGGCGCTGCGGGCCTGATTGCGTACGAGACTCAGGGACGGCATCAGAATCCCCATGAGCATGGCGATAATGGCGATGACGACGAGCAGTTCGATGAGGGTGAACGCTCTCTGTTTGTGCATGATCAGACTCCTTGCGTAACCAGAACTTACAATATGCCCGGGGCTGAAAGAAACTCTCCACCGTGATATGCGCAAAACCACTGAAATGCCCAACGAGTGCCCATTGTCGTTGCCTCTTTTGCCAAAACACTACTATATTAGCAGACTAAACATGTTCTGGCAAGCGTTCTGCCGGCATTTCCGCCCGTGACCGGCAAAAAAAGAGCCGAAACCCGTCAGTTTCGACCCTTGTGAGACAGCTTTGCTGTACGGAATATAGAGCAAGTGTAGGATCTATACAGCTGCCTCAAAAACAAAACCAAGATATTAGAAGAAAAGAGCGTACTCAATCATTATCCATTTTATCACGTTCGCCGGCTGTGGCAAGACCTTTTGCGAAAAGAAACCAATTTTTTCTTTGCGCTGCCCGTTCGGGCCGTTTCGGATATAAGTCTTTGTATTTACCGGTGTTAGCGGTGATTGCACTCGACCTCGCGTCGCCGGCAGGCTCCAAAACGGCGCGCATTCGCTGTCAAAGCGCGCCGGAGCGTGTCATTTTGAGTCAGCCGTTGCGGCGCCGGCCTCGGCAACGGGCGCGACGCAGTAAATATAAGCCAGCGGGCCGGTGCCTGTATTATGGACGTCGTGCAGGGTCTGCGGCGGGATATAGGCGAGTTTGCCCGCGCCGACGATGAGGCGGTCCGACTCGCCGATCTGGACCTCGCCCTCGCCGGCCAGAAAGACGAGGAGTTCCTCGTGATTCTTGGTGCTGTGCTGGCCGCAGGCCTTGCCGGCCTCCAGGTACACCCGGCCCGAGCGCATGCCCCGTGTCTGCGGCCGCCCTTCGAGGATCCTCTGGTACTGAGGCTGGTCGTTCAGTTCAACGGTAAACGCTTTGTCCGATGAAGCCATCGCATCTCCTTCATAACCATTTTCTCAACTGATATTGGCCCCCTTTGATACGCATTGCCACGGCGCCTGTCAATCGTCTCTGTTGATTTGCCGGAGGATTTGCGGTACCGTCATGCGCGATGGTGCAAGGTCCGCATCGCCGCGAAGCTCGTGAAATGCGGTCTGGTTCTGACAGCAGGTTTTTCCGGAGAGCAGAGCTTGTGTCAGAGGAACTGAGAACACTGACGTTCACGACCTCGATTCGGCCAAAACGGTCACGCCCTGGGTCCTCTTCGTCATCTTCGTGTTCGGGCCCTGCGAGCCGCTGATTCCCTTCCTCATGTACCCCGCCGCCAAGGGTGGGCCCGCCGATCTCGTTCTGATCACCGCCATCTTCGGTGCCGTGACGACGGCGACCATGCTGGGAGCGGTGTTCCTGGGCCGGGCCGGCGTCGATTTCCTTTCCCTCAAGAAGATGCAACATTACAGCCATGCCCTGGCCGGCGCGACGATTCTCTTGTGCGGCCTGGCCATCCAGTTTCTCGGCCTCTAGTTCCAGGGTCGGTCCCCGGACCGTGCATTGCTGCATGCGGGTGGTGACGCGTGGGTTAAGAACCCACCCTACGAGTGGGCTGAGATGGGAAACCTGTAGTTGTAGGGTAGGTCCTTGACCCACGCGTTTGTGTGTGGACGACGGCTTTACGCGTGGGTTGAGAACGCACGATACAACGACCCTACGGACAGCGGGCGAAAAAATCCGGTCGTCTCTCATTTATTTCCTTGCGGGCGTAGCACGAATTGGTTACTTTTATGTGTGGTAGCACGAATCGCGTTTTGTTATGCGCAGTCAAGGGGGCTTGAGAGTTGATGATCGGAGGTACGCGTATGAAACGTTATTGGCTTACAGGTGTGTTGCTGTGCATCGCTGCCGCGGTGGCGTGGGGCGATCCCACGGAGGGGTTCGTGAGCCACCGGGAGTTTCAGGCCGTGGACGGGGCGGGGGAGCAGACCTACGTCGCCACGGACAAGGTGATCCTGGAGGGGATCGTGCTGAACGCTCCGGCCGACATGCTGGATCCGGCGCCGGACGAGAGCATCACCGAGCTGTTCAACGTTGGCGGGCAATGGCAAATCTACTTCCAGGGCGAAGGGGACGACCACGCCGGCACCGCCGTATGGCTCGGGCAGCTCTACCACAACCTGCCCTGGGTCATGCCCGACGGGGGCTACAGCGATGAGGAATTCGTCGCCGAGCTGACGCGCCTCAATGCCGCCCAGTTTTGCCCCGGAGACCGCATCCGCGTCACCGGCTACTTCCTTTCCTACAAGGGCAAGCTCAATATCAACGAGCAGCACAACAAGAACCCCGACCACGACTTCACCATCGAACTGCTCGAGCGGGGCGTTGGTTTGCCCAAACCGGAGGTGGTCTCGCTGGCGGAACTCAAGGACGACCAGGACCGTTTCGTCTTCGATTCGGACCGGCTGTGGGGCGGGGAGTACTACCAGAGTCGTCTGATCAAGATCGAGGACGTCAACGCAGTCGATCCCAACGGCTGGGGCCCGCGCGGCGAATTGACGGTCACCGACGGCCACCGGACCCTTCCGGTCAAGCTCGGACGCGGCAACGGGATTTACGCCGGCTCGTACAATCTGACCGAGCCGTTCGACGTGATCGGCATCCTGGACCAGGACAGCGTGGACTTGCGGGGCGGCTATCGTCTCTACGTGATGAACTACGACGGCAACGGCCAGGTCCTGGCTTCCTGCGAGCATCGCATGGCCGATCGGCCCGATGAAGCGGACCCCAACGACACCGGCGGTTCCGTCGCGGCGCCTGAGGATGAGGGCGAAACGATATAGCGCAGCCGAATCGAGGTGCAGAAAATGCGCAGGGCTTTTACTCTGATAGAGCTGGTGGTGGTCGTGGCGATCGTCGCGCTGCTGCTGGGAATCCTGCTGCCGGTGACGGGCAAGGCCCGCATGCAGGCGAAGGTCCTGACCGTCAACGCCGAATTGCGCGACATCGGCCTGGCCCTGGAGGCCTATTCGTTCGACCACGAAGGCGCGTACCCTCCGGTACGCGTGGACTGCATGCTCGGTGGTCATTTCTACCAGCTTCCGTGCGAGCTGACGGAATCGGGGTACCTTCCGGCCCCGCCGACGGACAGCTTCATGGCGGCCGGGGTCGAGGATCGCTTCAGCCGCGGCTACACCTACAAGTACAGAACCGTCGGGACCCTGATTTACAACAGGACCACCGTGGTGGAGGCAGGGGCCTATCTCTGGGTGCCTGACGGCTTTCCCGACAACGAGCAGGAGGACGGTCGGACCTACAGCAGTCCGGCCGAATCGCCGGTGAGCTGGGTCCTCTACAGCGAAGGGCCCAATTTCGACCTCGATCGCATGAAGGAGATGAGCTATCCCGTCCCGCGGGCGACGTGGTTCGACCCGCAGAGGCAGACCGGTGTCATCGTCCGCATGAGACTGCAAAACGGCCGCCAGATCGGCTCGTTCGAAATGTAGAGGGTCCCATGCGAATCGACCGGACGATCCAAATGAGAACAAATCCTCAGACGGCGCGGAATTGTCATCCTGAGCCGGCGGCGAAAGATCCGGCCTCCGTACGCGGAAACCACACGAGTCGTGGGCCAGATCCTTCACTTCGCTGCGCTTCGTTCAGGATGACATATGCCGCGGGAGGGGCAGTTGGGGTCCGCATCGCCGGTATCGTGATGGTGGCCATTCTCGCGGGGCTGTTCCTAAGTGGCTGCCGTCAGCGCGGCGCGCCGGGGCAGGCGTATGACGTGGCGGTTACGAACTCGTATCTCGGATGTGTAGTGCGGGATCTATGCGGCGCGGAGTTGGAAGTTCTCTGCCTGGCCCCGCCGGGGATGTGTCCGGGACATTTCGATATCTCCCCGGCCCAGGTCAGGCACCTGCACGATTGCCGGCTGCTGCTGCTGTTCGATTTCCAGCAGAAGGTCGAGCAGACGCTGGCGCGGCTGAAGGAAAACGGGCTGCGGACCCGTCGCATCCAGACGCCGCCGGGGTTGTGTGTGCCCGAGACCTATTTGATCGCCTGCGAGCAGGTCGCCGAAGCTCTGGCCGAGCGGTATCCCGAGAGAGCCGCCCAATTCGCGCGGCGCCTCGAAACGATTGAAACGCGCCTGACGGCGCTGAGCGAAACGCTCAAGGCGCAGGTGCGCGAAGCGGAGGCCGCCCCGGCGCGGGTGCTTGCTTCGAATCATCAGGCCGCGTTCAGCGCCTGGCTGGGTTTAGAGACCGTCGCGACGTTCGTCGGAAGTGACACTGAGACGGTCTCCAATATCGATCACTGTCTCCGGCAGGCGGCCGGCCAGGACGTGCGTTTCGTCATCGCCAATCGGCAGGAAGGCACCGCGCTGGCCGAAGCGTTGGCGCGGAGGCTTCAGGCTCGGGCCGTGGTCTTTAGCAACTTTCCGCGGCTCGCTGAAGGCGCGCCCGGCTTCGACCGGCTCCTCTGCGACAACGTCGGGCTTCTGGTAGAGGCGGTGACGAGATGAGCGGCAGTTCGTTGTCGCTATCAGGCATTCGGGTGCGTCGCTGCGGCCGGACCGTGCTGCACATCGACGATCTGACCATCCCGGCCGGCGTCTTCGTCGGCGTCATCGGGGCCAACGGGGCCGGTAAGACCACGCTCCTGCGGCTTTGTGCCGGCCTGATTCAGCCCTGCGAAGGAAGCGTCGCGCTCGATGGAAACGACTTGGGCAGGCTCGGCCCGTGGAGCAAGTGCCGCTTGCGCAAACGCATCGGCTATATCCCGCAGTCGGCCCAGTACAACGCCGAACTGCCCTTTACCCTGCGCGAGATCGTGGCGATGGGCAGGACGAGCGTTCGTCCTCTGCTGGCCCGCCTGGGCGCCGCCGACCGTGAGATCGTGGACCACTGGATCGACGCGCTGGGCCTGGCTGCCCGCCGCGACCAGACCTTCCGCAGTCTCTCCGGCGGCGAGCAGCAGAAAGCGCTCATCGCCCGCGCGATGGCCCAGGACCCGCAGATCCTCATGCTGGACGAGCCCTGCGCGAATCTCGATTTCAACTGGAAGTACCAGATTTCCGAGATCGTCGATGATCTCTACCGCCGGACCGGCATCACGGTCGTGATGGTCTCGCACGACACCAGCGTCCTGCCCTCGGTGTGCGAGCGAATCGTTCTGCTGGCCGGGGGACGCGTCCTCGGCGACGGTCGCAGCGAAGAGGTCTTATCGACCGAGGTATTGCGTCGCGCTTATCACGGCTCGCTCGAAGCCGTGGTCATGGCCGGACGCAGGCACATTGTCAGCACGCCGTCCAAGCCGAAAAGGGCGGACGTGCCGCCCGACGACGCGAAGTAGGAACCGAAACGCTCCATGGATCCATTTTTCTATCTCGTTATTCTCGCCGGTGCGATCGCCGGGGCCAGTTGCGGCCTTCTCGGCGTCTACATCGTGGGCCTGCGTCTGCCTTTCATCGGCATCTGCATCTCGCATACCGCCATGGCCGGGACCATTTATTCCTACGTGCTGGGTGTGGACCCGACGCTCGGCCCCATCGTCGTCAGCACCGCCGCGGCGATGAGTCTGGCGACCCTGCGACCCGAGAAATCGCGCCTCGATACCAACGTGGCACTGGCGATCCTCTTTTCCCTGATGCTGGGACTGACCTTCCTCGGCATCGGCCTGACGCAGGGGAGCCGCTCCGAGATCCTGGGCCTGCTCTGGGGCAGCATTCTCTTCGTGCAGAAGCAGAACGTCGTGGCCATCGGCGTCGCCGCCGCGGCGTTCGCCCTCTTCGCCTTCGCGTTCAACAAGGAGCTGAAGGTCCTGCTGTTCAGTCGGACGATCGCCTCGGCCACCGGCGTGCACGAGACGTTCGTGTATGCTCTGTTCCTCGGCCTGTGCGGCCTCATTCTTGCGGTCAACCTGCCGCTAATCGGCGGACTGATGATCTTCAGCCTGATCACCAACCCCGCAGCCGCGGCCTATCAGGTCTGCCGGGGACACCGCGCCGTCGTCCTGACCTCCACCGCCCTGGGCGTCGTTAGCGCCGTCGGCGGCTTCATCGCTTCCTACTACCTCAACCTGCCCACCGGCGCTTGCATCGTCCTGACCAGCACCGCCCTTTTCGCCGCCGCCGCTGCCTACCGGTTCGCCACCACCCGCACCGACTGACCCCGTCATGTCCCCCAACCTATTCTCGACCTTGTAGGGTGTCCCGGCGCGCCGGGATCAACTCACGCGTCTTCTCGTGGTCTGCTTGCGGGAGAGCGCATGGAAAAGGGCTGCGATATGGGGATCGCAGCCCTTGTGCGTGTTACAATTTGCATTCGTGTGACTTACGTCAACGCGTTAGGTCCTCGCTACTTCACGGCTTGGTGATGCGAATGTCATCGACGTAGAGCACGCCGGTGCCGCCGACAGCACCGCCGGTGCGACTGCCGATGCCGATGTACATTTTCTTGATGGCGGTCAGCGAGACGCCCGAGGCCGCGAAATCACTGAGCGGAGTCTTCCACTGCGCCCATCCCACGGCGTTCATTATGTTGGCATTCGGGTGCACCGCCACGCCGGTCCGTCCGCTGCTGTCCTCGAGCACGACGTACAGCGGATCGGGGCTGTTACCGCCGGCTCCCCGGACGTAGAGCGTCAGGTCCGTCACGCCTTCGAGCGTCCAATTCTGCGGCGTCGTCCAGGTGTACTCGGCTTCCGAGCGATAGGGCGAAGCCGTGTTGTCGTAATACACCGGCATGGCTTGGTAGCCGCCGTTGACGCTCTTGGTCTCCATGATCAATTCGTTGTAATGCGGGCTGTCGATGCTCCAGATGTCGTGGCCGACGGCTGCCCCGGTGCCGTTGCCCGGAGTTTCCACCGGCAGGGTAAAGCCGATGCCGTCCACCCATTTCTCGAAGACGCGCTGGCCGACTTCGTTGCTGTAGCTCTCGAAGTCCTCGACGACGATGAAATCGGCGGTGGTGAAGCTCCAGACGGCGCCTTTCCACGGGCTGTCGGCGTGGGCCGGGTTGATCTCATCGACGCGCCAGTAGTAGGTCTTGTTCCATTGAAGCGGGCCCGGAGTGAAACTGGTCGCCCCGGCGGCCTGCTGCCCGCGATAGACGGACGCGTCGGCCGGTGTGGCGTTGGCGACCGCCTCGGCATCCTCGCCGAAGTACACATCATGGGCCGTGGCTTCATCGCCGGCAGTCCAGCTAAGAGCGTTTGCCTGAGGCGCATAAGGTTGGGCGTTGGCCGGCGAGGGATTGCTCGCCCAGTGCGGCAGTTGCAGCCAGCCTTGCGGGACGATCTGACGCGCGATCGTCGGGCTTTCCCACGATAATTGCGCCACTGCGCCGCTGGTGTTCTCGTAATACTCCATGACGAGCAGATAGATCTGACCACCAATGAGATCCACCCTGGCCTTGTTGTCGGTGGTGCCGTGGTCGGTCCAGTTGTCGATGATCTGGCGACCGTCGAGCCAGAGTCGGACACCGTCGTCGCTGGTGGTGATTAGCGAAAACGTTTCGCTCAGCGGCGCTTCGAGGTTCGCCGTCCAGCGGGCCGAGAGGTTGTCGGTGAGGCCGCCGGCGACTTCGTCGCTGCCCCAGGAATGGTCGATCGACGGCTCGGTCTGCGTCAGTACGGGATCGCCCGCGAGCTCCATCCCGTCGAAGTACTCGGCTTTGACGCCGCCTTCATCGCCTCGCGTCGTGAAGCTCCAGACGGCGCCCTTCTGGTCACCGAGGAACTGGATGAACTCGTCGATGCGCCAGTAGTACGTCGTGGCGAGCTCCAGCGAGCCGACGTCCGCCGTCGTGGTGGTCGACATGGTCAGGGGCGCCATGGCATTGTCGACTTCCTCGAAGCTCTTGGCGAGGAAAATCTTGTGGTAGACGACGTTCATGCCCGCCTGCCACGACAAATCCTGTTCGAGGTCCACGTGCTTCATTCCATCGACGGGGAAGGGCTCGTAGGCGGTGCGCGGCTGGATCGAGAAGCTCCAGACGTCGCCTTTCCACGGGCTGTTCGGATCGAGATCGTTGACCTCGTCGACGCGCCAGTAGTAGGTCTGGCCGGGAGCGAGTTCGTCTGGCACCGGATCGCCCGCCGAGCCCACGCGGAGCATCTCAACGGCCAGGCGGCCGATGAATACGTCGGCGTCTTCCGGCGTGGCCGCCTCGATCGCTTCCAGGCTCTCGCCGAAGTAGACTTCGTGGCCGGTGGCGAACGCGCCGGGTCGCCACTCGAGCACCGTGCTGGTCTCGTAGATCATGGTCCCGTCTTTCGGTTTCGAGCCGCGGGCCAGCGGGTTGCCGCCGCTGCCGACGGGATTGGCCGAGAGAATCATATGCCCGTATCCCAGAGTCTGGTCGTGCGCTTCCCGACCGGTCCAGGTCATCTGGAGTTCTCTGTCACCGTTGTCGGTGTCATCGAACACCGGGTGGAATCCGATGACGTTGCCGACCGAGAAATCCAACGAGAGCATCTGTCCGTATTCGATCGAGGCTTCGCAAATGTATCCCTCAGGTGTCTCGGAAGAGGCGATCTGCACGTAGTCCGGCTCACTCTGACCGTTGCCGTCCATGTTGCACCAGTTCCAACGCTGGTCGTTGGCGTTGAAGCCGTACTGGTAATGCTCATCGTGGCCTGCAACCGCGTTGGTCGTAGCGAAGAACACCTCGATGCAGTCGGCGTTCCAGATGTCGCCGCCGGTCTTGTTCATGGAAATTTTCTCGTCCTTCATCACCACGGCGACGTAGATGTTCTCCTCGTCCCAGAGCAGGTAGAACTCTCCGCTGCTGTCCTCGGGGTTGTCCCAGGTGGCCTGTCCGGAATGCAATTGCTCTTCGCAATCAAGGATGGCCGGTGTCATCGCGTCCAGATTCCAGTCGCTCAGATCGCCGTCGATGGCGTCCGGAGTGCCCCGGAGACATTCGATCACCAGCGGCTCTCCCGTCGCTGGGTGTTCCGCCGGCGGGTCCGCCGCCGCCAGGCTCAAGGTTAGTAAGGTGAGAATTCCAACAAAAGCACATCTCGTAGCTGACATTTCTGTTCCTCCTACAAATGGTTTGGGTGCCATTGAGTCATCGACAGAAACAGAGCGGAGATTCATGCTCTATATAGGAGAATGCTAAGGAGGACTTCCCATGCACGCTCCACAGAAACACTCCAACCAGACTACAGTCTCATAATACCGTGCCTGGGTTCCAAGATCAACAATATTTCGCCTGGATCGGCGGGCTTTCTGCCGGGAAAGCTGGACCCATCGAAAAAATACCTCCCAAAGCCACTTTTTCCCAGCCTTTTGGCACGCCGCGATCATCACCCGCCATCGCCTCCGCCGTCGGCAGGGGGGGGCTCAACCCATGCGTCACTTCGTCACCCCTGCGCAGGAATGACAACGTCGCACTATCCCCGTCCCATCGGTCTTGCTTTGCACGCTATTTCTTTTGTCTTTTGGTGGTTCTACGGGGCGCTCCAATAGATATCATCCACATCAGCGGGTTTGGTTCCCCCGGTCGTCGTTTCCGTGAAGAACATGGCGCCAGAAAGGGAACTCGCGGTCCTTTTGCCAAAAGTCAGACCCTCGCCTATCAAATCTCTGGCCAGGGGGCGATCCGGGATGAGAGTTCCCGGGCCTTCTGCCGGGCTCAAATAAAGATCGTACGTATCCTCGGAGTTGTCGGCCACAATCCAGACATTGTACCATTGGCTGTGAGTGATCCTGGCAAGTACGGTTGCTGTCTCATCCGTCGTAACCACATCCATGTCAATAAGACCCGTGCTGACATCACTACCGGCAGACAGTATACCGAGTCCTGCAACAACGTTATTCTTGTGACAGGCGCTGCCATCCATCGCATCCGAATCCGCATACAGGTTCAGATCGGTTATTCCCATGTAGTGGTTTGCCGGAGCGAAAGTGGGCTGGAAATGCAATCGGAAGAACAGCACTCCCGCTTCGTAATACCGGATAGAATTTGAGAGCCCCGATACCATCACACCACGTGAGCTGCCGCCACTGTGGCCCGAATACCGCAGGACCTGGCTATTGTCTTTTGTTATCACACCAACATTGCCGGTGCCGTTACCGTGGGTATCCCACTTTCCTCCAGAAGCCCCCGTTGCGTACTTGTCGTCCGGCGAACCAGACAGAGCCTCGAAATCTTCCACCAGTCGCAGATCATAATTCACGTGGCAAATCGCGGCATTACGAGAGAAAAAAGGGCCCTTGTCGGTGAGTATTCGGCAGAAGAACTCTCTGCCTTTGTCATGGGCCTGCATATTGAAAATGGTCAGCGTTGTCGCATCATTGCCCCTCGGGATGTAGCTGCCGGCTGAGATTTCGTACCACTGATATTCCAGTATCGTTGCCTCCGGTAACGGCACAACCTCAAGAACCGCATCGGAACCGATCTCCAGAAGCTGATCGGCAGGTGTATCCGATTCGATTGGAGGGCTCTGGAGGGTGTACCGGCCCGCCCATTCGGCCAGATCGGGCCAGATACCGCCGGACCGCTGCTCGGGCATGGTGACATTTTCCACCGCCGCCATTCCCAACCGGTCCTCCAACTGCTTATAATACAGGCTCCGGGGGCTCACCGGTTGCCCGTGATGCTCCCACCAGCCATCCGGCTCATCGACCCACAGTCCGTTATTGCGTGTCCCGCTGCATCCGATGGCGAAATTCATCCCGCCTTTGGGTGCTTCACAAATAAGGGACCCGGACTGGCAGTTCCACAGCACTTGCTGGGCGCCGGCCCATCCATGGCCGGTCCCGCTCGCGCCTCTGTTTTGAACGTGGATTTGCTTATTGTCGCGGACGTTGTCGTACAGCGTCCCCGTGGCCCAGCGGTGGTGGGGGCCGGAGTCAAGCACGCAATTGTATCCATAACAATCCACGAACGTACTGGGGCCGGGCACCCGGCATCCGGTCACATAACTGTGGCGAGCGCAGGCGGCGTAGCAACGCTGGAACAGAATGTGGTTTGTGTTTGGATAGGCTTCCGCACTTATGGCAAACGCACTGCGGCGTCCGCCCGTGATCTCGGACTTGGGGTCGAGATAGGCACAATCTTCGACGGTGACACGGGTCGAGTCAGACTCCACATTCACACAGCTCCCGGCGAAATACTGCGCGGTGACTCTTCGCACCCAGCAATCTTCCACATCCTCCAATACGACCGCATGCCAGGGATGGCTTTCGTCGGTATCGCTGGCGTAGGTGGATTCGATGCGAAGGTTCTCCACGCCGCACTGCCGGGGACGAGATAACGGACGGCTTTTGAAAATCCTCCCGCCGCCGTACTTGTTCTCAATGACCTCGACCATCGGAGAATCAATCGTAATCGTGCTGCCGGTGATGTCCACCACGTATCGTTCGTACATGAGACGGTAGCTGTCGGTTCTCCAGCCATACTGACGCATCTGCAGCTCATCGACCCAGAACTGGTTGGGGGTCCGCTGGACGATAATCCAGTCGCCTGCGGAATATCCACGGGCATTCACGACATCAAGACGAGAGGCGCCCACCGGCACGTACGATGAAGTAATCGCGCGAATGTTTTGTTCAGAAAACTCGCCGCTGCCAATCACGTGGATGACGACATAACCGTAGGCGCCGGTTGCCTCGAGAACGGTTCCGAGAACATCCTGGCCTTGTCCGCGGAGCACCACCCCATCGGCTGTAATCGTAAGTGAACTGGAGACCTGGTACCGGCCGGCCGTTAAGAGAACCGCGCCTCGGAATCCCTCTGCGTTCGGACTCAGAGACGACACGTAGTCAATCGCATCCTGGATCATCTGCGTATCGTCGCCGTTCTGAGGAGATAACGTCCTCGCAACCGGCACCTCCGGGATGGCAACGCCGCCGCCCATGTAACCGCAGCGCGAGAAATCCGGGATAATGTTGTCCGAATTGGTTTGCCCCTCATTCGCATAGGTTTCGTAGACCAAGTGGCCGTCGATACCCTCATACACCAGGGAGCTTTCTATGTTTTGCGTCCGGCTTGGAAATACGATATCATCGATCCACGCCGTGTCCGCTCCTTCGGAGGCCGAACTATCCTTCGCATAGGTCCATTGAAAGGTCCTTTTGCCCTCGGCCACGGGAAAAGACACTTCGGCCCAATCCTCTTGGCCCGACCACTTGTCTTGCTCCACTCCATCGATGCTGAACTGCAAGTAGTCATAGCCCAACTCAGAAGAGACCTTCCGATAGAAGGTGATATTGCCCGATATGCAGTCGAGCGTCACCTGGAGAGTGGTGTTTTCCCTGTGGGTGATCGAGCCGGCCTGGGCGCCATAGATTCCGGAATGCCGCTCCTGCGATGTGACGGCCCAATCGGCAGCGCCAGAATGCTCCCACAGGAATTTGCTCAAATCACCCGTCTCAAAGTCCTCTGTGGGGTTGGCGGCGATCTGACCGTCGACAGTACTGATAAGGGCCGCCAGAGATGCGGACATCACCAGCCAATTTCGTACGCTCGTTCTCAGTCTCATTTTCGCCCTCCGAATCTGAGATATGCCACCTCTGCGTTGAGTTATGATCGGTGGACTAAGGGGGAGCAGGCACTTCTCTCCGTCCCAAAGAGCGCCGCACCTACGATTCCATAACCTCATTGTAGAACCAAATCGTAGGAAAGGCAAATGAAATCTGCGCAAAACGTCAAACCACAAGCGGGCGGGGATCGCCGACGAACAGCCGCCATCTTACTGGTGTGCCCGCCTGTTCGCCTTGGCGCAGGGCCGCTGGTGCAGCGCCGCCCCGGTCGGGATTGACCCGGCATCACAACCTGCCCCTTCGCCCCTCGCAGCCGAGCCAAAGACAATGATCTTGTCCGGGTCGAATCGCAGCACAATCCGAGCCGCCGCCTCCCGCAGCGCCAATTCAAACTCCGCCGCCGTCTCAACCATCATCCGTATCTCGTATCACGCCAAAACCAACACCCATCGTTCTTCACCACCCATTGAATACCACGCCGAACGGAGATTGACCAGCCCCGGAGAGCGTACGCCGCACGCCGTCCTCCTGAACACAATCCATGCCCACCCGCTCCCCCGCTTCACCCCTAAATCCAAAGCCTGACCCCTTGTGCCCCCCCCAAAGCCTGACCCCTTGTGCCCCCCGCAGGCTGCTTACTCGGGATACAATCCAACATTACGGAAGCGTTCCAAAGCCAATGCGTGGTTTTGCGGCCAATAAATCGTACGCAGCCACTCCTGGTGGGGCAGCCATTCCTCTTGGCGGGTGTAAGGCACCGACCTTTTTGCATCTCCCCAGCGTGCCGATTCAGGCACAATGGCCTGGTCGATTTCCCGGGCCCTCCGCATCCAACGGTCATGACAGGCCTGAGGTGTCAACAGACCGTCATCAAACATGAGCGTTTGCAGCCGATGGTTAAACCGTTGTCGAAATTCCGGATTCTCTCGGAGCTGTCCAAATAGATAACCCGGCCGGGGAAACCAGCGTGTTGCTATGGCGTAGTTATCAAGTTCTTCCGGCAGCACTTCCGTATGACACTTGCACCAGGTCATGGTGCGCTCCAAAGAGTTGTTGGTGATTTCCTGATCCCAGACATAAAATCGGAATCCTTCGCTAAACGTGCCGCGCTGACGACCGGCCCAAAAATTGTGACAGGGCCAATCTTCGGCATTGGCATAGATATGCAGGATGATATAGTCGATCAGGGCATCGATATCCAAATAATTTGGATAGTCGAAATTGCGCGTGCCATTCGGATTGTTTCCCTGAATACGTTGGTATGCTGCTTGGCTGGACAGACCTTGGGCAGCCAAAGCAAACATGTCAAACCATGCGTTTCTGTCTCCACTTGACAGTTCGTCCCGATCATGGATCACGTCGTAGTCCTCTTCGTCGCCGCCCAGATAGCTCATCTGAAATGCGGCATTGGGACGTTCGGTCAGATTGTAAAGTCCCCAGTAAAGCCCATTAAGGAAGAGATGCACATAACGGCCGTGTGCCGAAAGGTGGCCCAGGTCCAATTGGGTATCACGCATCCACTGGTCACGCAGGTATTGGGCCTCACTACGCACCCAGCGAGGCAGACCGTAATGCCGACTTGATTCATTGACTGCCCAGGAATCCGTGGAACAGGCACGCAGAATGAGTGTATCAAATTCGTCTATGGCCGAATCCGGAAAAACAGGGAAGCGTAGCTTGGGTGGCCCAAATTGATTCTTAAACAGCAGCCGGAATGAATGCTTGGGCGTGAAGGAGTGATTGCGACTGCTCGCACCGTGGATGGCAATCCCGGCGTTAATTGAAAAAGCCAGTTCGTTGGGACCGGGCTCAATCCACTCCACCGTACCCTGACGTTCCCAGGCGTCACCGCTACGTGTGGAATGATAATAAATCCCATCAACCTCCCCGAACAGATCATTCCATTCCATGCTAATACAGATCGAAGGAATAGAAAGAAGTGAATCTTCTACGCTGTATCCAGGGAATGTATGGTTAACGACATCGGGATCCATAGCATAGTCAGCTTTGAAACCACCCTGCCAGACTTGCGGTACCCCGGCAGGCGCAGCAGGTTGAGTCACAATATCCGTTGCGAACAGATAGGTCTGCGTCATTAACGGACTGGAACGCCATCCGTTTTTGCTCGCCAGCGCTCGTAAACAGGTGGTGGAGGAAATGCGAATGGGTGTAGAGGCATGATAGAGTTTCCCGCGGGTGCGAGCAGGATCAGATCCCGTCATCGTATACACAATAGTAACGTTGGGCGTATCACATCTCAAGGAAACCTCGATGGGTGTGGTATAGTAGCCCCTGTCATGGGAACACTGCACATCAGCGACAATGCCTTCATACGCGGACGAATTGGCGATGAAGGGAGTTGGTGTGCTCAAATATCCAATTCTTCCATTGAAGAGCCCATATGACAGATCGCGCCACTGAATGGGGTACTGAGGGGCAAAGTCATGGAGGATCGTCTGCCCATCCCCAGCCACAAGGGCCAAGTATTCTCCTTTGGCACTGAGACTGAAATTGGTATGTAGATGGCCCTGGGGATCAACGTAGGGATAGGCAAGATCCGGCTTGCTCGAGGCAAATACCAACAGATAGCCCTGGGGATCTATCGTGGTTCCGGCCGGGAAGGCCCATTGGGTCAACTCGTCCGCATCGTCAGTAAGATACATCCCTCCTACATCCGATTTATGTGCACTCTCATTAACTAATTCAATCCAATCGGACGATTCTTGGTTGCCGTCCAGCAGTGTCGTACCATTGGAAGCCAAAAACTCATTGATGCGAATCGTCGGAGGTTGCCCGTCTTGGGCCATGGCGGATGCGCCAACCAGGGTACATATCAGTAGAGTCAAAAGAGGGTTCACAGTATGTGACATAGAATTCATTCTCAACCTAATAGCGACTACGACGTAACTTTGTGGAGGCAGCCATCTTTCTGGCTGACATAGCGACAGTAATGGTTTTTGTGTATTGTAGCACATGAAGGGGTGGATTGTTCCAGCTTTTCCATTCATCCCATAATTCATCATATCATTGAATCGCTCGGTTTACCCAAGAGGCAAGGAAACTCTAAAGAGGTCATGCCGTGATTCTTATCATTTCTAAGTACTGTGTATGTCGTCTGCCTTCGGAATTCCCGGAATTCCGCGGACACCTTACTCATTTCGGTCCTGAATTAAGTATGGTGTCCCCAGATATCCCCCATTGAATACCGCGCCGAACGGAGATTGACCGGCCCCGCAGAGCGTACGCCGCACGCCGTCCTTCTGAACACGATCTGTGCTCCCAAGCCCTCCCTCCCCCGCACAACCTCTAAATCCAAAGCCTGACCCCTTTCGCCTTGTGATTCGTGCCAGTTCCGCCTTGGCACGCTCGGCCACCGACGCGCCGGGGAATCGTTCGGCCAGCATGGTCAAATGCTGGACGGCGCGAGCCTCCGACCACAGAGTCGTCCGGGGGTCGATTGCCATCCGCCCGAGGGCGTCATGAACGAGATTGCGGGCCGTCGTCTCGGCCTGACCCTTGATGAGGCCAAGAAATCCGCCTTCGCCACTTTGGGATTGGGCAGGACGTTTCTTCTCCAACTGCGCCATGCGCATGCGTTTCTTCATCTCCTCCACGAGTTCCTTTTGCGCCTCATTCCGCTCGCGGACGGGGCGGACCTCTGGCAGGCGCGTTCCTGGCGGGCGCGTGGGTAGGGCTTTCTCCTTCAGTGTCTTCTCGTCGATGGACAGCAGCCACTGATAATAATCCATGTAGGAGGCGAATCGCTGTTCGTCAGTATTGGCGTCCGTCGCGAAGAACCCACGCGCCTGCAGCGTAGCCCATCCGATGCGCTCCGGCTCGGCCTCCAGGGCCTTTCGATAGTACGTGCGCGCCTTATCCCTGTCGAATGTAGTTGCCACGTGCGCGCTGGTAGCTCCGGCGAATAGATCCCCCAGCCGTGCATACACGGCCGCACGCTGAAAGGACTCATCCACATCCTGCAGATAGGCCAGGTAGTGCTGTTCGGCCAGCTCCCGATTTGCTTTGGCGACATAGGAATCGTACAATTCCCGATCGAAGCTCCCGTCTGGCCGCCTGATTCTCTTAGGGTCTACCGTCAAATCGTATTCTTTCGCCTTCTTCAGGTCGGGATGATTGTCATAGTTGACGACGCTCACGCCTCCGTGCGACGGACCTGCCAGGTACAGAATAATCCCCGCAGTCACCAGAAGCACACGCCGGCAAATTCTTGCACGCATCTCGCTTACCTCCATCAAACAGTCAACGGTGGCTGCTCATCTATTACTCAGAAGTACAGGTGTACGGTAGATACTTTTCCATTTGCCTGTTATTCGCCTACCCGCGACAGGTTGTCGCCGGCACGTGGTGCTCTGCCGGCTCATTGGGGTATGTGGCACCGCCATCGCATTACTCCTCGCTACCGCACGGTACAGTTTCCGGCCGTCGGTTCCACGCCAGCGGCTCCATCCCGTTGCGATTCTCATTCTACTGTCAAAAGGCGCCGGTTGCACGCGTAATTTCGTCCTCCGTGGCTTTGTGGCTTCGTGTGAGGCTATTGGGGGTTCTGGGCAAGGGCGCAAGCCGAGGCCGGGCTGTGTGTTCGGTGACGCCGTGGTGTGGTGGGCGGTGGTTTGTGGTCGAAGGGCCGTGAAATGGGTTGCGGGGGTGGGGGTGGGGGTTTAGAATCTTTGCGGGGGACAACGGACGAGAAGGAAAAGGGAAACGTATGCTGGCGAGGTTGCACAGCGTCACGTTGGAAGGGATCGAGGGCGTGATCTGCGAGGTCGAGGTTGACGTCGCGCGGGGCGGTTTCGAGAAGTCGATCATCGTGGGCCTGCCGGACGCGGCGGTGAAGGAGAGCACCGAGCGGGTCCGAAGCGCGATCGTCAATTGCGGCTTCCGCTACCCGAAGAAGCAATCGCTGATCAATTTAGCTCCGGCGGACGTGAAGAAGGCCGGTCCGGCGTTCGACCTGCCGATCGCGCTGGGCATCCTGGCCGGCGAGGGGGCCTTGGCGGGCTCGGCGATCAAGGAATACGTCGTCGTGGGCGAGTTGGCGTTGGACGGCCGGGTTCGCCCGGTCAACGGCGTGCTGAGCATGGCCATGACCGCCGCGACCAACGGTTTTACCCGCATGATCGTCCCGCTGGAGAACGCCCGCGAGGCGGCGGTCGTGCAGGACATCGAGGTCTTCGGCGTCGGATCGCTGGCCCAGGCGGTTGGTTTCCTGGCCGACGAGCTTCTCCTGGAGCCGACGGTGACCGATATCGAGGAGCTTTTCGGCACCTCGTCGCGCTACGACGTCGATTTCGCGGACGTCAAGGGCCAGGAGAGCGTCAAACGGGCGCTGACGGTGGCCGCGGCCGGGGCGCACAATATCATGATGATCGGACCGCCCGGCGCGGGCAAGACCATGCTGGCCCAGAGGCTGGCGACGATTCTGCCGCCGTTGAGCCTGGAGGAATCACTGGAGACCACGCGGATCTATTCGGCGGTGGGGCTGCTGAAGAAGGACCAGGCGTTGCTGGCGACGCGTCCGGTGCGGGCGCCCCATCATTCGGCCAGCGGTCCGGCGTTGATCGGCGGCGGGTCCTCGCCCCGGCCCGGGGAGCTGTCGCTGGCCCACTACGGCATTCTCTTCCTCGACGAGTTCGTCGAGTTTCCCCGGCACGTGCTGGAGATGATCCGCCAGCCGCTCGAGGACGGCTTCGTCATCGTCTCGCGGGCCAAGACGACCGTGCAATTCCCGGCGCAGTTCATGTTGGTCGCGGCGATGAATCCCTGCCCGTGCGGGTACTTCGGCAGCCATGTAAGGTCCTGTAAATGCACGCCGGGGCAGATCGCTCGCTATCTGGCCAAAGTTTCCGGTCCGTTGGTGGACCGGATCGACATTCACATCGACGTGCCCGCGGTGGCCTTTCGCAAGCTCCGCTCCCAGGCCCGCCAGATCGACTCGGCGACGCTGCGGGCCAGCGTCTCGGAGGCCCGTCGGGTCCAGGCCCGGCGTTTCGGCGACGGTGGCCTCATGACCAACGCCTACATGAGCCACCGGCAGTTGGAGCAGCACTGCAAGCTCGATGCCGCCGGCGAGCTGATGCTCAAGGCAGCCATGGTCGATTTAGGGCTTAGTGCCCGAGCCCACGACAAAATCTGCAAGGTCGCGCGTACGATAGCGGACCTTGACGGCGCCGGCGATGTTCGCAGCGAGCACGTCGCCGAGGCCGTCGCCTACCGAAAACTCGATAGAAAGCTGTAAAACCCTCCTTTTCGGCGAAGACGCCCGTCTTTCTGCATCAAGGACGGCGGCAACGCCCCCCCTTTTATGAGGCCGAGTGAAGGGCTGACAGAAATGGTGGCTTTTTGGTTAATTCCCCCCGTTCCCGCGCCGATAATAGGGGTGAAACTCGTAAGACGCAACATCAAGACACTGAAGGAGACCTAACATGGGGATTCAGAACTGGTCCGAGGATATCGTTCTTGTGGACCTGCCACCCGAACCGGAGATGGGCGATGAGCTGAAAACGGTTACCGAGCTCGTCCGCGACCGAGGCGATTGCGAGGTCGTCGTCGATTTCTCGAAAATCGATATCGTTACTTCCTCCAGCCTTTCCAAGCTGCTGAAGCTGCGGAAATTGTTGGGCGATTGCGGCCATCGGCTGGTTTTTTGCAGTGTCGCTCCGGCGACCAAGGGTATTTTTACGGTTACAGGTCTTGACGGCGTCTTCGAAATCGTAGACGATAAGTTCGTTGCTCTGGCCAGCTTGCAGATGGTGGGGTAACCGGTCGCGGGGTTGCGTCTCTGCCGGGTGCGGAGCGCCGGGCGTCCGGGATATGCGGGCTGGCAGAACCTGCAAAACTTGAATGTATAGGTGCCTGTAGAGCGGGTCACGAGTATCGCTTGAACGAGCGATACTCGTCATCTGCTCGCGGGATGTACATATAGATCCGCTCGGATCGTCGTATCGCTCTGGTATACAACGCAATGGATCAAGACAATCTGCACCAGGTCGAGCAGATTCTGGACCACACGTTCGCCAACGGCGTCCTTTTGACTCGGGCGTTCACGCATTCGTCCGCCGTTGACAATCGGCTGGACAGCAATGAACGGCTGGAGTTCTTAGGCGACGCGGTCCTTGGCGTGGTGATTTGCCAGGCTCTGTTCGAGAAGTTCCGCGAGTACCCCGAGGGCGAGCTGACCAAGATGAAGAGCATGCTCGTCTCGCGGGGGATGTGCGCTCGGGTGGCCCGCTCTCTGGGGCTGCCGCAGTTTCTGGTCGTGGGCAAGGGGATGGTTTCGAACAAGGCTCTGCCGGCGTCTCTGGCGGCCGGGCTGCTGGAAGCGGTGATCGCGGCGATCTATCTCGACGGCGGTTTCGATGCGGCCAGCGATTTCATTCTGCACACGTTCTCATCGTTGGTCGACCAGGTGAACGCCGAAGAAGCGCACGGCAACTACAAATCCCTGCTTCAGCAATACGCCCAGGAGCAGTTCAACGTCGCGCCCGTTTACGTCCTGCTGGACGAGAAAGGCCCCGACCACAACAAGTGCTTCGAATCGTCGGTGGTGATCGAGCAGCAGCATTTCGCCAGCGCCTGGGGTCCGAACAAGAAAGACGCCGAGCAGAAGGCGGCGTACAACGCCCTGGTGGAGTTGGGTGTTCTGGAACGAGCCGTTCCGGCCGGGGACCCCTACAAGGCGGGCTAACCGAAGATTTTCGGGAGCTGTTCGGCGACGACCCAGGCCACGAGGTACAGGATCAGGGCCGCGACGATGATGAAGACCATGATCGAGCCGAACAGAATGACGCAGTCCTTGGCGAAGGCACGCGGCTCAATCGCGCGGACCTTCGTGGCTTTGTAGACGACGGCGATGGAAGCCACCAAAGGCAGCAGCCACAGCATGGAGGCGGGGTTCGTGTCGATTGGCATGGGCCGGCTGAAGCTTGCTTCTACGATTCCGATCAGCGCTGTCATCTCAGTCATCCGTCCCTTCCACGCCCTGGAGGTGCGCCAGATAGATCGCGTTGACGATGCACAGGAGATTGAGCAGACCCGCGATGCTCGTATAGATCTGGCCGATCTCGTTGGGCCTGGCGTAGACGGGATAGTCTCCGGCGGTACTGATCCGTCCGAGGAGAACCACCACGGGGGAGTTCATGACCTGGGCGGCGTACCAGGGTTTGGCGCCGACCGGATCGATTACCCCGACCGATCCGACGTACAATCCGACCAGGAACGTTAGAAGGATCATCACGCAAATCACAGCGGCGCGTCTGCGTTGGTTCAGCGCGAAGTGCCCCGCTCCCGGCACGAGCCAGGCGAGCAGCCCCACGATGATGAGGAACAACGCGTGGTTGTCCTTCCAGGATGGAGTCATTACGTGGTTTCCTCGGAATCCTGTTGGGCCTGGTCTTCGGCCGGTTCCTGCGATTCCCGGGCCATTGTGAATTTCGTTCGCTTGAGGATGTTGGCGGGATTGAAGTGGATCGCCGCCAGCGATTGCGCCTGGCGGTACTCTTCCTGCCGCAGGAGCATCCCCTTCATCGCCTGATACTGCTGCTGGTTGATACGCCGGACCGAAACGTCCTTGAGGCAGTAGAAACTCTGACTGGGCTTGAACTCAAGGATATCGGGCATCTTCGACGCCGCTTCGGCCTCCGGCGGCACCAGCGTGTAGAGTCGATTGATGAACTGCCTCTCCATCTTCGCTTCGCTAAGGACCTTCTTCGACAGCGGGTTGCTGGCGGTTTGGGCAGCGATCACCTCCAACTGGGCACTGGAGATTCTCTGGAGGCTGGCCAGTTGCTGCAACTCGAAGACGTTCGGATCGTTGGGGTCGGCCTTGGCCTGTTCGCCATATCGCTCATTGAACGCGGCGACGGCCTGGTCCCACCCGTCCTTCGAGGCGGCGTCGATAAACTCCTGCGCCCGGCCTCTCGTGGTGTCCCAGGCCGACAGCTTTCGCGCGTCTTCCAGCACCTTCTCCCTGACCGAGAATATGGAGTCCTTCTTCGTGGAGTCGTCGCCCAGGCCGAGAGTATGGGTGCTGAACGTCACATTCAGATTCTGAGGCACTGCGGCCTTCTCGATCTGTGTGATCCGCACGATGGCCATGACCAGGTCGGTCAGATCTCCGCCCCTGGCCGCCATGGGGTTCTGCGCCGGCCCGATGGTTCGATAGAATTCGGGGCTCTGGGCAAACATGAGCGCGCCGGCGTCGTCGCCGAGGGCCTTGGCCGAGAAGAGGATTTGACTCAAGCGTGCGGGACTGGGCCCGTAGCCGGGCGCGAACAGGCCGCGAAGGACCTCGTCGCGCTGCACGTCTGTGGCGCTGAGCAATCCCGTTCGCCCGCTGTAAAGGGCGACCCCGAACTTCTCTCTCAGGTCTGAGGCGATCTTCTGGTAGTTTCCGGCCCGTGCCTTGAGCTGCTCGACCGTTGGCTCCCGGTCTTCCTCGATGGCGGTCCCCAACTCCTCGTCGGCGAGGTTCTTCGCCTCCTGGAGGATCTGTTCGGCCTTGGTGTTGATCCGCTGGCGTTTCAGCTCGTCCACGATGGTCTCATAGACGTCCACGTACGGCTTGACCCGATCCTCCATGGAGTTCGGGTCGTTGGGATCGGCTTTCACCTGCTCGGTGTAAAGCTGGCGGTTGTCCCGGTAGTATTGTTCCGTATCTTCATCGGTGGGCGGTTTCACGATCGAGGCAACGTCGCCCAGCTTGACCGCGATGTACTCGACCTGGACGCGCGCCGGCAGCTTGTAGCCGAATCCGAAGGGGTTCGCTTCGCTCGCCTCGCCGGCGACGTAAGCCTTGTACTTGTCGAAGTGGGCTTGCAGCTCTTGGTCGCCGGGCGTTTGATTCTTGTCGGCAAACCACCTGGATTCGAGCTGCACGAACTCGGTTTCGAGAGTCTCGTTGCTCAAACTGGCCAGATGCCTGACCTGTGCGTGGGTAATGCTCTCGCTGGAGCATACGGTTTGGGCGTATTGCAGGACCGCCAGCAGTTCGCCGAAGGTGTTCAGGACGTCTTCCTCGGTGAGACGATGGCGTCCGAGGATGTAGCGCATGAGGCCCTCATACGTCTGACCCTCGGAGAGTCGGGGAATGACCTGTCGCAGCAGGCGGGCCACTTCTTCGGCACCGATCCGGATGCCCGCCGAGGAGGCCTCGTCCCGCAGCAGGATCCAGTAGAACGCCGGAACCATGTGCCGCTCCTCGTACAGGTCGCTGAGCTGCTTTTGGCTGACGCGGTATTGATTCCGCTGGATTGTCTGCATCACGTAGTTCAGCAGGGCCGGGGTGCTGCGGCTTTGCGAAAACAGCAGCTCGCTGAGGAAAACGCCCCGCAGGTCCTGCGATTGCAGAATGCGGTCGGCGCCGAGGATCTGGAGCATTTCCAGCTCCTCCCGGGCCGTGGCCACGTCCAGCCGCGTGATTTTCTGCTTTTCCCCGTGGTAGGCGATCGTTTCGTGCGCTCCGCCGCTGCCGCGCAGGATGCCCGTCAGGGCCGAGCCGCCCACAAAACCGACCATCAGTACGATGACCATCACCGCCATTATCTTCGTGTTGTTCTTACGAAACCATTTTACCAAGTGCATGCGTCGCTCCGGGTATTCTCAAGGTCCGCCCACGCAGGCGGGAACGGTTCTTATCTTTTTGGGTGTAAAAAGCTTAAAGATACTGTAAGGGTTCGGGCTTTTCAAGAAAAATAGTTGTTACAGCGACCGGCGATAGGCCAAAGTGGAAATAGGAAAAGGAAAACTGAGAAAGTTGTCCCGGCGCGCCGGGATTCCGCCATTTTGCTTTTTGATCTTTGGTTTTTTGCTTTTGCCTGTCGCGGGGCGTATGATAGCAGCTTCGTTATGGCAACAGAGAGCAGATATTCACAGTCCCAGCGTGCTTTTGCCCGGGCGTGTCAGTACATGCCGGGCGGGGTCAATTCGCCGGTACGCGCCTTCGGGGGCGTGGACGTGGAGCCTCTTTTCATCGCTTCGGCCCGCGGCTCGAAGGTGTTCGATATCGACGGCAACGAGTACATCGACTACGTCGGCTCGTGGGGTCCGATGATCCTGGGCCACGCCCATCCGAGAGTGATTGAGGCCGTTCACGCGGCGGTGGACAAGGGGACCTCCTTCGGGGCCCCGACGTTGGGTGAGACGGAGCTGGCGGCGCGGATCGTGGGGGCTTTTGCGTCCATCGAGAAGCTGCGGCTCATCAGCAGCGGGACCGAGGCGGTTATGACGGCGATTCGGCTGGCCCGCGCCCACACGGGGCGCAACGTGCTGGTGAAGATGGCCGGCGGGTACCACGGTCACAGCGATTCGCTGCTGGTGCAGGCCGGCTCGGGCCTGGCCGAGCGGGGCACCGCCTCCAGTCCCGGCGTGCCCGAGGCGCTGGCCGATCTGACGGTGGTGGTTCCCTACAACGACATCGAGGCCGTCAGGCAGGCTTTCGATAAGCATGCCGGCCGGATCGCCGCGGTGCTCGTCGAGCCCGTGGCGGCCAATATGGGCGTCATCGTGCCCGAACCGGGCTATCTGGAGGGTTTGCGCCGCCTCTGCGACGAGAACGGGACCGTGCTGATCTTCGACGAGGTCATCACCGGTTTTCGCGTCGCGCCGGGCGGAGCCCAGCAGCGCTACGGGATCAACGCCGACCTGACCTGCCTGGGCAAGATCGCCGGCGGGGGGCTGCCTTTGGCCGTCTGTGGCGGCCGGGCCGAGATCATGGACCTGCTCGCCCCCCAGGGCCACGTCTACCAGGCCGGCACCCTCAGCGGCAATCCCATCGCCACCGCCGCCGCCAACGCCACGCTCGAAATCCTCGGCTGCGGGGCCAATGGCGCCGATTCGGAAATCCCCAATCGGCAATCCCCAATCGGCAATGCAAGGCCCTATGACGCGCTCGAATCATCCGCTGCGGCGCTGGAGGCCGGACTGACCCGGGTCGCCGCCGAGGCCGGTGTGTCCGTTACCATCAACCGCGTCGGCTCGATCATGAGTTGCTTCTTCACGGACAAGCCCGTGAGATGCTTCGACGACGTCCGCGGCGCTGATATCGCCGCCTTCAAGAGATTCTTCGCCGCGATGCTCGAACGAGGCATCTACTTGGCGCCCAGCGCGTACGAGGCCATGTTCGTGTCCCTGGCCCACACCGCCGATGACATTGACCGCACGATCGCGGCGGCGGGCGAGAGTTTCAAGGCCGTCGCGGGCGCGTGAGCAGGAGACGTTTCGCGTGCGGGGCGATGAGCCGTTCGTGACGTTTGTCTCGGAGGATGTAATGATGACGTGCCGTACTCTTGCCTTGATCCTGTCGCTGGCTGTCTCCCTCGTTTCGGTTGTAGGTTCCGCCGAGGTCCGACCGTCCCGGGTCGAGCGGGGAAAGCGGGACGTGCGTGACGTTCTCGGCGTCGTACACGTGGCGGGGCGGTATCATCTGACGGATAAGGATTTTCTCAGCGAGGGCGCCGATGAGATTTTGGCGTTGGGTGCGCGTGTGATCAAGGTGTGGTTCTACGGGAAGGACGACAAGCGTCCGGCCGGCTCGTATCCCTACAACTCAAACTGGCCCAAAGTCGAGTCGCTGGTCGAAGGGGCGCAGAGCCCGTACTACAAGGCCTTGTTCGAGAAGCCCTTCCACACGTACGTCCTGATGGTAACCTCTCTCGGGCGGGACGACGGCTATTGGCGAAACGGCATCACCGAGGCCCAGAAGCAGGACGAACGCCGGCAGTTCTACGAGCTGGCCAGGTACTTTCTCACGGCCTACAAGGGGACCGGCAAGACCTTCGTCTTGCAGCATTGGGAAGGCGACTGGATGGTGCGGGGCAGTTTCAACGGCCGGGCCGACCCGACGGACGAGGCCCTGCACAACATGGTCGAATGGCTCAACGCCCGCCAGGACGGCGTCGACCGGGCCAAGCGGGAAGTCGGGCAGCACGGCGTGCGCGTCTATCACGCTGCCGAGGTCAACCGCGTCGTCTCCTCGATGCGGGACGGCTCGCCCAACATGGTCAACCGGGTTCTGCCCCACACGCACGTGGACTTAGTCTCCTACTCGGCCTGGGATTCCGCCACCGCCCATTACGCCGACCCCAACGTTTTGCGGGACGCGCTGGACTTCATTGCCGCCCACGTTCCGGACAGCCAAGATTTCGGCAGTCACAACGTCTACCTCGGCGAGTTCGGCATGCCCGAGAATTCCTTCTCCCTCGAACAGATTCAAACGGCCGTCCCCAACGCCGTGCAAACGGGCCAGGAATGGGGCTGTCCCTACCTCCTCTACTGGCAGCTCTACTGCAACGAACAGAAGGACGCCAGCGTATCGCCGCCGGTAAAGAGCAATGACGCCGTGCGAGGCTTCTGGCTCATCCGCCCCGACGGGACCAAGTCTCCCCTGTGGGACTACTTCCACCGCCTGTTCGCAGAGGCGAGCAAGGGGCAGTAGTCTCTGTCTCAACTCACCAGTACTTGTAGAAAATATGGAACGACCGGCTCCTGGAGTTATGGTCGATAGAGACCATGGGCTCAGCGGCGTGTGGCCGCTGGTTATCGCGGGTTACTCTCGGCGATAGCAGAGCCGCCTATGAATCG
>Ga0272441_10000375_pt1 | contig 103245 bp, 89 predicted proteins | sample SSMProp6N_FD_193582 | JGI IMG/M metagenome (GOLD analysis project Ga0272441, IMG submission 193582) | Marine sediment archaeal communities from Little Sippewissett salt marsh, Falmouth, MA, United States - SSM-Prop-6N | ecosystem: Environmental > Aquatic > Marine > Wetlands > Sediment ...
GGCCGCCACTCAGGCCATGGCTACCCTGGGCAGCATCAAGGAATCCTTTTACGGGGATCTGCACGGACGGTCCGAATCCATTAAATTCTTCACCGATCGCAAGATCATTATCAGCAGGTGGTTCTAAGAAAATAAAAATTCGGACAAGCGCTTCGGTTGGGCTTGAAAAAAGGTGTTTTGAGGCGTCAATATGTGCGGGGGATGACCACCGAAAGTCAAAGATTCATGAAAATAGGTCTGACGGTGCCATCCTCCGCACCCAATCAATGAAAATCAAAAAAAGAGAGCATTTAAACTGATATGGCTGTGTTTTCGAAACAGCTTTAAAAAAGGCAGCTGAAACGATGACCATGACCCGTTTTTGTTTTCAAGGGTGACTCGATTGTATCGAAAATAATCGGAGTCATGATCTTTGAAATAATTTTGGTGTAACAATTTTGATATACGGATTGCACCGATTTTTCTGAAAAATTCTCCATCTCCACTCGAATTTTGATATTTCAACGATTTTCCGCAATGGCCCCAGGATTCAGTTGGATTGGGCAATCGTATGACCATCAACGGTTTTGATCAGGAAGAGAATAAAACGCTTTGTCCGCTTCCCGAATCCGGACACTATTCAATCCGCATCAGGTGTTAATTTTTTTGCATCGATTCAAAAATCACATTCAATTTCAGTGAATAGTTTTACAGGTTTTTTTTACTCTCGAGGAGATTTTTCAAATTTTTCGGAATTGTCCATATGTTTTGATCAAGTGAGTACCCGCCAATATCAATGATGTGGAATATGCTTTATATTCGAATGTTTTGCAGCTTGAAGTATTATAGATTCATTTAAGGAATAAAACACAGGCCGACAGATGACGTTTAAAATAAAGTATATAGCACTTATGCAGCTGAAAATATTTTATAATTTAAGTTGCCATTTGTGTTCATTGGTTAAATCAATTTCAGCAAAGGAATGAAAAAATCATGAACAGTTTAAACGGAGAGTTAGAGCGTACAATTAAGGATTGCTTTAAGGAAATAAACAACCACACTCTACAATCAGCCGTAATTTCCCCTCACATCGAAAACATCAATCATAACCTGGAGAATGTATTAAGTCTAATTGAAAACATAAATGATAACTCCCCTGTTACGGAAAAAAGGGGCAACTTCGAAAAAAGAGTAGCCGAACCTCTTGAAAACGAAGCACTTTTAAAAATCAGCTATGCGATTTCACGTTTCGATTACCAGATTATAATCGATATCTTAAAAAGCGAATTCAGTCAAAAAGAGACTTTTTATTATTTAACTGAAAAGTTAAATATAAAATCATCATTAATAAATGAATATATGATGAAAAGCGACTTCAGTCAGGCAGAAGTATTAAATTATCTGGCTGAAAAATTAAACACAGATACATCGGTTCTAAAGAACCACATTGATATGTTCAAATCCTATTCTGAACAGGAAGAGCGTAATACAAGTGGTTGGGATCAGAAAAAATTGTTTTCAGAGTTTAAAACCGTAAAAGATAAATATGATACTAAAAGCTATGACGTCGTCAAGGCTGAAATTGAAGCAATCCTTTGGTGTCTGATGCCTTAGGGGGGGTCTCGCATACTCATTTGCCTGGCCGTCTTCTGTGTCGCATCTAAGATGCTCGTGCTGATACCGGGATTCATTTTTTGTTACGCCATGAAGATGAACAAATATACGGTATCATCATACTAAAATATCAGCTGCTAAAGCTTCTTTCAAAGTCGCTTCGCGGCCCATAAATCGTTACTAACCCAAAATACCAGAAAATGGAGGCCTATCGTGAACATTACGGAAAAAGTATTAGAGGAACCACAGCAAAGTAATTACGGAACGCTGGAAAATTACAAGGAGGCAATAGAAAGTCGAAGATTTTATAAAATGATGGGTTTCGCATTGATTGATCTTAAAAGCGATAAAAATATTTTTGTCGATGCCAGGATTAATCCGGATGGTTTTTTGGGGAATATGACTCACGGTGGATGGTCGGTCGAGGGCTTCATTGATTATTGCAATAAAAATTGCGCTGACCCAATTGAACAAAAGACGATTGTAAGCGGAATCCAACCGCATTCATCCATAAAAGATTTTGTTGAATATGATAAAGAATTTGGACTTCCCAATGTATTGATGATTATTCCTCCAACCTGCGCCAATTGGGTGAGGGCCGATGATAACAGCCTCGATTTTTATGAAGAAACGGTGTTACACCACCAGGAAAACAGAATGGTTGAATTAGATCGAAATATCTGTCCATATGACGGTTGGTATATGGATAAAAGAAGCGGCAAAAAGATACTCGAGGCTTCACAGGTAGCAGATTTCCTGAAAACCAGGGACCACTTAAGGAGAACACCATCCGAGATTAAAGATTTGGAGAATTTAAACGAAAAAGCCCGGATCATTGGTTTTGAAAATGCAGAAGATGCCCGGCTAAACCTCACTCCCTGGATTCCAACCGAAGTTCAATTATTTTGTAAATATCTGAACCTTTTTACGGAAGATCGATACATTTTTCATTTAAAACCGATCATCTATGTCTGTTGGAGGATGTGTGGGCCCGCACTGTCGAATAAAAGCACTACGCCGTCATACGCGCATTAATGCTCCCACAATCGAACCAGCAGCTAATCAGGGTCTTAAAATCTCTTGAGGTCAGGTTTTTGCGCGAGTTCGATTTTGTTCCAGATACCCGTCATCACAAGAGGAAAAGCCTCAAAAAAGGGCTTTTCCTCTTTCTTATAAAATAACGCCCGCCGGTCTTCCGCAAGGCCGTATTACATCCTTTATTCCATTTTTCACAAGATGATGTGTCTCATTGATTTTTTGAACCACCCGGATGAACTGATTCTCGTTGATCTCATCCCGTTGAGAGCCGATATTAGACTATTTTTATAGTGACAGATATCGGAACAAGTTGTATTGGAACCTGAGGAAAACGGCAATCGAGTCCGGGTTGTTAACTCAGTGAAGGGAACCGGTTTGTTGCCGGGTTCCGGTTCGGCCGGGGGATCACTGCTGGAAAGGCTTTTGAGTACAAAGCGCATTTCCGTGCATCGTGTTGTGAATACAGGCTCATGATGCATCCCCGTGAGGGGAGCGCCGACGGCTGAAACCGGGCTCAGTGCCTCGGCGTATTTTTCATGGGAACCACCACAATTTATTCTGTTGATGCCAGATGTTTCCGATGGGCCAGCATCAGTTTGATATCGCTGTAAGAATAATCGACTCCCAGCCGGTTTTTTACGGTTTTGAGGGAATTATCGGTGGCGGCTGCCAGTTCTTTTTCAATGGCCTGCTGTTTTTCAGGTGCCAGCAGCCGGCTGATATCCAGTGTGCCGTTTTCCACAAAAAAGCCTAAATGTCCCTGAATGGTGGATTCTACCAGACCTCTTTCTTTTGCAATCCCGGAAATCGTTAATCCCTTGTTGAACATATCGAAACTGATTTGTCGGGTGTCCGATGGCCGAGTTTTTTTGGGGGCCGGTTCATTTTTTGACGGCACTTCTTCTACAGGTGGCGGCAGGCTTACCGTGTCTATCCCGTGTTTTTTTCGATAGGCCGTCACCATCGCTACAAGCTCGGCGCCGTATTTTTCGATGGTTCGTTTGCCGACGCCTTTGATTTTTTTAAGATTCGTCAGATTGTCAGGCAGGTATATCACGATCTGGATTAATACCCGTTGATGCAGAATTTGAAAATGGGCGACGTCCAGTTCCAGGGCCTTGCGGGAACGCCAGTCTTTAAGATCCTGAAACAACTCCGGATGCTCGATGTCAGATTCTCTGTAGGCCGGGGCTTGACGTTTTTTCGCTTTTCCAGGCGCAGACTCGATCCGGGCGGTAGATACGGCACGCAGATAAGCAGACGGTGAAAATCCGTTTTCACAGCTTCGTATACCGGCTGTTTTTACGGTGATTTCTTTTTTCAGATTATCCAGCGCGTTGCAGATTTTTTTGTTCAGCTCTTTATTGTCTGTTTCCACATAGAGTTTTTGAACGAGGTCATCGAAAATTAAAGAGAATTTTTCCTGAAACCATAACGAGGCTTTGCCGATTCGTTCCAGAATATGGGTACTGGATTCCGGAAGACTGTCGTCCGTAAAAACGGTGCACAACTGACGTTTGAATTTTTCACCGACGCCTGCAATTTGTTCGACGGCCATTTTTTCCACCCGGCTGATATCGGCCACACCGGATATCTGAACCAGTTTTGCATTTCCCCGCAGCAGCCGAACCAGATAGTTGAGACGATTGTTCAGCGATTGAAAATCAAAACAGTCCAGCAGCAGTTCCTGCTGATAGGTTCTTTTAGCCGCCGCAAGACGGGCCACGGAGGGCGGGTTCTGTTTAGCCTGTTCGTTAAAGCCCAGGACCGCCGCATCGGTCCCAATGCCCCTTGAGGGAATGGAGGATGTCAGCACCATTCCGTCAAGGGTTTTACAGCGGCTCAATGCGACATATACCTGACCGTGAGCAAAGGCCGAATTTGCATCGATGACGGCCTTGTCAAAGGTCAACCCCTGACTTTTATGAATGGTAATGGCCCAGGCCAGTTTCAGGGGATATTGCTTGAATTTGCCGATGATCTCCTCCTGAACTTCCTTGTTCTCCTGGTTTACGGTGTATTTGATGTTTTCCCAGTCGATCGGTTCCACCTCAATTACTTCTGAATCGCCGGGACAGACCACAGTGATGGTGTTTTTGAAAATCTTTCTTATTTTGCCGATTTTACCGTTGTAATAAAGCTTGTCGGACGAGGCATCGTTGCGAAGAAACATTACCTGTGCGCCTTCTTTAAGCTCGAGCACGGCCTGGGTCGGATAGGCGTGCTCGGGAAAATCTCCGGAAATATCCGCATTGAACCGACGGGCTCTTTGAGTCAGTGCCTGGAGTCTGGCCTGGTTGATGGAATCGGCCGTGCGGTTGTGGGTGGTCAGGGTGATACATCCCTGGTCGTCGGTTGGCGTAAAATCCGGAATATAACGCCGGTTCAGCTCCTCAACGGCGGATGCATCCAGTCGATTGTCGCGCACCTGATTCAGAAGCCGAATAAACCGGGGATCCGACTGGCGATAAATATGTTTCAGTTCAATGGTCAAAAGCTGCGTCTGGTTCAGGGCGTGACTGCTGAAAAAATAAACCGATGCATAGTATTGCTGTAACAGCTGCCAATCCTCCTTCTTTGCCACGGGAGAGAGCTGGTGCAGATCTCCGATCATCAGCAGCTGAACGCCGCCAAAGGGCAGGTCATTGCGGCGGTGGCGGCGCAGCACCGCGTCCACCGCATCGAGCAGATCAGCCCGCACCATACTGATCTCATCGATGACCAGCAGATCCAGGCTTTGGATAATCTGTTTTTTTTCCCTGCTGAACCGGAACAGGCGCTGAGAATTGCGATCGTAGGACTCGCTGCCCGGTATAAACGGGCCAAAGGGCAGCTGAAAAAAAGAATGCAGCGTGACACCGCCGGCATTGATGGCGGCCACCCCGGTAGGGGCGGTGACAATCATTCGTTTGGCCGTATTTTTTTTCAGTTGATGCAGAAAGGTGGTTTTACCGGTACCCGCTTTGCCCGTCAGAAATATATTGCAGCCCGTGTGCTGAACGAATTCGTTGGCCAGTTGCAGTTCAGGGTTTGTGAAAGTTGTGGATGTCATGTGTAATTTTACTTATCCGGAAAAGAAGAATGAATGTTTTTTACAGCTTTACCCATTCCGGTTTTTTTATACAACAGCCTGAGTTTATTTATAATAAATGATTATTATCAGTAAAAACCAGTAAAAATCAAGGAAAAAAAAACAGCCTGAAATAACGCATTATGAAACTCAGGGACATCGGGGCGACTTTAATGCCGTCGCCAGACGTTGAATTCCCTCTATCAGATCGTTTGTGTCATAATAGGAGAAACTCAATCGAAGATAATTTTTTAATCCCCCGACCGCAGAAAATCGATGACCGGGTTGAAACCCGACATGATGCTCAAGAGCAAGCGTGCGAAGGATTTCAGCATCTGAACTTTCAGGAATACGGCACCAGATGAAAAAGCCTCCTTCGGGTTTATTGAATTCCATTTCATCCGGCAGATATGTTTTCAGGCCATTGAATAAAATTTGCGAACGCTGCTGATAGATCTGCTTCAGAAAATCGAGATGGTCTCGAAGCAGACCGAGTTCGATCACACTTCTCACCAGCGCTGATGTAAACGGATTGAACCCGCCGCTGCTCGTCATCAGGCCGCTTCTGGTGAATCGATCCAGCAGGGCAGGGGAAGTTTGTATCCAGCCCAGCCGAAGTCCCGGCGCCAGTATTTTGGTAAAAGAGCCGACGGATAACACTCGATCGGAGGATTCATCAAAGTGCATCATGGGCGGAGGCGGTCGCCAGGCTCCGAACGAAAGAAGGTGGTAAACCTCATCGGCTACAATGAAAAAGTCATGTTTACGGCTCAGCTCCACCAGCTTGCGACGTCGCGATTCGGGAAGGGTAATACCGGACGGATTATGAAACGTCGGGATTGTATATAAAAATGAGGGCCGGTGTTTCTTGAGTTTTTCTTCAAGCGCATCTATGCTCAGGCCGTTTTCATCCATGGGAATGCAGACCGGAGTCAGGCCGCGTTCCATGAAGATGCGAAGGGCCAGGAAATAGCTGGGCTCTTCGACAAAGACCACATCACCGGGGCGGGCAAAAAACGAACAGATCAGGTCCAGAGCATGTGTTGCACCGCACGTGATCAACAGGTACTCCGGAGATACCGGCATGTGGTAACCCTCGGTTAAAAAATCTGCCAGAACCGTCCGGAAACAGCTGCATCCCGGCTCGTGCCCGTAGGCCAGAAGAGATGGATCGGTCTGATTCAATCGGTGTTCGGCGGCCTGTTTCATAATATCCAAAGGCAGCAGAGAAACGGACGGCTGACCGACACCCAGATCGATCATCCCCGGGGGGATGGTCAGTTGCATGGTTTGAAGTTTCATGTGAAATAACCTCAAATATCAGTTTGATAACATTAACTATAATTTAATAAATAAATTGGGAACCTGCAACGACTGAAAAGCCGATGCCCCTTAAAATAAGAATTGAAAAACAATCGGGTTTATGGCATTTGTCCCGAGCGATGTCAATTGCCATACGGATAAGGACCTTTAAGTACCTCGGTAAAAACAGATTTCACCGCCTTTAACGACCCTGACAAACCCGTCTCGTTGAAAGCCATTGTTAAAATCAAATACCATGGGAAATATCAGCTCAAATGAATTCGCATAATGAAACACACAACAAGATTTTATCCAATGGATCGGTAGCTGTCGTTGGATTCGTGTACGATAAACAGTCATCTTATATGCAGGGACCGGCCCTTGCTCCTGCTGCGATACGCGCCGCGCTGCATTGCGACTCGTCCAATCTGTGCGCGGAAAACAGAGTGGATCTCGGAAATGAAATCCGGTTTGTAGAACTGGACGATTTGATGTTGAATGATATATCGGAACCGTTTGGTCTGATCGAAAAAACAGTGGCTCATATTCTTGAACAAAACGCATACGTACTGGCCCTGGGAGGCGATCATTCCATCACGTATCCGATCCTGCGGGCCTACCGAAACGCGTATCCGGCGCTGACCGTCGTTCATCTGGATGCCCATCCGGATATCTATGACCATTTTGAAGGCAATCGATACTCACATGCGTGTCCGTTTGCGCGAATCATGGAAGAGCAGCTGACAAATCGATTGATCCAGGTGGGAATCCGCACGCTGAATCCGCATCAGCGTCGCCAGACGAAAAAATTCGGTGTTGAAGTGATTGAAATGAAGGACTGGCACCCGGAGTGCGTATCCGATATCGCCGGTCCGGTATATCTTTCGCTGGATATGGACGTGCTGGACCCTGCATTTGCCCCGGGGGTATCCCATCACGAGCCCGGCGGGCTGTCCACACGCGATGTCATTCAACTGATTCACAGCATTCCGGGGCCGATTGTCGGTGCGGATATCGTTGAATACAACCCGAAACGGGATCTGGTCAACATAACCGCCATGGCCGCCGCCAAATTTCTGAAGGAAATCGCCGGCAAAATGATCGGGAAAACTAATTTCTGATTAGATTTTTATGGGATTGTATAAAGGGCATGGAAGTAATAAAGCCCTTGACAATAAAAGCAGGCTATGTTTATTAGATATTTCTAATGAACTTTTAAATATATATCAGTGAGGAAATAAAGATGGTATCTGCAAAAAGTGGCGGTCGACCTGAAAAACCTTTGACCCCCACCATGGAGGACTATCTTGAAGCGATCTTTGACCTGGGAAAAAGCAAGAATTTTGTTCGGGTCAAAGACATCGCCAAGCGTATGGGGGTAAAGATGCCTACGGTTACAAGCATGCTCAAAACATTGAGTGGCAAGGGCATGGTTCAATATGAAAAATATGAATACATTGAGTTAACGGCCGAGGGATCCTGTGTCGGGAAGGAAATTTTCAGAAGGCATCAACTCCTGTTTAAGTTCTTGACGGATATTTTGAGAATAGAGCCCAAAACTGCCGATGAAGAGGCCTGTAAAATGGAGCATACCCTCAGCGCCGGCACATTGGACAGCCTTGCCGACTTCATGGCGTTTATCCAGAGGTGCCCCCGGGCCGGGGAGGGGTGGTTAAATCAGTTTGAGGAGTACCGGCTTCATGGCCGAAGACCTGAAATCTGCGCGGAACGAACCTCGATCTTTTCCTCCGAGTTTAAAAAAAAGGTTGATTCCCTGAAAGATTAGAAACGGGAAGGGAGCGTTGGTTTCAACGTATCAGCGTTTTATTGTTTAATCCTCAGGGTTTTTCGGGCACGGAATCTGTGACCGCCTGACAAAGGTAACCATAGATATCGGTAAGTCTGGAATTTTCCAAACGTATACCGGAATTGCAGCCATTTCGGGGGATGGCTCAACAGACGGTATTTTTTATACAATTAAAGTTAGAAGTATAAAACAATATGAGGGATTGCTATTTTTTGAGGGGGGATAAAATTAAATTGTTTAGCGCTTTTAACGCGAGTGTCCAGGAATTGCATCGGGGTATTGATACACATCGTTGCCTGATGTCATCCATTCTGGAACGGCAGATTGATAACGCGCGATCTACTGAGAGTTATGGAGTCAGGGTCACGGAACTAACAAAATCCACAAGGATTGTGCTTTTCTTCAGGGAAATTACGTAAAAGGAGCGAAACATGACTTTAGATCAGATCAAACCGGGCAACCAGTGCCGCATCAAGAAACTGTCGGTTCGGGACAAGTTAGGCCAGAGGCTGATGGATATGGGCGTTTATCCGGGACTGAGAGTAAAGGTGATCCGAAACGCACCACTGGAAGACCCCGTAGAGGTCGAGCTTGGCGGTTATTTTGTGAGCCTGCGTCATAACGAGGCTGTCTTCGTGGAGGTGGAGTTGCTATGAATACATCAAAATGCCTTGTTGCCCTGGCCGGGCAGCCAAACTGCGGCAAGTCAACGGTATTTAACGCGCTTACCGGCGCCGGTCAGCATGTGGCCAATTATCCGGGAGTCACCGTTGAAAAGATGTACGGCGCGTATCGAAAAAACGGTACCAAGGTAAACGTTGTCGATCTGCCCGGCACCTACAGTCTGACCTCCTATTCTCTGGAGGAACGGGTGGCGCGTGATTTTATTCTCCGTGACAAACCGTCCGTTGTTGTAAATGTGATGGATGCATCCAATCTGAAGCGCCATCTGTATCTCACATTCCAGTTGATCGAGATGGATGTTCCGGTTGTATTGAACCTGAATATGATGGATGTGGCGGAACGCCGCGGAATTAAAATCGATGTCGATCAACTGGCAGACATGCTGGGGGTATCGGTTGCTCCCACCGCCATAAAAAGAGGAGAAGGCAAAAAAAACCTCCGGAATATTATCAGTGAGGTCGGCCTGTCGAAAAGGGGCAAGAACACCTTCAGGATCGACTACGGCGTAATGGAGCCTTTCCTTGATGAGATCGAAAAAATGCTGGCGGACAGGGGGGAGGCGGACTATCCACTTCGCTGGCTTGCAGTGAAACTGATGGAGGCCGATGATGAGGTGGAAAAAATTATCCGGCAAAGCGGACACAACGCCGTTATCGCTGCCGTCAAACAGAAACGACGGGCGTTTGAGGATGAATTTGATGAACTTCCGGAACAGCACATTGCCTACGCAAGATACAAGGCGGCCGATATAATAGCCGCTAAAAGTGTTTTTTTTAAAAAAAAGGATACGGTAACCCTGTCCGACAGAATCGACAGGGTTGTCTGTCACAAGATTGTCGGCCCCCTTGTGCTGGCCGGCGTTATCTATGGCCTGTATCATCTCTCCATTGTCGAAGGCTATAAGCTGACCAACTACACCTGGCCTCTGCTGGCCAGGTTGAAAGGCCTGGTTGCCGCCGTCATGCCCGACCCTGAATTTGTCACCGAACCCATGATTCGTTCTCTGGCACTGTGGTTTGTGGACAGCGTCAACGCGTTGCTCAATTATATACCTATTTTTTTCATTCTGTTTGCCTTGATTGCCGTTCTGGAGGACACGGGCTACATGCCCCGCATGGCGTTTCTGCTCGATCGTCTGTTCAAGCGCTTCGGCCTGCACGGCCAGTCCACCCTGCCGATGGTCCTGGGCGGTGTCTTTGTGGGCGGTTGTGCCGTACCGGCCATTATGTCCACCAAGGGGATTCCCGACGAAAGGGCGCGTTTTGCCACCACGTTGATCATTCCCATGCTCAACTGCCTGGCCAAAATCCCCCTGTACATCCTGATGATCAATATCTATTTTGCCGCTCACAAGGGGATCGCCATGATGTTCATGGCCACGATTACGCTTTTAATGGCCCTGCCGGCGGCCAAGATCCTGTCTATGACCATATTAAAAGACAGGGAGACTGCACCGTTTATCATGGAGCTGCCTGCCTACCATCTGCCCACGCTTCGGGGGGTTCTCGGCCGTGCAGTGGAAAGGATCTGGCTTTTTCTAAAAAAGATCGTCACCATCGTGGCGGCCGTTGCCGTTGTCATTTTTTTTCTGATGCAGTTTCCCGGCCTGAGCGGCGACAGAAAGGCCCATTATGCCGATGAAGCGGAAAAAGCCAGGGCCGTATTCCATAAAAAAATCAAGGACAATCCATATGCCGAACACGTCCGCGAAGACAACGTCATGGCCCTTATTCTATATGCGGATCGGTATAAAAAGGCCCGTGCCGGAATCAAGGACAAGGAAAAGGCCGGAGTCGTTGACGCACGGTTTATTGAGGAAAACGAGAACTTTTTTAAAGTGATCAAGCCGAAAAGAGACAAGGACGCCAAAAAGGTCGGAAAGGCCCTGAAAAAACTGATCTCCGCCAGGAAAAAGATTTTAAGGCAGATCAAGGCCGAAAAAATCAACAATAGTTTTCTCGGAAAGATCGGCCGCGCTCTGGAGCCGATGACCCGATGGGCCGGCTTTAACTGGCGGGTCAATGTGGCCCTGCTCAGTTCCTTTGCCGCCAAAGAGAGCAGCGTGGCAACGCTGGGTGCCATCTATCAGTCCGAAGAGGAGGGGGCGACACTCGAAAAGCGGATGTCGCAAACGGAAAAACAGTTTACGCCTCTGCACGCCCTGTCCCTGCTGCTGGTTATGGCTCTGTTTCCGCCGTGTATCGCAACGGTGCTGACGATCAAGATCCAGACCGGTTCGGTGAAATGGATGCTGTTTTCCATGGTCTACCAGATGCTGCTGGGAATCGTGGTGGCCGGTTCCGTATTTACCGGCAGCCGCCTTCTGGGGCTGAGCGGTCTTCAGGCCATGGCGCTCTTTTTCGCAATGGCCCTGACGTTAACCATTGTCATGGGATTTATCAACCCCGGGCATGAATATCAATAAATTATAAAAAAGGAGTTGTTGCCATGAAAAAGATTTACTTTTCGTTTTTGATCGCCACGGGTCTTTTCCTGGCCGGTCAGGCCTTTGCCCATACCCCGCTGTGTTCCTGCTACGATAATGGGGACGGCACCATAATCTGTGAAGGCGGTTTTTCCGACGGGTCCTCTGCCGCCGGCGTGGAAATGCGGGTCGTGGACAAAGCCGGCAAGGTGCTTATCAAGGGCAAGATGAACGAGGACAGCGAGTTTACCGTAGATAAACCAGCCGGTCCCTACAAGGTTTTGTTTGACGCCGGCCCGGGGCATCTGGTCGAAGTTGACGGCAGGGATATTGTCGAGTAGAGCGGTTTGCGATTTAAAAATCCCCAAAAATAAATATGAGAAAGGAATTTTAGCGATGAGAAAAATGATTGTTGTTTTAGCCGGATTGATGGTGATGACGGCGGTGCCGGCGCTGGCCCATTTTCAAATGATCTATACCCCCGAAGCGGCACTGGTAAAAGGCGGAGAGATTGAGATGAAACTGGTTTTCACGCATCCCTTTGAGGCCGGCCATACCATGGATATGGGTACCCCGGAGCAGTTTATCGTGGTGCACAAGGATAAGAAAAAGGACCTTCTGGGCTGGTTGAAACCCATTACCTGGAAAAGCCTGACCAATTCCGGCAAGGCCTATGAACTTTCTTACAAGGTAAGAGGCATGGGCGACTGGGTCTTCGCTCTTGTCCCCGAGCCGTACTATGAAGGTTCCGAGGATGTCTATATACAGCAGTTCACCAAAGTCATCATAAATGTGGCCGGAGCTCCCACTGACTGGGATGTCGAGCTTGGACTCCCCGCCGAAATTATGCCGCTTACCAAGCCATATTCCGTCTGGACCGGAGGCACTTTCACCGGCGTGGTGGTGGGCAACGGGAAGCCGGTTCCCTATGCTGAAATTGAAGTTGAATATATGAATCACATGCCCATCATGGATAAAAATGAATTCTCCAGCAAGGCAGAGGTGGAGGCACCCCAGGATGCATTTGTCACCATAGGCATCAAGGCGGACGCTGACGGCGTTTTTACCTATGGTATCCCCAGGGCCGGCTGGTGGGGTTTTGCCGCGCTGGGCGCAGGGCCGGCTGACTCGCATAACGGCAAAGAGTTGTCACAGGATGCCGTTATCTGGATCAAGGCCGTGGATATGAAATAAATCGGAATATAAGGAGCGGGGGACTGAGAAAAAGGCCGTTTCTCAGTCCTCAGAGTTCCTGATTTCCTAATGCCGGTGAAACCTGAAATGCCTCGGGCTGGAAGCTGATTTCAACAAGGATTGTGACAGAAAAAATACATATCTCCTTCGGAAATTTTGAGTCCAAAGACACTGTCTTGACAACCGAGTGCAGAGCAAATAGTATATATCCCGTTTGGTATTTTTTTGTGGTTTTACAGGAAGGTAAGCGGACCGGTCGGCATGGTGCATCGAAAAATTTTTACACTTTCAGTGTTGGTTATGATTCTGTCGTCATGGGTCGTCCCGGCGGGTGCCCATCCCCATATTTTTATTGTGCAGAGGCTGAATGTGGTATTTGACGACAAGGGACTGGCAGGCTTTAAGATCCGCTGGAAATTCGATGACATGTTTGCCGGTATGATTGCCGAAGACCATGATCGTAACCGCAACGGGCAGTTGGAACATGATGAAGTGCAATCAATCAGGAAAAACGCCTTTTGCTACCTTGCAGAGCATAACTATTTCGTTTTTATAACAATAGGGGACAAACCGTTCAAGGTCAACTATACAACTGATTTTACGGCGATACTTCAAGGCGGGCAGCTGGAATACCAATTTTTTGTGCCCTGCCATGTCATGGCCACCCGAAATGTCAAAAAAATCTCTGTGGCCGCATATGATCCCACCTATTATTCGGCGATTTTTTTTACAAAAAACAACCCCGTTTCGCTGACCTCTGCCGATGCCTGTGAAGTTAAAACAGCTATCCGGGAAGATCCTTCAACCACGATCTATTATGGTATGGTTCATCCATGGACCCTCTTTCTGGAATTTTGTCTGAAACCATGAAAAGATGCATAATCATACTGCTGTTTTCTGTCGTAACCTGTTCATGGACCGCTTCTGTTCCAGCGCAGCAGAATCCGTTTACCTCCAAAGCGGAAACCCGGCACAAGGCCCCGATACCGGTATTTAAAAGTCAGTTTTTTGTAAAAATCGTTGTCTGGCAGCACCGGATAAAACAAAAAATGTCCGAACTCATCAGGGATGTCCATACCAGGAAAAAAACAAAACCGCTGCTGGTTCTGGTGGTACTGGCGTTCAGCTACGGCCTCGTCCATGCGGCCGGTCCGGGGCACGGTAAATTTGTAGCCATGTCCTACGTGCTGTCGCACAGGGCATCGGTTATGGGGGGAGTGCTGTTTGGTGTTTTTACCGCTTTTTTACACGGTTTTTCAGGGGCGGCAGGCGTTCTGGGGCTGCGCTATATCCTCCAGCGGGGTGTGGGGGAAACTCTGGGATCGGTGACCACGGCAACCCAGATTATCAGTTTCGGCCTGATTACTCTATTGGGTCTGGGTATCTTTTTGAAAAACGGTTACGCTCTGTTTTCAAAACTCGTATCCAATCCACATCCACATCCACAGGAACCAAAAGCATTCAGTAAAGGCCTTGTTCCGTGGGCTTTGGCAGTTGGTCTGGTTCCCTGTCCTGCAGTGGTAATGGTCATGCTGTTTTGCCTTTCCATGGACGCCCTGGCACTCGGCCTGGTGCTGGCGGCTTTTATCTCATTCGGGATGGCGGTGACCATCTCCAGTGTTGTCATTGCCGTGCTTGCAGGCAAGACCGGTGCTTTGCAAACCGTTTCCAAAAAACGCGTAGAAATGTTCGAGCATGGCATCGGGCTGGTTTCCGGAATGGCTGTTTCCGGATTTGGCGCGCTTTTTTTCATAGCTGCGATCGGATGGTGAATCGATTCCTCCAAATGGGGATACGCACTTTGAATCCGGGCAGATTTATCAAAACGCGCTTTCCCCGGCTTTTTTCCTTTTCAGTTCCAGTTCCTGCCTTTCTTTTTCTTCCTGCTCGATCAGGGGGATGATGTTTTGAACAAAGTATATATTGATCCGGGTGACGGGTTTGCCGATTCGGGTGAAACTGGAAGAGGCAATCAGGACATCGGAATGCCGGGTCCATGCTTTTGAGCTTCCCCGGCCATTGTCCCATTGAATGTTTTCAGGTGTGCCGTATTTGTTTTCAAGCGCGCCGATCAGGTCCAGGTCGTTATTTTTGGCGGTAATATCGATCAACAGGGGCTTTTTGCTGTAATTTGAAAAAACGATGGTGATCAGGTCAAACGGCCGGCCTTTCTTTCGGGAATTCCGGTAGGTCAGTTTGACCGTATTGTGTTCGATGCGCTCCTGGGGGCGGTAATTGAGTTTCCGGTTGAGAGCGGCCAGGTCTGGAAAATGGCGGTCAAGAAATTCCGGATAATTTATGGATAAATCAATGGGCATCCGAGCTTCGAATGCATCCGTGCCCAGGTTGTCCCTTAGGTTGTCCCGGAGATCGTCCCTGAAACGGGAATCGGCGCCGACGTCAAAAAATGAAAAACTTTCCAATGCGGCTTTGTCCGTCTCAACAGGCGGGGATTCGGTTTTATCGCTACAGGCACACACTGTCACCAGTAAAAAAGTCGACAGAATCAAAACGAAACGGGATAATACGCAGCCGGTTTTGTCGTATGGTTCATGAATTTTCATATCCGGAGAACCCCTCTTCATTAGGGCCTCGGCATAAATAAATTGTACCGTTATTGCGAAGGCGTATCAAAGAGTGCATACTTGCTGCACGTGCATCTTTGATGCAACGCAGAAGACGGACAAAAAGACAAGTAAGATGGTTTAATTTATTTATGCCGCGACCCTTATAGTCGAACGTATCGATTGTTTACCAGTTTTGTGGATGAATCCGTATTTAAAACGCCTCTGCACTTGAAACAATCACGTGTTTGTCTTATAACGCTTTTCAGGTTTGACGATCTGATTTACACACACCCGAACGTGTGCCCTCTTACCTTCGGGGTATGGTTATCAGATAAACCCAAATACTCATCCGGGTCAATAAAAACAATGGGCATATATTGATTAAGGAGACAAACAGTTCAATGAAAGTAGCGGTTATCATTCCTTCCAGATACGGCAGTACGCGGTTTAAGGCCAAGCCCCTTGCACGGATTGCCGGCAAATCCATGATCCGTAGAGTCTATGAGCAGGCCCGGAAGGCGGCCAATGTGACCCATGTAGTGGTGGCCACCGATGACGAGCGGATTTTCGACGCCGTCAAAGCGTTTGGCGGTGATGTGGTCATGACGTCGGAGGATATCCGGTCGGGAACCGACCGGGTAGGGGAAGCAGCGGGAAAAATCGGGCTCGAACCGGACGATGTCATCATCAATGTTCAGGGCGATCAACCCCTTCTGGATCCACGATGCCTGGATGACGTGTCCCGTCCGTTTTTCGATAATCCGTCCCTGGAGATGAGCACACTGGCATTTAATATCGTAAACCCGGATGAAATTACCAACCCTAAGGATGTCAAGGTTACATTTGATACACAGGGGTATGCCCTGTATTTTTCACGATCTCCCATTCCCTTCGGTCGAGACCCCGAAAAAAAATTCGATGTATACAAGCACCTGGGTGTGTATGCGTATACCCGCCGATTTCTCGACACATTCAGAAAACTGCCGGAAGGTCGGCTGGAAGACATCGAAAAACTGGAGCAGCTCCGGGCCCTTGAATACGGGCACCGAATTCTGGTAGTGGTTACCCCGTATGATTCACCCGAGGTGGATCTTCCGGAAGATATTCAACGCATTGAAAAAATCCTTAGGGCCTCGGCATAAATTAATTATACCGTATTACGCAGGATTTTCGGAGTCTCGCATACTCGCTTACCTGTTCGTCTTCAAGGCGTATCGAAGCGCGCATACTCGAAGTATGTGTGCTTCGATGCAACGCAGAAGACGGACAAAGAGACAAGTAAGACGGTTTAATTTATTTATGCCGCGGCCCTCAAGGAAGGTCCTGCTCAATAATGACTCCGGGGTCGACTACGGCCGCCGCTTCGGGATTTTCCGGAGACGGCAGTTGTTTGTCGGCCGGATTTGGCGGCGTTGCGGCGGCTTTAGCTTCCAGTTGTTTTTGAGTGAGTTCCGAAAGCGTTTGAAGCGCTTTCATGTCTTTTCGCAGTGATTTGACTTTATCTATGAATCCGGTGGAAATGACATCCAGTTTTCGGTTGACCCCGTCACGCTCTTTTTTCAATGCCGCAGACAATTGCTCTTCATTAACCTGTGCAGACGCCAGATCGCGTGTCTTTGCTTTCAGAGATCCGATATCTTTTTGAGCGGTCTGAATGCTTTTTTCCGCCCCGGAAATTTTTTCCGACAGTGTTTTTTCGAGCCCCTGAATGTCCGTTGGGATGGTTTCTAACCGGGCATGGACTCCGACAATGGATTTGTCCAACGCGGAAAGACGTTTTGTCATCTCCGTTTTATCGTTTCCGGATGCGGCCGCCAGAGTCTTAATCTCTTTTCGCGTCGATGCCAGAGTTTTTTCGATGCCGGCGGCATTTTTTTCGATTTGTGGAATTTTTTCGGCAATCAATTCTTCTATTTTAGCCAGTTTGACCGAAAGGGAAGAAAATCTCGATTCGATATTCTGTGAAAGGTACTGTACACCGGTTTCTCCTTTGTCCTGCAACCCGACAAATTTATTCCGCAAATCCACATACGCCCATCCGACAAGACCGAGCAGGACACACGGGACCAGAATGGCCGTGAATACAAACCGTCGACGTAATTTATCCAAAGGGTTGGTGCCCGGTTCATTTTTTTCGGTTTTCTTATCCTCAACGTTATCATTCAACCGCGAAGCCGGGACCTCTTCATCTAGATTAATCCTGAAACTGGAATCAGATCTACTGTTCATATCTGTTTATTCCCATTCAATGGTGCTGGGCGGCTTGGAACTGATATCATAGACCACCCGGTTAACCCCTCTGACTTCATTGATAATTCGATTGGAAATCGTTGCCAGAAGCTTATGCGGCAGCCTGGCCCAGTCGGCCGTCATGGCATCTTTGCTGGTTACGGCGCGAATGGCGGCGATGTTCTCGTAGGTCCGCTGATCGCCCATGATACCGACACTTTTCAATGGCAGAAGAACGGCAAAGGACTGCCATAATTTCTTATAATAGCCGCTGGCTCGAATTTCATCAAGCAGAACCGCATCCACCTCCCGAAGCAATTCCAGACGTTTTTCGGTCACCTCGCCGATGATTCGAATCGCAAGACCGGGTCCGGGAAACGGCTGACGCCAGACCAGGTCTTTCTGAAGCCCCAGTTCTTCGCCCAGTTGCCGGACCTCGTCCTTGAACAGGAACTTGAGCGGTTCGATCAGTTTCAGTTTCATTTTCTCCGGCAGACCGCCGACATTGTGATGTGATTTAATGACTGCCGACGGTCCTCCGAAGGCCGACACGGATTCGATCACGTCCGGATACAGGGTACCCTGGGCCAGAAATTCGGCATCTTCAATAGTGGCGGCTTCAGCGTCAAAAACATCCATAAACACTTTCCCGATAATTTTTCGTTTTTGTTCGGGATCTTCCACACCGGCCAGTGCGTCAAGGAACCGATCTTTTGCATCCACGAATCGGATATTCAGCTGCAGGTGCCGGCCGAACACGTCTTTCAACTTGGCGGCTTCATCTTTTCTCAACAGACCGTTATCGACAAAAATGCATGTCAGCTGTTTTCCGATCGCTTTATGAATCAGCAGGGCGGTAACCGAAGAATCCACCCCCCCGCTGAGACCCAGAATGACTTTTTTGTCGCCGACCGTTTCACGGATCTGATCCACGGTTTCCTGAGCAAACGATTCCATGGTCCATGAACTTTCGCACCGGCAGACATCGAACAGAAAATTCTGGAGCATTTTGGTTCCCTCGACCGTATGCTCAACTTCCGGATGAAACTGCATGCCAAACAGCTTGCGCTGTTCGTTGACGGTCGCCGCAACCGGGGTATTGTCCGTCACGGCGGTTATCTTGAAGCCGTCCGGGAGCCCGGTGATGGAATCTCCGTGACTCATCCATGTGGTGGTCCGGGGTTCAATGCCGTTAAACAGGACACCCGTTTCCCTGATGGCCAGTTCCGCAAATCCATATTCGCGTTTTTGGGCTTTTTTGACGATGCCTCCGAGAGCGTCCACCATAAACTGCATGCCGTAACAAATGCCCAGTACGGGAATGCCCAATTCAAAAACGGCTTTGTCCATTTTGGGACTGTTGGGCTCATAAATACTGGAAGGCCCGCCGGACAGGATAATCCCCCGGGGATTGAGCGATTTGATATAATCCATTTTGACGGTAGGCGGTTCAATCTGACAATATACCCGGCTTTCTCTGACCCGGCGTGCAATAAGCTGGTTGAATTGGGAGCCAAAATCAATAATCAGTATCATTGAATATCCTCTCTAACTGGTTTGACGATCACCGCGGTAATTTTTGTCCATAAGCGAAACCGATACGTACTGTGAGTCAAGTCTGAAATAAAGACGTGATCAATGAAATTATATCAGGAATTTCGTACGTTCAACAGAAATGAAAAAGGCGGCTGTCACAATATGAGTTTTACCATGACGTCTCAAAATCCGGGGGCATGCCCCGGGAATTCGACCCGACATCAGGCTTGATTTCAGGGTATATACATGTTTTACGCCCCTCAAACGATTTGCTAAATCCTAATAAATATGATAAACACGGCGACAAATGTCAACCGGAAAATACCGACTCACCCTGATAATTTTCTTTTATCAGGGTTGAACTCAAAAAATGCCGCTACCAGGGCCATGGATAAGGCGGTTGTTGTGTTGAAGTGATTTAAATATGATCATACAGATTTACGAAATCCAGAGCCCCGAAGACGCTCAGCAGATGATCGACTTCGGTGTCGATCATATCGGTTCCGTCATCGTATCGGAAAATCATTGGAAACAGCCCGGAATAAAGGCAACCATCGATCGGGTCCGTTTGTCATCATCCAGAAGCAGCATTATACCGCTGTTCAATACACCGGATACTGTTTTCAGGGCACTGGAGTATTATCAGCCGGACATTGTGCAATTTTGTGAAACAATTGCGGATCATCCGGATGTTGAAAGGCGATGCCTCGAACTGGTCGAATTACAGTCCCGGATTCGAGAACAGTTTTCAGCTGTAGATATTATGCGCTCCATTCCGATCGGCGTATCGGGAATGTCCTCTCCGGTTCCGACACTACGGATAGCCGAAATATTTGAACCGGTCAGCGATTATTTCCTGACCGATACCTTGCTCATGCAGCACCCTGGAACTCAGGCGTTCGATGAACAGCCGGTCAACGGCTTTGTTGGAATCACGGGCCAGATCTCGGACTGGAACACAGCAGCCGAACTGGTTGCATCCAGCCGCATACCCGTCATCCTGGCCGGCGGCATTTCTCCGGATAATGTCTATGATGCCATTCGGCGAGTGCGTCCAGCGGGTGTTGACAGCTGTACGCTGACCAATGCCGTTGATGTGAATAAAAAGAATATCCGGTTCAAAAAAGATCCTGATAAAGTAATTCAGCTGGTCCGGGAAGTTCGACGAGCGGAAAAAGATATGTTAAAATAAAAATTTAGAAATTTGATGAAAATAATTTTCAAAAAACCTGCAGGAGGAACACAACCATCATGTATGAATGCGGTGACCTGAGAAAAGGTCTGAAAGTAGAAATTGACGGAGATCCTTATGTTATCGCCCAGTTCGAATTTGTAAAACCCGGGAAAGGGCAGGCTCTGTATAAATGCAAATTAAAAAACATGGTAACAGGCGCTCAGTTTGATCGAACGTTTCGTTCCGGCGAAAAATTCAATGAAGCCAATCTGGAAGAACACGAAATGGAATACCTGTATTTCGATGGAGAGTTTTACTGTTTCATGAATACATCGACGTATGAACAGGAAATGCTTGGTGAAGAACAGGTAGCGGATGCCAGGAACTTTCTGAAGGAAAACACGGTCTGTGATATCCTGTTTTTTGAAGGCCGCGCCATCGGCGTGTCTTTGCCGAATTTTGTCGAATTGAGAATCGCGCATGCAGACCCCTGGGCCAAAGGCGATACAGCTGCCGGCAGTACGAAACCGGCGACGCTCGAAACCGGATATGTGTTGCAGGTTCCTCCGTTTGTAGAAGAAAACGAACTGATACGAATCGACACGCGAACCGGTGAATATGTCGAACGCGTAAAAGGCTGACAGACAGGACGTTAACCTGTTCCCGAATGGGCGATATCATTTTTGATACCGGCGGCACATATTCTGACCGTTTTCCCGGGATTGCATCACGGCCTGGCCAGCCAGACGAATCAAGTTTCCACCTGTTTTATTCTGATGATGTTCCAGCTGCCCCAACGATGCGATCCCGATGCTGACGGTCACGGGTATTTGAATCGAGTTCATTTCAAACGAATAACACTCTACGGTTTTTCTGAATCTTTCACACACAATCTTGGCCTCCTGAAGACCGGTGTTGGGGAAAATGACGGCAAATTCTTCCCCATCATATCGGCACAGAAGATCACTTTTTCGGAAAAATTTACTGAGAACGGTACCGATTTCGGTCAACACAAGATCACCGGCCAGATACCCGAAATTTATATTGATTTTTTTAAAATCATCGATATCGATCATACAGATGACAAGGTCCGTTTCATATCGTAAGGCTCTCGAAATTTCCCGTTCGATCATTTCTTTGAAGTATCGGCGATTGTAAAGTCCGGTCAGACCATCTTTGATGGACAACTCAGCCATCTGCCTCATCGTTTGATCTATTTCTTTTCGTATCTGAGTTTTTTCCAGTGTATTGGCAATCGCCTGTGAAATGGATTTGTCGTTTAGTTTGCTCTCCGACAGATAATTATCAAAACCGGCCTGAAGCAATTTCAACGCCAGCATTTCGTCTTCCCGGTCCATTATGAGAATACACGGGATGTCTTTATGGCCGTTTTTTCTCATGATATTTAGAAAATCAAAACCGTTGCCGTCCGGAAGTGAATGATCCACTATGATCAAATCAAAGGGTTTAGCTTTTTTCAACAATTCCAATGCGTTGGAAATGCCGTCGACCCGGCCCACGTCAAACTGGTTGTAGTCGGCTAAAAGTTCTTCAACGGTATTGGATTTTCGGTTGGGATGTTCAACACAAATGATACGAATTCTCTGGTTTAAATTGATAATGGTTTGATTTTTGAGATACGTTTTGGTTTTGTAGCGCCGTATGTTTTGAATTTTTTTGACGGTATCCGATATTCTCAACCCCGTCTCCCTGACCTTTTCCATTTGGCGGTCAAGCTTTTCAGGATTGTCTTTATACATTTCCATCAGATCGATATGCCCCAGCAGAGACATGAGAGGCTGATTGAGTTCATGCGCCGTGGCACCGGCCATCTGAAGAAGTATTTTCAGGCGTTCTTCTTCAATCACGGAACGTTGCTGTTCAATAATTTTCTGGTTGGCTTTTTTGAACTCTTCAAGAGTTTGCCTCAGATTTTCGGTTGTTTTAACCAGGGATCGGTTTTGTTTATACATTTTAAGAAGTACATTAATTTTACTTCTTAATATATCAGGATTTATGGGTTTAAATAAATAATCGACCGCACCGGATTCATATCCCATAAAAACGTGATTTTCATCTGTATTGATTGCCGTCACGAAAATAATGGGTATGTTTCTGGTCTTGTTTCTTCCTCTCATCAGGCGGGCGGTCTCGAAACCATCCATTTCCGGCATTTGAACATCCATCAATACCAGTGCAAAATCATGCTCCAGCATCAGAGCCAACGCGTCGTTGCCGTTTTGGGCCGTCAGAATTTTGATGGACGGGTCGCTTTCCAGAACGCTTTTCAGGGCCAGAAGATTTTCAGCTTTATCATCGACAATAAGAATATTGACAGGTTCATCTGTGTTCATCGTCATTACCTTGGGGTCCCAAATGATTTATAGAATTTAAACGGTTTTCGTGTTCGTCACCTCAGCAAGGTGCCTCCTGAGACATTCCATAAATTTTTCAATATCGATCGGTTTTGATATGCAGTCACAACCGGCTGATTTCATATATTTTTTCAATTTTCCGTTATATTCCTTTTTTGTCATAAAGATCATTGGAAGATCGCGATAGTCCTTAAAGGATCGAATACCTTTGATTATGCGGCAACCATGCGCCTGTACAAACCGAATATCCATCAACACCAAACAGATATCCGAATGTGCTCCCAAATGTTTCAACCCGTCATTTAGACTTTTACCGACAATTATCCTTGCGCCTTTTTCCTCCAGAATGCTGCTGACGGAATACACATTTCTCATATCCTCATCAATCAGCAGCAGTTTTTTCCCGTTAAAGGCTCGTTCAGTTTCATTTTTTTTCAATGGTGGTTTTGCCGAATGATATCGAAAAATTTGAGGATCTTTTTCAAGAGATCCGGTTGAATTTAAACGCTCTTTTGAAATACCCACGCGTTTTTCAGAGCCGGTAGACCGTGCTTCCGAAGATTTCACTATGTCACAAAATAATTCCTTCGGCGGCGCTTCAGGTATACACAGCGTGAACTTGCTGCCTTTTCCGATATCACTGAACAACTGTATTTCCCCTCCGAGTGACTCGGCGTATTTTTTTGAAATCGCCAGCCCCAGTCCGGTTCCTCCAAAATTTCGACTCGTCGTTCCGTCGGCCTGCTGAAAAGCTTCAAATATCAATTCCTGTTTATCGATGGGAATACCGATACCGGTATCGGAAACCGAAAACGCGATGGATGCCTCCGGCGTCAAACCGATTTCCGATAGATTCACCGAAGATTCCGGTCTGCCGATTGTCAGGCGTACCGTTCCATTGAATGTGAATTTATAGGCATTTGATAAAAAATTATTGAGTATCTGCTCCGCGCGTTGAGGATCCGTTTGAATCCGATCCGGTACATCTGCATTCACTCGAATAACGAACGTCAGTCCTTTTTCCTCGAAAAGTGAACGAAATTTATGCTTCATCTTTTCGGCAAAGTCCGACAATACCAGTGTTTTTATATTAAAAGGCATTTTACCGGCTTCCACTTTTGAAAAATCCAGAATATTGTTGATCATGTTCAGAAGCTCGGAGCCCGATGCATGTATGGTTTGGCAAAAAGCAAGCTGCTTTTGATTTAAATTACCTCCATTGTTTTCCAGCAACAGTTTTGACAGCAGCAGGATACTGTTTAAAGGCGTTCTGAGTTCATGCGACATGTTGGATAAAAATTCGGATTTATAACGGTCGGACCGTTCAAGATCCATGGCTTTCTGCTCAACAAGCTCCCCGGTCTTTTTGAGTTCGATGTTTTTTTTCTGAATATCTGCTTTCTGTTTTAACAGCAATCGTGTCTTCGCTTCGAGTTCTTCATTGCTGTTTTTCAATTCTTCCTGCTGGCTTTGGAGTTTTTCCGCCTGTTCCCGGCCTTGATTCAGCAGGCAGGTCATTTTTTCTCTGATAATGGCTGAATTCAATGCGATGGCGATCCGATCGGAAGACTGTTCCAGAAATGCCTGCTCCAGTTCCGTGAGGTCGTGATGCGCCTCGAATTCGATGACGCCCATTACGGAATTCTCCAAAAGTATGGGCATCGCTATAACGGTCGTCGGCCGCGTATCGTTTTGACCCTTGAGTGTATTCAGCCGCTTCGGCGTCACATCAGAGAACATCATCGTCCGTTTTTCAGCAGCTGCCTGATCGATCAGACTTTTTTGGGAATCCACAGTACCGGAAAGTTTTCGGTTTTTTCGAACCAGAACAGCTGTCAATTGACAGGCATTCGACTCGGTTCTAGTATAAAAGGCGCCAAAATCCGCATCTAAAAAGATGCACAAATAACGAAGAATATTATCGGCCAGTTCCGGTATCTGCTGTTCGCCGGACAGCAGATCGTGCAACTCCATCTGACTGCTCTTGAGCCGATGCCGACGCATATTTTCTTCATTCATTTCGTGCAGTGCCCTGGTCATTTCAAACAGCGCGTTTCCCAGTTCATCCGTTCTGGATATGGGGCAATATTCCACATTATAATTACCGGACGCTATTTTTCGGGCCTGCTGAACCACATGGCGGAAGTTTTCAGTCATTTGATTGACGGATTGACTCAGAACATCGCGTTTGCTGCGGATGTTTACAGAATGGCTGAAGTCTCCAACAGCAGCCGCCCGGCAAACCGATTCAATTTCTTTTAACGAATGGATCATTCGCCGCATGCTGTCGTTTACATGCCCGATTTCATCATCCGATGTGTGAATGTCTCTGTAATCCAAATCCCCCAATGAAGCCCGTCCGGCGGCTTCGGCAATTGCCTCCAGAGGATTGATCAGCCTGTTGGTAAAATAAATAAAAATCAGGATCGCGCCGAAGGTTAAAAGAAATCCGATAAGAATTCGTTTCCACATCTGCACGCCGGTTTCATGATAGACATGATCCATCGGGATGTGAATCACGACGGACCACGGTGATTCGGAATCGGACATACGGATCGGCCTGCGAATGTCGATAGATCGGCCTTCAGGCGTAATATTGAAGTGGTTTCCGTTTTGAATCTTTGCGAGTTCACTTTCGAGACGCGTTGTATCGTAAGGATCTGTTTCATGATCAGGAGAAAGAAGGGCCGGAATTCCGTGGTTGGAAATCAGGACCATTTGACTGCGTGTGACCAAATCGTCCAGATCTTCAAACAGGGAATGCAACCGTTTGATCGAAATATCAACCCCCACGACCCCGTAAAAACAATCATGAACGCGAATCGGGGCAACCGCGCTGACAATTCGACAGGGAGTCCCGTTAAATTCGTACATATAGGGGCCGATGAGGACTTCGGATTGGGCTTTCCGGGGGACAAGGTAGAAATCCCCCATGCCGGGTATGTCATATCCACGTCGATGTTCCAGACGGATGTTTTCATGACCGTCTCTTGACCAGAAAGGAGTAAAACGTCCTCTGGAATCACAATGGGTGGAATCGTCCATATCCGGCGGGGGCGATGGAAACGATTCGCAGTCCCAGACGGCAAACGTACCGAGGTAATAAGCATTTTGAATCAAGGTCGTTTTAAGGATTTCATTGACCTGATGCCGACTCAGGGGGTGAGGGGAATCCGGATCGTTATGTAATGAAAATAAAAACGAAAGATTGCGGGATAGTGAAAGGGCTTTTTGAAACACATTTTCTATTCGTTCCGCGCAGATATACCCGAATTTTTGGGCCTGACTTTTTTTAAACTCAATGATCTGATTTCTGGCAACCAACGTGGTATAAAAAATAATAATACCAATTACTACCAGGCAAAAGCTTGAAATGATCAGTCCCAGTTTGGTTTTTATCGATTTGAGATTGAGCTTGAACTTGAACACCAGAAGATCCCTGGGGTGAATGAATAGTGCAATCACATCATCGATATCATTCAGTAGCCAAATAAATGGATCGAGTCAGAACGTATATGCATGTTTTAATATCAGACTGTTTTATTATTTGCAATATGGCAAGGCGGTTCGGGAGGGTAAAGTAATTGACACACAATAAGTCGCGAGGTAAAAAACGATCTGTTTGAATACGTTCCAGGGCAGGAACCCTGCCGGGTTCCGCCCTTGAAAGTATGTAAACAGATTATCAGCCCGGAAGGATATTGGAAAACTGATATGCCTCGACCGGTCGGCCGACGGACGCTTCAAACTCGTCTTCTCCCCATTGTTCGATGGTAAGAAACTTTTTGCCGTCGGTTGTCTGAAAGCTCCAGCTGATCAGCTCCAGCCCGGGGCCTTTTGAGTCTTTGAAAAAACGGCCGCCGCCGGTTTCTTCCAGATGATACGTATCATTTTCAAATTCGAACGTATTCGGCGGGTCATCATGGGCTTTGATATGATTGATGATGTGAGATCCCAGTCGACTGATCGGTATCTTACGGCAAATAGACCAGAAGTCCTCATCATCCGGCTCTCTTTCCAGATAAACGGTATCATCATGGGTTATCAGTTGCCATTCATAAGTAATGTCGCCGGAACCCCAGTCATAATAGTGACAGGCATCCACCTTCCAGGTTTTTAAATCGTAATCCAGTATATAACCGGCTTGAAGGTTGGCAGGTGTCAACTCGGTTAACGGGTCCGGTCCGGGGGATTTTTTCTTTTTAAAAAGGTCCAACCAGCTCATAATGGTTTCCTTAAATTAACCCCATCTTTTTTTTCAGCTCCAGAAGATGTTCCGAAGCCGTTGTGGAGGTGCCGCTTTCCAGGGCTGCATTGATCTCGTTGTCCACGCTCTGGTCGACATTGATCATGTCTCCATATGCCTGCGCCAGGGATTCATCTTCTTCCACCTTGGCCTTCATTTTCTCGAGCATGGAAATGGTGCCGGACGAATCGATTTTGCCCAGCTGTTCATTGATTTTTTTGGTGGATGCTGCGGTTTTGGCCCGGGCCTTAAGCGTAATGAGATCATTTTCATACGAAGTAACCGTAGCTTTGATCTTATTCACGTTCGTCTGAAGCTGATCGGCCATCTGCTCATGACGTTGGGCCTCCTGGGCCAGCCGAATTGCTTCAGCGCTGTGCTCTTCTTTTTTTGCAAGGGCTTCGGTGGCCAGGCGCTCGGCTTCCATCGTATCCAGATCCCCATTTTGCGATTTTTTCAACAGCAGCATCGCCTTTCTTTCATAATCCGCTGCCAGTTTCTTATTGTTATCCGATTCCTTACGGGTCCGGATGGCAATGGATTTGACCTGAGCCAGGCTGGTCATGGCCTGCTGAAGATCTTTTTTAAGGTCGCGGATGCCCTGTTCGGTCATTTTTATCGGGTCCTCGAATTTGTCCACAACGGCATGGGCCTGAGACTGCCCGACTTTGAATAATCTGCTGAAAATTGACATTTATATAATCCTTTATATAATCCTTTTGTTTTTCCGGTTTCAGCGCGCCGACGGGGCAACCCTTTCTGGAGGTATGCCGCATTTTTGCATAAAGCATGGAAACCGGACGTTGTTGGTGATTATAAGTGATATGATGTACGGTTGATTCTTTGCCTGGAGGGCGGACACAGGGGGCCGCCCCTACACCCTATACCCTACACCAACCTACGCGACATATGCCAGCAATTCGGAACCGAATTCGGTAAGGGCCAGGCTCAGGGCCTGGATGGATGCCTCCAGCTCGTTTCGATCCAGGTTTTCCAGTTGAAGTGTGTCCCGGAACAACACAACGGTTTCGTTTTCGTCAACTACGAACGCGCCGTGAACCAGGTTCCGGTTCATTTGCAGCAGACGCTTATACAGAAGCCCCGGATCAGACGGAACTTTCAGGATAATCTGTTCCAGAACCAATATGGGTTCTTCACAGTCCAGTACCAGATTTTTGATTCCGTTGTCTTCATCATCGACCACCACCAGTTCTTCGGCCTCATCTTCGCTGATGATAGCGATATTCATATCATTCAGATACTGTTTGACCAATTCAAATTTTTCCTTCATACATCCTCCGTTTTTTACGGGTTAAAGGAGCCCATTCCGAAATGGGTAAAAAAATCGTGTAATTTATAATTCCGGACGTTTCAACGCGATAACGATCAAATGGTCGTCCTCATCGATCCGATAATCGCCGGCCGGATTGGATATGAACTTTTTGCCGCTGCTGTCCTCAACCCCCAGGCAAATGATGTCATGCGTTCGTTTCAACTCGCACATGACTTCGTAAAACGATTTATGGACCAGATGCGAGGGGGGAGTTATTTTATATAGCTCCTGGCCGTACCGGTTGCTGACCAGTTCGGTAACCATACGTGTGATGCCGTGATCCAGCGCCGACTGGACCAGCAGGCGGCTGCTGATTTCTCCGCCAACGATAATTTCATCGGCACCGGCCATTCGGCAGTTATCCGCATGCCTGGGGTCCATCAGCTCCACGCACGTATAAAGATCGGGGTAATGATTTTTAATCGTGAGCGTATTCAATATGGTTTTTGCATCCCGGGCGTAGGCATCGAGGTTGTCATCCGACAGGATAATGACAACATGCGCGCTGTCGGCGTTGGCTTTGATTAAATTTTTCGAATCGGCTTCGCCCCGTATGAAATGAAGCAGGGGGTCATCGATAGGTTTTTCTTCGATATCCGCTACAAGGACAATGGGCACGCTGCTGCATTTTGGATCGGCCCGCAGTTCTTCAATGATATCATCGCCCCTGAAGTTCCAGCCGCAGAGTATAAAATGCCCGGTGACTCGCGTTGATTTCATGCCTTTGTTCTCCAAAATTCTGTTTTCAACCAGTACACTGGCAATGGTAGCCGTAAGAATGCCAAGAAAACCAATCCCCAGAAGCATGACGACCATTCCGACAATACGTCCTCCGGTAGTGGCCGGTGATATGTCCCCATAACCGACGGTTGTCATTGTCACGATCGACCACCAGAGGGCGTCGATAAATTTAAGCTGCTTTTCGAAATAAACGAATGCGGCACTGCCCAGAAAGATCAACAGGAAGATAATCAGACAGACCCGGTGCAGGTTTTCCTTTCGAAGCACGTGATAAAATTTTTTTAAAAGCAGATATACATGATTCATGACAAAAGGATCGGCTTAAAGATTTCTAAAGATTGCATTAAACTTGAAATAGGTTCAATATCGTGTAGAATCTGACAGTTTTGAATACATAACCTTTTTACCAATGCGCCAAAAGATCAGATGGGCTTGATTATATCTTTGGCTGCGTCCCGGTCATTCACGGCATCTTTTCCCCGAATCACGCAATGTCGTACGCCGGGAACGGCCGGGACTCCGCAGGTAAATTTACCAAATTATGGCCGACGCCGGAACCAGGCACGATCAGATCCATAAAAACGATTCGGTGCTTATCCGAAAACGGCTATGTTTACCAATTCGAAATAGTCACGTTAATAATATAAGCTAGCTGAACTTTTTTGCAACCCGACAGCTCGATATTTCCTGAATAATGAAAAAAAACCGGAATGTGAACGAATATATTCAATCCATGGTGAATTCCAAACGGATCGGCCCTCAGGTCGTTTATCATACCGTATTGCCCGGTACCGAAGCGGTCTGGTCTGAACCGGACGGAACATGGCCGAATGACATCCGTGGCATTTTAGAGAAAGCCGGTATTAAAAAATTTTACAGTCATCAGGCATCGGCCCTGAATCTGATTCGATCCGGTCGTCATGTGGTGGTTGCCACCCCAACGGCCAGCGGGAAAACCCTGATTTACAATATTCCGGTGCTGGCTGAGCTTGCTGAAAATCAACACACCGGCGCCTTGTACATATTTCCGTTGAAGGCACTGGCTCAGGACCAGCTCAACACGTTTTCCATGATGGCGGGGTCTATGGGGGAGGCGGTTCCGACCGCAGAGATATACGACGGGGATACAACCGCCTGGCATCGAAAACGTATTCGGAACAATCCACCCAATGTGCTCATGACCAACCCTGAAATGGTCCACCTGTCCCTGTTGCCCCATCATCCCAAATGGGTCGGATTGTTTTCCGATCTCAAATTTGTGGTGGTGGACGAGGTGCACACCTATCGGGGGGTAATGGGATCTCACATGGCCCAGGTATTTCGTCGGCTCCATCGGATCTGTTCACTCTACGGCAGTCGTCCGACATTCATCTTCAGCTCCGCCACCATCGCCAACCCCGCACAGCTGGCCGGGCAGCTGACCGGACTTGAAACGGTTCCGATTACGGAAAGCGGTTCCCCCAGAGGACGCCGGCATGTCGTATTCATCGATCCGGCAGAGGGAATGGCCCAGACCTGCATCATGCTGCTGAAAGCCGCGCTTCACCGAAACCTGAGGACCATCGTATACACCCAGTCCCGAAAATACGCCGAATTGATATCCATCTGGGCCGGCAGTCAATCCGGTCCTTTTGCCGGTCGTATCAGTTCTTACCGGGCCGGCTACCTGCCGGAAGAACGCCGCGATATCGAACAAAAGCTGGCCCGTGGAGAACTTCTGGCCGTTATTTCCACCAGTGCCCTGGAACTGGGTATCGATATCGGCAATCTGGATTTGTGTATTCTGGCCGGTTATCCCGGCAGCGTATCCGCTACCTGGCAGCGAGGAGGCAGGGTCGGTCGAAGCGGACAGGACAGTGCACTGGTGATGGTTGCCGGCGATGATGCCCTGGACCAGTTCATCATGCGAAACCCCGGGGAATTTTTACATAGGCAACCGGAAACCGCCGTCATCAATCCCTTCAATGAACAGATTCTTGACAGACACCTGCCCTGTGCCGCAGCGGAACTGCCGCTGAAAACGTATGAACCCATGATGTCTGAGCCCCCGGTGCTCCGTGCGGCACAACGCCTTGAATTGAAAGGTGATCTTCTCCGGGACGCCGAAGGAAGCCATTTTTTTCCGCGGTTGAAATCCCCGCAGCGATATGTGGATCTGCGGGGCTCGGGCAGTCGTTATCATATCCTGTGCAATACGACCGGAGAAAGTCGCGGTGATATCGATACGTTCCGCGCATTCAAGGAAACTCATCCCGGAGCCGTTTATATTCACAACGGGGAAACGTACCGGGTCGATGAACTGGAACTCGATACCCGAACCGTGAAAATTTCACGGACATCGGTGGATTATTATACCCGCGCCCGGTCTTCCAAAGATACGGAAATTCTCGAAATTCTGGATCAAAAGCAGGTGGGGGCCACCCGGATCAGCCTGGGCAGACTGAAAGTAACGGATCAGGTCACCGGTTATGAAATGTGGCGTATTCATCCCCGGAAACGAATTCGAATACTTCCGCTGGACCTGCCGCCCATGATATTTGAAACCGAAGGGTTATGGTTTCACATTTCCACGGACATCCAGCATCGGACGGAAAAAAAATACCTGCATTTCATGGGCGGGATTCATGCCGTGGAGCATGCGGCTATCGGGATACTGCCGCTGCTGGTCATGACCGACCGAAACGACCTCGGCGGCATATCCATTCCGTATCATCCTCAGGTCGGTTCAGCGGCGGTGTTTATCTATGACGGAATTCCGGGCGGCGCCGGGCTGAGTCGACAGGCGTTCAAACAGGCGGAAAAACTTCTGGAGCATACGCAGCAGGTGATCGATCAGTGCCCGTGCGAAAACGGATGCCCGTCATGCGTTCATTCCCCGAAATGCGGATCGGGAAACCGTCCGATTGATAAAGGCGCGGCACTGTTCATTCTTCAACAGATGAATTCTCGCAGCGCAACGCCTTCAGCGAATCCATCGGCCGTACAAAAACAGATACCGGCATCCGACATTCGTGTATCCGATTCCGAACCCGGCCCGATAGACTTGAAGAAAGATGTGCCGACCGAACTGCCGGACCACTTTGCGGTATTTGATATTGAAACTCAACGTTCTGCCCAGGAAGTAGGGGGGTGGCATCGGGCGGATCTGATGAAGGTCAGCTGTGTGGTCGTGTATGATTCAAAAGAGGATCGATACCACGAGTATCTTGAAAATCAGGTGCCGTCGTTGATTCGCCATTTGGCACGCGTCGATCGGGTGATCGGGTTCAACGTGATCCGGTTTGACTACCGGGTGTTGTCCGGCTATTCGGATTTTGAATTCAAGAGCCTTCCGACGCTGGATCTGCTGGATACGATATACGCCCGTCTGGGGTATCGGCTGTCACTGGATCACCTGGCCCGTGAAACGCTCGGCGCACAAAAAAGCGCTGACGGGCTCCAGGCCCTGAAATGGTGGAAGCAGGGCAAAATTCAGGATATCATTGACTATTGTCGCATGGATGTAGAAATTACGAGGGACCTTTATCTGTTCGGAAAGACGAACGGGTATGTTCTGTTTCAAAATAAAAGCGGCCACAAGGTGCGTATCCCCGTTCAGTGGTAAGGGCCTCGGCAAAAATAAATTGGACCAGGATTGCGCCGGCGAAGCCGCGAATGGGCGGGACGGAGCCTGCTGCAACATGGCCGAAGATATATCAAACCCCAAAATGTATATCGTTAAAACCTGCGAACAATAACGATTCCGATCACGATCAGCCCCGTTCCCATAACCCGCCACAACGTGATCGGCCGGACGGAAAAGCCCAATAGTCCGAATTGATCCAGCAGCAGGGATACGATCATCTGTCCGGCCAGAATCAGGGAGACCATGGTGACGGCATCCAGGTTTTCAGCCAGAACGATGATTGCGGCAACGAAAAACGCCCCGACCAGCCCGCCGGTCCAGATCCACCAGGGATGTGAAAATACGGCGGACAACGGGGGAACAGAGACCTGAACCGCCAGGCAGTAACCAATCAGCGCGACAGCTCCCACGACAAACGATATGGCGGAAGACAGTATGGACGAATTCGCCCAGAGATTCAATTGGGCATTGATACCCGCCTGCACGGGCAGACAGGCGCCGGCCGCCAGGGCCAGAATAATGTAGGGTAAAATGGATGACATAGTTTTCTATCTCATATAGGAAGCCAGGCGTCGGTCGTACATTTTGCCGATGCCGTATTCCTTGCGTCGCATGAATTTTTCCCGCGAGGGGCCGATAATCTGCATTTCCGGGTGGCGTGTCTGCACCTCCACGGCAATGCTCATTTCCTTGGTGCATCCGGTACTGAACGTGGCGTCCTTTCCGACCCATTCCGGCGGCACCTTTTCATTTATGAGTTCAAACGCTTTCATGATATCTCCGTAGCTTTGAAACCGCCAGATATCGATAAGCCCGCTGCGTTGAACGATTTCCCACATGTACATCAGATCATCGGCATCCATGCCCGGTTCAAAGTATTCGGAGGGGTTGATGATAAACGTCTGGGCCAGTTGAGTTTTTAAATGGTCGATAAAGACGGCCATGATTTTTTTGGCGGTTTTGACCTTCCCGGGAATGGACCCGACAATACCGCTGTAAAATACTATGGTCATTCCTTTTTTTCGTGCGTCCTTCATCCGGTCGATAATCGCATTGGCTTTTTGCTCCAGATTTTCGTGGGAAAATTTGACGGCCGCCGGATGATGAGGCTTATACGAAATCTTAATGGAATCATCGGCTAACGTCGATATGTTGAAAATATCACGGGTGAACTTAAAATGCGTGTCAAAGAATATGGCCCGTTGCGTTTCCCCTCTGGATATGACGGCATCAACTTCCTTGAAATACCTGGCAAATACCGAAGAGGCCAGAATCAGGTTGAGTTCCTCCCGGGTACCGTCGGATATGACGATGATCGGAATATCGCTTCTCAGGATTTTAATCAACTCGTTTTTGCCGATACGTTTGTCACGGACCAGACGGGCCCCGTCAAATTGTATTTTCAGGACCGGATCTTCCTGAATATCGTAAAAATCGATTTTGGTAAACGAAGGGCCTTCCTTGAATGCGACGATCACTTTATGGCCCAGTTTTACCAGATATCGAATAATGGCCAGGTCAATAACAATCTCGCCGGCGTCGCCGGCCAGCCATAATATTTTTCTTGCATGGCCGGCAGAAGTTTTTTGTGTCTCGGCCGTTCGGATACCCAAAAATTCAATGAATCTATCCCATCCGTTACCCGTCACCGGACGGTTCATGAGCCGGTGAAAATCTTCTTCCGACAATTGAGACGATGTATCGGTAGTCCATAACTGCGCCGCACCGCTGAGCGACAGGAGACGCTTTAATTCGATCACATTGATAAAACTCCTCATTTCAGTCAATTTTCCCGGCATTCGGGCGATTTCAGAATCCTCCATCCGGTTGAGAGCATTTTGAAACTCCTTTGATTTCAATGCGTCATAGGCCCTGCGATTTCGGAGACCTTTTTCGAACTGGTACGGGTCTTCTATCTGGGTGCGATTGATGAAGATTTTCATCAGTCGTTTTTCAAGGCGGGAGGGCAGCATGATTTCATCCCGGGTTTCATGACGGAATTTGATGCGGATCAGGGTCTCAAGATAATGCTTTTCACGCGGATTTTCGATCCGGCTCTCGATCAGGTCCAGAATTTTATCCAGTACGTCCCGGTATTTATTCTGGATGAATTCCGATTGATTCCGTCCGATAACGGCTTCGAACATCTGATCCGAACAGGGGTAGTATCGTTCGTCTTCGGCGGCGTAGACCATGAAACGGATCTGTTCGGGGGTGGCGGCATGATCCGGATAGGTAAAATGATCCAGATGGTTTTCAATAAAAAAGACCGTAATCCAGGCGTCGGTTTCCGGATTGGTTCCCATCTGATATTCAGATGAAATAAAATGGGTTCGGCGCGACGGCGTCAGGTTTTTCGGGGTATTTTTTTTCATGAACAGCTTGCTCCTGTGGCGTTTAAAATGACCGGCAGCTGAATCAGATCCGTAATGATCAGGTCCGGACGGATCGATGCGCAGCGGGGATCGTCTTCTCTGAGTCTGAGAGAACGAGCATCGCCGGCAAACAGGCCGGCCTGAAACCCTGCCTGTTTTGCCGGAAGAATGTCGTTGAGCATGTCATTGCCCACATACAGGACCGATTCCGGCGGGATGTCTTTGGAACGAAGCGTGTCGGAGACGATGTCAAACAGAAACGGAGAGGGCTTTGCCCGTTCGGTCTGCCAGGAGAAAACGATCAAATCCGTATCAAATCCAAGGGCATCCAGGTCTGAGTTCAGACACCATTGAAACAGCAGGGGCGTATAAAACTGAGCATTGGAGATCAGCCCCATGACAAGATCCGGTCGTTTTTTCAGTTGGTCAAGCACCTGCCGCAGACCGGGCATGGGGTAGACCGGGTTGACGATCAGTTCATATTCTACGGCAAACATCTGAATATCAGATAAATTGCGGATGCCCGGTACCTGTTTCCAGATCTCATCGATGATGACTTCAGGGTAGTCGATTCCCCGTTGTTTTGCCTGCCGGTGGGCTGCTTCGACAGCGCTGAACAGATCCGCCTGAATGTCATCCGACGAGCGATTGATTCGGTACTTCTGAAGCAGACGGTTCAGCTGCTGTTTTTGGACGTGTTGGCGTCCGGAAATTCCGATATCGCCGGACCCGCTGATAAACAGAGTGCCGTAGATATCAAAGAGAATCGCCCGAACGCCGTGGATCAGCTTCCCTGCCGGAGGCAGAGGCGTCCGGATGGGACTCATGGGCCGAATGTATTGATCGATCTGTTCAGAATGCAGCATAGGGACACCATTTCAGAAGGCTGAAGGTTTCCGGTTTAAAAAAACAGGCCAACAGCCTGCGGCGATCGATTCGGTGGTGAACATCGGTCCGTATCACCTGATCGTAGACGTTCAGCAGGCGGTCTCGATAGACATCCGGCGTATAGACCGTTTGAACAACCGCCTTGTTGGCGGCGATCAGATCCCCGCAATCCGGACCGGATCCCGGGTGCTCGACAACCGGATTCAGAGTCGTGAAACGACGGTGTTTTTCAGGAGATGTCAACAGGGTTTCGATCACGTCTTTCTGAAACGTTTCATGCAGCAGCCCGAAATCGATGAAACCGTCGGACGTGATTCGTTCGAACGCACCCTGTATGGCGCCGTCGCTGAAATGGACCTGGAACCCAGCCGCGTTTTGCTTGAAGCACGCGTTCCATTTCGAAAAAAATGCCCGGACGTCGATCCATTCCAGGGGAATTTTAAGGGCTGAATACAGATGATCCAGGCCGATGCCGTTTTGTTGAAAGTCCCGGCAGATATCCGGCAGCAACCGGCCCCACAAGCATTTGTCCGCGGTCCAGGCTTCCAGAAAGCAATACCCGAATCCCTCCATGATGCTGGTAGTCAGCAGATACCGTGCAGAGGATACCAGTTTCGGAAAATTTCGGTTCACCCCGGCCTCGAATTCGACATTCAGCCGATGGGTCCGAACGAATTCTTTCCAGTCCCGATAACTCCCGAAATCGGCAGGACTGTTGGGTGGCTGAGTGACGGCGAGGGTTTCCCGATTTTTAAAAAACAGGGACAGCAGAATGGCTTCACCGGTATTTTTCCGCCGAATCGCCCGAACGGGGTACAGAACCGTATTTCGGGACGGTTCGGATCGAATCTCAGTCGCCGGAAAAGGCACGGGATTCGACAGCAGATGGAGCCCCCCGGATTTCAGGCCGGAGTCTGTCAGCGCGTGATAGTCCCGGGAATTAATGACGCCGTAATGGCAATCTTCCGGATACGACTCATGGAAACAGGCCTGAGGCCGACCGTCTTCGGCAAAATCATGACATTGCAGAAACAACCGGACTCCTCTGGCCTGCAGTGCTTTCAGCACATCGAGCATATGCCGGTTTTTGGCCAGCGTCGGATTGTGAACATGCAACACATCACATCCGGCGGGCCACCGGGTATGAACGGCATTGCAAATCGATTGCGCGACCTCGTCCGGGTTGTAATCACGGGGATCGACGGTTTCATAGGCCAGCCCGGGAACCCGGACGGTATGGGCCGGAAAGGGCTGATCCGGTAACTCTCCGGTCAATACCATGGTATCGCACCGGCCCCTGAGTACGGTCGTCTGGTGCTTCAGGACGGTGGTCACCCCACCGGTTTTCAGATGATAATGAAGAAATGCAATGTTCATGAGACATATTTCCTGCCCTTACACCCCCGATGCTCCGGGTCGCCGACATTTCCGGCTTTTACAACGCCGGGGGCTATGCGCCGCCAGGGTCAGCTACTGTCGGTAGCGTGTGGGGTCCGGAATTCCGGCTTCATTGAAACCTTTCCTGCGCAGCAGACAACTGTCGCATCGACCGCAGGCCAGACCCTCGGCCGCAGGATCGTAACAGCTGTGGGTAAGGGAATAATCCACACCGAGTTCAGTCCCTTTTTGAATGATTTCTGCCTTGGTCATGTGAATCAGGGGTGCCCGGATGCGGATGCGCAGGGTACCTTCCACCGCCGCCCGGGTCGCCAGATTGGCCATGGTTTCAAATGCGCGGATATACTCCGGTCGGCAGTCCGGGTATCCGCTGTAATCCAGTGCATTGACCCCGATGAAAATATCGCTGCAGTTCATCACTTCGGCCCAGGCCAGTGCATAGGAAAGAAAAATGGTGTTTCTGGCCGGAACGTACGTAACGGGGATGTTATCTGATATCTCTTCTACCTTATTGTGCTTGGGCACTTCGATATCATCGGTCAGGGCGGAGCCCCCGATCTGATTCATATCCATGCGAATGACCAGATGCTTTTTGACATTAAAGCGCCTTGATATCCGTTTGGCGGCTTCCAGTTCGAACACGTGACGCTGGCCGTAATCGAAACTCATGCTGTAAAGGTCATAGCCTTCGTGTTCTGCTATCGCCATAACGGTTGTGGAATCCAGCCCCCCGCTTGACAGTACGACTGCTTTCTTTAAACATACCATATAGTTAAAGAGCCTTTTATTATGTTACACATTAACTCAGACAGGCTATGCCCGTAACCCAGATATCCATAAAATGCCGGCGCTGAAAAACCCGGGAAATCCTGCATATTAACGCCGTCCGAGCGTGATTATATCTTCGGCCACGTTATTGCCGGCTGCGTCCCGCCCATTCCCGGCTTTGCCGGCGTGATCCGGGAACGGGCGGGACGCAGCGGTTAAATTTACGACAATATGGCCAAAGTTGGAACCGAACCCCGCCGTTTACGGGCTCTGCGTTTTCTGCGTCTCGAGAGAATCGGGCTGTCAATATGTCCCGCCGGATTATCCCGTGCAGCAGGATAAGCAAAAAAACCTTTATGCTTATTCGACTAAAAAGGCTATAGTAATTCTATATCGATATATAGCAATCCGTTTGTATTTAGTAAATACCCATTGGAACCAATATCGACAGAGACATGTCATGAATCGAATTTTACCGCTGAAAAATACCATTCAGGAATATGCCTGGGGGTCACGAACGGCCATTGCCGGGCTGCTGGGCCATTCTCCGGCAAAAACCCCCCAGGCCGAGCTGTGGATGGGCGCTCACCCCAGATCCCCGTCACTCGCGCTGAATAACGAAAGGTGGGAACCGCTGACCGATTTAATCCGTCAGTACCCCGAGGATATTCTGGGAAAAAGCGTCGCCGAAAAATTCGATCATTCATTACCGTACCTGTTTAAAATACTGGCGGCGGAAACCCCGTTGTCCATTCAGGCGCATCCGAACGCGGAGCAGGCCCGCCGTGGGTTTGACCGGGAAAACCGTTTGAACATCCCGATCGATGCCCCGTTTCGAAGCTACCGTGATGCAAATCATAAACCCGAGTGCATCTGTGCATTGGAACCCTTTCATGCATTATGCGGTTTTCGATCCGTTTCCGATATTGTGTCCGAACTGACCGGAATCTGTCCAAAGGCTTTGGGAAAAGAGCTTAATGACCTGAAACACTGCCGGAACTCAAACGGGTTGAAGTTTTTTTTCGAGGGGTTGATGACATTGCCCCGTAACCGAAAAACGGATGTGATCCATGAAAGCGTCGAATCGGCAGCATTTCATAAAGGCAATCCGGTCCACAACTGGATTCTCAGATTGCATGAGGCCTATCCGGTCGACATCGGAATCCTGGCGCCGGCGTACCTGAACCTGGTGGAGTTAAATCCCGGGGAGGCGTTGTTTCTGCCGTCCGGCCGGCTTCACGCCTACCTCAAAGGAGTGGGGATCGAATTGATGGCCAATTCGGACAATGTGCTCAGAGGAGGACTGACTCCCAAACATGTCGATGTGCCGGAGCTGCTGAATGTGTTGGAATTTGAGGAAGCTCAGCCGGATATTCTGCTTCCCGAACCTATTCGGCCCTGCGAAATGAGGTACCCCAAAGCGGCAGCGGAGTTTTATCTCTCGGACATAACGGTAACACATTCCGAGACATACACGGCGCCTCAACAGCGAAATGTCGAACTGGTGATCTGTGTGAAAGGGCGGGTGTGTCTGAGCGACTCTGCCGGCAGACGCAATCGGCTGGATCAGGGACAGTCCGCATTGATCCCGGCAGCCCTTGAATGGTATACTGTGGAAGGTTCGGGAAAATTGTACAAGGCTGGGGTCATGCCCGCATAAAAGCGTTGACAATCGGATGTTAATGATATAGAAGTAAAAAAATTAGAATTGGTCAATAAAAAGGATTTTGTAAATGAACACTTGCAAACTGAGCAGATTTTATTATTTTTCTTATTTCTGGTATTTTTATAGTACCGGTCTGCTCAGAGGTGTGCTGAAATTCTGATATTTCAATAAGTAAGCACAAAAGCCGTGGGCAGGCCGAACCGCCCACGGCTTTTTTATTTTAAAAGGCTGTGGAGAATCAACTTCACGGCCTTTTTTTATTTCATTATTTAAAGGAGAAGTTATTATGACAAGTCTGGGCAAACAGATCCGAATGGAGAGAATCATCAACCGAAATACCGGTAATACCGTCATCGTACCCATGGATCACGGTATTACCATCGGCCCCATTGATGGGATTCGGGACATGAAAAAAACCATCCAGCAGGTTTCCGAAGGCGGGGCAAATGCCATTGTCGAGCATAAAGGCCTCGTGAGGGAAGGGCATCGGGGACATGGAAAAGACATTGGATTGATCATTCATTTATCGGCCTCCACGTGTCTTTCCGTGTATCCCAACGCCAAAACCCTGGTCTGCACAGTGGAAGAGGCCGTCAAGCTCGGAGCCGATGCGGTGTCCATGCAGGTAAACCTGGGGAACGGGCATGAAAAGGATATGCTGAAAGATTTCGGCCGGGTCAGCTACGAAGCCCGCACCTGGGGCATGCCTCTTTTTGTCATGATCTATTCCCGAGGGGAACAGATAAAAGATGAATACGACGTTAATGTGGTCAAACATGCGGCCCGGGTGGGAAATGAAATGGGGGCGGATATCGTAAAGGTGGCTTACACCGGATCGGCGGAATCCTTCGCACAGGTGGTGGAAGGTTGCTCGGTACCGGTCGTGATCGCCGGGGGTGCCAAGATGAATTCGGACCGGGACATTCTCGAGATGGTCAAGGGGTCTATCGATGCCGGCGGTGCAGGGGTTTCGATCGGGCGGAATGTGTTCCAGCATAAAAGCCCGCGGGCAATGGTCCGGGCCATTTCTTCCATTGTGCATGACGCACTGGGAGTGGATGAAGCATTGAGCCTTTTGGAACGGGAAATGATGAGCTCTGAATAAACGAATTAATATTTTCATGATCAGGTGAAACGGTATGAAAAAAATATGGGTGAAGGTGGATCCGTGGGATAAGGATCTGGTGACAACGGCGCTGGAAGGCGGCGCCGTTGCGTTGATGGTGCCCACAGGCTGTTCGGAAAAGGTGAAACAGCTGGGACGGATCGAGACGATTGCCGAAGACGGGGATCTCAAGCCCGGCGATGATGTCGTATTTTTTTCGATCCAAAGCTGCGAAGATGAAGCGGAAATTCTCAGGTTATGTCAGAATAAACGGGTCGTGCTGCAATGTGATGACTGGACGATCATTCCGCTCGAGAATCTGATTGCCCGGGGGGCGGATGTCATCGCTCAGGTCCAGTCCCGTGAAGAGGCCGAAACTGCATTCGGCATTCTCGAATCCGGTGTTCAACGGATACTGGTGCATACGAATGATATGAAAGAGCTGAAAAAGATTCTTTCATTAACCGAGAAAGATAACGAAAAAGTGGATCTCGTTCCGGCTGAGATTACCGAAATCCGACCGGTGGGCATGGGAGACCGGGTGTGTGTCGACACCTGCACGCTTATGGAGCCGGGGCAGGGGATGCTGGCGGGAAACAGCAGCAGCGCCATGTTCCTGATACATTCCGAAAGCATAGCCAACCCGTATGTGGCGCCCAGACCTTTTCGAATCAATGCCGGTGCCGTTCACGCGTATACGCGGGTACCGAACGGCAAAACCCGATACCTTTCCGAGCTGCAGGCTGGTGATCCGGTGTTGATCGTCGATTTTCAGGGAAGATCTCACACAGCCGCGGTGGGGCGAATAAAGGTCGAAAAACGGCCGTTGATGCTGATCCGGGCAACAGCCGGAGATAAAACCATTTCCGCCATCGTTCAGAATGCGGAAACCATCCGGCTGGTCGATCCGCAGGGAAATCCGGTCTCCGTGGTGGAACTGAACCCGGGAGATCAGGTCCTGGCGGCCTTGGAGTCGGGTGCCCGGCATTTCGGGCATAAAATTGAAGAAAGCATTATCGAAAAATAATCGTTAAAATCAATTATGAAAAAACGTTCAAAACACTGCCGGTGTAATAACTCGCTTCAACAAATAGATGAGGCCATCCTGAACCTCATCTATCAGAGGCTCGGCATGATCCGTAACCTGGGCAAGGATTCTGAAACCGATTCCGCGGCCTTTTTAAATTCTTTAGACGACCTGTCCAGAATTGAAAATATGCCGGTCGTTGACCCGGAATCTCCAAATGCAGGTGTGCTTCACCATATATTTTCTGAGATTTACAGCGCCTGTCGTGCAATTCATCAACCAACGGCGGTAAGCTACCTGGGGCCGGAAGCCACGTTTACGCATATGGCCGCATTGCGTCATTTCGGACATGCCGCGCAATTCAAGTCCGAACCCTCCATCCGTGATATATTTAACCAGACGGTAAAGGATGCCGGACGGTACGGCATTGTGCCGGTTGAAAACTCTATTGAAGGTTCAGTCAACCAGACGCTGGATTTATTGCTTGAATACAATCTGAAAATTTGCGCTGAAGTGTATCATCCTGTCTGCCATTGTCTATTATCCCGGGAGTCGGATTTGGAATCGATTCACACGGTGTATTCTCATCCCCAGGCATTGGCTCAGTGCCGGGAATGGTTGAGACGCCGTCTGCCCGCTGCCCGGATGGAAAACTGCGCCAGCACGGCGGATGCCGCCTGCAGGGCATCGAAGAAAAAAGGCGCGGCCGCTGTTGCCGCCGGGGAAGTCGCTCCCCTTTACCAGTTAAATATTCTGGTATCCGGAATCGAAGACATTGTCGGCAACATCACCCGGTTTCTGGTCATGGGTCGAAAAAAAACGGAAAGAACGGGTTGCGACAAAACCAGCCTGCTGTTTGCCACGTCCCATAAACCCGGGGCCCTTTACCGTGCCCTGGCACCCCTGGCGGAAGCGCAAATCAATATGGTCAAACTGGAATCACGGCCGGCAAAGCGCCAAAACTGGAGTTATTGTTTCTTCACGGACCTGGAAGGCCATATCGAAGATGCTGCGGTGGCGCATGCAGTTGAGAAAATGAAGGAACACTGCATGTTTTTGAAGTGCCTGGGGTCGTATCCGAAAGCAACAGGACTGAGGACTCAGGGATGAGGACTGAGTTGAAAAAGCTGATAGCTGTTGGCTGATAGAGAGAAACCTGGCTGAACTTGGTGCCTACTGTTTTCGTGCTTTGGGAATATAACTTGAGATAAAAAAACCGTTTTTGCTGACGCAGCCCTCGCAAAGGACGATACATAGATGCAGGTAAAAAAAATGATCGATGCGACGACATTTGTGTATGGAATTATAGGAAATCCGGTAGCCCACAGCCTCAGCCCGGTGATGCATAATCGTGCGTTTGAATCCATCGGGTTCAATGGTGTGTACACGGCTTTCAAGGTGGACGATCCGGATGTGGAAGCAGCTGTTTCGGGTATTCGGGCGTTAGGCATCAAAGGAGTCAGTGTGACCATCCCGCATAAAATCTCGGTCATGAACTTTCTGGATGAGGTGGAAGATTCCGCCCGGAGAATCGGTGCGGTCAACACCATTGTCAACCGGGACGGCAGATTGAAAGGCTGTAATACGGACGGCATGGGGGCCGTCAGGGCGTTGAAGGAAAAAACGACCCTGAAAGGCAGGGCCGTCATGCTGGTCGGAGCCGGCGGGGCGGCGCGATCCATCGGGTTTGCCGTGCAGGACGAAGGCGCCCGGGTGGTCGTCGTTAACCGAACAGCGGCCAGGGGGAAAAAGTTGGCAACGGATTTGAACGCGGATTTTTTTCCGCTTTCCGGCTCTGATCTTCCGAAATGTGATATTCTTATTAATACTACGTCGGTCGGCATGACTCCTGATTCATCGCAACTGCCCGTACCGACGCACTATCTGGAAAAAGGCATGGTGGTGATGGATATCGTGTATCATCCATTGAAAACACGCTTGTTGATGGAAGCAAAACGAGCCGGCTGCGTCACGGTTGACGGATTGTCCATGCTGATTTACCAGGGTGCCCTGCAATTTGAACTGTGGACCGAACGGCAGGCTCCGGTGAACGTGATGAGAGAGGCCGCGTTAAACGTCCTGAACAGAGAGAGATAACAGCCCGTGAAAACCATAGAGACAAAACCCATTCATGACACGACGATCCGTGTGCCGGGGTCAAAGAGTTATACGCACAGGATGCTGGTCGCCGCCGCACTGGCGGACGGTGTGTCGCGCATCGAAAACGCACTGGTCAGTGAAGACACCACTTGTACACGACAGGCACTGGAAGCGATGGGCATCCATATGGAGGCGGCAGACGGCTGCCTGCAGGTTCATGGGCGGGGTGGAATATTTGCCCCTTGTCGAAAACCGTTGTATCTGGGAAATTCCGGTACCTCCATGCGGCTTCTGACGGCGATTGCCGCCCTTGGAACCGGGACTTATACTCTGACGGGCACCGAACGTATGACCGAACGCCCCATACACGATCTTATCCGCGCGATGAGACAGATCGGCATCCGAGTCAGAGACTTGAATGGAAACGGATGTCCGCCGGTGGAAGTGACAGGAGACGTCATGGCAGGCGGGCATGTTTACATGGATTGCCGCATCAGCAGTCAATATCTGTCGGCACTTCTTCTGATCGCCCCCTATACGAAATCCGGTATCGAAATAACGGTTACCGGCGGTCCGGTATCCAGACCCTATATCGACATGACGGTCGAAACCTTGAAGCGGTTCGGGGTGAATGTATTTCGGGAAGGGTATCGTCATTTTAAAGTGAGAGGCGGACAGGTTTTACAGGGCGGAGATTATGAGGTGGAGCCCGATTATTCACAGGCCGGATATTTCTGGGGGGCTGCCGCGATTAACGGGACGGCGGTCAAGGTACAGGGTACGAAACGACATTCCTGCCAGGGAGATTCACAATTTCCGAAGGTACTTGAAGTCATGGGCTGCCGGGTGATTTACAATCCGGACGGTGTCACGGTCAAAGGCGGTCCGCTGAAAGGAATTGACGTGGATATGGGCGATATGCCCGATCTGGTGCCGACCCTGGCCGTTATTGCCGCGTTTGCCGACGGCACGACCGTTATCCGGAACGTCGCTCACCTGCGGGCCAAGGAAAGCGACCGACTGACCGCTGTGGCGACCGAACTCGCCCGAATGGGGATCGAGACCCGGATGTCCGAAACGGATTTAACGGTAATCGGCGGCACGCCTCACGGAGCGACCATCGAAACCTATGATGACCACCGCATGGCCATGAGTTTTGCGCCGGCCGGCTTGAGAGTGCCGGGGATACGAATTCTCGATCCGAGCTGTGTTGAAAAATCATTTCCCGATTTCTGGGCGGTATTCGATCAATTATATGATATAGACAGATGATATAACTCACATAAAGATGCAACGGGCTTGATTATATCTTCGGCCACGTTGTTGCAGGCTCCGTCCCGCCCGTTCCCGGCTGCTCCGGCATGATCCGGGGGATGCCGGGAACGGGCGGGACGGAGCAGTTAAATTTACGAAAATATGGCGGCGTTGGAACCAGGCCCGATGCAACGTATGAATATCTACATTATCGGTTATCGTGGAAGCGGCAAGACCTCTGTGGGATCTCATCTGGCCGAACGGCTGGGATGGGCGTATATGGATACGGATGATCGGCTGGTTGAAAAAGAGGGGATCAGTATCCGGGAAATCGTATCCCAAAGGGGATGGGCGGCATTTCGTCAGTTGGAAAAAGCCGTTGTTAAAGAGACGTGTTTACTGGAACGGCATGTGGTTGCCACCGGCGGCGGCGTGGTATTGGATCCCGACAATATTGAAACAATGAAAACATCCGGAACAGTCGTATGGCTGAAAGCATCACCCGAAATCATTAAAGAGCGGCTGGGCCTTGATCGAAAAACCAATGGATATCGACCGGCATTGACCCGTGGAGGAACATTGGAGGAAATCGAAACCGTCCTGGCGGAACGTCTTCCGTTGTATGAAGCCGCCGGTCACATATCCGTGGAAACGGATCACAGGAGCGTTCAGGACATATGCGATGAGATTCTTTCCAACCGTTTAAAGGCTCTGCGTTCTCTGCGTCTCGAGCGAAGCGGGCGGTAAATATACGGAAAAAATTTTTGTTTTTTTTGACAGCCCTTAAGGGCCGCGGCATAAAGGGTAAATCTCTAAAATTAAGGATATCCGATCATGGCGGGAAACACGTTCGGTAAATTGTTCAGGGTCACAACATGGGGAGAATCCCACGGCAAAGCACTTGGAGTGATGGTTGACGGTTGTCCCCCGGGTATTTCTTTGACGGAAGATCACATCCTGTCAATGCTGAAACGCCGTCGACCGGACAGTTGTGCGGCCGGCACCGCCAGACGGGAAAAAGACATTCCGGTGATCATGTCGGGCGTGTTCAACAGCCGGACCACCGGCACCCCCATCATGATCATGATCCCGAACCGGGATGTGGATTCGTCCGCTTATGAAGCGCTTTCTAATGTCTATCGCCCCGGTCACGGAGATTTTACCTACATGAAAAAATACGGCATCCGCGACTGGCGCGGAGGGGGCAGGGCATCGGCCCGGGAGACGGCTGCGCGTGTCGCTGCCGGTGCCGTGGCCAAAACCGTTCTGGCCGGATTGAATATGGAGATTTTTGCCTATACCATCGAACTGGGCGGCATCCGTGCCGAGAATCGTGACTTCAACGTCATCAGTAAAAACTCTTATGGTTGTTCGGACATGAGAGCGGCGGCCGCCATGGAACAACGGGTCAGGGAAGTGAAAAAACAGGGGGATTCCATCGGGGGCATTGTTGAAATTCAGGCAAAAAACATCCCCGCCGGCTTGGGCTCACCGGTCTTTGACAAACTGGATGCGGATCTGGCGAAAGCCCTGATGAGCATCGGCGCCGTCAAAGGGGTCGAAATCGGTTCCGGATTTGAAGCGGCCCGGATGACCGGCTTCGAGCATAACGATCCGCTGACCCCGGACGGTTTCTCATCCAATCATGCCGGCGGTATACTGGCGGGAATATCCAGCGGGCAGGACATCGTCGTGCGGGTGGCGGTCAAGCCCATTCCCTCCATATCCCTTTTGCAGCATACCATCGATGAATCCGGTACCCCGAGAGACCTGAAAATTACCGGAAGGCACGATGTGTCGGCCATCCCCCGAATCAACGTGGTATGCGAAGCCATGATGTGCCTGGTGCTGGCGGATCATCTCCTGCGGCAGCGGGCGATCCGATGACAAGCCTGTAAAATGAATTTTGTTGGTATTTTTTTATTGTGTTTCTAAACGGATTTGTGTTTTTAAAATTGAGGTAAACTTTCCAAAACCACTTCCTGCCCCAAAAAATATCTCACTCTTGATAGAGACTCCATCCGCATTTTCATTGACAACGCCTGTGAAATATGATCAAAAGCTGACTTCATAAAGCGTTCAAAAACTGAACACCTTCTTATTTCGCACGAATCTAAATGATACAAGTGAGGGACTTTCTGTAACTCACCCGGCGGAGCTGTCGCTCCGGATTAAAACCTCCCCGGATATATCCATGGATGCTCAGGACTTTCGCACATTAAAGCTGCTGGAACTGATAGAGACCGACTCGGTAAGCAGCCAGAGAGAGCTGGCAAAAGAACTGGAAGTGTCCCTGGGCCTTGTGAATTCCTTTATTAAGCGCCTCGTGAATAAAGGATATTTCAAAATCACCACGATTCCTAAAAATCGTCTAAAGTATATTCTGACCCCGAAGGGGCTTGCGGAAAAAACCCGTCTGACATATGAATATATTCATTTTTCTTTCGATTTTTATAAAAAAGCCCGGCGGAATTTTGCAGATTTATTTCGGCAGCTGGAGCAGCAGGGCTTCAGAACTGTCGCTTTTTACGGGGCAAACGATTTTGCCGAAATTGCTTATATCACATTGCAGGAAACGTCATTAAAGCTGGCAGCCGTTGCCGACAACGCAAAAAAAGACCAGATATTTTTAGGCCATAGGATCATTGATTCACACCAGCTGGCATCCGAGATATTTGACCGGTTGATCGTAAACGAAGCCGATCCAGACAACAAGATCAGAAAGGAGCTCATTTACAGGGGCATATTGCGTGAGAAGATCGTTCATGTTCTTAACTGTAGACCCTCTAACTAAAAAGGAGAATGCTCTGATGAAAATTCAAGCGAGAGTTCTTAACGGTTCGATTGGTCTGAAACAGTTCTGCGTTGTAACCATGATCTTTTTAAGCGCTATGATCTATGTGTTCTGTACGGGAGGTTCGGTCGCTGCGGGCGGATGGAACGATACAACCGTTCGTTTGCTACCGGACACCAGCTTTGCAGTTGTCGAAACCGCGGAAGGCGGAAGCAAAACCCGCCATTGCCCGCATCACGATGCAAACGGCAAGCTGGATACGGAGCAGCTGATTTATGTTCTGGGAACCTTGAGCCGGGAACAGTGGGTGGACGCCTCACAAAAGGACGTTGCCGCCAAACATCTGGAGAAGCACTATGCCAAGCTTGTCGGTAAAGGAGCGAAAAAAGGCGAACTCAAATCCCCCATAAACATCAACACCGCTTCCCTGACGGAACTGGTAAAGATTCCAAGTATCGGCCCGGTGCTGGCCGTCGGCATTATGGAGTACCGGGACAAGAAAGGCTCTTTTAAAAAAGCCGGCGACATCATGAAAGTGAAGGGAATCGGCAAGCGGACGTTTGAGGCTGTTGAGCATTGTGTTTGTGTGAAGTAAAAACCGAACAATAAAGAGCCCCATCCTTGCGCTAAGAAAAACCGTAAGGATGGGGCTTTAATATGAAAACAGTATTTTTAAAAGGACCACCGGATCGGCCGATTCGACCAGTACTACCACCCAAAATGAAGCCCGGCGGGGAAAATCGTCCTCGATAAAGCAGAGCACTCCGGCCTTTTGCTTGTGAACAAAAAAAAATAAAAAATCAGATGATACAACTCAAGGAAAAACATGTTTAACGATCAAACCATTCTCATTACCGGTGGTACGGGTTCATTCGGAAAAAAATATACCAGGACCATATTGTCTCGTTACAAGCCGAAACGTGTGATTATTTATTCCCGGGATGAACTGAAGCAGTTCGAAATGCAGCAGATTTACAATGAACCGTGCATGCGTTATTTTATCGGAGATGTCAGGGACAGGGAAAGGCTCAATCAGGCATTGCGTGGCGTTGATTATGTTATCCATGCAGCCGCACTTAAACAGGTGCCTGCAGCTGAGTACAATCCAACCGAGTGTATAAAGACAAATGTCAATGGCGCGGAAAATGTAATTCATGCATCGCTGCACAATAAAATAAAAAAAGTAATCGCTCTTTCTACAGACAAGGCTGCCAACCCGGTAAATCTCTATGGCGCAACGAAACTGGCGTCAGATAAACTTTTTGTGGCCGCAAACAACATGGCAGGTGGGCAGGATACCCGGTTTGCTGCTGTTCGTTATGGAAACGTGGTCGGTTCCCGGGGTTCCGTTGTTCCATTTTTTAAACAACTTATCGCCGAGGGAGTTGATCATTTACCCATAACCGATGAGAAGATGACCCGTTTTTGGATTACGCTTCAAGAGGGCGTGGATTTCGTATTGAAAAATTTTAAAAGAATGCAGGGAGGAGAAATTTTCGTTCCCAAAATCCCTTCGATTAAAATTACGGACCTGGCAAAATCACTTGCTCCGGAGTTGCCCTTAAAAATGATTGGCATTCGACCGGGTGAGAAATTGCATGAAACTATGTGCCCACGCGATGATTCTCACTTAACCGTTGAATTCAGCGATCATTATGTGATCAAACCGTCGATTAAATTTTTCAAGGAAAATTTTGATTATACCGTCAATGAAATCGGGGAGCACGGCCAGCCTGTACAGCAGGGGTTTGAATACAGTTCGAATAGAAATCCACATTTTCTTACGATTGCTGAAATCAAGGAATACGATAAGAAGGCTGAATTATGATTCCCTATGGCAGGCAGTGCGTTGATGAGGATGATATAAGAGCGGTTGTTGATGTTTTGCGATCTGACTGGTTGACGACCGGTCCCGCAGTAACAACTTTTGAGAAAAATATCGCCTCTTTTGTCGGTGTCAATAATGCGGTGGCTGTGTGCAATGGTACGGCAGCACTGCATTGTGCCATGTATGCGCTTGGCATAGGCCCCGGGGATGAAGTTATTGTACCTCCCATAACGTTTGCAGCGACTGCAAATTGTGTTTGTTACAGGGGTGCCATGCCTGTGTTTGCAGATGTTGACCCAAATACCCTGCTCATCGATCCTGAACAGGTTGAACAAAAAATTACAGCAAATACCAGGGCCATTATTGGTGTGGACTATGCCGGCCAGCCATGTGACTGGGATCGCCTCCGTGATATCGCCAGTCGACATGGGATCGTCCTTGTTGCAGACGGCTGTCACGCATTAGGAGCAGAATATAAAAAAAGAAAAGTTGGCACACTCGCCGATCTAACGGTTTTCAGCTTCCATCCGGTCAAGCATATCACAACTGGTGAAGGCGGTATGATCGTCACCGACAACGATGACTATGCCAACAGAATGCGCCTTTTTAGAAGCCACGGCATTACGAGTGATGCCAGACAGCGGGAAAAAACAGGTTCCTGGTTTTATGCGATGGTGGATCTCGGATATAATTACCGAATTTCAGATATCCAATGCGCTTTAGGAATCAGTCAGCTTGCAAAACTTTCGAAATGGATTAAGCGCCGACGAGAAATTGCGGCATGCTATGACAGGTTTTTTGCAGCTAATAATTTAGCTCGACCATTACATGTTAATAAATATGTAAAGCATGCCTATCACCTTTACGTTGTCAAAATTTTAAACCGGGATGCAATTTTTACAGCATTACGTGCAAAGGAAATCGGTGTCAATGTCCACTATGTGCCCGTACATTTACATCCCTTCTATCGCCGGGAATTTGGAACACGGGAAGGCATGTGTCCCAATGCTGAAAATGCTTACAAAAAAATTATTAGTTTGCCCATGTACCCCGGATTGACCGAAGCACTCCAAAATACAGTTTTTGAAATGATAGAAACAGCAACTGATAGAAGCGTATAGTTGGAATGAATATTTCGATCAATAATGCAGATCGACTCGTATTGGGAACAGCCCAGTTAGGAATGTATTATGGAATTGCAAATTCCTCTGGCAAACCAGATCAATCTGTTGCAACGGCAATTATTTCAGAAGCGCTTGCGCACGGTATTTGTCAATTTGATACTGCCCAGGGATATGGAGACAGCGAAGACGTTCTTGGTCGCGCCCTTGCAGATCAAAGAAGAAAAGAGAGAATTCGGATTGTTAGTAAGCTTCCTCCCGTATTAGGCAATCCTTCTCGTGAATCCCTTCGGGAAAGCATAGAACAGAGTATTCTCAAATTGGGTGTTAATCGATTGTCCGGATTGATGCTGCACAGGGAAGACCAATTAGAGCTTTGGGACCACGGGCTTGGTCATATGATGTCTTCTCTTGTTAAAGACGGACTTGTGGAGCAGATTGGTGTCTCAGTATATTCTCCTGAAAAAGCGCTTCAGGCCCTGGAAAAGGATGACATTCACATTATTCAAGTACCTTCCAATATACTGGATGCACGCTTTGAAAATTCAGGTGTGTTTTACTGTGCCACCCGCTTAGGGAAAACAGTGTATGTGAGAAGTATCTTTTTGCAGGGATTGCTCTTGATGGAACAGCTCCCTCAGCATATGCATTTTGCATCCGGATATCACAATGCCGTGCGTTCACTGGCGCGTGAATTTGGTATCACAGTTTGTGAACTGGCATTGTGGTATGCTCGAGAGGCGTATCCCCAGGCAAAAATTGTTTTTGGCGTTGATACACCCAGTCAGATTCAGATCAATGTTCAATACTGGGCAAAAGAACGCCCCTCGCTTGATGTGTCATCTATTCGAAATAAAATAGGTAACGTGCCTGAGAGAGTGCTTAATCCCAGCCTATGGTAAAACCGGTTTTTGTAAAACAATTTTTAAATTATAGAGGATAGAAAATGAATAAGCTGCAAAAGTGTATGGAAATGCAAAGACGCGCCGAGAACCGGATTCCTGGGATGACGCAACTTCTCTCTAAACGGCCGGATCGTTTTTCCCGTGGAGTATGGCCGGGATATTTCCAAAAAGCTCAAGGGTGTCATGTATGGGATTTGGACGGGAACAGGTATCTTGATATGAGTATTGGGGGGATAGGGGCGACAGTTCTTGGTTATGCAGACCCTGATGTCGACGGTGCAGTGAGGGAAGCGATTGCCAATGGGGTTGCCTGTTCCTTGAATTGCCCTGAAGAAATTGAATTGGCAGATCTTTTGTGTGATTTACACCCTTGGGCCGACAGGGTTCGTTACAGCCGAAGTGGCGGTGAGGCGATGACTATGGCTGTACGTATCGCAAGGGCACACACCCGGAGGTCAAAAATTGCCTTTTGCGGGTATCACGGCTGGCATGACTGGTATCTGGCTGCAAACCTCAGAGACGATAGATCACTTAACGGGCATCTTATCAATGGGCTTGACCCATGTGGCGTACCAAGGGAACTATCTGGTACAGCCGTGCCTTTCCATATGAATTCCATAGAAGGCTTTATGGCTGCTGTTCATTATTGCGGTGACGATCTTGCAGCCGTTGTCATGGAGCCCCTTCGCAATATAGAGCCTGATCCGGAGTTTATGCGTACAGTTCGAAACGCTGTGGATAAAGCCCATGCAGTCCTTGTCATGGATGAAATATCTGCCGGTTTACGCTATAACACCGGTGGTGCTCATCTGGTAATGCATCCGGTTGAACCCGATATAGCCGTTTTTTCAAAAGCCCTGGGAAACGGGTATGCTGTTTCAGCTGTTATCGGTAGAAAGGATGTGATGGATTCTGCGCAAAATACCTTCATCAGTTCTACGAACTGGACCGAGCGCATAGGCCCGGTGGCAGCGCTTGCTACACTTCGAAAACATGCAGAAAAAAAAGTGTATGAACATTTGATTGCCATGGGGGATGCTGTTCAGCGGGGTTGGCTTAACGCTGCAAAACAGGCAGGTCTGCCAATTGATGTCGGCGGAATGAAACCTATGTCTCATTTTAAAATTACCGTACCGGAATGGCCGAAAGTTAAAGCCTATTTCGTACAGGAGATGCTGAGAAAAGGTTTTCTGGCCTCCGATTTATTTTATTCAATGTACGCACATTCAAAAGCAGATATTGAGTCCTATCTGCTTGCTGTAGAAGAGGTGTTTCAGAGCATCGCCGTGGTTCTCAGCGATGGCAATATTTCTCGGATAATTGAAGGAAACCCGGCCATGATGGGTTTCGAAAGACTGAATTGAGGCTAAATCATGTGTGTTACCGCTATTATTCAGGCTCGCATGGGATCAACCCGTCTTCCGGGAAAGGTTTTGCTCGAAGTGGACGGCAAACCTTTGTTGGCATATCTTATTGACCGATTGAGTTCGGCAAAGCATGTCAGGGACATTATTCTTGCAACCTCCAACCTGCCCCAGGACGATCCAATTGCATCGTTTTGTAACAGCCGGAATATAAAGATGTATCGCGGAGATGAAGCCGACGTGCTTGACAGGTATTACAGGGCTGCCTGCAAAGTTCGAGCAGAGCATGTCATGCGAATTACAGGTGACTGCCCGCTTATCGATCCCAATATATGCGATTTAGTTGTTGATGCATATATCGAGCACTCCGTTGATTATGTGCATACCGCTGAAAATTTTGCAGAAGGCCTTGACTGTGAGGTGTTTTCGTTTGACGCTTTAAAGCGTTCCTGGGAACAAGCCGGACTTTTTTCGGAAAGAGAACATGTGACATTATATATTCGGAATAATCCTGAAAAATTTAAAATGTTTGTTGTCAAAAATTCGATTGATGATTCATGGATACGTATTACTATCGATTGTAAGGAAGATTTTGATGTCGTGAAGAATATTATTTTGAGCGCTCAAAAAGAAAAAAAACAGATCGATATGGCATATATTCGTGATTTTTTGAAAACCAATCCCAATATATACTGCATTAATGCTGATATTATCCGTAACGAAGGTCTGTTGAAATCGCTTAAAAACGATAAGCTTGTAACACAAAAATAACTATGATGAAAATAGCCTTTCGTGCTGATGCTTCTATCCGGATAGGCACAGGTCATATAATGCGTTGTCTGACTCTGGCCGATGCCTTGCGTAGGCATGGTGCCCAAACAGTTTTTATATGCAGGGATCTTCCGGGGTTTCCGACAAAACTGTTCAGAGATAGTGGGCATGAACTTCATATGCTGCCGGCCCCCCTGGAAGAGAAGTTTATTTCCCGTGAAGAGCCTTCGCATTCAGCCTGGCTCGGAGTTCCATGGGAAGAGGACGTTGCTCAAACATCCCAAGTCCTTCAGAATTCAGGGAAACTGGACTGGCTGGTCATCGATCACTACGCATTGGATTGGCGCTGGGAAGAATCACTTCGTCCTTATACTAAAAAAATCATGGTGATTGATGATCTCGCCGATAGAAAACATGACTGTGAGTTATTGCTGGACCAAGCAATGGCGGCAACGGACAACAGGTATGCCAATTTAGTGCCCCCTGCCTGTCAGTTTTTGCTTGGCCCTGAATACGCCTTGCTTAGAACACAGTTTCTTCAATACCGGAAAAACCCGATAGAAAAGAAAAAAAGTCGCAGTTACATACGAAATGTTTTGGTAGCTATGGGCGGCACGGATCCGGAAAATATTTCAGGCATAATTCTTCAAGGTTTGGAGTTACTGGATGATAAGGAAATCAAGGTGACAGTTGTGCTCGGCTCTTCGGCTCCCCATCTTTCGGAGGTAACTAATCAGGCACAGAATCTTTCTTTTCCGGTCCGGGTGCTCAGTGATGTTAAAAATATGGCTGAGCTAATGGCTGAGCAGGATGTGTGTGTGGGAAGCGGGGGGATGACGGCATGGGAGCGATGTGCGCTCGGAGTTCCGTCAATAGTTATTCTTTTTGCTGATAATCAGGCTCGTGTGATAGATACTCTGTCCACGAAGGGGGCTGCGTATTTTTTAGGCAAAGCCAAAGAAATTTCTCCAGAAAATATAAGGACTGCACTTCATGTGTTAAAAGAAGATCCCGAAACGTATCGAACGATGGTCGATAATTGCCTGAAAGTTTGTGATGGTAAAGGAACAAAAAGGGTGCTGTCAACAATCCTTGCCAGGGGAATAACCTTGCGTTTGGCTGAAACGCGGGATTGCCGACAATATTGGGAATGGGCCAATGATCCAGTCGTACGAGAGGCTTCTTTTTCATCGGCCCCGATTCCATATGATGATCATGTGAAATGGTTTCATACCAAACTGAATGATCCTGAATCTTTTCTTTATGTGGCTGAGCTTATGGATGGGGCGTCTGTTGCTCAGATACGCTTCGACTGCGAAAATAAAATTGCTTTTATTGATGTAAGTGTGGATAGAAAATTTCGTGACCTTGGAATTGGATCAAAAATCCTTGGTGAAGGTATAAAAATTTTTCGAAGTCATCGACCCAATTTTTTAATTAAGTCTGAAGTCTTTGTTCGAAATATAGCATCACAAAGAATATTTCAGCAAAATGGATTTATAAAAGAGAAGATTATGCAGAACGAAACCAAAGAGAAATATATAACGTTTATTCTAAATTGATAATGAGATTCAATTGGCCTCTGTTTATGTTTAATAATATTTCATAGGATCATACACGTATGCAATATGTTGTTGCTGCAATTAATAAATGGAATCATGAAATATTTCATAAAGAAACCAAAAAATTTATTGGAAACTGGTTTTTGGTTAGCAACCCTGAGGAATTGACACTTGATTACTTACGTTCCATAAAACCAAGATATATTTTTTTTCCACATTGGTCTTATATCATTCCGGCAGTTATTTATGAAGAGTTTGAATGTATAATTTTTCATATGACTGACGTACCTTTTGGAAGGGGGGGCAGTCCACTTCAAAATCTTATTGCCCGCGGAATATATGAGACTAAGTTAACCGCCTTGCGTTGTGTTGAAAAATTAGATGCTGGTCCTGTATATATTAAACAAGCACTTTCATTGCATGGCAATGCAGAAGAAATATATATACGCGCGGGAATGCTGACATGGAAAATGATACGCTGGATTATTAAGAATGAGCCTGCTCCAGTGGAACAATATGGTACACCTGTATATTTCCCACGTAGAAAACCCGCCGATGGAAATTTAAATAATGTAAAAAGCCTTCAAGGTGTTTATGATTTCATTCGCATGTTGGATGCAGAGGGCTATCCTTTATCATTTCTTGAGTCGGGAAGATTCAGAATGGAATTTTCACGGGCATCTCTTAAACAAGGTTGTGTCGTAGCAGAAGTGAAAATAACTATTAAGGAAGAACATAATGATTCAAAACAAAGTTCTAGCAGTAGTCGCCCATCCTGATGACGAGGTACTGGGGTGCGGTGGTACTCTTGCCCGGCATGCTAAAGACGGGGCTGATGTTAATGTGCTCATCCTTGCTGATGGGGTGGGGTCTCGTTTTTTTAATGATAATACCATGGCGAGCAAGAAAGAAGTGACTGCGAGAGAAAATATGACATTACGTGCAGCAGAGTTGATGGGAATTAAAAAAACCATTTTTCTCCGCTTACCGGATAATAAGATGGATAGCATTCCTTTGCTTGATATTATCAGAGAGGTTGAAGATCACATAAAACAATTTTGCCCAAATATTATATACACCCATCATTCTGGTGACGTTAACATTGATCACCGACTAACTCATGAGGCTGTAATAACCGTATGTCGCCCTCAACCCGGTTTTAATGTATCTACAATTTTATGTTTTGAATCTCCCTCTAGTACTGAATGGCAACCTCCAAAAAGCAACACGCCTTTTGCGCCTGATTGGTTTGTCGATATTTCTGGCGAATTAGACATAAAACGTAAGGCACTGAAAGAGTATTCCAGCGAAGTGCGGCAATGGCCTCATACCCGTTCCGAAGAGGCTGTTGTATCCTTGGCAAGATGGCGTGGCGCAAGTGTGGGCGTAGCGGCAGCTGAAGCCTTTGTTTTGGCTAGACATATCGAAAAAGTGAGGTTAAATAATTTATGAAAGAAATTATTATAAAGGGCCATCGTATAGGCTTAAGTTGCCTTCCTTTCATCATCGCTGAAATGTCCGGCAATCATAATCAGTCTTTGGACCGTGCATTGGAAATCGTCGAGGCCGCTGCCATTTCCGGTGTGCATGCCCTCAAGCTGCAAACCTATACTCCTGACACGATGACATTGGATCTGAAGGAAGGTGAATTTTTTATTTCTGATGAAGCAAGTCTCTGGAAGGGCAAATCCCTTTATGAATTGTATCAAGAAGCCCACACCCCATGGGAGTGGCATAAGCCAATTTTTCAGCGTGCCAGAGAACTCGGTTTAATAGCATTCAGCACCCCCTTTGACGATACAGCTGTTGATTTTTTGGAAGATTTGGATGTGCCCTGCTACAAGGTGGCTTCCTTTGAAAATACGGATCTGCCTCTAATTCGAAAAATTGCTGCAACAGGCAAACCCATGATTGTCTCTACCGGTATGGCCTCAGTCGCCGAACTTGATGAAACCGTGCGAACTGCCCGTGAAGCGGGTTGCAACGATATCATCCTCCTTAAATGTACAAGTACCTACCCGGCCACACCGAAAAATACGAATATTTTGACTATTCCTCACATGCGAGCACTTTTTGACTGCGAAGTCGGTCTTTCCGACCACACCATGGGCCTGGGTGTATCAGTTGCCAGTGTAGCGTTGGGCGCAACAGTGATTGAAAAGCATTTCACCCTCAATCGCGCCGATGGGGGGGTGGATTCCACTTTTTCTTTGGAACCCCAAGAAATGGAAAAATTTGTGAAAGAGACAAATCGTGCATGGCAGGCCTTGGGCCAGATAAGTTATGGTCCAACAGAAGAGGAAAAAAAATCTCTTGTTTTTAGGCGTTCACTTTATATTGTCAAAGATTTGCAGGCTGGTGAAGTTTTAAATAATGAGAATCTTCGTGCGATACGCCCCGGCTATGGGTTAACCCCGAAGTATATGGATGCTTTTATTGGTAAGAGAGTTTATAAAACTGTTAAAAAAGGGACGCCTGTGTCTTGGGATTTATTTGGGTAGACAGCAGCCGGTGCTTATGTTGCCTGAATTTATTAAATAAATTTCAGTAAAGAATCCCTACTCAAAGGGGTAGGTAGGGATTTTGTTATAACCTTGGAAGGGGATAAATTGCCTTGCCCCCGAGGTTGCAACGAAGGTTGTCCGCACTATTTAAATTTAATGTGATTCAAACATTTTCTCGTTTTCCCTGATACTTTACATACTTTTGGATCTTTTCAAAATCCAAATCCAAACCCACTGTATCTTCACAATAACCTTTGGCCCAAAAATGGTTACCCCAATAGGGTTTGCGTTTTAAATTTCGAAATTTATTGGATACTCGAATAGCCGTCCTACTTTTTAAGGTTCCTACCAATTTTGATATTGATATTTTGGGCGGCACCACTATCAAAAATGGTTTTATATGTCCAAGTAAAATTTTTTACCTGAAAAAGCATTAAAATTAAAATGATGAAAATAGTTTATAAAAACGATCCAAATTTTGAAATATATTGGTCTAATTTTGTAACAATAAATAAATCTGGATGGCGCTATTTGCCTGGCTGGATTAACTATCAGAAATTATACAGTAAAAAAAATTTAAAAACAGATTTTTCATTTGTTGTCGTAAAATCCAAGAAAACATTGGCTATTTGTCCTCTGTTTTTAGAATCTTATAGCGGGATAAAAGTTTTTACTTATTCCAAAGGGTATCAAAATGGACCAATAATTAGTAATGAAATTTCAGAAAAACAGAGGACAAAAGTTGAAAAAATTTGTTTTAAAATAATAGATAATTTAGTTCAGACGTTGGAAGTTAGCAAATGCATGATACAGCTTGATCCCCTTCAGAGTCACTACAAATATAATGCCCTAAACAAATATGGATACTTTGACGCTTCTATTCAAACTTGTGTAATCGATTTGAATTTGGAAAAAAACAAATTATGGTCCAATATTCGAAAAAGCTATAAAGCGATAATCAATAACGGGCTTGATCATTATGATATCGTTGTTTCCGATCGGAAAAATCCGGATTTTGAAATGCACGAATGCTATCGAAAGCTTCATCATAAAACAGCCGGAAGAGTTACTCGTCCGATTGAAACATTTCAACAACAGTTTGAAGATTTAAAGCGTGACAATGCTATGCTCATAGGTTTAAGAGATAGTGGTAAATTTATCGCATTCAGCTATTTCCTGCATGACAATAAAACAGCCTACTATGGTTCCTCTTCTGATGATCCGGATTACAATAGCTCTATCATCCCATTAGAACACTGTATCATCTGGTCAGCTATTTCTTATTATAAAAAGAGAGGGTTTTGTTGCCTTGATTTGGGTTTGCAACAGTTCTCGCAACAAATTTTCGATCAGCCGACGGAAAAGGATATCTCTATTTCATTTTTCAAAAGAGGCTTCGGGGGTAATATTCTACCATTTTACCGTGGAGTAAAATATTTCGATCGAAATATCATGATTAAAGAATTAGGGAATCATATTCAGCAGTTGTTCAACAAAATAGAGTAACTACAATACAGATTGTTATTTTTTTTGAACCATGCACACAGATCTGAGGCCAGCTACATGCACATACCTATGGCAGGGAAAAAGATACTTATTTTACAGCAGCGTGGTTGGGGAATTAACATTGGCCATTATTTAGCTTCCCAGCTTCAAAACGAAGGGTGTCGTCTGGCTTCGTGGACTTTTAAGAAGACAACACATGAATTTATTACAAAGAATGACTCTGTAAAATATGATTTAATTTTAAATAATGATCAAATCATGGAAAAACCAGAGTCGTTTTTGAATAATGACGATTACAGCCTTGAGGAAATTTGCAACTCCCTAAAAATTTCAACTATATGGCCGTATGTTTATTCACTTAGGAATCATGTCAAATCCTACCCATATAAGTATTATTATGGATTTAGACAAAATATTTCTGATGAAAATATCATTCTATATATCAAAGCGATCTATAAGTGTATTTTAATATTTTTTAATGAATTCAAGCCAGATCTTATTATTTCACCAAATTTTGTTGCCCTGCCTCATATCATGATGAACCTTTATGCACGTGTTCATGGCATTCGCATGATGGGTATGACCGACTGTAAAGTGAGGGGAATCAACATTGTAACAACTTCTTTTCAAGACAATGAAGGTCCGTTTTTTGATCGATTTCGTGAATTAAGCGAAAAAAATTTGGACTCTCCAAATCGAGATAAAGCCAAATGTTACATGCAACAATTCAGAAAGGAATTTATTCAACCCGATTACACTGATTCCAACCGTAACAAAAATAAAATAAATCTTTTATCCAAAATAAAACATGAAATCAGACCATTTTATCATTCGGCGAAATGGATCCTCAATAAAAACGCAAATCGTTTGTCCGGTTTTACGACAACGATCGATTACAAAAGCCCCAAATATATTCTGCGAGATCATTACTGTACCCGGAGATATTGTAAATTTATGGATCATTTTCAATACTATCCGTTTAAAAAACTTCAACGCTATGCTTATTTTCCTCTTCAGTTTCAGCCGGAAGCCAGCATAGACGTCGCAGCGCCGTATTACAACAACCAAATTGAAGCAGCACGATTAGTCGCCATGTCACTGCCGGATGACTACACCCTTGTGGTAAAGGAGCATCCTGCCATGGTGGGATTTCGACCTCCATCGTATATTAAAAAAATAGCTCTTACACCAAATGTCAAATTGATAGATTACAGAATACCGAGCGATAAGGTTATACAAAATTCGGATATTATTATCAGCCCCAATAGTACATCCCTGATGGAAGCAGCGTTTTATTGGAAACCAGCAATCCAGCTGGGCAATCTTGGTACGACGCTACTTTTGCCAAATGTCTTCAAACATACCGATTTTACGACTCTTTCTTTTAAAATCAAGCAATTATTATCAATCGAAATGAAGAATCATCAATATGAAAAAGAACTCGAGAATTATATAACCGCTGCTTATGACGCTGGTTTTAACGAAGATTATATAAACATCTGGGAAAAAGGTCGAAAAGAAAATCTCGAAAAACTTTGGCTTTTTTTTAAATCCAATATTAACAAGCTTATTAAATAATATCGGTGGGATATGATTATTACTCACATTTCCTGGTTAGGCTATCATAATATTGGTGATGACCTCATGGCTGAAGCCATACGATATTATTTTTTAAAGCGTTTTAAAGATATTCGGTATTATGTGTGGAGCGAAGGGTATATCAAACAGACAGAATCGATTCAATCAATCTACAAAATTTCACCGAGAATTAAATGGTTAAAACAGTGCCAGGAAAATATATGCCTTAAAAAGTCTGACATACTGCTGGTAGGCGGAGGATCGATACTTCATTCGGAAAACAGTATTCGCTGGAAACTGAGAGGAATAAAATATATCAAAGAAAAACGACCCACGGCTAAAGCTCTCGGCATTAATCTTTCTATAGGACCATTTAGAAGGGACAAAGAGCAAAGCTTGTGTAGGGAATTTGTTCAGTCTTTGGATGCTGCATCGTTCAGGGATATATCATCATTTGAATTCGCCTGCGGATGCAACCCATGTTATGAACCGATTCTATCATCTGATCTGGCAGCAAGTTTTTTGGAATTTTCTGGTATAAAACCCCGAGTGCCTGTCAAAACCGTACGTCATGTTGGCCTTTGCTTGACTCCGGTTCGCGGATATGGAATTTCTCTGGTGGAACAATATTCGGCACTGGTTGATAAAATGTCTACCATGTACAAGAGTGTTATCCTGTTTTCGTTTTGCAAACATAGTAAATATGGAGATTATGAATTGAATGTTCATATTGCCAAACGAATACATAAAAAAAATATTCATGTAATCGCCTATGATGGTAATATTAATGCGTTTTTGGGAAGCATGAAAACATGCGATTTATTCATACCCGTCAGACTACATGGGGCGATTTTGGCCTATCTTTTAAAGATACCTTTCATCCCAATATCATATCATCAAAAATGTGAATCCTTTTTGGAAATGATTGGGATTCAAAAAAAACAGTATTTAGATATTCAACAGCCTTTTGCGGATCTAATTCCGAAAAATATGATTTTGAATCCTACATTTTCTACGGAAAAATTTTTGCAGATGTCTTTGCTTAATTTTAAGATATTTGACGGTATCATCTGATATTCAGCAATCAGAATTGCTTATTTTGATATATTTATCTTCCCAAGAAAACTTCAGGGCTATTATGAACAGCTTTTCTGTTTCTGTTATTATCATCACGTATAACAGGCTTCACTTCCTTAAAGATGCTTTAAAATCGATTCACCTCCAACGGCTAAAGCCCTGCGAAATAATCATTGTGGATGATGGCAGTTTTCAGCCAGTAGAGAAAGCGTTTTGCTATGAAGCACGAAGACTAACTGATATACCAATAAATTTTGTCCGTTTAAAAAATAGTGGTCCATCTGCTGCCCGTAATGCCGGGGCTCGATGTGCTTGTGGAAACGTTCTGGCATTTTTAGATGATGATGATTTTTGGGATTATGGATACTTACAAACAGCTGTTAAATATATTTCTAAACATAATTACGATTTAATTATTACTTGGTTAAATAATATACATGGGGAAAAAGTAAGCAAAGGCAAACAGATATCCTTCGATTTCGATAAAATGGATCTATTCAGGAGAAACAATGGTATTATTGGTTCGAACATTATCGTTAAAAAAAAAGCATTCGATACTATTGGAGGATTTGATCCATTACTCTATATTTCAGAAGATAAAGATTTTTTGATTCGCATGAAAGCTCAAAATGCTAAAATTGGAGTTATAGAGAATAATTTAGTTTATTACCGTATTCATAATCATCAAAAACTTTGTGACTGGAGCCTTATCAACGATAAAAAAATATCAGGAAAAGAAAGATTCTTAAAAAAATATTGGAATGTAATGCCAATATCGACCCGTCGTCATCTATCTGGAGAAATTGGTTTTTTTTATTTGATGGGAAGTAAAAGTATTTCGTCGAGACTGTATGGGCTTAGAAAAATGATACATTCCTTTCCAGGATATTTTTGCGATGCGATTAAGTCACTTTTTTCAAAGTTGAAAGTTTCCATTCAACTACTCTTACTCACTTATAAATAATATTCGGTCATATTTTTTCATATGCTTAAAAACATTATCAAATTGATAGTTGGCAGAAGAAATATTTTTTACTGTCTTAGCCTTGGACTCTGTCTATTATTGGCATCCTTTTTAAATGGGCTGGGAATATCCGTTATTGCTCCTCTTTTGGAAGCCGAAAATGGGGGAGACAGCCACAATACTATAGTTCAATTTTTTTATAACATTTTCGTTTTTGTCGGGATAGACTTTTCTATTATCAATATCCTGTTTTTTTCACTGATTTTGCTCGTTTTTGCTTCTGTCACAAATATTTTAATCGTATATCTTCAAAAAGAAATACAGCTCAGCTTTGAAATAGAACAGAAATCGATTTTGTATAAACTTTTAAGTAATTTAAAATTATCAAAAATTTACCAGTTTAATTTCGGGAATGTGATTTATGTTACTCAACAGGAAACAAGATTATCAGCTACATTGATTGAATATTTTATTCGACTTGTTTCTGGAATAGGCAATAATATTGCATATTTTATTGTATTATGTCTGATTTCTATCAAAATGACTGTCTACGTCACGGGCATTATCTCCTTGTTTTTTTTTCTCTATAAAGGTGTTTATAAAAATACAAAAATACTGGGAAAAGAGATTGGAGAATTAAACGACGGGATGCAGCAGAATATTAATAGCATGCTTTATGGCTATAAAACCATTAAAGCTTTCTTAACTTATAATCATTTGGTTGATGATCAATTAAAATTGTTGCATACGTATCGCAAAAAGAACAAATTGCTGGCTATTATTGAAGCATCTACAGGAGCAATTTTTCAACCTCTCGCTCTTCTGATAGTTATATCCGGATTCTATGTCTACCATTATTCTACAGCAGAGCTTTTTTTATTTTTAGCGGCGATAATCAAACTATATTCCGGAACAAAAGATGTACAAAATGTTTACTATAAAATCTGTTATCATTACGCATCAAGAGAAAGGATAGAAAAGCTTGAAGGAGAATTGAAAAAAAATCAATATGAATATATACAACAAAATTATTCGCCATATCGATTTAAAAGTAAAATTCATTTCGATAATGTATATTTCGGATATGATGAACAGAAACCTGTTCTTAAAAATATTAGTATTGATATACCAAAAGGATCACGAATTGGTCTTGTTGGAAAATCCGGGTCTGGCAAATCTACATTAGTTGATTTACTGATGCGTTTTTATTTGTCAAATCAAGGTAAGATATTAATTGACGATCAACCAATTCAGGCAATCAGATATGATGATTATATCCGGAATTTTGGATATGTATCTCAAGAGCCTTTCATGCTCAATGCAAGCATTAAAGACAATCTCACACTGTATAGAAATATATCTGAATCTGATATTGTTAAAAGCCTTAAAATTGCTAATGCATGGGATTTTGTAAAATACCTCAATAAGGGTATTCACACGATTATAGGAGAAAATGGCGCTATACTTTCTGGAGGTGAAAAACAAAGGATTTCACTTGCTAGAGCAATATTGGACCATCCGGATATATTGATTTTGGACGAAGCAACAAGCGCATTAGATAATGAATCTGAAAAAATCGTACGGGAAGCCATAGAAAATTTGAATAAAGAAATAACTGTAATAATTATTGCTCATAGACTTTCAACAGTAAAAAATGCGGATCAAATTTATGTATTTCATGAAGGACAAATCATACAAAGGGGGACATATAATTATCTGGCTTCTGTAAACGGCAATTTTAAAGAACTTTTGACAGCAGTATAGAAAACAGGAGAGATTAATTGAAAATTGTTTTTTTTTCCAGCTCAATTATTCCTTCAACATCCGCAAATTCCATTAACGTTATGAAAATGTGTTCATCATTTTCAAAGCTTGGTCATGAGACGATTCTTTTTGCACGAAATTCTTCTTTTTCGGCTTCCTGCGACTTTTCTTATTATGGGATAAAACCAAATTTTACTATTTTTAAAAATAGTTGGCCTCCTTTTAGAGGAATCGGCGGGATTATTTACGGAAAATTAAATCAGCGAATATTTACAACCCTATGCATGCCAGACCTCCTGTATGGGCGAGATCTTTACAGTTTATTTTTTTTAAGAAATCGCAAGATTCCAATAATTTATGAATCCCACAAACCGCCATTGAATAGATTCCATAAAAAAATGGAAAAATATTTATTCAAAGTGCCAAATTTCAGGAAACTTGTTGTTATTTCAAGCGCGTTGAAATCCATTTATATAGATATGTTTCCATGGCTACCAGAAAATAAGATAGCCGTCGCCCATGATTCAGCTGACGATCCTTTAACTTATAATATTAACCCGAAAAAGCTACCGGGGCGTGACAACTCTATAAAAGTTGGATATATCGGAAGCTTTTATAAAGGAAGAGGAATTGAAAATATAATAAAATTAGCGAAGGAAACCACTCAGGTTGATTATCATCTAATCGGAGGCACGAAGACGCAGGTCCAAAAATATCGATCAATGGCAGCTGATTTAACAAATTTATTCTTCCATGGATTTATACCTCATGGAAATCTTGCTGATTATTTCAAAGCATTTGACATTCTATTGGCTCCATACCAAAAAAAAGTTTCTGTATCCGATAAAGATAAAAGCAGTGACACCTCAATATGGATGTCACCACTTAAAATATTTGAATACATGGCTTGGGGGAAGGCTATTATAGCTTCGAATATTCCAGTTCTTAAGGAAATTCTTTCGCATAAAGAAAACTGCATACTATGCTCACCAGAAAATATTTCGAGTTGGATTGATGCTGTTAATATGCTTTCAACAAATGCTATATTGAGAGATTCAATTGGATTGAGAGCAAAGCAACAATTTTTAAAACACCATACTTGGGAACATAGAGCTGATTTTGTTTTAAAAAGCATATAACGCTTAAGTTATCTCTCAATCTAATTAGTTAACTAAATGAAAATACTACATTTAATTACAACGCTTGATGTAGGCGGGGCGGAAATCATGCTTTACAAGCTACTGTCCAGTATGGACAGAAAAAAATTTGTAAATTCAGTGGTATGTCTGACACCCCCTGGCCTTATTGGAAGAAGAATTCAAGAGATAGGTATTCAAGTGGATCATTTGGGGCTTAGACTTGGACGCCCGGATCCCAAAGCAGTTTACAAACTAATCAAACTTTTGAGACAGATAAAACCTGATATTATTCAAACTTGGATGTATCATGCCGACCTTATCGGGCTAATCGCTGCCAAGTGGATTCAATCAATTAAGATTGTTTGGAATATTCGAAATTCCTGTCATGATTTCTCTCAATTCAAAAAACTTACCGTTGTGACATTAAAGGCTTGCGCCCGACTTTCACGTTTTACAGACGCAATCATTGCAAATTCCATATGTGGCAGAGAATCTCATATTCATCATGGATACTGTTCATCACATTTCAAGGTTATCACAAACGGATTTGATGTGACGCGTTTTAAACCGAACAGACTATATCGAGATAATTTGAGAACAAAGCTCGGTCTTCCGGATGAATACATGTTGGTCGGTATGTTTGCCCGTTTTGATAAAGCTAAAGATCACAGAAACTTATTACTATCGGCTAGGCGGCTTATTGACAAAAGGCTAAATGTCCGATTTGTTCTTTGTGGTGATCAAATAACTTCTGCCAACACCCAATTAATGGATTGGATTAACAAACTTAAAATCGCATCATTCATCTATCTTTTAGGCCGAAGGGATGATACGCCGGAACTCATGGCAGCAATGGATTTAGTAGTTTTATCATCTGTAAGTGAGGGGTTTCCCAATGTTGTCGGTGAAGCCATGGCATGTGAGGTGCCTTGTGTTGTAACGGATGTCGGAGACGCTGCATTACTTGTTGGAGATACAGGGAAAATTGTACCCCCCGGCAAGCCCGATGCGTTGGCAGACGCCTTATGCGATATGCTTGAAATTTCGAATGAACATCGAACCAGATTAGGTAAACGAGCCAGAATGAAAATAAAATTCCAATATTCGATTGAAAAAATTGTTCATGACTATCAGGATTTGTACACTAATTTATTAACTTCATGAAAATTATGGAAAAATATTTGTGAGACATAAAAGAGGTGTAATACTCTCAAACAATGCGTCCTCATCGAAGATTCGAATCCTACGTATCATAGCCCGGCTAAACATCGGCGGTCCTGCCATCCACGTTGTCAATTTGAGTGCCGATTTGCCAAATCATCGATTTGAAACACGACTGGTATGCGGCGCTATCAACCAAGATGAAGGAGATATGGCTTATCTAACTGAAGAGAAGGATATAAAACCTATTATTATCGCTGATCTGAAACGCGAAATCAATCTCCTTGATGATATTAAAGTATTTTTTAAGTTGATAAAGATAATTCGAGAATTCCAACCGCACATTATTGATACGCACACCGCAAAAGCAGGAACACTTGGGCGTTTCGCGGTAATCGCATATAATTCATTACACCCATTTCGTAAACGAATCCGCCTCATTCATACATTTCACGGCCACATTTTCCATGGCTATTTCAGCCGGCTAAAAACAAGCGCGTTTATCTGGATCGAACGGTTTCTTGCCGGATTTACCGACAAAATCATTGTTATCAGCGATCTTCAGAAAAAAGATATCTGTGATACGTTTAAAATCGCTCCCGAAAAAAAAGTTCAAACATTGCCCCTGGGATTTGATCTGTCAGCGTTCAATTCTTGCAGATCCGGTCAGAATCAAAATCAGAATAAACATTTCCTCGATGAAAAGGGGACAGCCCCATTTCTCGTTGGCATCGTCGGCAGACTGACGTCCATCAAGAACCACCATATGTTTCTCCAGACTGTCCGTTATTTGAAAAATCATGACAAAATAGATGATTTTCGATTTCTTATCGTCGGTGACGGGGAATTAAAGACGGAGCTGAGCCAAAAAGCCCGGAAATGGGGAATAGACAATTACGTTGAGTTTGCCGGATGGCAAAAAGACATGCCTTCTGTGTATTCGACGTTGGATGCAGTGGTATTGACATCGAGAAATGAAGGCACACCTGTAACCCTTATCGAGGCAATGGCAAGCGGAGTGCCTGTTATTTCAACCGATGTCGGGGGGGTACCGGATTTAATGGGCAAACAGATAGAAGAACCCGTTCCCGGGGTCAACTTAATGGAGAACGGCATCCTGGTAGGGTCGGAAAAATTTTCAAACTTGGCAAACGCGCTGATCTATTTGAAAGATAATTATGAGATTGAAAGCCCTATGACAAGTCGTGCGAAGAATTATGTTAACCGGCATTATTCTTTTGACAGGCTTATAACAGACATCAAAAAATTGTACCAAAATTTAATGTATTCAACATAATAAAATAATTTGCAGGCAGAAAGACGAATCAATAAAAAAAAAGCCGGTCGGAATTATAACCCAACCGGCTTTTTTTTATTTAAATGGAAAGGAGCGATGCCGAGATTACTCCCGATCCCCAAAAATCCGCAGCAGCATCAAAAACAGATTTATAAAATCCAGATACAGGCTCAGAGCGCCCAGGATTGCGCCTTTTCGAATTGCACCGGCTTCCAGATCCGCCGGCTGCGTCACGGCCATCATTTTAATCTTCTGGGTATCATATGCAGTCAGGCCCACGAAAACGAACACGCCGATATAGCTGATGATCATTCCCATGCCGGCACTGCGAACAAACATATTGACCACCGAGGCGATGATGATGCCGATCAACCCCATGACCAGAAAGCCGCCGAAGGAGGTGAGGTCCCGTTTGGTGGTCGCCCCGTAGACACTACAGGCCACAAACGTCAGCGCACAGATGAAAAAGGTGGACGTGATCGTACTGCCGGTATACACCAGAAATATGGACGACAGGGTGACCCCGTTAAGTGCCGCATACGCAACAAACAGCAGAGTCGCCGTGGATGCCTGCATCTTATGTACCCGGGCGCTGAGTGAAAACACCATGGCCAGCTCACCGATGATCAGCCCGAAAAACACCAGTCGATTGCCGAATATCAACTGCATCATGGTTTCACTGTGTGACGTGAAATACGCCATAAAACCAGTCAACGCCAGACCGATGGCCATCCAGTTGTAAACGCTACGTACAAATTCATTGACTACGACCTGAGTCTGTGTACGTTTAAGCGAATAAGTCTCCATCAAAACCTCCTGTTGTGTTATAAAAAAATGAGTGAATATAAAAAATTTCAAAGGTGATTTATCAACGTAAATAATAACAGATACATTAACATATTAATACCGCACAGTCCAATTTCAAGGAGCTGACACCGGAAAATCCGGAAAAAAATTTAAAAATACAATTCACACCATGAAACCGGAACAGATGTATCAAAGCCTGAAAGAGCTTGCCGAAAAACTGGGAATCCAGGTATCTGAAAAAAGTTTCCGCAATACGGGAATCCAGGTCAAAAGCGGACATTGCATTATCAGAGACCAAAACGCATTTATTATGAACAAACACATGCCGGTTCAACGAAAGGCACGAACGCTGGCAACATTTCTAAGTACCAAATCCTATGATGATGTCTATGTGCTGCCGGCTGTCCGAAATTTTATCGAAACGTTTTCATCGTCGAAGAAAAATACCTCCGTAACCTGATCGAATCATAAAATTTACCAAAGCAGGGGGGGCGCCCGGTTCCGAACGCCCCCTTTTTTGGGGATGAATTAAAAGTTTACATAATATATCTTATCGGACGCAACACAATTTCATGAAATTACGGCAGGGACTCTCTCCTGAAAATCAAATCATTAAACCATTGAACGACCGTTACAACTATGCTAATCACATGCATCGCACCTTTAAATTATTATTGGCATATTTCCCCTTTAACAATTTATTAAACGCATAAAATCGAGAAATCGGTATTATTGTGAATATAATGAACACAACTGCCGGCACCAGCCGTATACTAAGCGTATCTGAACTGACATCCGATATCAGGCATCTGCTTGAAGAAAAATTTCCGTTCATATGGGTCGCCGGTGAAATTTCAAATTTCAGGAGACCTGTTTCCGGTCATTATTATTTTACCCTGAAAGATTCAAATGCTCAGATCAGCGCGGTAATGTTCCGCGGGCAGAATCGAAACCTGAAATTCACACTTGAAGACGGTCTTAATGTCACCGGATTTGGTCGCATCAGCGTTTATGAGCCGCGGGGAACCTACCAGATCATATTCGAATATCTGGAACCTAAAGGCATCGGCGCGCTACAGGTAGCATTCGACCAACTGAAGAACCGCCTGGCCCGGGAAGGCCTGTTTGACGAAAATCACAAAAAGCCCCTTCCATTTCTACCCAAAAAAATTTCAGTCATCACCTCTCCCACAGGTGCTGTGATTCATGATATCATTCATGTGCTGTCACGTCGGTTTCCCAATATTCATATTGAAATTATCCCGGTCAAAGTCCAGGGAGACGGCGCGGAAATTGAGATTGCCGACGCCCTTTACCTGATGAACAACCGAGGAGATTCTGACCTTGCGATTCTGGCCAGAGGCGGCGGATCCCTGGAGGACCTGCAGGCATTTAATTCAGAACTCACGGCACGGGCAATTTTTGAATCCGATATTCCTGTCATTTCAGCGGTTGGCCATGAAACCGATTTTACCATTTCCGATTTCACAGCGGATCTCAGGGCCCCGACTCCATCGGCCGCTGCAGAATTGGCGGTCCCGGTTAAAAATGAACTCGATTCAGCCATCAACCGCACGTTGGCGACGTTGGTCTCCAGATTTCATCACATCCTGGATCGATTTGATTTACAGGTAATACGCTTATCCGATCGCCTCGTTGATCCCGGTAAGCGAATCCAGAACGCCAGGCTCCGACTGGACGACAACAGCATGCGTCTGATTCGAGCTTTTTCAAGTCTTATCAGGCAACGACGACAGCACCTGGGCTTCAATAAAGATAAATTATATTTTGTAAATCCGGTAAGATATATAAATAAATATAACATAACACTTGAAAAAATATCAGGAAACCTTTTAAAAGTATTTCAAGCTCGTTATAATAAAAACAAAACTCTGCTTCGTGAATTAACCTCGAAACTTGACGCTTTAAATCCTGTTGCGATTCTGTCCCGGGGATACAGTATCACCCGAACGATTCCGGATGCAGTGGTTATCAGAGATTCTGACGACGTGTCGATTCATCAGAATGTTGAAGTCGTACTGGCAAAAGGTTCTTTGAAGTGTCGAATAGAAGGGAAAACATCCGATGGCAAAAAAAACATTTGAACAGTTGATGAAGCAACTGGAACAGATTGTTCAGGATCTTGAATCCGAAGATCTGCCGCTTGAAAAAGCGCTGAAAAAATTTGAAGAAGGTGTTAAACTGTCAAAGTTATGCTCGGATCAATTGGATGATACCGAACACAAAATCACTCTGCTTTTAAAAGATCAGGCCGGTGACATTGTTGAAAAACCATTTATGGATGATACGGAAGACAGCATGGACGACGCATCATCTTCAGAAACCGTATGAGGTTTGATTCATCAAAAAGTATTGAATTATGGAATTTAACCTGAAAGCTTATTTGACGGAAAAAGGAACCATAATAAACAGCGAATTGAATCATCTGGTTCAAAATCATCCGAATGCCGGCTGTCTTCTCCAGGCCATGCATTATTCCCTTATGGCCGGTGGGAAGCGAATACGTCCAATTTTATGCATGGCAGCCGCAGAGGCTGTTGAAGGCAACGGCTTGACTGTTTTGCCAACGGCATGCGCATTGGAGATGATCCATACCTATTCCCTGATCCACGATGATCTGCCGGAAATGGATAACGATGATCTGAGAAGAGGAAAACCCACCTGCCATGTAGCGTACGGCGAACCCACCGCTCTGCTTGCCGGAGATGCCCTGCTGACAATGGCTTTTGAGGTTCTCTCCACTTCCGGTTCGACCCATGACGCTTCCGCGGGAACCATTCTTCGTGTCATCCGTTTGATTGCGACCCAAGCCGGCTGCCGGGGAATGATCGAGGGGCAGATACAAGACATGGCAGCAGAGGAAACCGACATAACCATAGAACAACTGGAACACCTCCATCGTCTGAAAACCGGTGCTTTAATCAAGGCATCGGTTTTATCCGGAGCCATGCTCGCCGGCGGAACGAATGATCAGCTGGAACAACTTGAAAATTATGCCGAATCCATAGGATTGGCCTTTCAGGTTACAGACGACATTCTCAACGTTGAAGGTGATTCCAAACTGTTGGGAAAAGCCGTTGGAACGGACGACCAGCGTAAAAAAAGCACTTACCCTTCTCTTATGGGTTTGAATGAATCAAAGATTTTTGCAAAAAGGCTAGTTAACAATGCCTTGAAAGCTCTCCAGAATTTTGATAACAAGTCAGATCCTTTGAGAGCCGTTGCCCGATATATCATTGAGAGAAAAAAATAATATTACGATTTGGGAGTTATCAAGCATTTGAGTTTTCTGGAAAGCATACAAAGCCCTTCAGACTTAAAAAAGTGTTCGAAAGCTGATCTTCCGGTTCTTGCAAAAGAGATACGGCACCATATTGTCGATGTGGTATCGAAAAACGGCGGGCATCTGGCATCCAGTCTGGGAGCCGTTGAACTTGCCGTTGCTGTCCATTATGTCTTTGATGCGCCTTCCGATAAGATTATCTGGGATGTCGGTCATCAGGCCTATGCTCACAAAATTCTGACCGGTCGACTTGAAAAATTTCACACTCTCAGAAAACTCAATGGGCTTTGCGGCTTTACCCGAATGAGTGAGAGCTGTTATGATGCGTTTACAACCGGTCACAGCAGTACGTCCATATCTGCAGGGCTTGGCATGTCGTGCGCAAAGCACCTCAAAAATGACAAATCCAAAATAATCGCTGTTATTGGAGACGGGTCATTGACTGCCGGGCTTGCATTTGAAGGGTTGAATCAGGCCGGGGATATCCAGCGGGACCTGATCGTTATTCTCAATGACAACGACATGTCGATTTCCCGTAATGTCGGCGCCCTTTCCTCATTTTTAAGTCGAACCCTGTCGGCCCGAACGCTTCAGAACCTGAGAAAAGAATTTGGCGAGTTTCTTAAATCCCTGCCGGGGATCGGCGATGATATATATGATTTTGCAAAACGGTCCGAAGAGTCATTCAAAACGTTCGTTACGCCGGGTATGTTGTTTGAATCTTTGAACTTTGATTATTTCGGACCGATTAAAGGCCATAATTTAAATCATCTGATAGACATTCTGGAAAATATCAAAAAACTCGAAGGGCCGGTACTGCTGCATGTTACCACCCAGAAAGGAAAAGGTTATGCCCCGGCGGAAAAAAATCCTGTCTATTTTCACGGGGTCGGCTCATTTGAAGTTGAAACCGGAAACAGTGCCCGGAAAACATCCATCCCCACCTATACCCAGGTGTTCGGAGATCAGATGGTTCGGATGGCCCAGAAAGATAATCGAATTGTGGCGATTACCGCGGCAATGCCGGAAGGGACCGGCCTGAATAAATTCGCAAAAATCTTTCCGGAACGTTTTTTTGACGTAGGCATTGCCGAGCAGCACGGCGTTACGTTTGCCGCCGGTATGGCCACGGAAGGCTTTAAACCGGTTGTCGCCATTTATTCCACTTTTCTTCAGAGGGCCTATGACCAGATTTTTCATGACGTCTGTATCGAGGCGCTTCCTGTTGTATTTGCCGTGGATCGGGGCGGAATCGTCGGTGAAGACGGCGCTACCCATAACGGACTTTTTGATTTATCCTACCTGAGAAGTCTTCCCAACATGATCGTCACGGCTCCGAAAGATGAGCATGAACTGCGCAGAATGCTGATAACCGCTTTATCCCATAACGGTCCTTTCGCCATTCGCTATCCCAGAGGAACCGTTCAGGGAGCGCCGATGGAAACAGACGTTACACCGGTTGAAATCGGAAAAGCGGAAATAGTGATCAATGGAAAAGATCTTCTGATTCTGGCCGTCGGAAGATCCGTTGCAGAAGCGATCGAAGCTCATGCGACACTGAAACAGCAGGGAATATCGGCAACGGTTGTAAACTGTCGTTTCATAAAGCCGCTCGACAGTGCCCTTATCACGCGCCTGGTCAAATCAATTCCGAAAGTCGTCACCGTAGAAGAAAACGTTCTCGACGGCGGATTTGGAAGCGCCGTACTGGAATGTCTGAATGATAAGGGTGTATACGGTTATAAACTGGTTCGGATCGGGATTCGAGACACATTTGTAGAACACGGCCCTCAAAACCTGATACGGTCCAAATACGGCATTGATGCCGCTGCCGTTGTTTCGGCCGGAGAAAAACTATTCAATGAAACATCCAACTCGAATCCGGCTTGATCTCGCCATGGTAAACAAAGGCCTGGCACTCAGTCGCCAGAGAGCGCGTGCCCTTATTATGTCGGGCAAGGTTCTGGTGAATCATATACCTGTTGACAAACCGGGCTCCCTGATCACCGCCGATGACGAACTGCTTCTCAAGGGAGACGATATCGCTTATGTCAGTCGGGGAGGACTGAAACTTGAGGCAGCCATAGAATCCTTTTCTGTGGATGTCAACGGGAAAGTGTGCCTTGATGTCGGGGCCTCTACCGGTGGATTTACCGACTGTCTGCTGCAGCATGGCGCGAGCCGCGTCTATGCCGTGGATGTGGGGTATGGACAACTGGCATGGAAGCTCAGGCAGGATTTGCGGGTGGTTGTGATCGAACGTACCAATATTCGGCATATGGCGAAAGATACTCTTCCTGAGCCAGTGGATATAGTCAGTATCGACGTATCGTTCATATCGCTTAAAATAGTGGTTCCTGCGGTGCTGAAGTTCATGAAACCGGATGCCGGGATACTGGCATTGATCAAACCGCAGTTCGAAGTAGGTAAGGGGAAAGTGGGTAAAGGCGGGGTGGTTCGAGATCCTGAACTTCATAAAGAAGTCATTCGGGAACTTTCCCGGTTTTTCTCTGATATCGGCCTGGACAAAAAGGCTTTGGTCCCCTCCCCCGTTCTGGGCCCCAAAGGGAACAGAGAATTTCTCATTTCATTGAAATATTCTGATTCATAGCACGATTTCTGGTTTTTTCTTGATTTTTAAACTATATCCCTATAATATTTTTAATTTAAGCTTTTAAGTTTTACCCGTTCTCTAACAAATTTAGTGTGCATGCCTGACTGATCGATAATCGTATTGTATGGAAACCATCAGATACATAGAGGCCGCGACAAAAAGGGCACAATCCAAGTTGAATTCAATCGCACATACAAACCCGTATGCGCGTTTAGAAGACAGACAAAAATCCTGCGCAATTCTTTTGCAATTATTTTTGCCGAGGCCCTGAATCTGTTTATCTAGTGCGTATTCGCCCTTGATTTCTGATTTCCTTTTTTTGGATGAATACTTTCTAAAATTTATCAGAGAGGAGCTTAAATGAGTGAAATGGTGGAAAAATTAAGAAATATTGCTCTTGTGGCCCATGGTGGGGCGGGAAAAACCTCACTGGCAGAAGTCATGCTTTTTAAAGCAGGTCTCCTGAAAAGACTTGGAAGGGTTGAAGACGGCAACACCGCCATGGACTTTGAGCCGGAAGAGCTGAAACGCCAAACCAGCATAAGCACTGGATTTCATCAATATACCTGGAAAAAACACACGGTAAATCTCATGGATACTCCGGGAGATCAGAATTTTTTTTCGGATACCCGAAGCTGCATGCAGGCTGCCGACGGCGCGGTCGTAGTCATTGACGCGATAGACAGCGTTAAAGTACAGACCGAGCAGGCTTGGGATTTTGCTGCGGAATTCAATATGCCCTGCGCTATTTTCATCAATAAACTCGATCGCGAACGTGCGGATTTCATGAGGACCTTTGATGAGGCAAAGGAAATTTTTGACCCCCGCCCGATTATTCTCCAGTTGCCTATCGGATCGGAAGAAGAATTCAACGGCGTGGTTGACCTGATCGCCATGAAGGCCTACACGTATGACGACGCCGGCAAATCGACGCTGTGCGATATTCCCGCTGATATGTCAGACACAGTTGAAGCTGAGCATGAAGCCCTGATAGAAAATATCGCGGAAGCCGAAGACGAACTTCTTGAAAAATATCTGGAAGGCGAAGCCCTGACCGATGAAGAAATCAGTGCGGCATTGAGAAAAGGAATCATGTCGCGAACATTTGTTCCGGTTTTATGCGGTTCGTCAACCAAATCTATCGGTATTGATCTGTTCATGGACTTTATCACTGACTGCATGCCGTCTCCACTGGATCGAGGTGCAGTGAAGGCTTTTGATCCCGATTCAGACACGGAAATCGAACGGGAACCGGATCCGGACGCCCCTTTTTCCGCCTTCGTGTTCAAAACAATAGCAGATCCCTATGCCGGTCGTCTTTCTATTTTCAGAGTTGTTTCCGGAAAACTGGGCTCGGATGGAACGTTTTACAATGTCAATAAACGGACAAAAGAACGTTTCAGCCAGTTACTGAAAATATGCGGAAAAGAGCAGAAACCGGAAACCGGAGCCGGTCCGGGCTCTATCGTTGCGGTTGCCAAGCTCAAAGACACCACGACAGGGGACACGCTTTGCGATGATTCCTCAAAGGTACGCTTTGAATTAGCAAAACCGCTGCCGACCCTGATCTCGTTTGCCGTCGAAGCAAAAACCAAAGGCGATGAAGATAAAATATACACTTCTCTGGTCAAACTTCTGGAAGAAGACACCGCGCTGAAGCTCACCCGAAACGCTGAAACAAGCGAAATCCTCATGGCCGGCCTGGGACAGGTTCACATTGAAGCGACGGTTGAAAAACTCAAGCGAAAATTCAATGTCGAAGTCAATCTCAAAACCCCTAAAGTGCCCTACCGCGAAACCATCAAAAAGAAAGTTCGGGTCCAGGGAAAACACAAAAAACAATCCGGTGGTCACGGCCAGTACGGAGACTGCTGGATCCAGATGGAACCCCTTCCCAGAGGTGAAGGCTTTCAATTTGTGGATGCCATTGTCGGCGGAGTCATTCCCCGACAATATATTCCGGCCGTCGAGAAAGGTGTCCAGGAAGCATGCCGAAAAGGAATTCTGGGCGGATTCCCCTGTGTAGACTTTAAAGTGACCTTGGATGACGGATCGTTTCATGCCGTTGATTCATCTGAAATGGCATTCAAAATTGCAGGATCTCTGGCGTTCAAAAAGGCTGTCACCGATGCGAATCCCGTTCTTCTGGAACCGATCATGAAAGTGGAAATCATTACACCGGACGAATTTATGGGCGACATCATGGGAGATCTCAACAGCCGGCGCGGGCGGGTTCTCGGAATGGACTCGAAAGGCAAAAACCAGGTCATCAACGCTCAGGTGCCCATGGCGGAATTCCTAACGTATGCACCCGACATGCGGTCGATGACCGGGGGGCGCGGTATGTATTCAATGGAATTTTCTCACTATGATGAAGTGCCGGCCCAGATTGCACAAAAAGTGCTGGATGAAATCAATAAGGAAAAAGAATAAAACGCTTTCACAGTATAAATTCAGATTTTGACTGAAGACCAAAACGGCGGGGAAACTCAATGGGTTCTCCGCCGTTTTTTTATTAAAAATGAGGCGGTTGGATACACCGCTTGCATGGAGCAAACCCGCTTTGGAACGCGTTCCAGGGATTTGAAAATTCGACCCGACTCTTCTTATGAATTTTTTTTCCAAAGGGGCACGTCGATCTGTGAAACCGTCTGGACCGTTTGTTACCGATGACGCCAAATTTGAGGGGCTTCCATGTCTGCCAGATACCTTTTTCCATCATCATGGCCCGGTTCTGGGCGTCCAGCAGTTTTTTTGCATATTTCAGGTTGGGCGGTTTCGGCAGACAACAGGCATACCCCTTTTCGATCATCAGTTGATTGACGCAACGCCCGTCCGGTAAAAACACATAAGCAAGAACGCGTCCGTACGCATCATGGATTTCTTTATCCATTTCAAGACGAACGAACCGGTGGGATACCAGTTGTCGGTTAAACGAAGCAGCCTGTCGACCGAATGGTTCTGCCGTTTTATTTTCGTGAGCGATTTCCGGCGCATTAATTCCAATGTATCGGACCCGCCGCCCGTCATCAAGCACAATTGTATCCCCGTCATCCACCCATCGGACCTGACACCATTCCTGTGCGTATGCTTGTGATGCCGACAGCACCACAAGCATAACAATTCGGATCACCGCGTTCGATAAAAAAAACATACGACGGATTGACATCGTCTCGGATGCTTTCATCACGGTGTCAATCCGCAAACTCGAATCGCACTGTCATCCAGCATCTTCGGCAGTCCTCCTTTATCGGCTGGAAGAAAACCAGTGGATTTTTGCCAGACCTCATCGTCTTCCATGCAGAAATATACCGTCACTTCAGGGGCGATCTCCCGAATCCATGAAACGATTTTACGATAAAATTGAATTCGAACCGGCTTGAAATATCGCATTTTCCCATCCATCCCGGGGATAAATTCTCCGTAAACGATATTCGATTCCGGAAAACGTTTCTGTATCGTCTGTTTCAAATCCGGCATGAAACGGAACGTACCCAGACTGATCCATACGATATTTTTCGGTGATACATGCGAAAAAATCTGTTCGATAACATGCCGGTAATCCGCTTCACAGCCATCATAAATCACCATCGGATCAAAATGAAAGGATATCGGATAACCCAGCGATTCACACACGGCTGCCGCTTTTAGGCGGGCAGAAAGCGATGCGGTGGATCTTTCCTCACCCCGGATGACCTTTTCCGTATTGACCGACCATGAAAGAATGGTTTTCCGATTATGGTCGAGCCCTTTCAGGGCGTTTATTTCAACGGTCTTTGATTTTAATTCCAGCACCGTGTGAGACTGGTCTGCAAATCGGGGAACCAGGCGTTGAGAAAGGTTCGTCCACCAGTCCCATATCAAGCTGTCCGTATATTCTCCAGTGCCGATTCGACGCACGGTTTTATTCCGGAACATGGCGTCGATTTCAGACTCCATATCGTCGTGATTTACAAAAAACTGAAGAACCGGGGGATGAAAATAGGACTGCATGATACAGTAAGAACAGTCCATGGTGCAGAAGGTTCCGATGTGAAGAATCATATAATCACAGCAGGTGTAATATCGAGTACCGGGGCACTTCCGAACAAACGCCCCCTTGTTCCGCGTTAGATACAACACCTGTTTTCCGCGTTGTACCGGATCATCAGCGGATGCCACCTCGGCATAAACCGATCGAGCATTTTCAACGATTTGCGCGTGTATGTCAAGGCTGTGTTGTATGGAGTTTACCAATGGATTTTCGGAAATTTCCGAATCGACGAACAACGTATTTATGGACACTTTTGATTAACCACCTTTGTATTGAAATCAGATCCCGATAGAACGCAATAAAATAAATCCCCCGGCAATTTTTTGCCGGAGGATAACTATAGTAGAAAAACGAATTTTTTCAATCCATATTATTTATTCAACGCGATCTTCAATCAGCCTCTGAACCACGCTCGCATCTTCCAGGGTGCTGATATCTCCCAGTTCATCGGCCCGATTTTCTGCGATTTTTCTCAGAATTCGCCGCATGATTTTACCACTGCGTGTTTTGGGCAGTGACGAAGCGAACTGAAGTTTATCGGGAGCGGCAATGGCGCCGATATCCTTCCGTACATGGTTAATCAGCTCAACCCGCAGGTCTTCCGTTGCTTCATATCCCACCTTCAACGTCACGTAAACATAAATCCCCTGCCCTTTGACCTCGTGAGGCATTGCGGTTGCCGCCGCTTCCGCCACGGCTTCATGAAGAACCAGCGCACTTTCGACCTCTGCCGTACTGATGCGATGCCCGGATACGTTGATGACGTCGTCCACGCGTCCCTGCAGAAAATAATATCCTTCCGAATCCATCAGGCATCCGTCACCGGTAAAATACATACCGGGATACTGCATGAAATAGGTCTGCTCGTATCGATCATGATCGTTTAGAATAGACCGCGACAATGCCGGCCAGGGTTTTTTGATACACAGATGGCCGGTTTCTCCCGGAGGCATCGCTTCCCCACGCTTTTCGGCATCTTCCATTCCCGGATCCGCGATGCAGGGAACTACCCCGGGAAAAGGAAATGTAGCCGAACTGGGTTTTGTCGGCCAGGCCCCGGGAATGGGTGATATCAAAATCCCCCCGGTTTCGGTTTGCCACCAGGTATCCACGATGGGACAGTTTTCCCTGCCGACATGTTTATGAAACCACATCCAGGCCTCGGGGTTTATGGGTTCCCCTACGCTTCCGAGCAGCCTGAGACTGGAAAGATCCCGCTTGTCGACCCATTCATCCCCTTTACTGATCAACGCCCGTATCGCTGTCGGAGCCGTATAGCATACGTTGATTCGGTACCGCTCGATCAGTTCCCATGCCCGGTCCGGTTTCGGATACAGCGGCGTTCCTTCATAGATGAATGTTGTTGTGCCGTTGAGCAAAGGCCCGTATACGATATAGCTGTGCCCGGTCACCCAGCCGATGTCGGCCATGCACCAGTAGAGTGTTTCAGGCTGTATATCGAATACCCACTTCTGTGTGAGGTACACGTAGGTCATATACCCACCGGTGGTATGGACCTGCCCTTTCGGTTTTCCGGTACTGCCGCTCGTATACAGAATAAACAGCATGTCCTCGGCTTCCATCTGCTCACATTCGCAGGTATCGGAAATGTCGTCCGCCCGCATTTCATCATCCCAGTAGGAATCTCTTCCCGCTTTCATGGGGACGTCAACACCGGTCCGACGCACAACAATCACATGCTCAAGGCCTGGGCAATCTTCCAGTGCTTTATCGGCACTTTCTTTTAAATCAGACGTTTTCCCGCCGCGAACCGATTGATCGATGGTTATCAGCAGCCTGGATTCGCTTTCCTGAATGCGGTGCATCAATGCGTCTGCGGAAAATCCGCCGAATACGATGCTGTGTACAATACCCAACCGGACACAGGCAAGCATGGCGACCGGAAGATGCCAGACCATCGGAAGATAAAGGGTCACGCGATCGCCTTTTTTCAATCCTTTTTTCTTGAGAACATTGGCAAAACGACAGACCTCACGGTGCAGCATCTGATACGTCAGCACCTTGACATCTTCATCCGCTTCTCCCTGCCATATAATGGCCGCCTTGTTACGCACAGGCGTATCGAGATAACGGTCCAGGCAGTTATAGCACATATTGGTGTATCCCCCCTTGAACCACTCATGAAACACCCTGCCCTGACGTACATCAAAATTATAGTTCAGTATCGCTTCCGGTTTTTTATACCAGAACAACTCTTCAGCGATGTCCTTCCAGAATCCCTCAGGGTCATCAATTGATCGTTGATAAATTTTCCGGTATTCATCAATGTTTTTAATCCAGGCTTTTTCGGTAAATTCTTTGGAGGGGTAAAATTTTTTGAGTTGTTCGAGTATAACCATACACTTGTTTCCTTTTCTATATAATAGTAAATAAAGACAATTGGTTATCAACAAGTTGTTTATGCACCTCAGAATAAATCAGTGCATCGGTCAAACGATATGAAACGATATCGCCGAAAAGGATTCGTTGATGGAAAATATGTGGGTTAAATCAGATCCGGACAGAAAAAGCGCCTTCAGCTTTATAAAAGTAAAGCCCTGTTCCGAATCTGAAACAAGACAAATGATTTTGTCTCACCAATCTGTCAATTGATTGGTACCAACTAACTCACGAGGCAAAATATTTGGCCTGAAATCAGGTTAGTTTTTCACACTTACCAAAAATAAAAGACGATTGTCAACAAAAAAACACGACGCATAAGGCTGTCAAAAACGAGATTTTTTTGAGAAACTATTTTTTTATTATTCGGGTGAACACGGGATTTTCCAGCATCTGATCGATTGTCTTCCGTCGCCGTAAAAGGTCGGCGCGATCTTCAAATTGAAGCGACAACGTGTAAACAGTGCCTTCAAAATGCGGGGGCGGGATGAGTTTTATCTCCTTCCCCAGTTTCAATTGTTTCATGTTGCATTCAAATTCAGATTCAAACCGGCTGATTTCCGGAAAACGACGTTTTTTCAACAACGAAATGGTTTTGCCTGATTTGTGACCACGATCCATTTCTTCATTTTCCAGAACGGCCTGAAGCACCGTGTCATCAAGAACATCTGAAATACTGATTCCCTCCCGGGCCGAAATTTCCCCGGCCAGATTCATAACCTGCCGTTGCTTGTTCAGGCTTAATTTCAACCGGGTGAACAGCCGGATAAATCGAAGTCCCTCTGGTTCCGTGAGTTTGTTGAGCTCAAAAGCCGTCGGCATGGAAATCGTTTCGGATAGAATAGCCTGCTGAATCGCCGGCGGCAGGTCACACAGCCGTTTCAGTTTATGAATAATCGTCAGCGTCGAAGGAAGTTTCAGTGCTTTTGAGATTTTCTCTACTTCTTGATCTTCCCGGAAGCACCCATACAGCAGACGATATGCGCGTGATTGTTCCAGCTGATTCAGTGGCCGCTGCAGGGAATTTTCGGCAACGGCCAGCATGACGCAATCACCCGGCCGGGTGTCCGAAGCTATGACCGCGACATCGATTTCGGGTCGTTTCAGACGGCGGAAAGCTTCAATCCGCCTGAAACCCGATACGATCGTATATCGTGAAGCTGCACGTTCCAGCACGAACGGCGGATGGATAAGACCGATGCATGCAATGGAATCAGCCACATCATCGACCGATTCCCGGGTGGTAATCCGATAGAACGGGTTGTCCCTGTCGATATCGGACAGAGACACCCGTTTGATATTAAATTTCATAATTTGATCCGGTCAACAGCGTCAGGACATCCATATATTTCTGCCTTGTATTTTGAATCACATCATCCGGCAATCGGGGCGCCGGGGGTTGCTTGTTCCACTTGATGGAAAGCAGATAGTCTCTCAGATATTGTTTATCAAAGCTTTGCTGGCTTTTTCCGGGCTGATAACCGGTTTTTGGCCAGAATCGAGATGAATCCGGCGTCAACACCTCGTCGATCAGAATGACCTGATCCTTCACGATTCCGAATTCAAACTTGGTATCCGCCAGAATGATGTCTTTCTGTTCCAGCAGTTGCGCCCCCTTTTTGTAAATTTCAATGCTGAGACCTTTAAGTTGCTCTGCCAGGGGACGTCCGATTTTTTCTGCAGCTGTATCAAAATCGATATTGATATCATGCAGCCCCACCTCTTCTTTGGTGGACGGGGTAAAAATGGGTTCGGGAAGCTTGTCGGATTCTCTCAAGTCATCGGGCAAACGGATGCCGCACACGGTTCCGTCCTTTTTATAGGATTCCCAACCGGATCCGGAAATATATCCACGGACCACGCATTCGATCATGACGGGATCGGCTTTTTTTACAAGCATGCTGCGACCTCTGAGCACATCGGCATAAGGCCTGCATATTTCGGGATAATCCTCGACGTTTCCGGAGATGATATGGTTATCCACAACGGATTTTAAGGCATCGAACCAGTACAATGAAATCTGTGTCAGTATTTTCCCCTTATCCGGAACCGGGTCAGGCATAATGACATCAAATGCGGACATCCGATCGGTTGCCACGATCAAGAGACAATTTCCCAGATCATAAATATCTCTGACCTTACCTCGCTTAAGCAGCTTTAACTCCTTGAAATTTGTATCAATAACCGATTTCACCATGTATGAATTTCCTTTCAGATTTTAATAATCTCTCCGCTTAATCCCTCGGAGGACAGCGTCAAAATACCCACGGAAGGATTGGACCGGGTAAAGCCCGCCCCGGCAAAAGCCCCGGGATTAAACATCAGTATACCGTTTTTGATGTGATTGGCGCTCTGATGACTATGCCCGTAGACAATCACATGGACATCATCAAATTGTCCGATAATTCTGTCTTCAATGCCCTTGGGCGGACCCCAGCCGTGAATTACGCCGATTCGGTATCCCTGAATTTCGACGATATCTTTTTGAGGCAGCCGGACCTGTACATCATGACAATCCATATTACCACGGACGGCGATGATTTTTTTTCGAGCAAATGCCCCCAGCACTGCATATCGGGTTAAATCTCCGGCGTGAATCACCATGGAGACATCCGAAAACACATCTTCCGCAATCCGGTGAAGGTCTTCCGACGGAGCGGATAAATGCGTATCTGAAATTACGCCGATTTTCATTGAATGCAATCGCTTACGGTTTGTTTGTTCCTTGATATCGAACTCCTTTATCATGACGTTGTCATGACTGTTTAACGGGTTGCGCATTGGATGGGCCGATGCAGGCCAGGCGATGGGTAATCGCGATGCAGTTTGAAACATGTTGAATCAGGTGCTTGAATGTAGAAGAGAGACGATCGAAACTCTGCTGAAGCGCATCCGTATCTATTTGACGAATTTTCAGGTTTCGGTCCGCCAATACCGATGCCGTCGAAGATTCCGGGCCGATATTTGCAAACGGAATGAATCCGAAATAATCTCCCTTACCAAGTTCAGCCAGTATCCAATGCCGTTTCCTGTCGGAATAGACTATCTGGACGCTTCCATCCGTAATTTCAAACAAATCCGTCATTTCTTTTCCCTGTTTCCAGAACATGGAAAGCTGTGTATCGAGTGAATCGGACACACCGGGTTTCAATTGAATTTCGACCGCTTTGTTCGTTACCTGCCTCAATCGTCGATCCAGGCTGATCAACAGTTGTTTCAAATCCGAAGGCATAATACTGAACTCTCTCGAAAGCTGTTGTGAATTCAGCACACCCAGCAGCACATCCTCTACAGCCACAGCGGTAGCGCTTCGAACATTCCCTTCAAACAAAAAAGAAGACAGACTGCCGATAAATCCCCCGGGACCGATACGAACTATGGGCGCATCTCCCCGGGGAGTTGTCTTCACTATATCGACACGCCCTTCCAATACCACCCATATCCAGTTACCGTGTCTGCCTTCGGTAACGATTTTCTGATTTTCATGAAAAACATCCTCATCCACCACATCCGTGAATTCGACATCGAGGCTCTCGATAATCGGTATGGACACCTGTTGGCCTCTGATTTCGACAACATCCACCCGGCCCGTCGAAAGTGGCTGTAATGATGAAATCTGACCGTCATCCAAACGACGCAGACCTTCCAGAATTATTTCCATAAAATGTTTCCGAATGGTTCGCCCCCTATAAACCGGCTCTTTTCTGAAATCAAACGTGCCTTCAGACCAGGCAAACAGGGAAAACAAGGCATCGAGTCCGGATGCGCTTCCAACCACCGCATGGATGGGGCTCCCGGATTCAAAATAAATCACGGCCGGGCCGGATGCAAATCTTCCGTGCAGATACAATGTCCCGTCGGCCGTTATGGATCCAAGCAGCTGCAGGATATCCGGCAAACCGATGAATTGAAGATCACCTGTTAATGCAACAGATTTCATACGTCAGGTCGTGTTCCCCATTTTAACTGTTTTTGCAGGGAGTTCAGCGTCAGTTGCAGACATTGTTTCAGGGTATCTCCCACCCCTTCCCCCCTCAACGCACTGGCGACAAAAAACGGAGCCTTCAACTGGCGGTTCAGGTCATGGTTCAGTTGTTCCACATCCAGTAGCGGCAGTTCCTGTAAAGCCAGATCTCTCTTGTTGTACTGCATCACCAGAGGGGTTTTGAATATGCTCCGTTGGTATGCTTTTAAATTCTCATTCAGATCCATCAGAGACAGCATGTTCTTTTTTCTTCTGACCCGCAGAGAGTCCGCGACAAAAACGATTCCATCCACTCCCTGAAGAACCAGTTTACGCGTAGATTTATACCGGGTCTGCCCCGGGACCGTATATAACTGAACCCGAATATCGCACCCCCGGATCTTTCCTAAACCCATTGGCAGAAAATCAAAATACAGTGTTCGGTCCCCTTCCGTGTTAATGGAAACCATATCACCGGTCACCTGTTTTTTGAATTTCGTGTGAATGAATTCAAGGTTTGTTGTTTTACCGCATCTTCCGGGGCCGTAATACACGATTTTGCATTCGATCTCACGTTTCTTGATATTAAAAACGGCCATAACATACACTTCCCAAAAAATAACGGCAACACCGGCGGACTGCCGGATTCAATTTAAACGGAGTTGTGTTGAAGGTTTTCTTCATATGGCGTCATGTTCCAGACAAGATTTTCACGTTGTTTGTCTCAGGGGTATGTCTTTAACCCATTGGCAGGGCTTTTTCAAGACCCTGTCGTCATTATTACCGCATCACTACTATTTTATTCGGTTATCAACTTCAAGTCCAGACTGTATTGACCTTTTCGAGGCCCAAACTCGATCTTTTTTTTTGCAAAAACAATACTTTCCCCCGGAAAAACGGCAAACGGTGTGTAAAACAACACGGATTCCAGCTTCTGCCCGATGTCGATATTTTCCAGAACGCTCTTTTGGCTGTCGTTAATAATAGAACTGATAATACCTCCGGATTGAAATGACACATCCAGATCAATTTTTTGGCCTTGCAGATTTCCTTTATTAAAGGAGATTGAAATCGATGTAATATCGATACCCAAACCGGCGCCAGGTTGATTTTGAAGCAGTTGATCCGATTCTTCTTTTTCAACTTCAGGAAGCTCGATTTTTTCATTCAGAGGCTCGATAAGTATTTGTAAAAAGTTTCGAATCTGTATCATTTGATCCGGAGTAAAAAGAGAGCCATCAAGCCACTCGGAATATTGATGAACTGCTTTTTCCGGATTATAAGAAGTAATGTGACATCGTAGAATATTTTTAGCCGCATCCATACGCAGAGATTCGTTTGAAATAAGTTTCCGAAGTTCAGCTACAGCACGTTCGTACTGCCCGAATTTTGCCAGGGCCACGGCACCCTCCATTAAAGCTCGCTCCGAGTTTCCGGAAAAAGCGAATTTGTTTTTTATCAGGTTCTGAACCTCCGGTGACAATTTTTTTTCAGACGTTGCATTCAGTACCTTACTTTGCTCGTTCTCAATTTCGCCGATTTTGCGACGAATCTTTTCGATCAGGTCCGATTTGTTTCTCAGATCAGTCCGCTGCTCCATCAACCGCATCATTTGCCGCCAAACGTCCAAAGCTTCGCCCAAAAGCCCCTGTTTGCGGTAAATTTCTGCTTCTTCAGTTAATAAACGAATCCGTTTCTTGAAATTCATTATTATCCTTTCGCACGCTTCAACTCATTTTCAGAAAAAAGGTTTTCTTTTGAAAAAAGAATTTAATAATCAAAAATTCAACAGAATCAAGAGACAAGCGCAAATCATCATCCAAAATAATGATAAAAAAATAAAATATTATATATATTTACGGACCATCTCCCAAAAAGCAACCCGTATTTGTCTATATCTGGAATCCGTTAAAATTGTCAAAATGATTCGTCTCCAGAGTTTCAGTTCTGTTAGATCTTAAGTAAATATCATGTCAATATCTTTATAGTTTTTTGCCTTTTAAATCACATTTTAAAAGACATAAATGTGTTGACAATTAATGCGATTATGGTATCTATATTAGTAATCCAAACAATTTAAAAAAATCGTATTTTGTTTTCTGCTAACCACTCAAAACCAAAAGGATGATGTTATGCAAAAAAAAGTTAGCGTTATTGGTGCCGGAATGGTCGGAGGTACTTGTGCACAAAGAATAGCCGAAAAAGAACTGGCCGATGTCGCTCTTATTGACATCATAGACGGCCTGCCCGAAGGTAAAGCTCTCGATCTGAATGAAGCGGCTCCTCTGGAAAAACATGATGCGAAGGTTACGGGTTCATCTAAAGGTTATGAAGCTACCGAAGGATCCGATATCATAATCATCACCTCCGGCGTACCGAGAAAACCGGGTATGAGTCGTGACGATCTTCTGGGCATCAACTCCAAAATCATGAGAGATGTTGTCAGTAAAACAGCTCCCCTGTCACCGAATGCCATCATCATTGTCGTGGCCAATCCCCTGGATGCTATGTGTCATGTTGCATATGAAGCCAGCGGTTTCCCGAAAAACAGAGTCATAGGCATGGCCGGTGCGCTAGACTCCGCACGTTTCAGATTTTTCATTTCCGAAGAACTGAATGTATCCGTGGAAGACATCAATGCATTTGTTCTGGGCGGCCATGGCGATACCATGGTGCCCCTGCCCCGCTTTTCAACGGTTGCCGGCATTCCGATTCCCGAATTGATACCTCAGGACAGAATCGCCGCTCTTTGCGACAGAACCGCCAACGGCGGCGCTGAAGTTGTGAAATACCTCAAAACGGGCAGCGCATTCTATGCCACGGCATCGGGCGCGGTCACCATGGCCGAATCCATTCTGAAAGACAAAAAACGAATCATTCCGTGTGCCACCCTCCTGGAAGGCGAATACGGAATCAACAATCTGTTTGTCGGCGTGCCCGTCAAACTTGGCGTCAACGGCGTGGAAGAGATCATCGAAATCAACCTGACCGAAGATGAGAGCGCCGCGCTGAAAAAATCCGCTGCCGCGGTCCAGGGGCTTGTGGACGCAATGGCGAATCTGTAATTCAAAGGCATCAGCCGTTCAGTGTCTTGAGCACTGATTCAGCCGCCTTTCGGTTCATTCCGGGCAGCGCACTCAGCTCATCCGGAGTCGCTGCCCGGATGTTTTCGATCCCGCCAAAATGCCTCAACAAAACATCTCTGCGTTTTTTCCCGATCCCCGGGATTGTATCCAGCACTGATGCCATGGATGTCCGGCTTCGTTGCCGGCGATGGAATGTAACGGCAAACCGGTGCGTTTCATCCCGAATATTTTCCAGAAACAGGAGCAGATCCGTTTCTTTGCCAAATGTGATCGGATTGGCTCGTCCGGGACTGTAAATTTTGTCCTGGGTTTCGCCTTTTTTTTCGTTTTTTTTAGCGATGCTGATAACATCAAACGGCTTTTTGATTCCTAAATCCTTCAAAACGGCTACAGCGATATTTAACTGTCCCTTTCCACCGTCCAGCATCAGAAGATCCGGCAAGGGATCCTGAATTCCTCCGTCACCGTACCGCCGGGACAACACTTCATACATGGTACCGTAATCGTCCGGTTTATCCACCGTCTTGATATTGTACTTACGCCAGCCGGATTTGAACGGTTTCCCGTTTTCAAATACGACAAGCCCCGCCACCGGGTTGGTCCCTGATATATTTGAATTATCGACACACTCGATCCGTTTCGGAAACCGGCCCAGTTTCAACCTTTTCTGCAAACGTTCCAGGAGTTCTTTTTGAACCGCCGCATCTGCCGCCAGATCCTTCAGCGCATTTTGGGCATTCTGCAGCGCCATGTCGATCAGACTTTTTTTCTCACCCCTTCGGGGCCGGATAATATCCACGCGACGGCCTTTCCAGTCTGAAAGTATATCGGCTGCCGTACTCATATGTTCCCACTCAACCGGAACCAGCACTTCCTTTGGGATAAACCGGGCTTTTTCATAGTACTGCCGAACAAACGAATCGATAATTTCCTCATCCGTTGCCATGGACTCCATGAAACTGAAATGCCGCGACCCCAATAAAAACCCTCCCCGAACAAACAACACCGTCAGCAGCAACAAACCGTTGGAGCGGTTAAGGCCGATAACGTCTCTGTCCTTGAAATCCGTGATCACCGACACCTGTTTTTCCAAAGTCGATTCCAACGCGTGTATCTTGTCCCGAATCGTCGCGGCATATTCAAAATCAAGGGATTCGGATGCCTGGTGCATATCGCGTTTCAATCTTCGGATCAGATCCGGGGTCCGGCCTTTTAAAAACAGCACCACTTCTTTGACAATGGCGTTATATTGCGTTTTATCTACCGGAAAACAGCACGGTGCCAGGCAGGCGTTCATCTGATAAAACAGACAGGGGCGGGATCGCTTTCGAAACGATCGATCGGAGCACTTTCGAAGCTTAAAGGTTTTATTGATAAATTTAAGTGTGCGGCGCACGGCCGTAGCGGAAGAAAAGGGGCCAAAATACAGGGCATGGTCTTTTTTGATTTTTCGAACAACGGTTAAGACAGGAAAGGGACTTCGGATATCCAGACGAAGCGACGGATAGCGTTTGTCGTCTTTTAAGATTACATTATAACGCGGCCGATAACGCTTGATCAGATTGGATTCCAGAATCAACGCTTCGTTTTGGGTTTTTGTGATAATCAGATCGAAGGCGGCAATCTGTTTAACCAGAACTCCGGTTTTCAGGTCCGGTTGCCTGGATTTGGAAAAATACGAGGCAAGACGCTTTTTAAGGTTTCCCGCTTTGCCCACGTATATGACGTCACCTTCGGCATTTTTCATCAGATAAACACCGGGGGTCGCGGGCGTTCTGGAAAATTTTTCCAGAATCGTATTGGTCTGGGTATCCGGCATAAGCTTATTTATGATTCAAACACTTCGGTGGCCTGTAATTTTCGAATCCGGTCCCTGATCTGAGCCGCCTTTTCGAAATCCAACTCTTTTGCCGCCTGTTTCATTTCTTTTTCAAGCCCATGAACGATCTTATCCAGGTCATCCAGCGATTCGTATTGAACCACGGGTTCCGAAATTTTCTCCGCTTCGGTTGTTTCCGGTTCATATAATGCTTCAAACCCCGATGAGATATGTTTCCGGACGGTTTGAGGCGTAATATGGTGTTTTCGATTATAATCGGCCTGAATTTTTCGCCGCCGACTGGTTTCGTCAATCGCCTGTTTCATGGATCGGGTCATGACGTCGGCGTAAAGAATAATCTGACCATTCACATTTCGGGCCGCTCGTCCGAAGGTCTGAATCAGAGAGCGGGTCGAACGCAGAAATCCTTCCTTGTCGGCGTCCAGAATCGCTACGAGGCTGACTTCAGGTAAATCCAGCCCTTCTCTGAGCAGATTGATTCCGACAAGAACGTCAAATTTACCCCGTCTGAGATCCTGTATGATTTCCATTCGTTCCAGCGTACCGATATCCGAATGCAGATAACGCACCCTTACGCCCAGATCCGTATAATAATCGGTCAGATCCTCCGACAGTCGTTTGGTCAGCGTGGTGACCAGAACACGCTCATTTCGTTTTTTTCGTTCAAGAATTTCCTGATACAGATCATCGACCTGATGTTCCGCTTTACGCACATCAACTTCCGGATCAATAAGGCCTGTCGGTCTTACAATCAGTTCCACCACCAGGCCGTTTGCTTTTTCCTGTTCATAATCTCCCGGAGTGGCCGATGCATAAATAATCTGAGCCACCCTGGATTCGAACTCATCAAACTTCAGCGGCCGGTTGTCCAATGCGGAAGGCAGCCGAAAACCATACGTTACCAGTGTCTGTTTGCGGGATCGGTCCCCGTTGAACATGGCCCGCAGTTGAGAAACCGTGATGTGACTTTCATCGATAATGATCAGATAGTCTTTCGGGAAATAATCCATCAACGTTGGAGGGGGCGCCCCCGGCGATCGGCCCGTCAAATGTCGGGAATAATTTTCAATGCCGTTGCAGTAACCCAGTTCCTGCATCATTTCAACGTCAAAATGCGTTCGTTCTTCGATGCGCTGGGCTTCGATGAGTTTGTTTTCGGATCGGAAATAGTCGATCCGCTGCTTGAGCTCATCCATGATGGATCGGCTCGCCCGTTGAATGGTCGTTTTTTGTGTCACATAATGGCTGGCCGGGAAGATCACCGTATCCCTGAGCGTCCGGATTCTCGTGCCTCTCAACGGATCAAATTCACAGATAGAATCTACTTCATCTCCAAAAAACTCAATTCGAATTCCCCGGCTTTCTTCATAAGCCGGAAATATTTCAACCCGGTCGCCCCGGACCCTGAACACCCCCCGGTGGAAGTCCATATCGTTTCGTTCATACCGAATAGCCACCAAGTCCCGCAAAAGACGGTCACGATTCAACTCCATTCCCGTTTCGATACGGGTCCTCATTCCCAGATAGTCTTCCGGAGCACCAATGCCGAAGATGCAGGATACACTGGCCACAACAATGGCATCTTGCCGGGAAAGCACCGACCGTGTGGCGGAATGCCGCAGCTTGTCGATCATTTCATTGATGGAAGAATCTTTCTGGATATAGGTATCGCTCGAAGGGATATAGGCCTCGGGCTGATAGTAATCGTAATAGCTGACAAAATATTCGACCGCATTTTCCGGAAACAGGGACTTGAACTCCGAATAAAGCTGAGCGGCCAGGGTCTTGTTCGGAGCAATCACCAGGGTTGGTTTGTTCAACCGGGCGATAACATGGGCCATGGTAAACGTTTTACCGGACCCGGTAACGCCCAGCATTACCTGATGCTTTTTACCTTCCGAAATCGACCGGCTCAGGGCATCAATGGCTCCGGGCTGATCGCCTTTCGGGGTAAAATCAGATACAAGTTTAAAGCATGCCATGAATTTTTTATCGACAACCTTCTGTTATTACAGCAACTAATTACACACATCATCAATGCTGAATTTTCCAGACAGTCCCGTCCGATCGATCCTCCAGCACAACTCCCATGTCCGTCAACTGGTCCCGTATCTCGTCTGCTCGTGCCCAGTCCCTGGCCTTTCGTGCATCCACACGTTCCTGGATCAATTTCTCGACGGTCTGCGCATCAATGGACCCTTTTTCGAGATCACGGTCTTTCTTGCGCTTGAAATAGGTACCGGGAGATTCATCGAGAATACCGATGATGGTCCCAATTTTAAGGATGTCTGTTCGGCCTCTTTGAATCGTATCCGCCACATCCGCCGGCAACTGCCCGGGATGTTCATCCAGCAACCGATTCATGTTCCGGATCGCATCGAACAGTATCCCGATACCGCGGGCTGAATTGAAGTCATCGTCCATGGCTTCACAAAAACGCCTCCAGTCATCGCTCAGTCGATTCGGGGATCGGTCTTCATCCGCCGGTGGGCCCAAGCGGTTTTCCACCCGTTCCAGCAATGAATACAGCTTATCCAGTCCCGAACCGGCTTCATCAACGGCCTTGTCCGTAAAGTCAATGGGACTTCGATAATGATTGGACAATACAAAGAGCCGAATGACTTCGGGATGATACTGCGTGAGCACATCTTTGATCATCAGAAAATTTCCAAGGGATTTTGACATCTTTTCCTGGTTGATATTGATAAAACCGTTATGAACCCAGAACCTGGCGAACTGTTTGCCGGATGCTGCTTCGGACTGAGCGATTTCATTTTCGTGATGCGGAAAAATAAGGTCCTTTCCTCCCCCATGGATATCAAAAGTCTGGCCGAGATATTCCATACTCATGGCGGAACATTCAATATGCCATCCCGGCCGACCGTTTCCCCAGGGGCTCTCCCATGAGGGCTCTCCGGGTTTGGCGGATTTCCACAACGCAAAATCAAATGGGTTTCGCTTTCTCTGATCGATGTTTACCCTTGCACCGGCTTCCATGTCGTCTAAACGCCGGCCCGACAATTTGCCGTATTCATCAAACCCCTCCACCGAGAAATACACATCACCGTCAATGTCATACGCAACCCCTTTTTCCACCAGTTCCTCGATCAACCGGATAATCTGACCGATGTGGTGAGTCGCTCTCGGTTCGATATCGGCTCTTTCCACCTTGAGGGCATCCATGTCTTGATGGAACTCATGAATGTATCTTTCAGCGAGAGACATGGGAGATTCGCCCAGTTCATTGGAACGGTTGATAATTTTATCATCGACATCCGTAAAGTTTCTGACATACGTGACATCGTAATCCTTTGCCCTGAGATATCGGGCAATCAGGTCAAAAACGATCACGGATCGGGCGTGCCCGATATGGCAGGAATCATAGACGGTGGGACCGCATACGTACATTCCAACCTTTCCGGTTTCAATCGGTATGAATTCTTCCTTTTGTTTGCTCAATGTATTGTAGATTCGCAATGTCATGATTTATTTCCATTTCGTAAATAATGTGTAAACCGTCAAACGGCCGGTATTCAGACATATCCCGTTCATCAGACGCGGGTTGGGCCCAGCAGGACAACGCACATCGCACCGATGCCCTCCCCCCTCCCAATTGTGCCGAGGCCTTCGGTTGTGGTCGCCTTGATGTTGACGCGTTCAATATCCATATGAAGTGTCCGGGCAATTTTTTCCTGCATACGCTCACGATGACCGGAGAGTCTGGGGGCTTCGGCAAAAATGGTGGAATCGATGTTTTGAATCGAAAAGCCTTTTTCCGTCACGAGTCGATGGGTCCTCTCGAGAAGTTCAATGCTGTAAATATCCTTGAACTCAGGATTCGTATCCGGGAAATGCAGACCGATATCACCTGATCCGGCAGCTCCCAGAAGCGCATCGCACAACGCATGAACCAGTACATCCGCATCGGAATGTCCCAGCAGTCCTTTTTCAAATGGAATCGTTATTCCGCCCAGCACAAGTTTGCGGCCTTGAACGAGTCGGTGAACATCATATCCCATCCCGATCCGCATGAAATTTTCCTTCAATTTTATAGCCCCTCCGGAGCGGTAAAAAAATAATTCTAAGGACTCGACCCTAAACTGTACCAGAAATTAAAATTTATACCATAAAAGCACAATCCGGTAAAGCAGGGCATCTGTTTGACAAGTCGACGTCTGCTTGCCGGCCCCAGGACGGCATCCGACATTTTCTTCTCTTTCAGTGTGTCAGGATACCAAACGTGTGACCCATGGACAACATTTGATAGTCATGCTATTTTGGTGAATATAATGGAATGCATAAATTGAGAGGGATTTGGTTCTGACTTTGGCCATATTTTCAGAAATTTAACTGCTCCGTCCCGCCCGTTCCCGGCAAAGCCGGAAACGGGCGGGACGGAGCCTGCAACAACGTGGCCGAAGATATAATCAAGCCCATTGCGAGGGATTGCCGTCTATTTATCCGAACCAATGCATTTTGTTTGTAAAAAAACGGACTCCATACCCGATTCAATGGATATTTTATTATGAAAACATTCACCGGTATTATTATATTCCTGTTTTTGCTGATTTCCCTGCAAGTCCCCTCCTCTGCCCCGGTGCAGGCCCGGATGAATTCAACGCACCGGATGTATTTTTCTCTGCCGAGAATTCCTCTGGATAAAACCATCATATCGCTGTTGGAAGCCAGACAATGGAATTCGGCTCTGGAAAAACTGACCGCTGTCACTCAAAACACGAATTCCGATCCAGCCCTTCATTATTACGTATCCTATTGTTATTATGAGCTTGGAAAGCAATCGTTCGACCGAAACAATCATGCGCACGCCGCCATGATGTTCCAGCAGGCTCTCGAATATTCAGACGACGTAGCAATCCTGCATCTATCGCTCGGCCTCAGCCGCATGAAGTCATTTGAATATGAAGCGGCCGAACACGCTATGACGGAAGCGGTTCGACTGGATCCGAATTCATATCCTGCATACCGGAATCTTGGAGAAATCCAGTACATGCAAAACGACATGGAATCCGCGCTGAATTCATGGAACCGGGCTCTTGAAATCGATGATTCGGATAAAATGCTCCAGAAACGGGTTACGGCGTTGAAAAAACAACTTGAGTTGACACAACATTTTGACATCGAGTCAGATTACCATTTCAATATCCGTTTTGACGGAGATGCCGTACCCGAACTGAAACACAGCCTGCCGGAAATGCTCGATGACATTTATTACCGGATCGGGGACCAGTTAAATGCTTACCCGAACCGTCAGATTGCGGTCGTTCTGCTGAGTCGTGAGGATTTTGTTGACGTGACGCAAATGCCGGAATGGGTATCGGGTATCTTTGAAGGGCAGATAAAAGTGCCGGTTGGCGGCAATACCGATCCGTCGTCGCTGAAAACGATTCTAACGCATGAATACGTTCATGCCGTTATCTTTGATATGATGTCCGACCGATGCCCTTTGTGGCTGAATGAAGGACTCGCCCAATATTTTTCCGAAAAAAACGCTGATAAGCGAGAAAAAATTAAAAACGCCGCTGCATGGATTCGCAACGAAGCGGTACCCGACCTGCCGAACCTGTTTTCATCCGGCATTCGGTCCAACGCCGGGCAGGCGCGGAAAGCCTATGCGCTCGCACTTTCCGCCGTGGATTACCTGATCGAAGCCATTGACCTGTACAATCTGCAACTCATTCTCGAAAAAATGAAATTCGGTTCAACGTTTGAACACGCGCTGAAGTCCGTCACGGAATACTCCTTTTCAGAATTCCAGAGCAATTGGACAGCTTCCGTCCGGTAACTAAGATCACTTCTTTTTTCCCCTGCCGTGAACGATCTTGACGGGATGGATAGTGGTCGTGCTTTCAAGCTCCTTGAGTTGATCGTTCATCAACTGAATTTCGCGGATATCAATGTGCGTTTCAGTGATACGTTCCGTGAGATCGGACCGGGCTTTGAACGTCAGGATAACTATAGGAAATTCTTTCCCCTTGATTCCTTTTGCCCCTGCCATGACAACGATCAGTTTTCCCGGGGTTTTACTGTTCACAACATGCATCAAAGAGGCTGCCTGATCAGACTTTTCCGCTTTGATAAATTCCAGAATCCGCCGATCATACGTCAGTATGATTTTCACGCCTGCAAGGTTCTTCACCCGATCGATTTTGACCGGAACGTTCACTGATTGCTCCGGTGCTACTTCAGAAGCGGGGATATAAACTTCCACACCAAACACGTTGGGTATACATATCAGGCATAAAAACAGGACCGCATAAAAAATGGAAGTAACTTGTTTCATATAATTTATATCCATTGTTTAATTAGGGCCGCGGCATAAATAAATTGTACCGTTATTACGTAAAATTTTTGTTCGTCTTCAAGGCTTATCAAAACGCGCATACTTGAAGCATGTGTGTTTTGACGCAACGCAGAAGACGGACAAAAAGACAAGTAAGACGGTTTAATTTATTTATACCGCAGCCCTTAATGCGTTTTCAATGAAAAAGCAGAAAACCGACACCATTAATGTGCGTGTTTTGTGCTTACAGGATTTTTAGTTTTTGATCAACTATACTATTATGAATATTTTCATAAAAATTCATGCACGTCTTTGCGTGAAAACTGATTTGCTTTCGATGTGAACGGGAATGCATGATATGAGTATTGGGTTGCAGACACGGATCGCCATAGGGTATTATAAATACATATTCAACACCGAATTACAATTCAAACCCAAACGTATGCCTGAACTTCCGGGCAACCTTGCAGCACGAAAACAAAAAAAATCAAACAAATAACGCCCAGGAGGCAAAATGCCTGAATCTCATGATTCGTTCAAAGCCATGATTGTCAGAGAAATCGATAAAGACACGTTTGTACGTGCCATAGAGTCTAAACCATTTCGGGAATTGCCCGAAGGGGACGTACTGATCAACGTCCGGTACTCGTCCTTGAACTACAAGGACGCGCTCTCGGCAACCGGAAATAAAGGCGTGACCCGACATTATCCACATACGCCGGGTATAGATGCAGCCGGTACCGTTGAAACCTGTGCCGGCGATGCGTTCAGCCCCGGCCAACCGGTTCTGGTGACCGGATACGATCTGGGCATGAACACGTCCGGCGGCTTTGCGCAATACATACGTGTGCCGGCGAACTGGGTCGTTTCGCTCCCCGACAACCTGTCGCCCCGTGAAAGCATGATATATGGAACTGCGGGATTTACGGCGGCCCTGTCCGTACACAAATTGATAGAAAACGGATGCAGCCCCGACCAGGGGGAGGTCCTGGTGACCGGCGCCACCGGCGGTGTCGGTAGTTTTGCTGTGGGTATTTTGTCAAGGCTTGGCTACACGGTTGCCGCCTTGACCGGAAAGTCCGAGGAGGCCCCCTATCTGACGAGGTTGGGAGCAAAAAAAATTGTTGACCGAAACGAATTTACGGACACCTCGAAAAGGCCGTTACTCAAGGGGCTCTGGGCGGGAGTCGTCGATACGGTGGGAGGGCCGGTACTCTCTACGGCCATCCGATCTTCTCAATATGGAGCTACGGTTACCTGTTGCGGCAATGCGGCCTCTCCTGATCTGGATCTGACCGTGTTCCCATTCATTCTCAGGGGAGTCAGCCTGTTGGGAATCGACTCCGTGAACTGCCCGACTCATTTACGAAAAGCTCTTTGGGGAAAATTATCCAATGAATGGAAACTTTCAAATCTGGACGATATTGCTGTCGAAATGAGCCTGGATGAACTGGACCCTGCTATCGATCGCATCCTCAAAGGTAAAATCAAAGGCCGCACTCTGGTCAAAATCCCATAAACACCTTTCCGGGCAGCGGATCGATTCGATGGATCCCCAACTCACGAGCGGTTTGCAGGGCTTCGGCATAATCGTCTTCGGTAATTGGATTCAACAGTTCCCGGACCTCTTTTGATCGATAAAAGGGTTTGAACTGGGGCATGATATTGACGTATGTGTCAGGGGAAATTGCTTCGGATATGAATTTCATGATATCATAGGTTCCTCCGAGACCGGAGGGAAGCAGCAAATGCCGAAGCAATAACCCCTGAATGGCCAATCCCTGCCCGTTTATTTTGAGATCTCCCACCTGGCGATGCATTTCCAGGACCGCCTGTCTCGCGATTTCCGGGTAATCCCGAAGACCACACAGTTTTTCGGAAACATCCGGATCCCAGAATTTAAAATCAGGCATGTAGACATCTATTACGCCGTCAAGAAGCTTCAGTGTATCGACGCTTTCATACCCGCTGGTATTGTACACCAGGGGAATGCAGAGGCCTTTTTGAATGGCAATTTCAAGTGCCGCCAGTATTTGCGGCACCACGTGGGTAGGGGTGATAAAATTAATGTTGCTGCATCCTGATTTCTGTAATACCAGCATCATATCCGACATTTGATTCAAGGAAATTTCACGGCCTTCTCCCAAATGGCTCATCTCGAAATTCTGGCAGAAAATGCACCGCAGGTTGCAATGGGTGAAAAAAAACGTTCCCGAACCATTTTTACCGATTAACGGTGTTTCTTCTCCCAAATGGGCTTTATACCGATACAGCACGGGATTTCGCCCCGTATCGCATATACCGGTCTGCCCGCTCAATCGGTCCACTCCGCAGTTTCGGGGACATATATCACAGGACGCCAACCGGTCCCATGCCTTTTGAACTTTTTTATGAAGTTCACCACTTTGAAACGTCCGCATAAACTTTGGTTCAATGGAGTTCATGTCATGCCTCAATTTTTCTAAAGGATTTATCACGGTTAATTCCGTCATATCATTTGATTTAATTTGAAATCAATATAAATAATGACGGGTGTCCAGACACCAAATGCGCTCAAATGTATTGACTAAACAGTGGATATCAGTAAAATAAGAACGTTATTAAAACGTTTAAAGGGAACATAAAGACAGGAAAAAAGTTGAAGCTGATTCTGACAAATGATGACGGCATCGAAGCTCCGGGAATCGATGCATTGCTATCCATCGTTAAAGATCTGGGTGACATCACCATTGTTGCGCCTGATGATACGCAATCCGGAGTCGGACACAAGGTCACGACGGATCAACCGATCCGGGTGGACAAAAACGATTCATTTCGCTATCGCGTTTTCGGCACGCCGGTAGACTGTGTTCGAATCGCGTTGACCCAGATTACTCCGGATGCATCCTGGGTAATTGCCGGAATCAATCACGGCGGGAATTTAGGTGCGGATATATTCATGTCCGGAACGGTTGCCGCCGCCCGTGAAGCCGCATTACTGGGGTATCGGGCCATCGCCGTTTCCCAGTATCTGGCACGGAATCGGGAGGTCGACTGGAATCTGACCGCCAATCGTGTCAAACCCGTGCTTCATTCTCTTATTCATAACGACCTGGAACCCGGATATTTCTGGAATATCAATCTGCCGCATCCCCCGGGAGCCTGTCCCCGCCTGCCGTTTAAGTACTGTCAACTCGATACAAAGCCGCTGGATATTCGATTCGAAAAAGACAAACATCATATGATCTATACCGGCGATTACCACAAACGTCCCCGCAGGCCCGGGCGGGACGTCGATGTATGCTTTAACGGAAAGATCGCCGTCACAAAACTTTCTCTGGAAAACGCCTATCGCCAAACCTGACACCCTTGAATAAGCGGTTACAATCTCGACTAGAGACTTCCTTTTCAACGCTGTCAATTCCGAACCGCAAGGGATTTCCTCAACCGTATAATTACCTTGACATTTTTCAAGTTTGAATATTAAAAACATTATTTACGTTGATGCGCATTGCTCATAATAGACCTCCTGTAAAACAGAGATAGATGCTGAAACTGATTCTGAATTTTATAGTGCTGATATCAATTTTATTCTTTTCTCCTCTGGTGTGCATCGCCCGGGGGCAGGAGACGTCTTTATCCGAAATAAAAGCACAAAACGCCAGGTTGTTTCAGGAGGCTCATGCCCGAAATGAATTTGTATTGGCTGTCCCTCCTTACTGGGGGCGAAATGCCACCCGGATCGGATTCGAAAAGTTTTCCTGTTATCTTGCTGAGCTTCTAAATAAAAAAAGTCCACCTGGTAATCCTTTCGGATTATGAATCCATGGTCCGCCGAACGTTGTCCGGTGATATCGATATCGGCATTTACGGCGCCTCCCTGTATGTAAAAACCAAAGCGCTTTATCCCTCTTTGCATTACCTGGGCACCAGCGTCTGGAAAACAACCGGGAAATACACCTATTATTCCTATCTGATTACCCATCGAGCCTCCGGGTTGGACAGTCTGGATCTTTTGAAAGGAAAAACGTTTGCGTTCGGGTCCCGTGAGTCGACCGGGGGCTTCACTTATCCCAGAGCCTGGATGAAAGTAAATCACCTGAACCCCGGTGCGTTTTTCAAGCAGGTGTATTTTCTGGGGACCCACACGCATGTCCTGGAGGAGATCGTTCGAGGAACCATTGACGCTGGCGTCGTTTCTCCGGGTCCTCTCAACAAAGCCATTGCCAAATACGGCCCGGTATTCCGTAAACTCAGAAAATTCGGCCCGATACCCGGCACGGTGATCGCCTGTACGGATGCTGTTTCAGAAAAAAATGCACAAAAAATTATTCAGCGGATTCAGATACTTCCCGAAGATATTACAGCGGTCAAGGAATTTGACTTTTCCGGTTTCACTCACCTGTCCGACCGCAGTTACGATATCCTTCGAGGCGCCATCGAACAGGTTCGGGCACCCCATACTATTTCCGACGGGAGGTGAAAAGCATATGGCCCGTAGATCCATTCGCACCAGCCTGATAGCCTGGGGTGGGTTATGCCTTCTGATACTGGGTGCCGGCATATCCATTTTTTCAGTTATTACGATCAAAAACATAGGCATGGATCACGGCGTTCACGTGATACGGAATCAGGCGCTGAATTATTCCCGCTTTATCAAAATTCAGTTGACGCGGGCCGAACAGATCTCGAAACTGCTGGCCAACATGATGAACGGAATTGTACAGCCGCTGCATCCCCTGTCCATCGAACGGGAACATATCGATCAGATGCTGTGTTCTATCGTCAATAAAGAACCTTCGACAGCAGCAGCATTCACCTGCTGGGAACCGGATGCATTTGATCATAAGGATTCCGCCTACGCCGATGAACCCGGACACGACCAGACCGGCAGGTTCATGAGTTACTGGTACCGAAACCAGAGCGGGTTAATCGATGTCAAGCCCTATGTTTCAGTTCTCGATAATGCGGCAGAAGAGTTTGATATCCATCCTGATGGATCCGGCGAAATCCATGCGGTAAAGCTGAGATTTCGCAGAATCGACACTCGCAGGATTCCGGTAATTTCCCGTGATCAGATCAATCCGTATGGGAGATCATGTCTATGGAATTTTCGGAATCGATCTGGATGTAGGCGTATTTAATTCCGTCATTCACTCAGGTGCCGTCTGGGAATCCAACGGAAGAGCCTTTCTTTTTACTCCCTCCGGCCGTCTCGTAAACAATCCGCTTTCACAAAATGCATCTTTTGAACACATTTCTCGATATATTACAAAATTTCAAGATTACCGGGACAAATTCCTTCATGAAAAAGAATTTCTGGACATATCGAATGGTTCTATCAAATTTTTCAAGCCTGTAGAAAGCTTTGAAAAAACTCCTTTTTATATTTATGTTGAATTACCCGTGTACGAAGCCAACCGCGAAGCGCTTCGTCTTGCTTGAAAACTGACCTTTTTCGGAGCCGCATGCGTCACTGCCGCATTGATTGTTTTCTGGTTGTTTTCCGGATACATCGCAAACTCCATGAAAAACCTGGTCCGAAATATTGAGGCCATCGGAAATGGAAAATACGGAAGAACGGTTGATACCGATACACGATTTGAGGAAATCCATCAACTGTCTGCAGCGTATAACGAAATGTCCCGAGAGATTTCCGAGAGAAACCGTTCACTTGACCGCATGATGAAAAATCTCCAGCTGAAAAACAAAAAACTGGGGGACGAAATTCAGCTTCGAATAAAATTCGAAAATGATCTGGCCGCCGGACGGGAGAAAAAAAGAGCCATCCTGGACGCCTGCATCGACAATATCCTGCTCATTGACCGAAATTTTAAAATTATCTGGATCAACGCAGCGGCAACAAAACAATTTCGCAAATCCAGAGAAGATCTGATCGGCAAATCATGTTATCAGGCCATTTTTTCAAAAAAAACGCCTTGTCAAGACTGATGAACTCGTAAAAAGTCCAAAATTTGTATGTATCTGAAATTTTTATAAAAATTAATATTTTGGCCTTGACTTTTTCTTTAGGATTTTATAAAAAAAGCCATAATAATCAA
>Ga0272441_10000376_pt1 | contig 103140 bp, 93 predicted proteins | sample SSMProp6N_FD_193582 | JGI IMG/M metagenome (GOLD analysis project Ga0272441, IMG submission 193582) | Marine sediment archaeal communities from Little Sippewissett salt marsh, Falmouth, MA, United States - SSM-Prop-6N | ecosystem: Environmental > Aquatic > Marine > Wetlands > Sediment ...
TCCTTTTAAAATTGGAAAGGCAAAATGGTACTTTAAAATTCAAATCGATGCAGGTCCTTTTTTGCTGTAACTTGTTGATATATGTTTTAAAATCAACGTTTTTTCGAAAAACGTTGGGACACTACTGTCTTCAGCGTATACAGTGAACGATGCTATCGATATGGCTGAATACATGAAAAATTATGAGTTGTCTAAAAAAACAAAATTCGCATTTCTGACATCGGGTAAAGATTCCCATCATAAAACCTTTACCGTTTTTGCCAGGATCATTGCCAATATGGAGATAAACTATTTTGCTGATTATGACGAAGCAATCCAGTGGTTATGTCAGGATTGAACAAAGGGGTCGGGTCTGCTGTTGACCATTAGTTTTATCAACAGAAAGCCGGGTCTGATTTTTTTTGGAACAAATTTTTATGCATGTGCATTAAGACAGGCTTTTAGCGGTTTAACTGTTTTCCAGTCTTTTGAATCTTTTTCTGCGTGCCACAGATCATAATTTTTCTGAAGGTTCAGCCAAAGGTCCGGTGTCGTATCAAAGGCCCGGGACAGGCGTAAAGCCATGTCCGGTGTGAAAGAACCTCTTTCATTGATAATTTTTGAAAGTGTTTTCCTGGAAACCCCAAGCATCGCGGCCATATCTTTTATGGAGATGGACAGCGGTTCCAGATAGTCTTCCCTGATGATTGTCCCCGGATGAGTGGGCTGCCGTTTCATTTTCTTCATTTTCTTATCCTTCAATGGTAATCGTCGTAATCGACAATGTAAGCGTCTCCATTAATAAACTCAAAAAACACCCGCCAGTTACCGGAAAACTTTACCGCAGATTGACCTTTTTTATCCCCCTTCAAAAGGTGTAGCGCTGAGCCGGGATAATTCATATCTTGAATATCTCCAGCAGCATTCAGACGGTCAAGAATTTTTTCAAGTTTGCCTGCATGTTCCGGTCTGATTCCCTTTTTTATCCCGGCATAAAAGAAATCTTCCAGACCTTTATGCTTGAATGTTTTTATCATACTCCATATGCAACCTATAAGGTTACATATGTCAAGCTGTTTTTTCTTTTTGAGTTTCCCTCCCTTTTTAAGCAGGTGAAAAAATTCAATGGGGCCTGGTTCAGGCATTCAATTTACAGAAACATAATTGCAAGATAATTCTTTTTCAAAATAAACAGATACTCTTTTCACACCGCCATCCGGATGTTATATACTTTTTAAGGGATTGGTTCTGAGAAAAAAAACAGATGCAAAATTTCATTTCTAAATAAGAAAGGAAACCGATGACATTTAAAAGATTCAGAGTTCTGCTTTTATTAACGGTCCTGGTGCCGGGCCTTTTGTATTCCACGGCCCTGGCCGAAAGTTCAAAAATCAAACCGTACCAGATCATCGACACCGAAACACTAAAAACGGAATGGAAGGCAAAACCGAAAGACCTCCTGGTGATCGACACCCGCAATCCCGAGGAGTTTGAAGACATCCATATTCCCGGGGCCGTCAATCTGCCGTTTAAAAAATTTGATACCTACAAGCACCTGCTTCCGAGCGAAAAGAGTGTCCGGCTGGTGTTTTACTGCAGCGGGGTCAAGTGAGGCAAGAGCGGAAAAGCTGCCGTGAAAGCAGCTGAGATAGGTTATCCGAATCTCTTTGTCTACGCGGAAGGCATGCCGGTCTGGGAAGAACGCGAACTGCCCAGCGTAAAGGGCCCCAACTACCTGGCCCGGGTCGAAACGGAGAAAATCGGTCCGCGGGAACTGGCCGCCCTGATCGCCTCCGGCAAAGACGATTTTATGATCGTGGATGTCCGGGACACTTCGGAATATGTTGATGGCCACATCCCGGGAGCGATCAACATTCCCCTGAAAAACTTTGCCCTGAATTCCGGCCAGATGGACAAGGACCAACAGATCATTGTCTACTGCAACGGCGGCGGCCGAAGCAACAAGGCTTACGGTAAATTGATCAAAATGGGGTACAAGAAAAATTTCCAGGCGCTTTTCACCGACTGGAAACAGGCCGGGCAAACGGTGGAAAAATAGATTGAACAGCATACCTGAATCAAAAATCGTGGGTCCAGAATTATAAATTACTCATAACGAAGGTTGCCGATGAAAAACGACACAGCAGTGAAATTTACCGAAGCGGGCCAAAACCTGTTTGACCGCATCTGCGCCATCTGGCCGAAGATCATCCGACCGCAGCGGCAGCAGAAAATCAAGCAGATGCTTTGGCTCCTGATAAAGAGCCGAAAATTGCGCATTGCGGATGAAACCCTGGTGATCGAAGCCACACGCATGGTGGTGCCCAAATCGTATGATCCGCTGTTTGACATGATGCAGGATCCGGAGAAGTTCCGCAAACAGCTGCTCGAGCCTTTCCAGGATATACAGGCCTATCACCGGATTCCGGTCCGGGTCCGCCGCTGGAAGCATCCGCGCACCAAAAAAATAAAGAAAGCAATCGAAAAAAGGCGGGTGCTGGCGGTTTGCGCCAGCCCGCGCAAAAACGGCAACACCGACCTGCTGGTCACGGAAGCCCTGAAAGGCGCTGCAGCCGCCGGCGTACTAACCGAAAAAGTCTATCTGCAGAAAATCAACATGAAACACTGCATCGGCTGCCGCAAGTGCAAGGAGCCGGGATACGATAAAGTATGCGTGATCAATGATGATATGACGGAACTGTACCGGAAGATTATCGACGCACACGGCCTGATCATCGGCTTTCCCATTTACACCGGACGGGAATGCGCCCAGTTGAGCACCTTTCTGGACCGCTGGGACGGGTATGAGCGCTATATGCTGAAATCCTGCCTGGAGCCGGGCCGCAAGGCCATGGTGATCGGCACCTGGGGGTATCCCGCCATTGACACCTACGACCACGTGATTGAAAACGTGATCTCGGTTTTAAACCTGCACAAGGTCGAAACCATCGAAGCCCTGTCCGCCTGCGGCTTCGAGGGCATCCTCCACGGCCTGGACGAAAAACGGCGCGGCGTAATCGCCCGGTATCCCCACCTGCTGAAAAAAGCCGGTAACGCGGGCCAGTCGCTGGCCCTGGCGCTGATTTAAACGGCTTGATCGGTTTAAACCGTTCAAACGGTTTCACTGTTTTCCCTTGACGGAATTCCGGCTTTGGACTTAAATGTTACTATTTACTGAACGACGGGAATACCCATGCCGGATAAAGACAGGTCAAAAGAACAGTTGCTGGCCGAGCTGGCCGACAGCCGCCGGGAAACAGCCAGGCTTGAGTCCGAAATTGCCGGGCTCCGGCAGGCCGAAAAGACCCTTCGGGAAAAAGACCACGCCCTGTCCGAGCGGGTCAAGGAGTTCAACTGCCTGATTGAAATATCCAACCTGGTTGAAAAACCGGACGCCACCCTCGAGAGTATTCTCACCGGCATTGTCCAGCTGATCATTCCGTCCTGGCGTTATCCTGAAATCACCGCGGCTCAGATCACGATCGGGGAAAACGTCTACACCACCGCCGGTTTCAAACCCACCCCGTGGATGCTTCACGAAAGCTTCACCGTTCAGGGGAAGCCCTGCGGAACCCTGGATGTCTGTTATCTGGAAGAACGGCCCCTGATTGACGGCAGCCCCTTTCTGCCGGAAGAAAAAAAGCTGACCTCGGCCATCGCGGTACTGGCGGGCAGAATTGTGGAACGCAAACAGGCCGCCCGGGAACTTCGCGAAAACAAAAACCTGCTGTCCCAAATCATCTACGCCAATTCCATTCCCACCTTCGTGATCGACACCAAACACCATGTCACCCACTGGAACACGGCCTGCGAAAACCTCACCGGTATTCCGGCCGCCGAAATCATCGGCACCGACATGCAGTGGAAGGCTTTTTACAAGAAACCCAAACCGGTCATGGCCGACCTGATGCTGGACAACCCTTCCGAAGAAGCGCTGCTGAAATTTTACGGACATAAAGGCCGCAAATCGGAAACCATTGACGGGGCCTGGGAAGCGGAAGACTTTTTCCCCGACCTGGGCGACAACGGCCGCTGGCTCTTTTTTACCGCATCGCCGCTCAGGAACGCCGGCGGCAGCATCACCGGCGCCATCGAAACCCTGCAGGACATCACAGACCGAAAAAACGCCGAGGAATCACTCCGGGCCGAAGTGGCCCAGCTGGAACAGACCCTGAAGGGCCGGTTCCACTTTGAAAGCATTATCGGTAAAAGCCAGAAGATGCAGGAAATCTACAGCCTGCTGGAGAACCTGGCCGACACGGACACCACGGTTCTGATTACCGGTGCCAGCGGTACCGGCAAGGAACTGGTGGCCCGGGCCATTCATTACAGCGGCAGCCGGTCCAAACGGTCCATGATCACCATTAACTGTTCCGCGCTTTCCGAAAACCTTCTGGAAAGTGAACTTTTCGGTCACGTCAAGGGCGCCTTTACCGGCGCGATCAAGGACAAGGCCGGCCGTTTTGAGCTGGCGGACAAGGGCACGATTTTTCTCGATGAAATCGGTGACCTCTCGCCGCGCATTCAGCTGAAACTGCTTCGCGTCCTGCAGGAAAAGGAATTCGAACGGGTCGGCGACGCGGAACCCCGAAAGGTCGATGTGCGGGTCATTACCGCCACCAACCGGAACCTGAAACAGAAAGTCCAGGAGGGGGATTTCAGAGAAGATCTTTACTACCGGCTGAAAGTGGTGGAGGTCAACATTCCGGGACTGCAGCAGCGCCGTGAAGACATTCCGCTTCTCACCACCCATTTTTTCAATCTTTTTAAAAAACGCTTCAACAAAAAAATAAAAACCCTGGACAAAAGGGTTCCCCGACTGCTGATGCAGTATCCCTGGCCCGGCAATGTCCGGGAACTGGAGCATGCCATGGAACATGCCTTTATCCTGTGCCAGGACAGCACCATCAAGCCCGAACATCTTCCGGAAGAAATCCGTTCTTATCTGCCGGAAACATTACCGGTTTCGGCCGCGAGAACCGTGCGCGGCAAGCAGGACATCGAAGACGTCCTGCGCGAAACCGGCGGCAACAAGGCCAAAACCGCCCGTATCCTGGGGATCAGCCGTCCCACCCTCTACCAGTTGATCAAAAAATATAATGTAAAAAACACCGACTAAAAGTGTAAATCATTTACACTTATTGTTTTACATATGTGTAATATATTTTACACATATGCCGCTTGCCCTGCATTCGCCGAACCCGAAAAAACCTTATAATCCCCTGTAAAAACATAACAAATAAATAAAACCCCCGGCTGTGCTTTTTTGGCATGGCTTTTGATGTTAAGTAAAGCAAAACATAAAAAATTGCAGTTCATCCGTGATGTCGACCAAACAAAAAAACAAACCCGTAAAGAGACAGATTAAAAAGGAGTACTATCCTGACGGAAGCCTGAAAGCGGAAAAAACCTATATCAACGGAAAACTTCACGGCACCAGCCGTTTCTACAGCAGGGACGGAAATCTCTGGGCCATTCAAAAAAGCAAAAACGGTATCAAGGAAAGTATGGAACTCTGCAGCTTGGACAGTGACAAATATTATGTTAAAAATAAATCACTGCACAGGGAGAAATAGCCATGGGGAAAAAGATTGATACGCTTTTTTCAACCGTTACCAACGCTTTCGCCACGGAGCAGAAAGGAAATTCCGATAGCCCGGTCCGGGAATTTACCTATGAATGGAACCTGATTACCGATGACCTGGTCTGGGACCGGGATTTTTACCGTATCCTGGGGTACAGTAAAAAAAGTTTTCCAACAACGCTTCAGGCCTGGGAAAACAGGATCATCCATCCCGCGGACAGCGGCAACATCAAAAAAAAGCGCTATCGGCATTTAAAAACGGGAACTCCCTGCTATATGCACTACCGGGTGCGGCAAAAAAACGGCCAATATGTTTCCCTGACCGTTCGGGGCAAGGCCGTTTTCAATGAACAGGGCACCCCGTACAAGTGGAAAGGCCGTGTCCGTTTTCAGGAAAAACACCGCAACCCAAAAATTGCCGGATAATGCCATGAAAAAAATACTGATATTAACCAGCTGTGAACCGCTCTGGCTCTTATATGAAAAGGAACTGCAAAAAAATGACTGTACCGTTGTCACCCAGTCCTGCAGATCGAATTATCTTCAGAAAATTCAAAGAATGAAACCGGAGCTGATCATTACCGACAACCTGCTTCCGCCGGAAAAGCAGAAATTCATCCTGTGCCGAATAAGAAAAAACTGCCGGGAACTGCCGATCATTTTGCACCGATTTCCCTCCGGAAACAGCGCGGAACTTCCTGATCTGTTCCTGGCCAAAACATCCAGCTTAAGCGAGTTAAAACATAAAACCCTTGCTCTTCTGACAGTTCAGGAAGTTCCGCCTGTCCCCGCCACAGAAACATATCTGCGTGGATAATCGGGGAAAAAAAGACCCTGCCGGAATACGGCCCAAAAACAAAAAACGGTGAAGGAGGCGCCAGAATAATGCAAAAACAAAAAAATACTCCGGCACAGAATTTCGGGTATGAAATGAAACAGAATATATCGTATGAAAACATCGAGAATTTTCGAAAAAAATATCCCGAAAAATTCGCGTCGGAAAACAGCGTGTTCAAGCACATTCACCGGGGCGACCGGATTTTTATCGGTACGGCCTGCGGCGAACCGCAGTATCTGGTGAATGCCCTGGCCGATTTTGTCAACCGGAATCCCAAGGCCTTTTTCGACACCGAGGTCTACCATGTCTGGACCCTGGGGGTTGTGCCCTACACTAATGAGAAGTTCAAGAAAAACTTTCGGCTCAACTCCTTTTTTGTCGGCGACAATACGCGGGAAGCCATCAACAGCGGTTTTGCCGATTACACCCCCCTGTTTCTGTCACAGGTGCCCTCCCTGTTTCACCGGGGTATTGAGCAGATGGACGTGGCGCTGATTCAGACCTCGCTGCCGGACCAGTACGGCTATGTCAGCCTGGGTGTCAGCGTCGATATTGTCAAGGCCGCCGCGGAAACGGCAAATCTGGTCATCGCTCAGATCAACCCGGCCATGCCGCGGGTTCATGGCGACACTTTCATGCACCTGTCCGAGCTGGATTACCTGATCGTCCATGAAGAACCGCTGCTGGAGTACAAGCCCAGCGTTCCGGACACCATTGCCGCCAAGATCGGCACCTATGTGGCAAAAATCGTTCAGGACGGCGATACCATTCAGGTCGGATACGGCAGCATGCCCAACGCCATCCTGGCCAGTCTGAAAAACAAAAAGCACCTCGGCGTTCACACGGAACTTTTTTCCGACGGGATCGCGGCTCTGATGAAGCAGGGCGTGATCGACAATTCCAGAAAAACCCTGGACCGGGGCAAAAGCGTGGCTTCTTTCTGTATGGGGTTCCGGGAAACATATGACTTTCTTCACGATAACCCCGGCATTGAATTCCGCACCATTGACTATACCAACAACCCCCTGACCATCGCCCGTCAGGAAAACATGGTGGCCATCAATGCCGCGCTTCAGATCGATTTGACCGGCCAGTCCACCTCGGAATCCATCAACGGCTACCTGTACAGCGGCATCGGCGGGCATGCGGACTTTATGCGCGGCACCATGCTGGCGCCCGGCGGAAAAACCATCCTGTGCCTGCGGTCGACGTCGAATGACGAGGAAAACTCCCGGATCGTTCCCCTGCTGCACGAAGGCACCGGTATTTCCCTGACCCGCGGAGATATCCATTACGTGGTCACCGAATACGGCATCGCCCATATTCACGGTAAGAATATTCGCGAACGGGCCATGGACCTGATTGCGATCGCCCATCCCAAGTTCCGGCCCGAGCTTTTGGCGGCGGCCAAAAAACACGGGCTGATCTACAAGGATCAGGCCTTTATTCCCGGCAACCGCGGCATTTACCCGGAAAATATGGAGACCTACCGGACCACCCGCAGCGATCTGAATTTGAAGCTGAGACCGGTCAAGATCAACGATGAACCGCTGGTCAAGGATTTTTTCTATTCCCTTTCCGACAGAAGCCTGTACCGCCGATTCATCTCCAGCCGCCAGGACATGCCGCATGAACGGCTTCAGGAATTCGTGGTTATCGACTATACCGCGGAAACTGTGATTCTGGCGGTGATCGAAAGCGAAGGCTATGAAAAAATCGTGGGCATCGGACAATACGGCATCGATCCCAACACCCACTCCGCGGAAGTGGCCGTGGTCGTTCGGGATGACTACCAGAAAAAAGGCATCGGATCGGAGCTGTTAACCTATCTGACCTATCTGGCGAAACGTCAGGGGCTTCTCGGCTTTACCGCGGAAGTCCTTGCCGACAACCGGCCCATGATGGCCCTTTTTGAAAAAGGCGGATTTGATATTGAAAAAAGGCGTGATGAAACTGTATATGAATTAAAACTCCTGTTTAAAGACACCTAGAACGCGAGGCATTATGGAAACAATCAAGAGCCTGTTTGAACCCCAGAGCATTGCCGTCATCGGGGCATCGCAGAACAAAAACAAAATCGGATATCTCCTGCTCAACAACATTATCCAAAGCGGATACAAGGGCCGGATTTATCCGGTCAATGCCGGAGGCGGGGAAATCCTCGGCCTGAAAGCCTACACAAGCATCAAAGATATCGAGGACACCATAGACGTGGCCTGCACGGCCATTCCCGCCGCTCTGGTCAGGGCATCCATAAAGGACTGCTCGGAAAAAGGCGTCAAGAACAACCTGATTATCACCTCCGGCTTTTCTGAAGTCGGAAATATCGATGAAGAAAGAAAGATCGCCGAAATCGCCCGCGAGCACGGCATGCGGGTTGTCGGCCCGAATATTTTCGGGCTTTACTCTTCGGCCGCGTCCCTGGACGCCACCTTCGGTCCGGGCAACATCCTGCCCGGCAGCGTTGCGATTATTACCCAGAGCGGCGCTCTCGGTCTGGCCATGATCGGCAAGACCAAGGTTGAAAACATCGGGCTGTCCGCCATTGTTTCCGTGGGCAACAAATGCGATATCGACGAGGCCGATCTGCTGGAATACCTGGCCGATCAATCGCAGACCAAGGTCATTTTAATGTATATCGAGGGCATTAAAGACGGGACCCGTTTTATGCAGGCCGTCCAGAACACCACCCGCAAAAAACCCGTCATCGTGATTAAATCCGGCCGCTCCGAACGCGGCGCTTCCGCGGCCGCCTCTCACACCGGATCCCTGGCCGGCTCCGATGAAATTATCGATGCCATCATGAAACAGTGCGGGGTGCTCCGCGCGGAAAGCATTCAGGACGCTTTCAACTGGAGTAAATATCTGGCCAATTCTCCGCCGCCGAACAACGAAAACAGTCTGATCATCACCAACGGCGGCGGTGTGGGCGTTATGGCCACGGATGCCTGTGAACAGTATAACGTGGACCTTTTCGACGACGGTACCGAACTGAAGAAAATGTTTGATGACGTCACCCCCGGTTTCGGCTCCACCAAAAACCCGGTGGATATCACCGGCGGCGCCAAAAGCGCGGAATATACCGGCGCCATGCAGGTCGCGCTGGAGACAGACCGGATCGGCGCCACCATGGCCCTTTACTGTGAAACCGCCACTTTTCTGGCCCCCGATGTTGAAAAAATGATCCGCAACTGTTACCGCGCCTACCAGAAAGCCGGGAAACCCGTTTTGTTTGCCATTGTCGGCGGCGAGGAAATCGAGAAAATCATTACCCGCCTGAGCCGGGAGAACATCCCCGTTTTCGGTGACATTTATGAGGCCGTGGCCTGCCTGGGAAAACTGTACGAGTACCACCGCTATCTGCAGCTCCCCGCGGACCGGCAGGAAACGCCGGCCCTGGACACCAGCGGCATCGACCGGATCTGCCAGACCGCGCTGAAGGATAACCGTTATTTCCTGCTGGCCCATGAAGCACAGAAAGTTATGGATCTGTCCGGAATCGCCGTTCCCCGGAGCCGGGTCGCCAAAAACCTCAAAGAAGCGGTCAATGCGGCCGAAAGCATCGGGTATCCGGTGGTCATGAAGGTGGTCTCCAAAGACATCATCCATAAGAGCGATGCCGGCGGCATTGCCCTGGACCTGCTGAACAGGGATGAAATCATCGATGCCTATCAGGCCATCATCCGGAATTGCAAGGAATATGCGCCGCAGGCCAATATTTCGGGCGTTGAAATCGCGGAAATGCTGACCCATGACGTGGAAACCATCGTGGGCGCCCGCAGGGACCCGGTTTTCGGACCCGTCGTGATGTTCGGCCTCGGGGGCATATATGTGGAAATCATGAAAGACGTGGCTTTCCGGGCACTGCCCCTGGGTCGAATGGAAATCATGAAAATGATCAAACAGACCCGCTCCTATCCGCTGCTCCTGGGCGTTCGGGGAGAAGAAAAAAAGGATCTGGATGCGGTGATAGATGTTATACTGAAATTAAGCGCCCTGATTCAGAAATGCCCGCTTATTTCAGATATTGAAATAAACCCCCTGATGGTCTATGAACAGGGACAGGGCACCAAGGCCGTTGACGTAAGAATCCTGCTGACAAAAGCATGAAAGGAGAGACCATGGAAACCTATATTATCGCATCACTGAGCCCAGGCGCTGGAAAAACAAGTCTTGTCGTCGGCCTGGCAGATACCCTCAATAAAAAAACCGGTTATATGAAACCTTTCGGTGACCGTTTCATATACAGCAAAAAAAGGCTGTGGGATTACGACGCGGCCCTGATCACGGAACTCTACGGCTTAAGCGAACCGCCGGAAGAGATGAGCATCGGTTTTGATCACTCAAAGCTGCGCTACATGCATACCCGTGAAAGTATCACGGAAAAAATAACCGAACTGGCGGACAGAATGCGCCAGGACAAGGACCTGCTTTTTGTCGAGGGCGGCAAGACCCTGGCTTACGGTTTTTCCGTTCACCTGGATTCCCTGTCCCTGGCCAGGTACCTGAAAGGCAAACTGATTATCGTGATCAGCGGAGACGATGACAGCATTCTGGACGACGTCATGTTCATCAAACAGAACATCGACCTCTCGGAAATAAATCTGGCCGGCATTATCATCAACAAGGTCCATCATCCGGACGATTTTAAAGATACGGCCCTGCCGGAAATCGAAAAAACCGGGATCAAGGTTCTGGGAATTATTCCCTTTGAAAATGAACTGACCTACTATCCGCTGCAGTTTCTGGCCGACAAGCTTTTCGCCAAAGTTCTGACCGCAGAAGACCAGCTGGACCGGAAAGTGAAAAACATTCTGATCGGGGCCATGTCCGGAAACACGGCGCTGCAGAAACCGGTCTTTAAAAAAGAGGACAAGCTGATCATTACGGCCGGAGACCGTACCGACATGATCCTGGCCGCCCTGGACAGCAACGCCACCGGCGTCATCCTGACCAACAACCTGCTGCCGCCGTCAAACATCATTGCCCGGGCCGAACAGAACCAAACCCCGCTGCTTCTGGTTTCCCCGGACACTTACCAGATCGGCCTGCAGATCGAACGGATGGAAACGCTCTTAACGAAAAATGATGAGGTCAAGCGGAAATCCATGCAGGCCCACGTGGAAAGTGGAATTGACCTGAGCTGTCTGCTGAACAGTCACTGACCGGAGGCCCCTTTTGAAACGCACAGGCATCGTATATGACCGGCTTTTTCTGGAACATAAAACAGGCGTTCACCATGTGGAATCCCCCTGGCGGCTGGAAAGCATCTGGTCCACAATAAAAAAAACCCCGGCGTTTGACGGCCTGGTCGACATCCCGGCCCGCAAGGCATCCCTGGAGGACGTGGAGGCCCTGCACAGCGCTGAACATGTGGAGAAAATCCTCGATACCGCCAACGAGCCTGTTCGGCATCTGGACCCGGATACCATAACCTCGGAAAAAAGCTTTGCCGCCGCTTTCATGGCGGTCGGCGCCGTTCAGCAGGCCGTCAAAGCGGTGATGGCCCATAAAGTGGACAATGCCTTTGCCCTGGTCCGGCCGCCCGGCCACCACGCGGAACGAAACCGGCCCATGGGATTCTGCATATTCAATAATATTGCCCTGGGGGCGCAGTATGCCCAAAGCCGTTTCGGTTTAAAAAGAATCCTGATCGTCGACTGGGATGTCCACCATCCCAACGGCACACAGTCTCTGTTTGAAACCTCCCCCGAAGTTCTTCTTTTTTCCACGCACCGTTTTCCGTTCTTTCCCGGAACCGGCAATTTTGATGCCTGCGGATCCGGGGCCGGACTGGGGTTCAGTTTGAACGTTCCGCTGCCGGCCGGCATTCGGGATGTGGATTACATGGAAATTTATCACCGGTTGCTGGTCCCGGTGGTCCGTGAATACCAGCCTGAACTGATCCTGGTTTCCGCGGGTTTTGATGCGCACCTGGACGATCCGATCGGCGGAATGTCCGTCACGGAAAAAGGGTTTGCCGCCATGGCCGGCACGGTTTTGAACCTTGCTGAAGAAACCTGCTCCGGCAAAACCGTCCTGGTCCTCGAAGGCGGGTATGATCTGACCGCCCTCAGACGCTCGGTCAAATCCGTTCTAAAAACCATGCTGGCCCCAACGGCAAATTTCGACTTCAGGGAGTCGCCCCGCAGTGTCGTCACGGATACCCTTGAGCAGGTGATCCAGTGCCATAAAGAATACTGGAGGTGCCTGCAGCATGATTGAAAACCGGATCAGCGTTTCCTGCAAAGATGCAAACCTCAAGGACTACCGGGCCGCCCGCCGGAATTTCTCCTGGAAGCAGACGGATAATGAATTCAGCTGGCATCATACCGGCCGGGTGAATATTGCCCATGAAGCCATCGACCGCCACGCAGACAACCCGTTCCTGGAAAACCGGAACTGTCTGGTTTGCTCCAGCTTGGGATATGTTCAGGAAATCACCTATTCACAGATGAAACTGCTGTCCAATTGCCTGGGCAACGGTCTGCGCAAAATCGGCATCCGTAAAGGCGACACCGTTTTGCTCATGCTGCCCCATGTCCCGGAACTTTATGTGTCTCTGGTGGCCTGCGCAAAAATCGGCGCGGTGGTCTCCTTGCTGGATACGGACATTCAGCCGGACAAAATCAGGCATTATGTGCTGGACTGTGCGGGGAAAGCCATTATCACCACCCGGGCACTGGCCCCGTTGATTCCGGACAATGAACTTCCGGACCTGGACCATATTGTTCTGACAGACACCGGCCCGGTCCGGCAGGAAAAGGAAATTTCCTGGGAACAGCTCATGAAAACAGCTCCCGATCAGCTTGAACCGGAATGGGTTTCACCCGACACCCCTTTTCTGCTGGTGTATACGGCCGTCCCCGACCGGGCGGATACCGGCCTGCGCTTTGTCCACGGCGCCATGCCAGGATACAAGATGACGGCCCGCTGGGCGCTGGACCTGAAAACAGATGATATTCTCTGGACCCAGGCGCGAAGCAGCTGGATCCTGAATACGGTCTACAGCGCTTTTGCGCCCTGGCTGTGCGGCATCACCAGCTTTGTATCCGATGCCTACGACACCCCGGAGGACATCTATGATCAAATCGCCCAGAACAGAATTACCGTCCTCTATTCCCGGCCGTCGATTTATCAACTACTGGAAAAAAACAGCCGCCTGGCCGACCGCTATAACCTGACCAGCCTCCGGCACCTGGCCAGTGTGCTGGAGCCCCTTGCCCCCAAACTGATTTATGCCATCCAGAGAACCCTGGACCTGACCATTCACGATACCTGGTGGACCGCGGAAACCGGCATGATTACGCTGGCCAACTTCCGCTGCCTTCCCCTGAAACCCGGCGCCATGGGCGTTCCCTGTCCCGGCCTTGAGACCGCCGTCCTGGATGCCCAGGGCAACAAACTGGCGCCCTTCAACATGGGGAAGCTGGCGGTAAAATCGGATTCTCCGGCCATGGTCCGTCCGCAAACCCTTCCGGCGTCCGGTTATGTGAAAAGTCTGTTTGCCAACAACTGGCTGCTCCCGGGCGATACCGCCTATATCGATCAGGACGGTTTTTATTTTCATCAGGGGCGGTCTGACGGTATTTTTGTTTCCCGAACCGGCCGGACCGGAACCCGCCGCATCGAGGAAATCCTGCTCCAGCATACGGAAATACAAGAGGCCGGCGTTATCCGTTACCGGGCGGAAGACCGGAAATACCGGATCCGGGCGTTTGTGGTTCCTGCCGACAAAACCCTGTCCGTCATTACCCTTGAAAAGCATCTTGTAAAGTGGCTGGAGCAAAACCTGCCCGAGGAAATCCGCCCCGATGAAATCGCTTTTTGCTCCAGGCTGCGCCGCGATCCGGACAACCGGATCAATTACCGGGCATTGAAAGCCATTGCGCTGAACATTCCCGTGGACAGCCTGAAATTGAAAAAGGAATAGAAACATGATCAGCAACCGGTGATGCGCAAAACCGTTTCCCGGCCGACACCCCCAAATAAAACGCCGGGCCGGCCCCCGCGGTGCGAAACATTCACAACCCCCTCTTTTTGGATGGAATATTTTGCACCGGATATTTTCCGGCCATAAACAAAAGGGCTGTGCCCTTTTCCAAAGGACACAGCCCTTTTTTGCGCAGGCAGTTCTATTGCAACGCGCCGATCAAATCGTCAAATCCGTTTTTTTGCGCCGCAGTTGCCTGTGAACCGGTGATAACCTTTTCTTTTTCCAGATATTCCACCAGTCTGAAATAGCCGCCCAGTAATATCTTGCGGTGGTTTTCTTCGTTCAACACACCTTTATTTTTCAAAAAGTCCAGAATATCAATCATACGATCATCCATTCCCATGAACTTTTTGGCTTCCGTTTTTGTCATTACGGCCATAATCTTTTGCCTCCTCTCAGCAATACCATTTCTTTTTCTTCTTTTCCGATTCGGACAAATACTTCGTCCGCAGCGGTTCCAGGTCTTTGGCCACATTTTCCAGCCCCAGCGCTTTCAGCTTCTTGACACTGGGAAATCCTGTTTTGGGGTCCCAGTCCCGATACCGGTAATATTTAAGCAGCATATCGTTCAAGGGGAAAGTGGCCCCAACATTGGTTTGATAGTCAACGCCCTGAGGCATCGGCTCATTCAGAAAACGTTCCGGAACCGTGTCTTCGCGGACACCGGACATCAACCGGTTCCAGTACGCCCGTTCAAGATTGTAAATCCGCTCGCCCACTTCCTGGAACTCTTCCTCGGTAAAATCGAGCCCGGTCGTCGCATTCAGATAATTGACCTGGTCTTCGGTCTGAACCGCGTACGACCAGTGGGTGGTAAAACAGCAGACATTCAGACAATCGGTCGTGGCCTTCTGGTTTTCCTCATAGTAAACCATATAGGGTTTACCGACCGTCGTCACCGGCCGGTTCGCTCTTTCATCACCCAGGAGTTTCGTATTCAGACCCGGATAAAGCGCTCCGGAAAGTTCCAGACAGCAAAGAGACCGGAGATGGTCACAGCCGCCGCGGGTGCCCACGGCAAAAGACAGCCCGTATCCAAAACCCAGACCGCGGGGGTCATCCCCGGGCAGCGTCATGCCCCGGGTGGTGATCGTGTAGTAGTGACCTTTGTCGCCCAGGCCCAGCCGGTCTGCCGCCCGATCCGCGCCCTCCGCCAGAATATCACCAAAACCTTCGCGTTTTGCGATCATTCGGATCAGTTTCTCGACCACGGCTTCATTTCCCCATTCCAGTTCAAGGCCGCCGGTCTCCTTGGTTGTGATCAGTCCTTTTTCATACCATTCGATAGCGGCCGCAATGGTCCCGCCGCACTCGATCCCATCCATTCCGTAATCATTGGTCAGGCGGGCATTGTGCCAGATCGCGTTGGCATCTTCCAGAATGCCGCAACGGGGGCCGGTGGGAACCGCGTGTTCATACTCCGGTCCGCCGAATTCTTCCCCGGCCCATTCGCCGTCTTTGATCTGGGTAAAGCGTCCACAGCAGATCGGGCAGGCATAACATCCCTCCCGGTGCTTGAGAACGGTTCTGGAATGGGTTTCTCCCGACATGTTATCCGCCTTGGGGTGCGCGCCCTCCTGAAAGTTTTTCCACGGAAACCAGCCGTCACGGTTGGCCACGTTGATCAGGCATAAACTGCCGTATTCATACAGACCTTCTTTCATCACATCGGTCTTGAACTTTTGCCGCAGTTCATTACAGATCTCCATCATTTTTTTCGGATCGGCGATTTTCACCGTCCCGGAACCCCGGGTCGCAATGCCTTTCAGGTTTTTTGAGCCGAGCACCCCGCCGGTCCCGGTCCGTCCGGCGGCCCGCCAGACATCGTTAAACGTACAGGCAAACCGGACCATGTTCTCGCCGGCCGGCCCGATCAGCATGATATGGATGTCTTCGTCACCCAGCTCTTCCTTGATCATCTGATCCGCCTCGCGCGGGTATTTGCCCCACAGGTGACCGGCATCCCTGATCTCGACCTTGTCGTCATCGATCCAGAGATAGACCGGTTTCGCGGAACGCCCCTGGATAATGATCTGATCATATCCGGCATACTTCACTTCGGCGCCCCAGTGACCGCCCATATTTGAATCGCCGAACCCGCCGGTCAACGGACTTTTGGCCGAAACCGTGACCCGCCCGGTGGAAGGCGCCGCCGAACCACTTAACGGTCCGATACCGATACACACGCGTGCTTCTGGATCATACGGATCCATGTTCGGCGGTGTCTCATTATAGATGACCTCCGAGTTGAACCCGCGCCCCCCGATCCATTTTCTTCTGTATTCATATGAAAGGGGTTCTTTCGTTATTTTGCCATTACTAAGGTTCACCCTTAGCCGTTGTCCCGCCCATCCGTACATAGTTATACCTCCTCTCCGATTTTGGTGGCCTGCAATTTTTCCGTAAGTTTTTCTCTGCGTTTGACTTTAAAAGCCACATCCAGGTTCTGATAGCTGATGGCACCGCTGGGACACCAGTCCGCACAGACAGGTCCTTCTTCCCGGCCTTCGCACAGATCACATTTAAATGCTTTACCGGTTTTGTAATGCATGTTGATCGCACCGAACGGGCAGGCCATGGCACATTCTTTACAGCCGATGCATTTATCCGCATCGATCTTTGCAATGCCTGCGGTAAAATCCATGGCACAGGCACCGGTCGGACAAACCGCGGTACACGGGGCCTCGGTACAGCAGTCACACCCCACGACATAAGATTCTCCGAACCGTTCATTCCTGACGACCGCAACTCGTGAAACCACTTTGCCGCATTCACCGTCATGGTAAAGGGAACACCCCACCACACAGCTTCTGCAGCCGGTACACACATCATTGTTAAATACCAACACTTTTCTGTTTGCCATCTGAGACATACCTCCTTCTAAAATAATAAAAATATTAAAAGCTTTCCGGGTCCTCGGGCAGGCACCTGTTTTTCAAGAGGCCTCTTAACTTCTTCTTTAAAACCCAAAAGCTTGCGCCCACGCTCAGGTCCGGAATTCGCACCATAAAAAAATCCTGAACATCGCATGAATGCATACGATTTTCAGGATCCCTTTGCAATAACGGCGGGCTGCCGGTCAGCAGCCTTTTCGGCTCCGCAGCATGCGGAACTCGGAATACCTGTTAATTGAGTCGTAACCCTTCTGCTATTTCAATTCCCGCATAAGGTAAAAACCCGGACCCTCGGGCAGGCACCTGTTTTTCAAGAGGCCTCTTAACTTCTTCTTTAAAACCCAAAAGCTTGCGCCCACGCTCAGGTCCGGAATTCGCACCATAAAAAAATCCTGAACACCGCATGAATGTATGCGATTTTCAGGATCCCTTTGCAATAACGGCGGGCTGCCGGTCAGCAGCCTTTTCGGCTCCGCAGCATGCGGAACTCGGAATACCTGTTAATTGAGTTGTAAGCCTTCTGTTATTTCAATTCTTGCATAAGGTAAAAGGCACCGGGCAAAGGGAGTAAGGTTTGCTGAAATGGGTTTTTGTGGTTTTATATTATAGTCGGTATCGTTTTGAAAACTTTGCCCGATGCCTTTTACCGGAGCTATGGCAGATCCTTTTATTGCGTTAATTTTTTATCTTTTCTGTTTTAAGGTAATTCAACGAACATACCAAAATCCCTGTTTTTTTTAACTTATTGTATTAACTTGTTTTATTGTCTTATCCCCGGGATCGTATCTGTAAAAAAGTGATCAATATTAATCATAAATGTCCAATATTAGTCATTTTTCTTGTTTTGTGTTCAGGCCTGTGGTATGTTTTTAAGATAGAAAGTAGCGGAAATAAAGGAGTTGGCCCAATGCCCGTCAGTGAACTTGAAAAATACCGGACCAGCCTGCGCCTCAACAATGCTGTCATTCAGCACCGCAGCCGGGAAGGGCTGTTCCGGGAAATACACAAGGTTCTCCAACCCCTCTTCCGGTTTGACCGGATCAGCATTCTTTTGAACCAGCCGGAAAAAAATGACTGGGGCTATTTTTCACCCGCCATCGGACCATTGATCCCCGGTCTGAGCAACAATCTTACCCCCCCCAAAAAAGCCCTGACCCCCATCCGGGCAATGACCGAAAAAAAAACCATCGTTGTTGACGTCAGGCATGACCCCCTGCTGCCGGAATCGAAAATGCTTCTCAAGGCAAAACTGAACTGGCTGATATGCACCCCGCTGATCATTCACCGGAAAATACTGGGGTCCATTCAGCTGTTTTACAAAGAAATTTTTCCTTTCGAAAAGGACCAAATCGCTTTTTTTGAGGAACTGGCCGGACAGATTGCCCTTGCGGTGGACAACATGCTGGCCCATGAAAAACTGGAAAATATCAGGGACAGCCTGTCCGAAGAAACCTCCTACCTGCAAAAAGAGATTGAAGCGCTTTCTGATACGGAAAATTTCATTTTTGTCTGTCCGGTCATGCAGCGGCTGCTGGACAATATCAAAAATGTGGCGACCACCGATACAACCGTTTTAATCACCGGCGAAACCGGTACCGGCAAAGATTTGCTGGCCCGCCGGATTCACAGCCTGAGTTCCCGAAAAAAACAGCTTTTTGTCAAGGTCAACTGCGCGGCGCTGGTGCCGACCCTGATTGAAAGCGAACTTTTCGGCCATGAAAAAGGCGCCTTTACCGGTGCCACCGCCCGAAAAATCGGCCGATTCGAAATTGCAGACCAGGGCACCATCTTCCTGGATGAAATCGGAGAACTGCCGTTGAACACGCAGGCCAAGCTGCTCCAGGTTCTTCAGGACGGTATTTTTGAACGGGTGGGCGGAGCGCAGACCCTTCAGACCCGGGCCCGGATCGTGGCCGCCACCAATCAGGACCTGCAGAAAATGGTCCGGGAAAAAAAATTCAGGGAAGACCTTTTTTTCCGACTGAACATTTTTCCACTGCACATTACCCCGCTGCGCGAAAGAAAAGAGGACATCCCGGTACTCGGACGACATTTCGTCAACAGTTACAGCACCCGGCTGAACCGCGTCCGTCCGTCTCTGAGCAACGACGCCGTCCGCATGTTGATGGACTATCCCTGGCCGGGCAATGTGCGTGAGCTGCAAAATGTCATCGAACGACTGATTATCCTCAAATCCGGACAAACCATTACCCGCGACGATCTGACACCGATCCTTGACATCACCCCGAAAAACAGTGAAGAACTGATGACCTTTGAGGCCGTTGAAAAAAAACACCTCGAAAAGGTGCTTGCCAAAACAGGCGGTATCATTTCAGGCCCCAGGGGCGCCTGCGGCATTCTGAACCTGAAAAGGGGAACCCTGCTTTACCGGTTAAAAAAACTGGGGATCAACCCGTCCGACTTTAAAGCATAAAATCCGCAGGTATTTTTCGCCGGCGGAAAAAGCACCGGATTGCTTGCGCAAACTTTGCACACCCTTTCTCGAGTGCGCAATTCCTGCACAGCCTCTACGATTATAACTGTTTGATTTTGCTTTTATAAAATTTGGCACACGGCTTGCAATCAAGAAAAGTGGACAACAAAGCAAAAACATCCACTTTTAAAAGGAGAAAACAAATGAAGAAACAAATGATCATTTTACTGACGGTCTGTGGCCTGGTCCTGGGCGTTGCCGCTTCCGGCGCCGCCTTCAGAGGGCCTTACTGTTTTTCCGGCTGGCCCGGCATGCAGCCGGGACTGAACCTGACGCCGGACCAGACCCGGGCGTTTACCGACCTGCAGAATGAGTTCCGGGGAAAAATCACCCCGCTGAACCAGGCCCTGACACAGAAGCAGCTTGAAAAAGAGCGTCTTCTTGCTGAAAAAACACCGGACGGCACGGCCCTGGAAAAAGTCCAGGCGGAAATCTCCTCGCTTGAAGCCGAACTGAACCAGATCGGCCTGTCCTACCAGCTGAAAGCCCGGACCATCCTCACCGCGGAACAACTGTCCCGGGTGCCGAACGGATGCGGTTTCGGATTTTACGGGTTGCGCACCGGTTATCCGGCAGGATACGGAACAGGCTATGGCTACGGCAGAGGCAGAGGCTGCGGAAAAGGCCGGGGCTTCGGCCGGGGACATGGCTGCCGCTGGTAGACCGGGTTATCCATGAATAAAATGCGGGGTGAATATCGGCTTTCAACCCGCATTTTTTTATGACATAATACAGCATCATGCAAACACTTAAACGGTATATTCTTCCGAGCCTGCTGGCCTTATTACTGCTGGCCGCCCTGGGATTCTGGGCCGGGCATGAACTGGACTATGCCCGGCAACGGGCCCTGACCCATCTGCAGGAGACGTCCACCGCTGTCCTCAAATCTCTTGAAGGCAGTATCCGCAGCCAGGTCTACCGGGGCCGATATGCCCGGAACCGGCTGCAGCCCATTTTGGAAAACGTCGTGGCAACCACGGGCATCCTGTTTGTACAGGTCCGCATGAAAAATATTACCGCCATCAGCGCCGGGGAAAAACCGGCCCTGCCGGAAATAGCGCCGGGAAGTACGGGACAAGAATTCATTCCCGGTATTTTTGTCCTCTGGAAATCGGTTCGCCTGGGAGAATGTGTTTCGCCCGGCGGCGGAAGAGGCCGTCGTCATCACGGGTTCGGCAGAATTGCGGAAACCGCAGACCTCAATTTCGGCGACCGGGAACAGCTGTTGATCATCGGGGTTTCCGACCGTCCTTACCGCGAAACCATTGCCGAGGCGAAAAACCGGCTGTTGTTTTCCGGCGGTTTCGGCGCTTTGGCCGTACTGGTTATCCTGGGCGCCTGGTTTTTGGCCATGCACAACCGTTCCCTGGAAGAATCCCTGGCCGCCGCCCGGGCCAGGACTTCCCACCTGGAAGAACTGGGACTTTCGGCGGCGGGGCTGGCCCATGAAACCAAAAATCCCCTGGGGATTATCCGGGGGCTGGCCCAGCGCATTCACCATGAAAATATTCCGCCGGAACAGGTCAAAACCATCAGTGAAAATATCATGAACGAGGTGGATATAGCCAGCGCCCGGCTGGGCAGGTTCATGAAATATGCAAAACCGACCGTTCCAAAAATCCAGCCCGTGTTGGCCGACACATTTTTGCGCCATATCGGTGACCTGTTACAGTCGGATTTTGAGGCCGCCAGTGTCCGGCTGGAGACCCGGGCCGGCCATACCGCCATTCTGGCCGATCGGGACATGCTGCAGCAGGTATTATTAAATCTGCTGCTGAACAGTTTAAAAGCCTCGGCCGCCGGTTCGGCCATCGAGGTCGGGATCCGCCGGACAGACAAACATGCGCTGTTAACGGTCCGGGACCAGGGCCGCGGAATTCCCGACCAACTCATGCCCGGCATCTTTAAACCCTACACCTCCGGGGATTCCGATGGCCACGGTATGGGACTGGCGATTGTCAAACGGATTGTTGAAGATCACGGGTGGGAAATCACCATTGATTCCGCTCCCGGCAAAGGAACCCGGGTGACCATTTCCCGGATTCAAATCGCAGCGAAAGGAACAGACCGCTAATGGCCGCATTCATTCTGGTTGTCGATGATGAAAAACGGTTCCGGCAACTCTATGCCGATACCCTGTCCACCGCCGGATACACGGTCAAAACCGCTGCTTCCGCTGAAGCGGCTCTGGCGCTGATCCAGGCGGAAACACCGGACATGATGATCAGCGATGTCCGCATGCCGGGAATGGACGGACTGGAACTGTTGAACCGGGTCCGGCGTCAATTTTCAGAGATTCCCTTTATTCTGGTCACGGCCTATTCCAGTGTCCGTGACGCCGTGGGCGCACTCAAGTTCGGCGCCGTGGATTACCTTGAAAAACCGGTGGACCTCGATGAGCTGCTGACCGTCGTCGCGGAAGCGCTCGGCCACCGGGTCAAAACCGACCTGCCCGACCTGCCTGAACACCTGCTGAAGGATATTGTTGTTCACAGCCCGGTCATGGAAACCCTCTATCGGGATGCCCTGCGGGTCGCCGCCAGCGACGCCACCGTGTTACTGACCGGAGAAAGCGGCACCGGCAAAGATGTGACCGCCGGTTTTATTCACCGCGCCAGCCGGCGCAGCGGGGCGCCCATGATCGCCGTCAACTGCGGGGCCATTCCCGCAACCCTTCTGGCGGGAGAACTGTTCGGCCATCAAAAAGGCGCTTTTACCGGTGCGGATATCAGCCGCAAAGGCTACTTTCGCGAAGCACACACCGGTACCATTTTTCTCGATGAAATCGGGACACTGTCCCTGGACCTGCAGGCAATCCTGCTGCGCGTTCTGGAGTCCGGGCAGGTGACACCGCTGGGAAGTGCCCGGGAAGAGGCTGTCGATTTCAGGCTGATTGCGGCCACCAACACCGATCTCGAAGCGGCGGTCCGGACCGGTGCTTTCCGGGAGGACCTTTACTACCGTCTGAATGTTATCAGCTTTGAGCTGCCGCCGCTGCGCAACCGGCCGGAAGATATTGAACCCCTGGCGCGTTTTTTTCTGCAAAAAAAAGGGTCCGGCCAGCGTCTTTCTCCCGCGGCCGCCCGCATGCTGTGCCATTACGACTGGCCCGGCAATATCCGGGAACTGCAAAATGCCATGGAGCGGTCGGCGCTGCTTTCCGCGTCAAACATTATCCTGCCGGAGCATTTGCCGCCGGCCGTGCGCCAGACCCCTTGCAGCGCCCCTGAAAACGCACCCCAAAAGCCGACGTCCCTGCGGCAAAGTGAACTGGTCGCCATTCGCCAGGCACTTGACCAAACCGACGGCAACCGGACCCGGGCCGCTAAAATTCTGGGTATCAGCCGTCGAACGCTGATCTACAAGATCAAGCAGTATCATCTTTCCTAAAACGGATAAAACGCCGGTCCGCCCGCAGCTTATTTTGATTTCTGATACGTTCCCACCAGACGGGTCTCGGCAAGCACATGTCCCGCCATGGCCTTTTCGAGGGAATCTTTTCGCGGATGATTCAGCTCCGGCAGCACCGTGTCCAGAGCATACAGCTTGTGAACATACCGGTGCCGACCGATGGGCGGACAGGGACCGCCGTAACCGGTGCGTTTCCAGTCATTTAACCCCTGTTTTATTTCAGGGGAAAGCTTACCGGAGCCGGCGCCTTCGGAAAGCCCGCTGCTTTCCGCAGAAATGTTATACAGCACCCAGTGAACCCAGGTCATCCGCGGCGCGGCCGGATCCGGTGCATCGGGGTCATCAACGATCAGCACCAGGCTGCGGGCCTGATCCGGTACCCCTGCCCAGGCCAGGGGCGGCGAAATATCCCGGCCTTCACACGTATAGCGGGACGGGATTTGTCCGCCATCGTTAAAGGCCGTGGACGTCAGTAAAAAAGCCATTTTTTCCTCCGCATGCGTAAAATGAACATTTAGCATGATCACCGCGGCAGCAGCAAACAGTGCCGCGCCCGGCACACCATTAAATGGCCGCTGTTCCCGGCGCATCATCTGCTTTTCTCCTTTACGAAGCGTAGCGTCTGTTAGTTTATATAGCTTGCCCCGGTGCGGTCCGCAACCCTTTTTCAACCCGTTTTTATGGTTTTGAAACGCCATAGCCCCTCCTGGCAAACACAGAAAATTTATGTTATTCATAAAAAAACTGGAAATTTTTACGAAAGGAAACAAACCATGCTGGCAAAGCTGAAACTTTCCACTCGGATCCTGCTGCTGGGGATATCCATTATCATCCTTTTTGTCGCGGTTATTGCATTGATCTTTCCCAAATTCAAACAGAAACTGTATGACCAGAAGTATGAACAGACCCAGAATCTGCTCGATTCTGCCTATTCGGTGATGGAAAAGGCTGCAGCCGAGGTACAGGACGGCAGCATGAGCGAAGCAGAAGCAAAGGCCTATGCCGCAAAAGCGATCAGTCAAATGCGATATGATAACGGCAACTACTTTTTTATCGTTGACCTGGACGCCGTGGTCATCATGCACGGGGCCAAACCGGAACTGAAGGGAAAAGACATGTCCGGCGCGACAGATCCCTCCGGCATAAGATTTATTTACGAGCTGACCCAAATCTGCAAAAAGGAGGGGGGCGGGTTTTTGGCCTATCAGTGGGAAAAGGCCGGCGAATCTTTCCCTTCCCCCAAAATCTCTTACGGAAAACTGCTGGAGGACTGGGGCTGGATCGTGGGCACGGGCATCTATGTGGATGACGTTGAAAAGGAGGTCTGGAGCGTATTGTCTGTTGTCATTATGGCCGCTTTGCTGATCATCGCCCTCAGTCTGATTCTGGCGGTGTTCATGTCGCGGTCCATCACCACACCGATCCTGTCTTCCGTGCAAACCATGAAAGAAAGCGCGGGCCAGGTGCGGTCGGCTTCCCGGCAGGTGGCCGAATCCGGTCAGCAGATGGCCCAGGGGTCCAGCGACCAGGCCTCCGCTCTGGAGGAAGCCTCTTCGTCCCTGGAGGAGATGTCCTCCATGACCACCCAGAATGCGGACCATTCCAAACAGGCGGACAGTCTGATGCAGGAGGTCAACCATGTCGTCAAAGACGCAAACAGATCCATGAGCGATCTGATTACGGCCATGGCGGAAATATCACAGGCCAGCCAGGAAACCTCAAAAATCATCAAAACCATCGATGAAATCGCCTTTCAGACCAACCTTCTGGCCCTGAATGCCGCGGTTGAGGCGGCCCGGGCCGGCGAGGCCGGTGCGGGGTTTGCCGTCGTCGCCGATGAAGTCCGCAACCTGGCCATGAGAGCCGCTGACGCAGCCAAGGATACTTCCGGGCTTATCGAGGCCACGGTAAAAAAAATCAATGACGGTTCCGTTCTGGTCACAGGAACCAACGACTCCTTCGGCAAAGTTTCTGAAAGCGCCGCCAAGGTCGGTGACCTGATCGCGGAAATTTCCGCGGCCTCGCAGGAACAGTCCAGCGGCATCAACCAGATCAACCTGGCCGTATCCGAAATGAACACGGTTGTTCAGGAAAATGCCGCCAGCGCCCAGGAATCGGCCAGCGCTTCCGAGGAAATGAACGCTCAGGCGGAAGAAATGCAGGCCTGCGTGTTCAACCTCGAAGTCATGGTGACCGGACAAAACACCGGTACCGGAAAGCTTCCCGACACCCGCCCGCCCCGGGAACAGAAACAGAACCCGGCGGCAACACTTCCGGCAGCAGCGTCCGCCGGCAGTGGGGCCGGCGACGCTGAAACTTTTACTGATTTCTAAACACCCGTTCCCTGCTGAAGTCCGGCACAAATTCGGTTTCAAGGCCAGGGGCGGCTTCGCTGTTTAAACGAAGCCGCCTTTCTTGCGTGGCGTCAATGAGGGTTATCCTGCCCGCTGACGATTTTTTTTGAAATCAGAACACAAATACACTGTTTTGTGCCAGATTCCTCTGTACGGCACCGGACAAAAAATGTTATAAAAGAACCATAGAAACATAACCGGACCGCTGAACCAGCCATGATTCCTTCCATCATTTCGGACCTGCTCATTATCCTGGCCTCCGGCTTTTTGGCCGCCCTGCTCTGCCGCTTTGTAAAAATTCCCATGCTGGTCGGATATATTGCCGTCGGCGCCCTGATCGGCAGCGGCGGGCTGAACTGGATCGGCAGCGAACACCATGAAATTCAGTACATGGCCGAAGCCGGCGCACTGCTGCTGCTGTTTTCCATCGGCCTTGAATTTTCACTCACGGAACTGGGTCGGATGTGGCGCAGTATTGTCCTGGGCGGTTCTATCCAGATGTCTCTGGTGACCGTTCCGGTCGCGTTTTTTGCCGGGCTTTCCGGGCTGGCCTGGCAGCCCGCCCTGATGCTGGGCCTGGCCGTTGCCCTCAGTTCAACCGTGCTGGTCTTCAAAACCCTTTCCGAATACGGTCAGTCCACAAGCGCCGGCGGCCGAAGATCTCTCTGTATCCTGCTGTTTCAGGATATGGCCATTGTTCCGATCCTGCTGTTGACCCCTTTTCTTGCCGGCCAGTCGTTAGACAAGAGCTTTTTCGATTACCTGTATCTGCTGCTTAATTCCGCCGTTATTATCGCGATCATCCCTCTGCTGCGGAAAGTCATCCGGTCCGGCATTTCTCCCCTGATGCACCGGCTGCAAAGCCCGGAACTGATGGTCTTGTTTATCCTGTCATTGCTGGGCGTTTTTACTTTTATTACCCGGATGGCCGGCCTGCCGCCGGCCCTGGGAGCTTTTGCCTGCGGCCTGGTCCTGAACGGAAATCGTCTAACCGGCCAGATAGACGCGCTGGTCCTTCCCTTTCGGGAAACCTTTTCCGCTGTTTTCTTCGTCAGCCTCGGAATGCTGTTTAATTTCAAAATCATTGCCGCCTCACCGCTGCTTGCCGTTGCGACTTTCCTGGGCCTGTTGACCGTAAAGACAGCCGCCGGCGGTCTGGCCGCACGTCTGACCGGCCTGTCCTGGCGTCCGTCTCTGGGCATCGGTCTGGGGCTGTCCCAAATCGGTGAGTTTGCCTTTATCCTGGCTTTTGCCGGCCTGCAGGCCGGCGTTATTTTAAAATCTCACTATGACTACATGCTGGTTTTTGCCCTCGGCTCACTGCTGATTACGCCGGTGCTGCTGAAAAAAAGCCTGGGCCTGATGACGGATGAAACCGGGGGGGATATTTCGGACAGCACCGCGCCGGGAGCACTGGAGCTGGAAGGCATTACCCGCGCAATGATTATCGGCATCGGTGAAATCGGCAGACAGATTTCGCTGCATCTTGAAACCCGCGGATTTTTTGTCCATGCCGTCGACCTGAGCCCGGTCAATCTCTATCCCCTCTCGCTGCAGGGCATCACGACCCTGGTCGGTGATGCCAGAGACCGTGAAATCCTTGAACGGGCCCGGGCCGAAACGGCCCAGCTGGCCATTGTCTGTGTCCCGGACGACAGGGTGGCCGTAGATATCGTCAAGGCCATCCGGTCCTGTAACCCCGCCTGCAGCGTCCTGGTCCGCTGCCGCTACCGGCTCACCGAAGAAACCCTGCAGAAACTGGCGGCGGACGTCATCATCACGGAAGAAGCCGCCACCACCCGGGCCCTGATCGGCATTCTGACGAAAAAGGATATTCTTTAAATATCGCGTTTTGAATGGCCGGTGTTTTTCATTCATCTTTCGGCAGCAAACCGGATTCAACAACACTCACATCCGGTATGTCCATCATGGATTTTCCATAATGAAGGTAGCGCAGAACACCGGTTTTATCGATCAGCATCTGTGCCGGCAGCCGGCCCAGTTTCAGCAGCTGAACGTCCTGACCGTAAAGATCCGAGACCCGATGCTCCGGATCGGGGAGACCCATAAAGGGAAGGGAGGCCCTGTCCCAGAATTTTTTAAAGGTCTCGGGTTTTTCCGGCCCGACAACCAGAACCGCAATATCCAGCGCGGCCAGCTTATCCTGATGACGGCGCAACTGCGCCATGTGCCGGCGGCAGAAGGGTCAGGCAAATCCCCGGTTCAACACCAGGAGAACATTTTTGCTGTTCCGGAAATCACTGAGACGAATGTCCTTGCCAATAACATCCGGCAGAACAAAATCAGGCGCTTTCATCCCGGGCTGAAGTTTCGGCATAAAAATTTCCTCGGAAAGAAACTGTTTTATGTTCAGACTTTACGAGACCCGAGACAATTATGCAAGGCAAAAGAACAGATCCTCTTCAAAAAACCAGGTCTCTTATGCTATCGGATAAAATGACAAACGCTCTGGAAATTATCGGATATAACGATGGCCGGGACCGGCATGTGCCTGGATATCATGAAAGGTAAAGAATTATACCTTAAACTACCTTTTTCCTGTAAAACGCCTGGTTGTCGTTCAGCTGACGGGACAGGTAAAAAATCGCCTCCATCACCCCTCCGCCGATAGCGCGGGCCTTGTCAAAGATCGTATAGCAGTAGCTTTGAACCCCGCGGGGGTCAACGTCACCCACTTTGAGCCCTTTTTTTACGTGCATGCCGTCCTGAATAAGTCCGTGGACAACCCCCCCGATTTCAGCTGCTATCGGTTGGCCGTCAACATGGGCAATGATATCGCCTTTTTTAACAACATCACCGATTTCTGCGGTGTTGCGTATAGTTCCATTACCGGGGGCGCGTAAAACCCGCTCCACAGAATAACCCATAAGCGGCACGGAAGCACCCGTATCAGGAATGGCCTGACGCTCAAAAATAAGGCTTCCCAGAAAATGCCCTTCAAGAGTTTCTATAACCACATCGACATCCACACCTGCAGTAAAGCCCGGACCCAGACCGATCGTAATCGGTGCCATACCCCGGTGCGTTCCAATATTTCGTTTGGCCAGTGTTGCATCAACAACCACATCAGGTTTGATGGTATCAATGCTCCGAGCCTCGGGGTCAACCAGAACCGGAATGGATCCCTGTTTCCAGATACCCGGGGCCTCCTCCGGCTGATGGATGCGTATCGCCGTTACGCTCTCGACAGTGATCTCGCCATCGACAACCGCCTGGGCAAACGCCACCCGGCGGCGAACGACCAGCGGCTGGGGCAACTCCAGGACCAGAACACGGAAACCGCACCGGTGCAGGCGATAAATGGTACCGCTCGCGATATCGCCGCCACCCCGGACCACCACGGTTGAATCAATACAAATCATCATACACCTCTCAAACAGGTAAAGGGCATCCCTGCCGAAACAGGGATGCCCCTCTTTGCCCGATAACAGCTTACTGTTATTTCTTCACTCCGCCGTTTTTCTTGATGGCCGCCAGGACCCGTTCCGGCGTAATGGGCGCCTCGGTCATCTGAATGCCGATAGCATCATAAATCGCATTGGCCACGGAACCAATGGGCCCCATCAGGGCCGATTCGCCGCAGCTCTTGGCACCGTAGGGCGCCACCGGATCAGGCGCAGACTCCACCAGCGTAACATGACTTTCCGGGGGCATATCGGATGCGCCGAACATCTTGTAGTCGGTAAAGTCACTGTTCAGACACAGACCGTTTTTATCATAGTAAATATCCTCACTGAGCACATATCCCAGACCCTGATGGGCGCCGCCCTCCAGCTGGCCTTCCACCGACGGTGGATGAATGGCCTTGCCGATATCATGGGCATTGGAAAATGCGAGCACCTTGACTTCGCCGGTCTCAATGTCGACTTCAACCTCGGCACAGGCCGCGGCAAAGGGCGGCGAACAGTGCTTGACAAAGTCGCTGTAATGGGCAACGATCTGTCCGGGGATTCCGATGGTCTTGCCGGTTGCCGGATCATCAAAGCTGTAAATACTCTGATCGGCAATGGTACGGATATTGATGCGCTTGGATGAATCCCAGGTGCAGACAATTTCCTTGTCCGCCTCGAACGCCAGATCCTCGGGCTTGATCTGCAACAGCCGGGCAGCCCGATCCAGAAGCTCTTTTTTAAGAATATCGGCGGTCTGCATTACTGCACGGCCGACACAGTAAATGGTCCGGCTGGCATGCGCGCCAATGTCAAAACCATTGACATCCGAATCACAGCACTTGATATGCACATCCTCAAGCGGAAACCCGAGCGCCTCAGCGGCAATCTGGGTAATGGCGGTATGGGCGCCGGTGCCCAGATCGGATACCGATGCCATAATCTCCACGGTGGCATCCTCGTTCATGCGCATGATGACATTGGAATGCTCCAGCAGCATGGGCCAGGCACCGCTGGTATGCTGCATGATACCGATTCCCAGACCTCTGCGTTTGACACCGGTCTGTTTGGCATAGTCTTTTTTCTTTTTGTCCCAGCCGATCTTTTGCTTGGCTTGTTTAATACAGTCGTCCAGACCGGTGGATGCATAGGTGACCCCCTTGAGCCAGGTCTCATCACCAATGCCTTTGGCCCATTTTTTACGCCACTCTATCGGATCGATCTTCAGCTGATTACAGGCCCGGTCAATCAGCTGTTCCACCCCGAAGGTGTTTTCAGGATTACCGTAACCGCGGTAAGCCCCGAACGGCGCCATATTGTTAAACCAGATATCGGCCTTGCAGCCCATGGCCTGCCACTTGTACATACCGTGCATGAAAGCGGCGGTGCAGAAAGGAGGCCCGGAACCGTGGGTATAATAACCACCCTTGAGCACCTGATAATCGCCGTAACACGCAACAGGTGTCCCGTCTTTCTTGAAACCCGCTTTTACGTGAAAATGGCCGGAGGCACGGCTTTCCGAGGCCACCCAGTCCTCTTCACGGAGATACTCGATTTTCACCGGAACACCCGGAACCGCCATGGCCATGGCACAGACATGGGGTTCGCCGATCATACCGAGCCGGCAGCCGAAAGCGCCGCCGATGGGCGACTGGATGACCCGCACTCGGGTCAGGGGCAGCTCGAACAGCTCGCTGATCAGGTTCTGCACCAGTTTTGGCATCTGGGTCGACGTCCAGCAGGTCAGCCGGCCGCGGTCGTCATACTCAGCAACATAGGAATGGTTTTCCATCTGCACCTGCTTCTGGCGGGGCACATAAAAGGTATCCTCGACCACCAGGTCCGCATCCTTGAATTTCTGATGAACGGTTTTGCCTTCGGGAGAATTCCAGCCGTACTCACCGTTGGGAAAAAACGCTTCCGGAAAATTGGCCGCCAGGTTGCCGGGCTTCAGGGGAGTAAACTGAATGGCGCCCTTTTTCTTTGATTCCTCGGCCGTCATGATGACCGGCAGAGGCTTGTACTCGATTTTGACCTTTTCAGCTGCCCGTTCGGCCGCCTTTTCGGTTCTGGCGATGATGCCGCAAACCGAGTCGCCCTGATGCTTGACCCGGCCGTTAAAAATATTCAGGTCGGCAATTTCACCGAAAACATCGGAGAAGGCCGCCGGCACCAGCAGTTTCATAATGGTGGTATTGTAATTTTTTTTCGTCACATCTTTCGGTCCCAGGCACTTCACCACACCCGGTACTTTTCTCGCTTCAGAAAAATCTATTTTTACAACTTCGGCATGGGCGTATTCCCAGCACCGTACGATTTTTCCGTACAGCATGCCTTCCATGCGCATGTCGCCGGCATACTTGCACCGTCCGGTCGCCTTTTCGCGGGCATCCAGCTTGGGAATGCGCTCCCCGATAACAGAATGTTGGCTCATAATTCAGTCTCCTTTACGGTTAATGATCACTTTTTTGCTGCCATAACTTCACCGGCCTGCTGAACGGCTTGAACAATCTTTGTATAACCTGTACAGCGGCAAATATTGCCTTCAAGGCCCTGGCGGATTTCAGCTTCTTTTGCTTTGGGGTTGTTTTCAAGAATGTCGACACTTTTCATGATCATACCGGTTGAACAAAAACCGCACTGAATCGCCCCCTTTTCAATAAAGGCCTCCTGAACGGGATGGAGCTTTCCATTTTTCTCGAGACCGGCAACGGTCTGGATTCTTTTACCATCCATCATGGCGGCCAGAACCATACAGGAATTGATGGCTTTTCTTCCGGTGGGATAACGGTCGTCATCGACAAGGACCGTACAGGCACCGCATTCGCCCCGGCCGCAACAATGCTTCAGGTCGGTCCGGTTCAGCTGGTTCCGGATCACATGGTTGAGCGTATCGCTCACATCGACAACCACATTGTGTTCTTCCCCGTTGATATACAGGGTTATGGATTTTTTTTTCATAATCTAATCTCCTGTTCTTTTTGTTTCAATTATGCGCACGCGGCCTGCAGTGTTCGTTTGACCAGAATGCCGGACACCTGGCGGCGGTAGTCGGCCGTCGAACGTACGTCATCAATCGGTTTCAGCTGCCGGGGAACGGCAGCGGCAACATCATCCAGCGTTTTTTGACTGATGGTTGTGTTTCCAAGAATATCCTCGGCTTTTTTGATGCGAACCGTGGTGGGCGCAACAGCCCCCATGGCAACGCGGGCTGAACCGCACTTTTTACCTTTCATGTCGAGCCGCACGGCTGCGCTGACTTTGGCAAGGTCAAAATTCATGCGGGTCATGCGCATGAATGCCGAGACGGCACCTTCGGCGGGAGCGGGAATATGAAGCCCTACGGCAATCTCATCGGCTTTGCGGTTGATTTTACCGTAATCGATAAAAAACTCGTCAATAGGCACTTCCCGTTTTCCGGAAACACTTTCCAGCACAACACTGCCGCCAAGGGCCAGCATGGCACAGCAGCAGTCTCCCGAGGGCGATGCCCGAAGAATGTTTCCCACGATGGTAGCGGCATTCCGGATCTGCGGCGAGCCCAGCGAGGACGCGGCCTGCCAGAGAGCAGTGTAGTTCTTTTTGACCTTGCTGTCCTGAACCAGCTGCCAGGCTGTGACAAGCGCACCGATACGCAACCCGTCGTTTTTGGAATAAGTGATATAATCAAGGTCGGGGATTTCACCGAGAGCGATAACATGCTGCGGCCGCAGGCTCTTTTGCAGCATAATCATAAGATCGGTACCCCCGGCCAGAACCGCCGCGCCATCTTTGTACTCCGAAGCCATCTCAACGGCTTCGGCAATGCTCGTTGGCGCAAGCAATTCAAATTCCGGCAGAATTCGGCTATTACTCATGTCAATTTCTCCTTAATAAAGATTATTAAATCAAATTCATGTCTTTTCAGGATCCGTGCTGTCTGATTCATACCTCCTTTCTCCCGCACAATCCTCTGACGTTAAACTTGCGGATTGATCACCGTCAATAACTGCAAAACATATCAGCAATGTACTGATCATTCCAATATACGCATAGCATACAGCGCAGTCCAATTGATTATACTTAATCAACCATGCATTGGATTAGAAAGGTAAATCGGTGGATTAAAGTGAGACCAGAACCGTTGGCAAGCTATCGCAAAACAGGACGTCACAGCTGAAAAAAAACGCCGCCATGATCCCAAAAAAACATCCGTTATCGTGTTTTATAAAATGCTCTGTAACAACCGATTACTACAGATTCAGATAGCGGAAACAGATCGAGACCGTTCTGTCACGGCCAGTTTTGTTTTCAGAAATTCAGCGAGCAGACTGCACACCGGACATAAAGTGTCTGCTGCGTTTTGGACAAGAAAGTATTTTTTTGCCAGCGAAACATTTTTCAGTTTCACTTGTTTCAGCAAATGGTGCTCCAGGTAAAAGACAGCCGCGCTTTTGGAAACAATTGAAACGCCACAACCGCTGAGAACAGCCTCCATGATGGCTGTGGGACTCCCCAGTTCCGTGGTTATGCGCAAGGTCTCCGATGGAACACCGGCCTCGGAAAGTAAAGAATTAATGGCCTTTCGGATTTCAGACCCGGCTTCGGGCATGACAAAATCCTCCTGGACAATTTCTTCCGGAGAAATTTCTCCCTTAACCGACCAGATGTGATCAGGGTCTGCAAGAATAACAAACTCATCTTCAAACACCTTTTCAAAGGAAAGACGATCGGTATCTTTGCAGATTTCATCCACAAACCCAAAATCGATCAGGCCGCTTAAAAGTTCTGTGATGACAGCATCACTGTTTCGAATCAAGATCTGGCAGGTCACACCAGGATGTCTCATCCGGAAGGACAGCAGGACTCCCGGCAGGACATGTTCGGCCAGGACCCTTCCTGCGCTCATCCTGACAGTACCGCCATCATGCCCCTTGACATGCTCAACATCCCGGCGGGCCTCGTCCATCAGAAACAGGATTCTGCACGAATAGTCATAAAGATATTTGCCGATCGGTGTCAATACGATTTTTTTTCTTTTGGAGATAAACAGGGGCTCCTCGATATAATTTTCAATACTGGAAATCTGCTGGCTGACAGCAGACTGGGTCAGGTGCAGCGCTGCCGCTGCATCGGAAAAACTTTTCATATCGACAACTTTAGAAAAGATATTTAACTGGGTAACATCAAGCATATTTATCCATTCCAGGATAAAACATCACGATTACGCAAACATGCATTTTCATCCTCAAATATCCAAAGGACTCTCAACCTGTCTTTTTCAATTACAGCAGAAAGCCATACCAATCAAATTGATAAAAATAATACTTTTGATCCTATCATCAGCCAAACCAATACTGACATTCAGGCAGGGATGCCTCTACAGAGAACAATCAGCGGACGGAAACAGGCAGGAACAGCACAGGGCATAAGGGACGGATTGTCCGGACGATTCGGGAAAAACACCATATCTCCGCAACCCCTACCGGCACAAAAAAACAATGCCGCAAAAAAGTTTTTTGCTTCAACAGATTTTGTGATCTATGCATATTTTTTTAATTTTTAAATATTGAATGAATGCGTTACAGACCGGTGAAAGCGTTCGGCGGTCAGTAACGATATAGAAAGGCCGTTCAAACGGAATATCCCGAACCTTCAGGACATGCAGAAGCCCGTGTTCCGCATCCTTGGCCACGGAATACTTTGATACCAGGGAAATGCCCAGCCCGGAACGAACCGCTTCCTTGACCGCCGTCGTGCTGCCGACAACAGTTGAAATATTCAAGCTTTCCGGCTTGATGTTCATGTCTCTCAACCGCTTGCCCAGCACCATCCGGGTACCGGATCCGCTTTCCCGCATCACAAAGGGCTCGGTCAGCAAATCCGTTATTGAAACCGTTTTGCGCTTTTTCCACCGATGCCCGGACGGCACAATCAGCACAAGCTCATCATCCATGAAGCGGGTAAACTTCAAACCGTCGGCTTTGATCTTGGCCCCCACGATGGCCAGATCGACCCGACGGTGTTCCAGACAGGAAATGGCCTCATCCGTATCGGAAATATGAATGGTACAGCGCAAGGCGGGATACTCCTCTTTGAACCGGCCGAGCACATCCGGCAGAATGTACTCTCCGGGAATGGTGCTGGCGGCAATCTCAAATCTGCCGCCTTTTTGGCCCTTGTACAGGTCCAGGCTCTGAACTGCTTCCTCGGAAAGGCGGTCGATCTGTTTCGCATATTCAAAAAGAATCTTCCCCGCACGGGTCAGACAGATCTCCCTTCCCATCCGGTCCAGGAGCCGCAGCCCGAAATATTCTTCAAGCGCCGCCACGTGCTGACTCACCGTAGGCTGGGTCAGGAAGCAGGCATGGGCCGCCTTTGAAAAACTTTTCAGTTCCGCAACTTTGACAAATATTTTCAACCGATGAATATCAAGCATATTCTTAACCCCTTATTTCCGCATCAACACCCACAGACCACCCGCTTCGATAATTTCAGAACGGTCCGCGAGATCTGACAGCTTGAGCAATGTCTCAAGCTGTGCAACGCTGTAGATCCTGCGGCCGAGCGCATTGTTCTTGATCCGGGACTCATCCCCGATCTTTTCGATAACGGCATCCGGCGTGTACCTTCCGTAGCCGCCGCCCCAAAAAGCAGCCCCGTCTTTTTCAAGAAGGTCATATATCTTCGGAACAATTTTGACATCCGGCGCCAGAAAAAAGAACGCCCCCCGGCAGAAAACCAGATCAAACTTTTGCTCCGACAGAAACCACCGGTTCAGAACAATTTTCTTAATTACAAGACGGTTTTCATCCCTGCAGTCCCAGTCTTCCCGAAAGGTTGAAACCAGCTCCGGCATATCCAGGGCAACGGTCAGTTCGGCATTCGGAAAAATTTTTAACAGCGCAAGCCCCGTGCCGCCGGAAAAGCATCCCAGCTCCAAGATCCGCTGCGGTGCGCACCTGCAGATCTCCGCCACCTGACGCGCCAGGCCCGCATAGACCGGCATCCAGAGACGGTTGATATCCCTGACCAGCTCCGGATTGTTTTTATAGATTAAAGATTCTTCTTCAGCCATGGCTCTCCTGATCACGCTGCCCTGCAACTAATTCGGACCATCGACGGTAGGTCTCCGGCATATCAATATCGACACCACACTGTTGATTATCAAAAACAAGTTCAGAAACCTGTTCAGGCACCTGACTGATGATCTGCCGTCCACCGGCATCCCCGCTCAGGCTCAGGAGCTCCGCTCTGAACACCGCCGGAAAAAGAACCGGGTTCCCACGCTTCCCGCAGTACGAAGCCATAAGAATTTTTTGTGACTGGTTTTTGTATCTTTCAATAAAGCGATTGATGACATCCGGGGTTAAAAAGGGCTGGTCCCCCACCATGAACAGATAGGCGCTCGCTTTTTTTGAAACATGATCAACCCCCAGTCTCACCGCGGCGCTCTGTCCCTCATGGGCCAGCGGATTGTAAACTGTTTTAAGACCGTAACTTTCGCCGATCGCTCGAACCGCCGGGTCACGGAATACCAGAATGCACTCCTCCAGCCGGGATACGGCTGCTGCGCGGATCACCCGCTCAACCAGGGATGTCCCGTCCAGTTCCAGCAGGAGCTTGTCCTTCTGCATTCTTCTGGAAAACCCCGAAGCAAGTATAATACCGGAAATCATTTCCACTCTTTTTCTTAGACCCCTGAAAAACGTTTATAAATTTGTGTGCAGCAAGCGGCCTCAACAGCAAGGCAAACTGAACTGGTTTAAAAGGTTCAAACAGAATCAGGGGTTATTCGTCCTTTTTTACCCGGATCACTTCTGAAAAACGAGCTTTCTTTTCCACCGGTTTTCCGTCTGCGTCAAACTCCCGGATACTGACGACCTTACCGTTTTCAAAGTCGGTATCCATCTCCACCTGTCCGTTTTCATGGTAGGTCATTGCTTTTCCCACCCGAACATTGTTTTCAAAGACGGCCTCTTCCCGGATCTTTCCAGTCTCATAGTAGGTTTTGTACGGACCATTTACAATTCCGCTTTCATAACAGGCTTCAACCGCCAACTGCCCGTTTTGATAATAGGAACAGTACCTGCCGTGTCGCTTGTTGTCCCGGTAGGAAAATTCCGCCCGGACCGAACCATCCTCATGATAGGCCTTGACCGGCCCTTCCATGCGGTTGGCCGTATAAGTGATCTCGGAGGCGAGTTTGCCGTTGGGATGATAGGTTTTCACCGGCCCCTCCTGGGTACCGTCCGGGGTAAAGCTCAGCTCAACCCTGATGTTACCGTCCGGATAAAACTCCTGCCGGATCAGACGCTTCGGTTCCATAGTATTCCACCTTTGGTATGATTAGTTTTTAAATATTCAGATTTTAAACCAGATTAAAGGTTCATGGATACGGCCCTGTTTCATGGAAGCGCTGACCACGGCTGAAATCCCGGTCTGCGGACAGATACATCCGGCCAGGGTTCTGCCCCTTTCGCAAAGTACCTCCGTATCCGCCTTGTTCAGAAGAACAATACGGGCCGCAGACGCCGGCGCTCCCTTAAACAGCCCCTGCGGGTGATTGACCAGACGGGATACCACCATCTCATCAATTATCTGTCCCGGAACCGATCCGGTGATTTCACAAAAACTTTCCACCCGGTGAACATTTTCCTCTTTCACCGGCAGGCCCAGAACATCCATACCGATCACACCGATCACGGCGGTTGCAGATGCCGGAATCACCGGCTCATACTCCGCCGGCGCTTTAATGGCTTTTCGCTTGGCCCCGTCCGCTTCATTTAGCATGCAGTCAAAAATACCTTCCGAAAAAAGACCATCCAGAAATTCCGGGGAAATACTTTTCACCTTTTTCATCTCACCGAAAACGCCGCCGCCCAGACAGGTCACCGTGCCGGGCTGAACATTTTCAAACAGGGAAAAAGACGGCGCAGCTTCCATGAAAACCACATCGCACTGGCCCGGTTCCGGATAAAAAATATTGGTGGTGGTGGTGACCAGAACGGATGCCCCGGCTTTTTTCAGTTCGTGGGCCAGGGCAAACATGGCCGTCGTCTTGCCGCCACCGCCGACCAGGGAAATATGGGAGGGCCTTTCCGGGTTAATATCGAAAGCATCGAGGATATCCACCAAAACTTCTCCTGCGGCTACAACGCCGACGGACAGGACACCGGTTTCCCGGACTCTGTTTTGTTACGCACATCCGCAAGCTCGGCCGCAATAGACACGGCAATCTCCGCCGGCGTATTGGCTGCGATGTGAATACCGATAGGAGAATAGATGGATTCGATCACCGCTTCGGACACGCCCTTGTCGCGCAATCTCTGCAGGCAGGCATTGACCTTCTTTTTACTGCCGATCATCCCGATATAGGCATGGGGCTGTTCAATGCACCGCTCCAGGACTTCGGAGTCATGGGCATGCTTATGGGTCAAAATTACCGAATAGGTCGACGGGGTAAAGGTCAGTTCATCAAACGCGTTCAGATAATCGTCCGCAACAACAGCGTCCGCCCAGGACAGTTTTTCCCGGTTGGCAAATTCCGGCCGGTTGTCAATCACGGTAACCGAAAAATCCATCAGCCTGGCAATTTGAGACAGCACCGCACCGATATGACCGGCGCCGAAAACAAACAGCTGGGGAACCGGATTCAGCGGTTCGATAAACACACTCATACCGCCGCCGCATTCCATACCGATATCCTTGAGCTGGTGGGTGATGGTTTTCGGCGCCGCAGTGCCCATAATTTTCATGGCTTCATCCTCAACCATTTTTTCAATAGAACCGCCACCGATGGTTCCCATGGTGGTCCCATCCTGCCGGATAATCATCCGGGCCCCGGCCCCGCGCGGCGCGGAGCCCAGGGACTCGATCACCGAGGCCCGAACCAGCGGTTCATTTCTCTTTTTTGCCTCAACGATATATTCAAAAATATCCATCTTTTATCTCCTTTGTTATCAGCACAGTTAAAACAGTCTTAAGAGTTTCCTGGAAATCATATTCTGTAAACAGCTTGGCGCATAGAGCAAAGCGCATGGCGTAAAATGATTATTGTCTTGCTCTATGCCATACCCTCGACCCCTTGAACCCTTGGCTCCTCGAACCCTTCTTTCATGACAGCACAACAAAAAATCAAAACCCCAAAATTTATAAACCGATAATTTATCAATAAGATATTATGTCAAATCTGCTTCACAACATCCAGAAATTTTTCCAGGGTCTCCACATTATGGCAGGGTAGAAAATGGTCCACATAGGGAAGCGCCGTGGCCATACCCAGGCACAGCGGCTCGTAATTGTCGTATTTCAGGTGGGGATTCAGCCAGATCACCCGCTTGAATCCCTGCTTGACCCGGATCATCTGCCGCCGCAGCTCATCGATATTTCCCTTGTCCCAGCCGTCACTTAAGATCACCAGAATCCGGTTCTGGGCCATGTACCGGCCGCCGTAGCGCTGGTTGAAATCTTTCAAGCTACCGCCGATATCGGTGCCGCCGCTCCAGAAAAGGACCTCCTTCGACACCATGGCAATGGCGGTTCCCACTGAACGGTTGTTGAGCAGATCCGTGATCCGCCGAATCCGGGTACCGAACACAAAAGTCTCCGTATCACGCAGAAAGCGCTGCATCTCGTAGGTGAATTTGATTAAGAAACGGCTGTAGGCATCCATGGAGCCGCTCACATCCGCCAGAATAACAATTTTCGACTCCTTGGGTTTGCGTTCCCGCTTGAGAATGTCGATGATTTCCCCGCCCCGCTGGGTCGACTGTCTGATGGTCCGCCGTAGGTCCACCGTCTTGCCGTTTTTGGCCGGTTTAAACCGCCGGCCCTTTTTTTCCTTGATCTTGATCTGAAGCCGTTTAAACACCTGATCCATCAGACCCACTTCTTCCTGGGGGATTTCCTCAAAATCCTTCTGTTTCAGATTTTCGACCGCGGAATAGGTAAAGGTCGGCACTTCATCGTAGGTACTGCCGTGCTTGGACGACCCCTTTTTGGACCGGTCATCCGACGGGCTCTGGTCCAGCTTTTTAAACACAACCGATTTCTCGTCGTCAGCAGACTCTTCCTCGTCTCCCTCGGTGGGTTTCTTGATCTTGGGGCCTGTCCCCCAGAACTGCACATAAAGCCGGTTGAACGGCCCCAGCTGCGCACGGTTGGTGATCATGCAGGCCTTGAGCGCCAGATAAAACTGAAACGGATCATTGATGTCCACCAGAGAGAGTGCGTGGATGGCATCAATCTCATTTGACGTATGTACAGCGAGCCGGTTCCGGCGAAGCAGGTTGACAAAACGAATCACCCGTTCAACCAGCTGGCCCGCGCGTTTATCAAAATCCTCATTATTAAAATCACGCTTGACCCGCTTGAAGGCCTCTTTCGGGCTAATCAGTACCCGCATTTGGCTCCTCCGGCGGATTCAGGATTTCCCCTTTGACTTCTTTAAGTTTTTTGACATCCTCTCTGAACTTGAACAGACAGCCTGCGGTCATATCCATGGTATTCTCATCGATGTCTTCTTTGTTTAACAGTGAAATGGATTCCGACCAGTCCAGGGTCTCGGCAACCCCCGGACGTTTGTAAAATTCGTAACCGCGAAGCGTGGCCATGATATCGGCGATTTTTTTCGCCAGCACTTTTTTGACCTTCGGCACCTTGGTCAGAATAATATCCATTTCCCGTTCCGGAGAGGGGTAATCGATAAAATGATACAGGCATCTCCGCTTAAGCGCATCATGAAGTTCCCGGACCCGGTTTGAAGTCACAATCACAATCGGTTTGTGTTCCGCCTGAATCGTCCCCAGTTCCGGAATGGACACCTGGTAATCCGACAGAATTTCCAGCAAAAAGGCCTCGAACTCTTCATCCGCCCGATCGATCTCATCGATCAGAAGCACGCATTTTTCCTGTCCCTGAAGCGCATTCAACAGCGGACGCGGTATCAGAAACTCTTCAGTAAAGATATCCTCCAGATGAAAACCCGCATCACAGGTAGCGTCGATGGACTTGATCTTCAACAGCTGTTTGGCATAATTCCATTCATAAATGGTTGAAGTGGCATCCAGCCCTTCGTAACACTGCAGGCGAATCAATTTTCGCCCCAGCACATCGGCAATCACCTTGGCCACTTCGGTCTTGCCGACACCGGGTTCCCCTTCCAGAAGCAGGGGTTTTTCCAGGTTCTGCGACAGAAACAGGGAAAACGCCAACTCATCATCACAAATATAATTTTGTTTTTTCAGTGTTTTTTTTATACGCTCGATTGCTGCAATATTTTTCATGAGTTTACATACCTATCATTGTAAATTGGAGAGGAGGGGAGCTGGCTGAGGAAAGCGGATGGGCGGATCTACCTTCTTTGGCCAGATCCCACTCCATATATTTGATTGTTGGGCGTCCCCGGGAAAAGCCGAAAGCCTTCGACCCTCCGACGAAACCGGACAGACGGATTAACACCTTTTTTCTTTTAATCGGTCCAGATAAAAGATCGCTTCCAGTACCGCACCGCCCAAAGCTCGAGCCTTGTCGGAAATGGTAAAGCAGTGTTCCCGAACCGGGCGCGGATCAATATCACCGATCTTCATCCCCTCGGAAACTTCACACGCTTCCATGATCAGGCCACGGATCACTCCGTCGAACGCCGCTTTGACCGGCTGCCCATCGACCTTGCAGACAATCTCATCCTTTCGGGCAATATCACCGATATCCAGGACATGCTGTACAGAGCCGCCACAGGGCGCCCGCAAAACCCGTTCTCGACCGAACCCTTTGACCGGCGCCGGAACGCCCGTATCCGGCTCGGCTTCCCCTTCAAAGATCAGGCGGCCCAGATCATGGCCCCGGTTGGTCTCAATCACCACATCCGCATGAACTCCGGCGGTAAACCCCGGACCCAGCGCAATGGTCATCGGCGCCATGCCCTTGCGGATACCGGTATCTCTTTTGGCCAGGGTGGCATCCACCAGCACATCGGCCCGGATCTGTTCAAGGACCTTCATTTCCGGATCCACCATCACCGGAACCGTTCCTTTTTTCCAGCAATCCCGAACCGCCGCCAAACTGTCGACACAGACCGCTTTCACACCCTCAAGCTCCGTACTTCCGTCCATCACGGCTTGAGCAAACGAAACCGTCCTGCGCACAACCAGCGGGTAACTTTTCTCCAGGATCAGAATCTTCATTCCGCAGCGGTGCAGACGGTGAGCAACTCCCGAGCCCAGATCACCGCCACCACGAAAAACAACTGTTACAGATTCTGGATTCATAATCTTTCCTTTCTGCTCCGCAAAAAAGACAGCGGCAGTCGTATAAAAACGGCATGCCGCTGTCTTTTTTTTCAGCTATTGTTTATTCATAAGTAATCCCGTTCTCTTTGATCTTTCTCAAGATCCGCTCGGGGGTAATCGGCGCTTCGACAAAACGGAGGCCGGTCGCATCGGCAATGGCATTGGCCACCGAACCGATGGGACCCATCAGGGCCGATTCACCGCAGCTCTTGGCACCCATCGGACCGATCGGATCCGGAGCGGTTTCCACCAGAATGATCTTGGCCTTGGGCATATCTGAAGGCCCCAGCATCTTGTAGTCGGTGAAATCCGAATTGAGGCAATGACCTTCCTCATCATAGAGCATGTCTTCGGTCAATACCTGTCCCAGACCCTGCTGCGCGCCGCCTTCCAGCTGGCCTTCCACACTGGGCGGATGGATGGCTTTGCCGATATCGTGGGCGTTTACCAGTTCAATCAGCTTGACCTCACCGGTTTCCACATCCACTTCCACTTCGGAAAAGGTCGCGCCCATCGGCGGAGAGCAGTGGTTGGCCAGGAAGCTGGAATACCCCTGAATCTGTCCGGGGATACCGATCTGCTTGCCGCTGGCCGCGTCAAAGAAATTGTAGACGCCCTGTTTTGCGATCTGACGGGCATCGATGGACTTGCTGGGATTTCCCTTGACGGAAATAATCTTTTTGCTGTCCATTTCCAGGTCTTCGACCCGGGCTTCCAGCAGCTGAGACGCGCGCTCCAGTAGCTGTTTTTTCACGCTTTCGCAGGCTTCGATGGTGGCCGGCCCGCCGCAGTATACCGTCCGGCTGGCATGGGCACCGATATCAAAACCATTCACATCCGAGTCACCCGTTTTCAGGTGAATATCTTCAAGCGGCCAGCCAAGGGTATCGGCCGCCATCTGGACAATCGCGGTATGTCCGCCGGTGCCCAAATCGGAGACGGACTGCATCAGTTCAATCGTGCAGTCTTCATTCAGCTTGGCGGTACAGACCGTGTGTTCCAGCAGCATGGGCCAGGCACCGGAGGTATGGTTCATGACCGCCATACCGATGCCGCGACGTTTCGGGCCTTTTTGCTTGGCATATTTTTTCTTCTTCTGATACCACTTGAACTGCTCGGCAGCAATATCAATACAGCCGTTTAGATCGTCGGACGCATAGGTGACCCCTTTCAGCCAGGTCTCGTCACCGATGGTCTTGTGCCATTTTTTGCGCCATTCCACCGAATCCAGCCCCAGTTTTTCGCAGGCCACATCGATCAGTTGTTCCTGGACGAAAGAGGTCTGCGGGTTTCCATATCCGCGGAAAGCGCCCACCGGCGACTGGTTGGTAAAATAGCTGTCCCCTTTCATGCGCATGGTCTGCCACTTGTACATGCCGTGAACAAACGCCGCCGCGCAGAAGATCGGACCGTTACCATGGGTATAGTATCCGCCCTTGTAGCCGGTAAAGTGGGCATCGACGAATACCGGGGTACCGTCTTTTTTGAAACCCATTTTCATTTTGTAATCGCCGGGGAAACGGGTTTCCGAAGCAATCCAGTCTTCTTCACGGGTCATTTCCACCTTGACCGGACGTCCCGGAACCGCCATGGCCATGGCACAGGCATGGGGTTCACAAACCATCCCCAGCCGGGCACCGAAGGCGCCGCCGACGATAGTGGTGATATAGCGCATCCGTGACAGCGGCAGATCAAACAGGTCCGCCAGTAGAACCTGAACCGGCTTGGGCATCTGGGTGGATGACCAGCAGTTCAGGCGACCGCGGGTATCATAAAGGGCCACGGCGCAGTTGTTTTCCATCTGGCACTGTTTGACCTTGTTCAGATAAAATTCATCACTGACCACCACATCACATTCCGGCTCCAGGTCATCCCCCCATTTGTCCGTTTCCGGGTCCGGCCAACCGTAAGCTTTGCCCGGGAAAAAAGAGGGGTCGAACTCGCCGGCCAGGTTACCCGGTTTGAGCGGGGTAAACTGAACCGCGTCGGGCTGCTTGGATTGTTCGGCTGTCAAATAAACCGGCAGCGGCTCATATTTGATCTTTACCTTTTCCGCCGCCCGCTCGGCAATTTCCTCGTTTTCGGCAATAATACCGCAAACCGCGTCGCCCTGGTGTTTCACATGTTTGTTGAAAACATACATTTCCGAAATTTCACCGAAGACCTCATTGAAGGCTTCCGGTACCAGCAGCTTCATGATGGTGGTATTGTATCCGTTTTGGGTAACATCGTCGGGTCCCAGGCATTTCACCACCCCCGGCACCTTTTCGGCTTCTTTAAAATCGATGCTTTTGACCCTGGCATGGGCATATTCCAGACTGCGGATTATTTTTCCATACAGCATGCCTTTCATGCGAATATCCCCGGCGTATTCCGCCGTTCCCAAGGCCTTATCCATTGAATCAACTTTTGGTATTCTTTTACCTACAACAGACGTAGTCATAAATCACCGTCCTCCCTGTATGAAAATTACTTCTTTTTTTTGTTAATCGCTTTCTGGGCCTTTTTTACTGAATCAACAATCTTCACATAGCCCGTGCAGCGGCAAATGTTTCCTTCCAGGCCGAAACGGATTTCGTCTTCGGTGGCCTTGGGATTTCTCTCCAGAAGGGCTGTGGATTTCACGACCATCCCCGGGGTACAGAACCCGCACTGGATGCCGCTTTCGTCCACAAATGCCTGCTGAACCACATTGGGCTTACCGCTTTCGCCCAGACCGCGCGATGTGGTTATCTTTCTGCCATCCATGGTGGCCGCCAGAATCAGGCAGGAGTCTACAACTTTCCGGCCGGACGGTTCGTTTTCATCATCAACTAGTACGGAACAGGCCCCACACTCTCCTCTGCCGCAGCCGTATTTAACTTCGGTTAAATCCAGCTGATCACGCATGACCTGGAGAAGGGTATGATGACCTGCAACAAGAATATTGTATTCTCGCCCGTTTATCGTAAGCGTAATCGGTTGTTTGTCCATATTTTTTCTCCCTTGTTCGAACTGAATTAATCGATTCTTGTCTATGCAACGGCTTCTTCTATGGTTCGCCGTACCAGTACCGGTGATACTTCTTTACGGTACTCTGCTGTTGACCGGACATCCGTAATCGGATCAATCTGCGAACCGACAGATGCTGAAATCGCCTCCAGGACAGACGCATTGATTTTCTGCCCCTTGAGCAGGTTTTCGCTGTCCACCAGACGGACGGTCTTCGGTGCAACGGCACCCATGGCGATACGTGCGCTTTTGCAAACGCCTCTTTCAACGATCAGGCATACCGCAGCATTTAACTTCGAAAGGTCCAGCGTTGTACGGTTCATTCGGTTGAATGCGGAAACCTGGCCTTTTTTCGGAACCGGCACTTTAATTTCAACCGCAAGTTCATCCGGCTTTCGATCCGTTTTCTTGTAATCAATAAAAAAGTCATCGAGGGAAACTTCCCGCTTGCCTTTCGGTCCTTCGAAGACAACTTTTGCGCCCAGCGCCAGCAGGGCACAGGCACAGTCTCCGGAGGGTGAAGCCCTCATAACATTGCCCACAACGGTTCCGCTGTTACGGGTCTGGGGGGTTCCATTGATTGCAGCAGACTTGTGCAGTGCGGGATAGTGTTTCTTTACGTCCGCATTGTCGGCAACTGTCTGCAGCGTTGCCATGGCACCGATTTTTAATCCGCCGCTCTTTGAATATTTTACTGAATCCAGTCCTTTGATTTTAGCCAGGCTGATAACACAGGGCGTGCAAAACCCCTGGGTCGCGGATACGATCACATCGGTTCCGCCGGCCATAACCGTTGCTTTTGCTTTGTGCTTTTTCAGCATCTTTACCGCTTCTGCTACACTTTCCGGCAGCAGCAAGTCAAATTCTGGTAATATGCGACTGCTTGGCATAATGTGCCTCCTATCAGTTAAAAAAATATTGTCTCTAGTTCCTTCCAGATCGTTTTTGTTTTTTAGTGCTTCACCTCCTTCCGGTAATCTCACGCAGGCCTGAAAACAAAAAAGCCGATCCCGTGGCATCGGGGACCGGCACATACCTGCGTCCATCTCCTTTCCGACCACGGGAGACACGGCCCTTTCGAACCGTACCTTTTCGTCCGCACTTCATGCCTGTATAGGTTTAGAAGCAGCGGCTGGGAGAGACCTGCGTATTTTATTTTCAAGTATTATCGTTTCTGATCTTTTTGCCTTTTTATATTAGCATTTTCAATAGTACCTGACGCAGTACCTGAGTCAATAAGCGCAATCAAAGGGGTGCATGGGAAAAATGTCATATTGTTGCAGGACAAAAATGTCGTATCCTGCCGGGGATTCAAAACACTTGGGCTTCCGGCAAAGAAACAAATAATCGCCGGCCCCCTCAAGCGGCACGGCCTCGACCGCAATGTCAGGGCGGGCCCTTCCGTGTACACACGGACGGTCATGAATTCGGTCAGCTGTTTTCCGGATAGACCCAGATACATTCCGAAGCACGGGTGGTGTTGCGTTTGGGCCGAATCCTGGCCCGCACCGGTTCGAGCAGCGGTGTCGGCGCATGCCGGCCGATGATTCTGTTTTGGTAATAAACCTTCCATGACCCGTCAAGAAGCTGGCGAACTTCGAGTTTTTCCGGACCCAGAATCGCCTTGTTGTATTCCCGGTCCAGCGGAATAAATATACTTCCGATATCCACCGTCCCCCGTTCACTGATTTTCCCGTTATAATAAAAACCACAAATCCGTTCTGCGTCGCATTCCGGTTTCGGCTTTTTCCAGCAATCGGCAATCGCGTCACAGGACAGGGCATAGCGGCGGTTGAATGTCCGGATAAATTTTTCGGCTAAAAAACGATTGCCGGCATTGATATTCGTAATATTTTCATGCTGAAGTTCTTCCACCAGGCAGATATTCAATTGCTCGAAAATGCGCTCGAAATATCTTTTCTGGCGTTTGGTTTTCACAAACACCTGTTCGATGCCGAAAGCTTCAAGCGCTTTGCCGACCTGAGTCGGCTCCGGACGGCCGCGCAGCTGTTCTTCAATACTCCAGTCGCTGTCTTTGCGCTGGAACAGGGAATTCTTATCCTGAATGATCTGTTTGGGAATACCACAGGTAACTACAACATGCTGCAACGCCCATAAATAAACCGCGCTTTCCTCAAAAGGAAAGAATCTTGCGGTAATACACCGGCCGCTGGCATCGTCAATCACCGCAATCAGGCAGCAGGCATACTCCGATTCGGGAAACCATTTGCTGATAATACCGTCCCAGAACAAACACATGCCTTCCCGGGGCTGACCGTCAAGGATGCTGATCTTCGATCGTTTTCTGGCTTTCAGCGGCGGAATATTCTGCTCCCGGCGGATCTGCCGGACGGTTTCCCGGCTCACTGAAATCCGGTGCTCCTTTTCCAGCATTTCGGCAAAGCGCGTATCATTCAAGGATTTCGCCCCGTTTTTGGAAAGATCCACAATGATCGACCGGACTTCTTCACTCAACGCATTGGTGGGTTTGCGGCCGGTGTTCCCGTGAATCAATCCGCGAACCCCCTTGTCCATCACCGCCTTTTTCATGCGGACCGCCTGACGGTAGCTGACGTTCAGTTCAAAACTGGCCTGGCGCAGGCTCAGTTCCCCGTCGATCACTTTTTTCAGTATCTGCCAACGGCCAAGGGCTGTGTGCTTTTCCATCAGAACTCCCTTCCCAGGAATATTTTCCGCAGTCAACAGCAGAAAAAATTGGCTGCTGTGTTTTTATCGAAAATTTTTCGGTTTCGAAAACCGGCACAGGTCCGCATCAGTAATATCCCTTTGAAAGCATGTAGGAAAACATCAGCGGCATTTCACATTCCGGCATGGTCTGCATGCCAAAAACTTCATGGGGCCGGCCCGAACTGACTGTGCTGCCGTTTTCATAAACAATCACCCGGTCTGCCAGAGAATAGGCTTCATACACATCATGGGTGACCAAAACCACCGGAATTTTCATAAAGCGCCGAACATCCCTCAGGAAATCCCACATCTCGCTGCGGATCCGCATATCCAGCGCGGAAAAAGGTTCATCCAGCAGCAGCAGGTCGGGCTTGCGGATCAGCGCCCGGGCAAAAGCAATCCGCTGTTTTTGACCGCCGGACATTTCCGGCGGTTTTCGGTGCTCAAGACCCGTCAGCTGAAACAGGTCCATTACCTCATTATACCGCCGCATCAGATCGGTCCTGTTCAGACCGGTACCGCCGTAAATAATGTTTTCCTTTGCCGACATGTGCGGAAACAGCGCCGGCGACTGAAACACATACCCAATCCGCCGCTGCTGCGGCGAAAGCGAAACTTTCCTTTTGGCGTCATAAAACAGCCGGGCCCCCGACCAAATGGTTCCCGCATCCGGCTGGACCAGTCCGGCAATCATGTGCAGGGTCAAGGATTTTCCGGAGCCGGAGGGGCCGAAGACAACCGCCAGTTCGTCTCCGATTCCCCAGGAAACATCCAGCTGAAAGCGATTGAATTTTTTTTGAATCTGTAGCTGCAGGCTCATTTTTGATTATCCTTTATCGGTTAAAGCGAAGACCGGGAAAACCGGTTGGCCACCAGCAGAAACAAGGCGGAAATGATCGTAAACAGCGCAGCCAGAATATGTGCTTTCTGCCAGTCCCCGCTGCCGGCGCAACTGTAAATGGCAATCGGCATGGTGTCCGTGCGGCCCGGAATGTTTCCGGCCACCATGATGGTGGCCCCGAATTCGCCCATCGCCCTGGCAAAAGAAAGAATGGCGCCGGCGTAAATCCCCCGCCGGGCCAGCGGCAGGGTGATACGAAAAAAGGTTTCCATCTCGGACCGGCCCAGGGTGTAGGAGGTCCGGATCAAATCGCGGTCAACCGTTTCCAGGGCCGCCCGTGCCGTCCGGATCATCAGCGGCAGCGCCACCACAAACGACGCCAGCACCGCCGCCTGCCAGCTGAACATGATATTCCATCCGGTCCACGCATAAAGCGGCTTGCCCAGCACACCGTTTCGGCCAAACAGGATAATCAGGTAGTAACCGGTAACGCTCGGCGGCAGCACCAGCGGCAGGGTACATAAAACATCCACCAGGGTTTTGCCCCGGAAATTTTTCATGGCCAGAATATAAGCAATGGCCGTTCCGGTCAGAACCACAAAGACCGTGGCTATCGAAGCCACCTGAATAGACAGCATTATGGAAAAAAGAACCGAACTTTCCATCAGTTCATTCCTTTTTTTTCGGCAGGTCTCAAACAGAAGCCGTATTTCACGAACAGTTTTTGCGCTGTTGGGTCTTCACAGATAAACCGCAAAAAAGCGGCGGCCTGTTTCGGGAATCTGCTGGATGAAACAACCGCGGCCGGATAACAGATGCGCGAATGGCTTTGCGGCGGCGCCGCCGCAACAACCGTCACCGCTGCCGACCGGATTTTGGCATCGGTTAAATAAACGATGCCGGCATCCACCTCCCCGCGGGCGACATAATCAAGCACCTGGCGGACATGTTCCCCCAGAACCAGTTTTTCGTTCAGACTCCGGTAAAGCGACAGGTGCTGCAGGACCTCTTTTGCATATCGGCCGGCCGGAACACTGCCGGGATTGCCGATCGCAATATTTTTACAGCCTTTGAGCACCAGGTCCTGAAATCCGTCGATCCCGGCCGGATTTTGACGCGGCACAATCAGCACCATGCTGTTCTCAGCAAAATTTCGCCGGGAACCGGATAAAACATCCCCGTTTTTCTCCAGCATATCCATAAACCGCCGGGAGGCCGATGCATATATATCCGCCGGCGCTCCGGCTTCAATCTGTTTTTCCAGGGCGCCGGAAGACCCGAAATTACAGCGAATCGTAACGCCCGGCTCCTGTTGTTCATACACCGGCGCAATTTCTTCAAACACGTTTTTGAGACTCATCGCCGCGGAAACCAGCAGTTCTTCGGCGTGCAGGGCACCTGAAAATGTCAGGAACCACCAAAAGAGTATTCCGGCCTGAACCGTTTTTTTACGCCACATGATTTTTTTTCTGTCGGCCGTCTTGGTTAAAATTTCGATGACTGCCCGACCGCTGCCGAATCAGTTCCGCAACAATACTGATGGCCACCTCTTCAGGGGTTTCCGCGCCGATATCAAGGCCAATGGGCGCATGCAGGCGGGCATCCTTCGGCCGGGAAAATCCATCCTGTTTCAGTTCATCACAAATGGCCCGGCATTTCTGTCGGCTGCCGATCATGCCGATATATTCAGCCTTCGTTTTGAGCGCACTGTTCAAGACCTGACTGTCCAGGGCGGCGTTCCGGGTCAAAATGACCACATAACTGTCTTCATCAACACTGATGTCGGTAAACGCCTGCGCATACGATTCCAGGAAAACCAGTTCATCGGCCAGGGGAAAATGCTGCCGGACCAGATATTCCCGCCGGTCGTCCAGCACGGTGGTCCTGAAACCGGCCGTGACCGCAAGCACGGCCACCTGCTGAGCAATATGGCCGCTGCCGAAAATAAAAAGTTTCGGCAACCCCGAAAGCGGTTCAATAAAAAAACGCTTTCGCGCGACCGGCATCAACCGGGGATTCCGCTCATCCGCACAGGCCGTCACCCGGTCTTTCACTTCCGGTGACAGGGTCAACCCTCCGGAAACATTGCCGGACATCCCCAGACAACTGACCCCGCCCGGCGGATTTTTTTCCCCGTCCGGCATTACCGTCACCAGCCAGGCCGTCTGTTTTGACTGAATGGCCTGAAGCGCTTCATGAAAGGCGGTATACAGTTTTTTGTCGGTGGCCGCTGCGTAATCAATCAGCACCTCGATTCGGCCGCCGCAGAGCATCTTTTCGCCGGAGCTTCTTGAAAGATCAAACCCCGCCAGCACCGGCTGTTTCGTTTTAAAGACCTGTGCCGCCTGCCGGCAGACCGCCGCCTCGAGACCGCCGCCGCCGATAGTGCCGATCATTTTTTTGTTTTCGCGGATGATCATTCGGGCGCCGGTTCTCCGGGGTGCGGATCCTTCCCGGGAAACCACCGTCACCAGGACAAGGGACTCGCCCTGCTCCAGAAGATGAATACAGTGCTGCAAAATCGTTTTCATGGTCACCTGCCTTTGAACCGGGCTTTGGTCCCCGTTCGGTCACTTGCCGAACCCGCAATCGGGATATCGGCAGGAATTACAGCTTAAACACAGACCGCCGTGTCCCAGGGCGGCAAAATCCTTTCGCGTAACCGCCTCGCCCGCCAGGAGCCGCGGAACCACGAGTTCGAACACGGTGGCGGCATAATACATCACGCAGCCCGGCAGTCCGGTAATCGGGATACCGTTTTTATACGCCAGCAGAAACATGGCGCCCGGCAGCACCGGCGCACCGTAGGTGACAATTTCTCCGCCGGCTTTACGGATTCCCGCCGGGGTTACATCATCCGGATCCACCGACATGCCGCCGGTCGTTGCGATAAAGTCCGCGCCGGCCGCGATCAGTCTGGTGATGGCCTCCGCGATCATTTCAGGATCGTCCGGAACAATCAGCTGGTCAACAACATCACTGCCCAGCGCGGCAAACTTGTCGCGCAGCACGGGTCCGAACTGGTCCTGAATCCGGCCTTCATATATTTCCGATCCCGTTGTGACAATGCCGACCCTGTGGTGCTCCAGCACCTTGACCTGTATCAGCGGCGCGCTGTCCCTTAAGAGACGCACCGCCCGTTCAACAGGCTCCGCTTCAATGACCAGCGGAATAATCCGGGTCCCCGCCAGCAGCTTTCCGGCCTGGACCATCTGCCGGGTATGGATAGTGGCAAACATCAGTTGATCCATGCTGTTCAGCGCCTCCAGCAGGGAAACGTTGATATCCAGCAGCCCGGCATATTCCGCGGTCAGCTCGATCTTTCCCTCTTTGGGTTCGGAGAGCAGAATCCCGGGCCCGGCAGCGGCGTCGGCAATGGCCTGCGCCGCCTCATTCTCATGGAGATATCCTGTCTCCAGGGTCCAGACATAAATGTGTTTTTTACCCAGATCCAGAAGCACGGAAATATCTTCCTGCTGAATCACATGTCCTTTTTTGAAAGCCCTTTCCTTGGTTTGACCCCTGATGATCCGCGTGATATCATGCCCGAGCACCATCCCTACCGCATTTTCCACCTGTACAGATTCCATGACTGGCCCATCCTTTCCACATAAAAAAAACCATTCCTGACGGGAAACTCGGGAATGGTTCATCACTGACGACAGATGTCCGCATTCTCCTTCCCTAAACAGGAGGCACCGCCCTTTCGGACAATACCCTTTCGGCCGGGACCCCTTAGACTTGCCTTAGGGATACAGGCTCGGAGAAAAACTGTTATTCAAATAAATAAAAAAACCGGCTCCCCTGTGCCGGGAACCGGTTCAATAACAAACAGAAAAACTGGTTGTTCCTTCCGTCTCCTTTCCACATCGGGAGGCTGGACTTCCTTTCGAAAGCAACCCTATCGGTCATACTTCCCTAGATCAAATCCTTAGCAAGCATAACTCGGAGAAAATATTCAATTACTGATGATGATAGATGTACAAGGCCAAAAAGTCAATATCTCTTTTCCGTTTTTTGCAAACCCAAAATGTCCTATAACTACTTTCCTCTGCGCATATCAGGGCAGCGGAGAAACGGAGCGCGTCTCTTCTCCCAGGGGTAACTTTTTAAACCGACCGCCGTAAATAATGGGATCTCCGCGGTACCCCAGCTTTTTAAAATCAATGTAATCGGTGGTATCCCGTAAAAGCGCGGCCGCTTTCTCCTGGTCCTTGAGCGATTCAATCTCCGGTTTCTCAGCGGCAATTTCATCAAAATCCACATCCCGGCTGTCCTGGTGACAGCGGTTACAGGTTTTCCCTTTCTGACGCAGACTGTCATGGCACTGCCCACAGGTCAGCGCACCGGCCGCCGGCATGACCTCATGCTCCAGCCGCCAGTACATCCAGGTTTCGATCCATTGGTATTTTCCGCTGTAGTCCAGATTTGCCGTGGCCATCCCCTCCTGAAACGCCTTTTGCCAGTCCAGTGACTTCCAGTACGCCGTTGTATCGGCCGCGTCCCGGGGAAAAAGATGCGGCACCAGAAAATATTTGTTTTCCGCATCCACCGCCTGAACGCCCTTCATGATTTTAAAAGGCGTGATTCTGGAATCGGGATCTTTTATCGACCCGACCGGCCGGGCAATATGAACCGGCACCGTCTGAATATCCACCGAATCTCCCAGCAATATCCGGTCCATATAACCGTTAAACCAGGCATATTCGGGTTTCACCGTTGCCTCCCACCTGAACTCTCCTTTTTTCCAGTGGTAATCGGGTTGTCCGTAACCATCTTTTTTCGGCTTGCGTTTCTGGTCGCCGGCCTTCGACCAGTCCCACCAGGTCTGGGTGGGTTTGTTTTTGGCATACACCGGGGAATGACAGGTATTGCAGGCCAGGCTTTCACCGTGTGTGTTCAAATGATGCTTCAGTAATTCATTTTTGTAATGGGGCACATCCGAATGGCAGTCCCGGCAGGTCACAATACCTTCGACCACCGGGACCGAAGAGCTTCGTCCGCTAATCCGGTGGTCACGGGTCCGGTGACATTCCGTACAGGTAAAATCGTATCCGCCCATGTGAACATCATAGGCCCGTTCCGGCGTGAGCAGCTGTCCCGAGAGGTCCGCGTGCTTGATGGCATCTCCGCCGCCCCCGCTGAAATGACAGCTGCCGCAGGTTTGTCTGCTCGTATGCCCCACGTTTTCCGCAACTTTTTTCAGGTCGACACTCTCGTCGGGCATGCCCGCGCCGGTCGGAATTTTTTTGTAGGTCCCGGTCGTATCATGACAGACCAGACAGTCCATCTTTCCTTTATCCGAAAAATCAAACGTGCCGTCTTTCCATCCGTAACCGGCGTGGCAGCTGGTGCAACGAGCCTCGTTGCTGATAAAGCTGATTCAGTAGTTGTTCAGCGCAATGGTTCCCTTGCCGGTCCGGACCTCCTTTCTGCGTTTTGCCGTATACAGCGAAGGACCGGTCCAGAGCCAGTGGGATGCGGAAAGCATGTTTTCGGCCGCCGCATCATGACACCTCAGGCACTCGGCCGTCACCTGGAAGGGGTCCGGTTTTTCCGGCAGGTTGACCAGTTCCCGGTGATCCGGAACATTTTTTAAATGGCAGTCCCGGCACATCACGGGCCCCCGGGCCTGTTGTTCATGGCAGGACACACACTGAAGATGATAGGCGGCCTTCAGTCCGGTGCGTTCAGGCGTTTCAGAATCAAAAAATTCCTGGTGACAGGAAGCGCACCGGGCGGTCTCCGCCAGCGTTTTATCTTCGGGGCGGTAATGATGACAGGCAGTGCAGTCTTGAACTGATGCGGCATGCTGTCCATGGGGAAACCGGACCGGCGCATAGTGATCCTGAACTTCGGAAATAATGGGACTGTCCAGTAAAAAGTAGCTGTTTTCAATGTCCTTCAGGGACATACCTTCTTCATAGAGCCGCATCCGGCGCAGAATCGGATCTTCATCAAGATATTTTTCAACAAAAGGAACCGCTTCATGCGCTTTCTGCCGGGCCTTCTCCTGATCCGACGCCTTCCAGACATCCGACGCGCACAGAACCCCGTTCAACAGCAGCAGCGCAACAATAAGCAACGGTTTCCGGATCATGAGGACACCTCCTTGGGAAATGACAGCACCGGCAGGCAGGTAATCAGAAACCGATAGATAAATATCAGCGTCGAGACCAGACCCAGGGTAATAACGATTTCACCGATCGCCGGAAAATAACGGGCGCCGCTGACCGAGGGCGTATATCCCACCAGAAAAACATTTATCCGGTTCAGCACCACCCCGCCGATGATCAGGCTGGACGCCGTAAACAACCCTTTCCCGGAACTTCTTGTTTTTCCGGACAGCAGCATCAGCCACGGGATAACCCCCCCCAACAGGAACTCGGCCAGAAAGGCGTTTGTCTGAAAGGTCCCGTCAAACAGATATTTCCAGGTCCCTCTGACCACCAGATCGCCGGTCTTCAGGGCCAGATAAATTCCCAGAATAACAACCGTGATCCGGGCCAGCGGCCCGAGAATTTTTATTTCAGAGTCCAGGTTCAGAGAGACGCGCGTCAGCGTCGCCTCAAAAACAACCATGGGATATCCGACAGCAAAAGCCGAGAGCAGAAACAACAGGGGCAGCATCGGCGTATACCACAGGGGATGCAGTTTGGTCGGAACGATCAGCATCATGGAACCCAGGCTGGACTGGTGCATACAGGAAAGAACAACCCCGGCAATAATGAATATCCACATCATCTTGCCCAGTGTTTTATCCGCCATTGTCAGCAAAAGGTTCAGCGGCCGGTTCAGTCCGGAAAGCAGCCCCGGCAGGCGGATACGGTCCCGGAACTGTTCCGCCACCACCGGAATGAACTCAATATAAAGGACGGTCAGGTACAGCATAACACACAGGGCCACTTCAAAAAGCACCGACCGGGAATTCCAGTTGAACATGGGTTTCCAGATGGCCCAGGACCGGCCGATATCCACAATCAGCCCCAGGACCACAAAGGTATATCCCAGCAGCGCCGACAACAGGGCCGGGCGGACAACCGGCGCATAATACCGGCGTCCGAAAATATGCACCAGCGCCGCCGTGGTAAACCCGCCCGCGGCCAGGGCAACCCCTGAGGCCACATCGATGCCGATCCAGATGCCCCAGGGCCGCGCGTTCGACAGATTGGAAACATAGCCCAGCCCGCCGGTAAAGCGGGCGACAACGGCAACGGCACCGAAAAGCATGAAAATCGTCAGCAGGAAAACGCCGGGGGTCCAGAAAGGGGCCTTCAGCGCTTGCGCTTTATGTTCTGTCTCCATTCTGCTCCACCTGTTTCTGTTTGTGCTTTCTGCCGAAGGCATACATGGCCCCCCCCAGAATCCCGAAAAGGGCTATCGGTGACCAAAGATACCGGAACAGCATATGCTGAACCCGTTCCGAAAGCCTGGGCAGGGCTTTGTCCGGCACCCGGAGAAAGCCGATTTTTTGAAAGGGCACCGGAGAAATATACAGCCAGGAGGTTCCGCCGACCTCTTTTTCTCCAAATATCCGGTCAACATATTTACCGGGATTTTCGGTCAATCTTTTTCTGGCAATTTGCAAAAGAGTGTCTCTTTTACCAAAGGTAATGGCCTCCACGGGACACCGCTTCGCACAGGCCGGGACACCGCCTTCCTTGGAAACCGTGTCAAAACAGAATGTGCATTTTCGAATCTGCGGCGTCACCGGATTGAAGTATTCATAGGCGGGAATTTCAAAAGGACAGGCAACCATGCAGTACCGGCACCCGATACACTTGGTCACATCATAATGCACGGCACCGTTTTCCTTTTTCGTCAGTGCCCCGGTCAGACAGGCGGAAACACAGGCCGCATCCTGGCAGTGCATACACTGTATTTTGACAAACAGCGGCAGGGGGCGTCCCTGTTTGTCCCGGTTGCCCGTAAAATATCGGTTCACAACGGTATAGGCTTTGGCATCCGGTCTGCGTTTTGTTTCAAAAACAAGATCGCTGAGAGAAAACGGCTGATCCGGGGGCTGGAGTTCATTGATCTCGCTGCAGGCCGCTTCACATTCACGGCAACCGTTACAGCGATTCACATCAACCAGACATCCGAGGGGATCCGACGGCACTCTGGACTGTCGGGAATCGGCCGAAAGGGGTGAGGCCGCAACCGAAAAGGTGGCAGCACCGGTAATTTTTAAAAAAACACGCCGGCCGAAATTCACAGGCCGGTCTCCACAGCGGAAAAAGCAGCAACCGCAGAAGCTGTTTCGGTCTCAGCCGAATTCAACATTCCGGACAAAACCACCCGCGGTAAATCCGATTTTTTCGGAACCCTTTCCGTAAAACAGCATTTTCGCGCAACAGTTTTATGCAAAACAGTCATCTCCCTGGGTCAACAGATTTCAAAATTACTTTACATTTCACCAACAGCAAAAGCCGGTTTATTTATTTTTCGTCCACTTCCAATACAGCTACGATCATCTCTTCAAGTCCCGACCGGTCTAAAACACCGACCTGCTGTTTGCAGACCCGGCCGTCCTTGAAAATAATCAATGTCGGTATACTGGTGATATCATATTGTTCGGCCATTTGCAGGTTTTCTTCAATATTCACTTTAAAAAATTCAAGCCGACCCGCAAACTGATCAGCCAGTCCTTCCAGAACCGGCACCATTATTCGGCACGGACCGCACCAGTCCGTATAAAAATCTACCAGTACCGGCGTTTCGGTTTGAAGAACATGTTTTTCAAATTCATTTTGTCCAATTTGCTGAACAGCCGCCATTTTTCTCATCTGGTCTATTCTAATAATCACACTCTATGGTATCCGGTATGGGAACATAATATCTTCTGTTGTATCTGTGCTTTTCATGCAATCGGCCGGATTCCGTGACCGCCTGTTTTGACCGCCGCTCTTTCTGTAATGCTGCCTCCAGGCTTTCCACCTTTTCCTCAAGCACAAAAATCCTTTCGACACAATCCTGCATATCGACCGGACCGCTCTTGGACAGGCTCTTTTCCCCTGCCGCAAGGGATGTCGCCGGAAATCCCAGGGACAATCCGAGAACACAAAGGGTTAAAACTATTTTTTTCATGGCTGTACCTCCTTTCATTTCTTCCCATTAGCCAGCACATAAAAAACCAAACTTTTCCCCTTACCGTCCCTGCATCATGGCCAAACCCGGTTTGAACATAACTGCCGACACAAACCATATCCCGACCCGTAAACATTCACTTAAATAAGAAGCAATCTGTATGCCAAATGGTTGGAATTTAAATAAACAAGCTAAATCAGGTATTTGAAAAGAAAGTGGTCGCGAATTGAAAATAACGAAGGTGTTGCATGCAACAAGAATTATGGCCAAAAAAAATATAAATATTTGTTTTTGCTTTACTTTAATTTATAGCAACAAAAAGCAACAAAAAAGTTGCATAAAAGAAATATGCAACACATCGGAAATATTTTAAAGGAATTTTTACTCAGAGGGTATTTTGATGTTGTATTTTTGCAGATTTCTCCAGACAGTTGTCCGGTGAATTCCCAGTCTGCGGGCCGCCCGGGCCTGGTTCCAGCCCGACCGTTTCAATGCCGTAATCAACCGGCCGCGATCCAGGGAAAATTTTGTTTGCGGACCGGGCAAAACCGTTTTAAGGGCCTGCCGGATCTCCAGGGGAAAATCCCGGGGGCAAAGCTGCGGTGTCCGAACCTTGACAAAGGCATGCTCCACGGCATTTTCAAGTTCCCGCACATTTCCCGGCCAGTCGTGTTCCATCAATAAATCCATGGCATCCGGGCTGACACCCTTCACCTGCTTCTGGTATTGCCGGTTGAACTTTTCGACGAAATGCCCCGCCAGCAGCGGAATATCCTCTTTCCGCCGGCGCAACGGCGGCACCTCGATGGTAATGACTTTCAGGCGGTAATACAGATCTTCGCGAAAACGGTTTTCCCGGACCATCTGCCACAGGTCCTTGTTGGTGGCCGCGATAATCCGAACATCCACCTTTCGGGCCCGGACCTCCCCCACCCGTTCAATCTCCCGCTCCTGTAAAACCCGCAACAATTTCACTTGAACCGCCGGGCCGGTTTCCCCGATTTCATCGAGAAAAATCGTGCCCCGGTCGGCAAGTTCAAACCGCCCGATCTTGTTATTAATGGCGCCGGTAAAGGCCCCCTTTACATGACCGAACAGCTCACTCTCCAGGAGCGGCTCACTCAGCGCCGCACAGCTGACCCGAACAAAATCGCCGGAGGATCTTCGGCTGTTGAAATGGACAGCACCGGCCACCAGCTCTTTGCCGGTACCGCTTTCACCTGAAATCAGCACATTGGCATCCGTATCGGCCACATCCTCTATCAACCCATAGATTTCCTGCATCCGCCGGGCTTTGCCGATCAGGCTGTGAAAACAGTACCGTTCACTGAGCTTTTTTTTCAGATCGTGTATCTGGGAAATGTCCCGAAACAGAACAACAATGCCTCTGTGCCGGCCCTGCCGGTCCTTGATGATCGCCGTGGAAAAAACAGCCGGCACAACGGTCTGATCCGGGCGGACGATATCCATCGCCTTCTCATTGCAGGGGCTGCTGGTCTGCAGGGTGTGCGACACGGCAATATTCAGACCGCATTTTCTGTTTTTACAGAAGATGTCAACCGCCGGGTACCCCAAAACCTGCTTTTCGTCCAACCCGGTAATATCATAAAAAGCCCGGTTGCATTTCATGACAACACCGTCGGGATTAACGATAAACAGCCCTTCGTTCATACTGTTGAACACCGCCTCATAGTTGTCACACTGGGCCATGCATTCATCGAGACCGTTCACCGGATTTTTTTTACGGGAATCCATTATTATCTTTATTGAAAATTATTAAAAGCTGCTTATTATGTACCATATTCCGGCATATTCCTAAAGACCTGTGATCAGACCGCTGCCTACCCCATAACGGAACTTGACCCGCGTTCCCCGGACACCCCCCTTTTTTCATTTAAATCCTGGACAATGTCACCGGGAGCACACGGCCGCAAGCGCCGGGGCATCACATCTTAAACAGGCTTTTTTTTGCGTGTCCGGCCGTCTGTTTGCGGCGTTTTTATGTCAAGCGCCTTTATTTTGCGGTAAAGCGTACTGCTGTCGATCCCGAGCGATTTTGCCGCCTGCTTGCGGTTGCCCCGATACCGTTGCAGGGCTTCCGTAATCAGAACCGTTTCCATGGATTTCAGCGTGGCGGGAACGGCTTTTTCGTTCCTGTCCGGCAAACTCGGGGGCCTGAGCTCCGGCGGAAGATCTTCCGTTTTGATCACCATCCCGCGGCAAAACACAAAAGCCTGTTCCAGAATGTTTTCAAGCTCCCGGACATTGCCCGGATACTCGTGTTCCATCAGCCGGATCATCACCTCATCTGAAACGCCCTTGATATCCTTTCCCTGAATATGGTTAAATTTTGCCACCAGGTGGTTGATGAGCAGGGGAATATCCTCCCGCCGCTGTTTGAGCGGCGGGATCCTCAACGGGATGACCCGAATCCGGTAAAACAGGTCTTCGCGAAACTTTCCGGCTTTCACCAGTTTTTCCAGAGATCTGTTGGTTGCGACCACCACCCGCACATCCACTTTCAAAGGCTCGACCGAACCGAGGGGTTCGATCATGCGTTCCTGAAGGACCCGAAGCAGCCGCACCTGCATGGCCGGAGAAACGTCGCCGATCTCGTCAAGAAAAATGGTTCCCCCGTCGGCCGTGGCAAACCTTCCGGGACGATCCTTTTTGGCATCCGTAAACGCGCCGGCCTTGTATCCAAACAGTTCGGATTCCAGCAGCGTATCGGGCAGCGCCGCGCAATTGACCGCCACAAAGGGTTTCGACCGGCGGCCGGAAAGGGCATGAACGGCCCGGGCAAAAAGTTCTTTTCCGGTACCGCTGGCTCCCTCGATCAAAACCGTGCTGGTGCTTTCCGCAATGCGGGGCAGCATTTGGAAAAGACGCATCATGGCGGGACTTCTGCCGATAATATCCTCAAACGAGTATCGGGCATTCAACTCTTTACGCAGCTGTTCCACCAGGGTCAGGTCCTGAAAGGTCTCCACACCACCGATGATTCGGCCCTGACTGTTTTTCAGCAATGCCGTTGAAATACGAATGGGAATCCGTTTTCCCGACTCGCTGATGATGTGCGCCGTAATGTTGACACTGGGTTTACCGGTTTTCATCGTTTGTCTCAGGGCACAGGCGGTTTCACAGATATTGGTATGAAAAACCTCGTGGCAGGGGCGTCCGTAAGCATCCTGTCTTTTGATTCCGGTGATTCTTTCTGCAGCACAATTAAATGAAACGATTTTCCAGTCCGGATCGACCGTAAAAACGCCCTCATTGATGGAATCCAGAATCGTGTCCTGCGGATTAATCATGGAATGGATATTCACAGCGCCTCTCCTGTCGGCTTTTCTCTTATAAAAAATAGTCTACATGAGTGCATATTGCAAGTATATATTTAATTATAATTGCAAAATGCATTCTAAAAAAATATTGTTTTTTGTCTTTTTATTTAAAAATAAAGTTAAACCAAATACTTATAATTCAAATAAATAATGGCATTCATTTTGCAATATTATTGAATCGATGAAGTTAGCAATTACCGACTGGAACGGCCGCGTTTCCCCGCTGTTTGACACCGCCGATACCGTGATTGTTTTTAAAATTGAAAACAACCGGGAGCAGAACCGTTCCAGGGTTTACCTGAACCCGGCAGGTCCTGTGGCAAAAGCAAAAGCATTGTCCCGGCTGGCGGTGAATGTTGTTGTCTGCGGGGCAATTTCCAGGGAATTTGAAACCATGCTGACCGCGGCCGGCATCACGGTTGTCGGTAATATCTGCGGTCTGACGGAAAATGTGCTTGAGGCGCACCTGAACAAAAAGCTCAACAACCGCGTTTTCCGTCTGCCGGGAAGTAATTGTCCTCGCAGAAAAAGATCCGGACATGGACACCAAAATCAACCTTAATTCAAGAGACTGGAAAAAATTATGCAACCGACAACCGATCCCAAAAACCAGACGGCCCACAATGAAAACGAACTTGTTACCGGTCCGTTCTTTGCGTCCTGTTTGGGACATTATCTTGAAATTGACCTGCTGCCGGGAAAAACGTGCTCCTTTAATTGCATCTACTGCTGTTTTGGCCGAACACCAGCCAAAACCATCATCCCCGGAAAAGGAGTTTCTCCGGGAGAAATTATCGCCGCGCTCAAACCCAGATTGTCTTCCGATATCGACTGCATAATGATCAGCGGTTCGGGGGAACCGACCCTGTATGCCGAAATCAGAGAAGTGATCCGCTCTATTCAGAAACTGACCGACACCCCGGTTGCGGTGGTCACCAACGGTTCTCTGCTGTGGCAACCGGAAGTCCGCAAAAATATTTCAACCGCACACATCGTCATTCCGTCACTCGATGCGGCTGACCCGCTGATGTACAAAACCGTCAATCGCCCGCATGACGATATTTCCTTTGATCAGATTATCGAAGGTCTGAAAACTTTCAGGTGTGAATATACCGGAAAATACTGGCTGGAAACAATGCTTTTGCCCGGTTACACCGCCATCCCCTCGGAAATAAAACGCCTGACCGGCCATATAAGAAAGATAAGGCCCGATAAAATTTTACTCAACACCCCCACCGCACCTTCTTGCGAAAGCTATGCACTGGCAGTAAATCAAAAACGGTTGGCATCACTGGCTGAAAATTTTTCCCGGCCGACTGAAATCATCCCTGTTTTCGACAAAACAGAGCACCCCCGGTCAGTCAGCATCAAAAAAGATTTTTTAATAACCCCTGAAGCGAAAGGAGATCATTATGCCAGGATTTGATGGTAGCGGCCCCCGTGGAATGGGCCCGAGAACCGGCGGCGGCAGAGGATTCTGCAGCCCTGATGCAGGAATTGCAAACACCTACCGCTTGGGCGTATACCGCGGTATCGGCCGCGGCGGTGTCCCGTGGGGCGGCGGCAGAGGCCGTGCCTGGGGTGGCGGCGCAGGATGGGGCGGATATGGCCCCGCACCGGCGTATATTGCCGGCGGTTATGGCAGCCCCGCACAACCGGATCCGCAACAGGAACTGGGTTTTCTGAAGAACCAGGCCGCGGCGATGGAACAGGACCTGGACTGGATTCGCCAACGAATTGAAGAACTGCAGGCAGCAAAGAAAGAGGACTGATGCAAAAAAAATATTCCGATGCGGATCAGGCAACCGGCTATATCTACAACAACGAACCGGCAGACTGGCCGACCCGGGAAAAAATCAAAACCCGGGGAAATGTCTGTGTCTGTCCGAACTGCGGTTCAACCGCTGTGCAAAAACACCAGACGGTCTGCGCCGACAGAACCTGCCCTGTTTGCGGGACCGTCATGACCTCCGGTTGGAAGAAATAGGCTTTCCCCGATAATGCCGGACGTGAACGAAAAAAATGAATGCCTTTAGTGTTGTTGAAAATTATTTTGCCACCCGGGGGGTCGGGATCGGTTTGCTGCAGGATATCCGCCGATATAAAGACTACCAAAAGGTCGGAAATATCAGCTTTTGCCAGGCAGTCCGGCGGGCCCGGTCCGGTCCGGTTCGAATCAAAAAAGATCTTTTATCCTGTCCCGGCGCCCGCTTTGTTTTCGGCGTTGCGGGGGCCGGACCTGCGCCCATCATAAACGCCCTGGTCCAGAATAGAAACATGAACACCACCACGGCAAAAAAAACGGTGGGGCGGGTGGTCCGGCTTGAAAAAGCTTTCGAATGGATTGTCCTGCACCGGCGATTGTCAAAGGTTAATATTTTTTTCTTTACCCCCGAAAAAACCATGCGCCTGTTAACCCTTTTTCAGACAACCGGTGAAAGACTGACCGTCGATCTGTCCAGCATTATGGCCCTGTGCGGAGAAATAACGGTCAGAACCCTGGTTTCCGAAAAAACCACTTTTTCCTTCGGCTGTCGGGACTCACGAAAATACAGCGGGATAAAGAATCACGAGCTGGTTATCGGAATGCCGAAAAATAAAATCATGCTCCTGGCAAAAATAATCAAAGCGGCGGACCCATAAACCATGAAGCCCGCTCAAGACAAAAACCCGGCATTGACAAGTGCCGTTGGGACAACCCCTTTTACCGACGGTTTTAATCGCAGAATAAGTTACCTGCGCCTGTCCGTCACCGACCGCTGCAACCTGCGCTGTATTTACTGCATGCCGCAAGAGGGCCTTCCGCTGATCCGTCATGAAGACATTCTGAGCTACGAAGAAATGCTTCGCATTGCCCGCATTGCCGCAGGAAACGGTATCACCAAAATCAGGCTGACCGGTGGAGAACCGCTGGTCAGGAAAAACCTGACGGATTTTGTGGCCGAACTTCATAAAATACCGGGAATTTCGGAAATCAGCATGACCACGAACGGAATTCTGCTTGAAAATTTTGCCGGCCCGCTCCGCCGGGCGGGGATGAAAAGAATCAATATCAGCCTGGACACTCTGGACCCGGAAAAGTACCGGCAAATCACGCGGCGGGGGGAAATCCGGTCGGTCATGGCCGGCATTCATGCCGCCAGAGTCGCCGGATTCGATCCCATCAAGATCAATATCGTTGCCATGCGCGGTATCAATGACAACGAAATCCGTTCCTTTGCAGAACTGACCATCGACCGGCCCGTCCATATCCGGTTTATCGAGTTCATGCCGATAAAAGAAAAAACCGGCTGGAGCAAAGAACGTTTTATTTCCAATGATGAAATCAAAAAGGAGATCGAAAGTATCGGCAAGCTGGAACCGCTGCCGCCGAAACACAACTCCGGTCCGGCAAATATGTTCCGGTTGAGAAAGGCCCGGGGAAACCTGGGCTTCATTTCCCCCCTGAGCAATCATTTTTGCGACCGGTGCAATCGACTTCGGTTAACCGCCGACGGAAAACTGCGAACCTGTCTTTTTTCTGACGACGAAACAGATTTAAAAACACCGCTTCGTTCCGGCAGCAGCGACACCGGGCTGCTGGACCTTATTGTAAAAGCGGTGCTGGCCAAACCTGAACGGCACACGGTCTTGAACGCTTCTTTTAAGAAGTGCCAGAGAGGCATGTCCGCCATCGGCGGCTAATAAAGCCAACCAGCCGAAAAACATTTTTCCGAACCAACGGCCTTCAACCGCCGGTGTGCGGGGATTGGGTATGGTCAGCCTTGCGGCAGCAGTTTTCGCACCGCGGCCAGCAGATCGGCTCGCTGGATCGGTTTCCTCAATACCTGTTCGGCCCCCAGTTTTTTCGCCATGGCAAGATAACCGTCCGGATTGATCCGGCCGCCACCGGAAATGGCAATGATTTTCAGTTCCGGAACATTTCTTTTCAACTGGATAATGGTTTCAATGCCTTCCTGTTCAGGCATGACGATATCGGTAATCACCAGATCCGCTCCGGACCGGTTAAATGTCGCAACCCCCTCCCTGCCGTCCGGCGCCGTTAAAACCCGGTAACCATCCTTTGCAAGCATTTTTTTGAGCATTTCCCGGGTTTGAAAATCATCTTCAATCAGCAAAACGGTCTTCATGATATCTTCCTCTTTGGCTTAAAACCTGAAACATTCGAAAAACATCTGGTCCTGTATGCAAAACAACCGCCCCCCGGCCACTTGCCGATAATTCATCGTCCGTATTTTTTATGCCGCACGGCTCTGGTCAAGCACCTGCCGGATTTTCTCCGCCAGCTGCGCGGTCACGATCGGTTTGGCAAGGTATCCCCGAATCCCCATGTTGAGCGCCTTTTCTTCATAAATGTCTTCACTGTACCCCGTACTGATAATAATGGGAATATTCGACCGGATCAGAAGCATCTCTTTCGACAACTCGGCCCCGGTCAAACCGGGCATGGTCTGGTCCGTCAAAACCAAATCAAACTTTTGCGGTGTTTTGCGGAAAATTTTCAGAGCCTCGGTACTGCTGGTTTGCACGGTAACCGTATACCCCAGTTTTTCCAGAATTTTCTGCGTCATCTCACAGATAATTTCCTCATCATCCACCAGGAAAATATGTTCTGTTCCGCCCCGGATCTCATCGGCCGCAGCGGCTGTTTCAGATTCGGGTTCCTGTTCGGTCAGCGGAAGATAAACCCGGAATTCCGTTCCTTCGCCGGGTTCACTGGCCACCTGGATCACCCCGCCGTAACTTTTGACGATGCCATGGACCACGGACAGGCCCAGACCCGATCCCTGGCCCTGCTCCTTGGTGGTAAAAAACGGATCGAATATTCTTCGCAGGACCTGAGCATCCATACCGCAACCGGTATCGCTTATCTTCAGCTTGAGGTAGTTTCCGGGCGTCGGCAACGCCATAACCTCTTCTCCCGGGGATTCTTCGGTCAGAACGATTTCCAGAACACCCCCCGCTTCCTGCATGGCATGGCGGGCATTGGTACACAGGTTCATGATCACCTGATGAATCTGGGTCGCATCGGCCAGCACCACATCATGTTCTGCACGGATGTCACTCCGAATCGTAATGGTGGTCGGAAAACAGGCCCGAATAAATTTGAGCAGATTCTGAATGACCGGCTTCACCGCAACCGGTTTGCGTTCCTGATCGGTCTGACGGCTGAACGTCAGAATCTGCTCCACCAGGTTCTTTGCCCGGCCGGCCGCCGTCAGCACTTCCATCAGGTAGTCCTTTAGCTCGGCATTTTCCTTTGCCTGATCGAGGCTCATTTCCGTATAGCCGGAGATGACCCCCAGAATATTGTTAAAGTCATGGGCAATGCCGCCGGCCAGGGTGCCGATCTCCTCCATTTTTTGGGTCTGATGGAGCTGGTCCCTGAGCTTCTGTTTTTCCGCTTCCGACTGTTTTCGTTCGGTGATATCGGTATGAACACCGATCATCCGTACCGGCTGGCCCTCACTGCCCCATTCAATCACCCGGCCCCGGGCCAGAATCCAGTGAATCTCGCCGGTTTTGGCCACCATTCTGAATTCCTGTTCATAGATCGCGCTTCTGCCCGCAAGATGGTCCGCCAGCTTTTGCATGGCTTGATCAAGATCCTCGGGAAAAACCATCTGCTGCCAGAGTTCAAAAGAGGGCGGCAGTTCATAGGGCTCATAACCGAGCATGGTATAGTAGCGGGGGCTGAAAAAACATTTCTCGGTGGCAATGTTCCATTCCCACAAACCGTCATTGGTCGCCTCGTAGGACAGTTCCAGACGTTCCTCGCTTTCTCTCAGGGCTTTTTCCGCCCGTTTGCGCTCGGAAATATCACTGACGATGACGATCGATCCGGTGATTTCCCCGTCATTATTTTTCAAAAGGCTGAGGTTCATCTCACACAGACAGGGCTCTCCGTTTTTCTTCAACATGCGGGGGCTGAATTTCTGCGTATATCCTTTTTCAAACAGTTCATCCTGCATTTTACGGCCTTTGACCATATCCTGCTTTTCCTGACATATAAACTCCACCAGATGTCTGCTCAGAAGATCCTCTTCGCAACGGCCCAGAATCTCAGCAGCCCGCCGATTGGCTTTGATGATATAACCGGTTTCATCCAGCACCAGCATGCCCTCGGTCATGGTCTGGAAAATCTTTTCCAGAAACTCCTTGGCCTCCTTGATCTCCTTTTCCCCGGCAATCAGCTGTTCGTTGCTGGCCTCGAGCTGCTGCATGGCCGCCTGCAGCTGCTGTTCACTGGCTCTCAGCTTCAGGTTGGTCGCGCTCAGTTCCTGCTCCCGGGCCTTTAAAATTTCGTTGGACCGGGTCAGGTCGGCGGTTCTCTCCAAAACCTGCCGATTCAGGTTATCGCGGCCGGCTTTGAGTGCTTTTCGCAAGGAACTCATGTGCCCGACCACAGCGCCGATAAAGACCATTCCCAGCGTTCCCGGAAACAGGGCTATCATCCGGGCCCGCCAGTCTATTCCCAGGCTGGCAGCCAGCAGAATATTCAGCGGCATGGAGAGCAGCCCGGCCAAGATGCCCCAACCCAGCCCCAGGTGCCAGCCGACAGCCACCACCACGATGAGCGCACACATACTCATCGCCACCCCCCAGTAGGTGTACATAAAAAGATAGCAGGCTACATACAAGACCAGAGAGTAGAAAATGATTTTTATTTCTGAACGATTGATTTTCGGCATTTTTTCCGAATTTAAAAAGGATGAATCCGGTGTTTCACCGACAGTTTTTCGATTTTTTGCATTATTTTCTATATAACGTCATCTGCCATAAATAACAAGCCTGCTTTTTTCAGCAGAGCACAACCGGTCAATTTAATCAATATCTTTTCATCTCGGCAGCTGCGCGTCCGGTGCTGTGGGTAAAGATGAGACCATTGCCGGGTGAGCAGCTGCCCACAATATCGACCTGGAAAGCCTGCTGTGAATCGGAATAAGCGGGAACAGTCCCGCTTAGCGCCCGGAATCTCCGGGCAGAAAGCCCTGATTGCGGAAAATCGACCGGCCCTGCTCACTGACCAGAATATAGATGATAAAGGCCTTGAGCGCATGGTCCAGCCGGTTTTGATCGGCATACAGATAAAGCGGCCGTTTGATGGGATAATTTTTCGCGGATGGTCCGTTGTGAGTGACATTAACGCCGTCTACGGCCAGGGCTTTGACCTCGGGGTTCAGATAACTTCTGCTGATATAACCGATCGCCGGCCGGTGCGTCGCCACATAGCCCAGCACCGCGCTGTTTGAAGAAAGCTTGAGCGTTTTTTCACATTCCGTACAATCGACCCTTTTGTAAAAGGCACAGCAGGTCCCTGAATTTTCACTGCGGTTCACCACCGCTATTTCCCCGGCACCGCCGCCCAGGGTTTTCCAGCGTTGAATTTTTCCGCTAAAAACGGCTTTCAGCTGTTTCAGGGAGATATCCTCAACCGGATTGTCCGGATGGACCACCGGCACAATGATGTCATACCCCAGCAAATATGCTTTTAATAGAATCCCCTTGTCTTCGGCAGCCTTGCGCAACTCCGGCGGAATTTCCGTGGAGGACATCGCCAGGTCACAGGCGCCGGAAATTAAAGCCTTGATCCCGGCGATCGATCCGGGCGACGAAACCGTGATCTCGATATCTTTTTTCTCCCGGTAGGCGCTAACCATTTTTCGCATAAAGGGGGAAATCGTGGTTGACCCGCTGATGCAGATCGTTGTGGAATGGTCTGTGCGGTTCAGCCCGATAATCAGAATCAGCACACCAATGACAACCGCAATAAAAAGTTTGATCCAGTTGGACATGGTTCATCCTTTCGAAAAAATTGACCTTCGGCAATATCCGCATATTTTCCTTAAAGATAACCGGAACACTCTTTGCTGTCCAGTGATAATCATGGGGAAAACAGGTTTTTTTCGGCAGGAAAAATCAATCCAGGTCAAGCTCATACTTGATGGACGACCGGCACCAGCAGGAAACCGCCTCGCCCTTGACTTTGGCCGGCTGAAAGCGCCACTGGCGCACGGCATTCACCGTGGCCTCTTCAAAAACCCCCGAAGGCTCGGCTTCCAGAATTTCCACGGTTTTGATCATGCCGTCCCGGTCCACCAGCATTTTAAAGCTGACCCGTCCGGTCACGTTTTTGCTCATGGCGCCGGACGGATATACCGGACGCGTCCGGAACAGGGCAACGGGCTTGACATCCACATCCCCTTCATTCCAGATTTTCATTCCCAGGGACAGGCCCATGTCCGAATCTCCCTGCGAAAGCCCCAGGTCGAACTGAAAAGGCACATCCAGAAGGGAGGACGCATCCATTTTCGGAATCATATTTTTGATTTTCGGATTGACCTTGGGCGGCGGTTTGCGTTTTTTGCGCACCACCTTTTTTTTCGGCGGCGGCGGTTTCAGCTTGATGGCCCCCACCAGACTGACCGCATCACGAAACTGCTCGGTGCGCGGCGGACTGGCAAAACGCAGCAGAAAGGGCATGCCGGCGATCAGCAGAAAGGTGACCAGGCCGGCACATATAAAAGCAGTGCTGTATCGTCTGACCGTTGGTTTCATTTATTCGACTTTTGCCGCGATCGAAACCCCCTTGGCCCCGGCCAGACGGCACTGATCGATGATGTTTACAATCGTTCCGGTATTGCTTTTTTTGTCCGCCACCACAATCACCCCGGATTCCGGATTTTCCGCCAGCGCTTTCTCCACATTGGCGCGGACCGACCGGACATCAATCACCCGGTTTTCCATATACACCGTGCCTTCCTTGCTGACCCCGATCAGGATGGTGCTTTTTTCCTGTTTGGCCGCTGTTTTGGCGGACGGCCGGTGCACATCGATACCGGTCTCCTTCACAAAGGTGGTGGTGACGATAAAAAAGATCAACAGTAAAAACACCAGGTCCATGAGCGGACCCATGTTCAGTTCGATCGGACCGGCACTGCGTCGTTTTTTTGCCTGGATCATAACTTAAACTTTCTGATAATATGGACACTGACTTCTTCCACCAGGGTTTCGTACTTGCGGGCCCTGCGCGTCAGGATCATACTCACGTAGAGGCCGATAATCGCCACGACCAGTCCGTACTGGGTGGTGATCATGGCTTCGGAAATCCCCCCGGACATGGCTTTGGCATTACCCGTGCCGAAAATATTCATCACATTAAAGGTGGTGACCATCCCTGATACCGTTCCCAGCAGCCCCAGCAGCGGCGCTGCAGCGGTCAACGCGCCGATATTTTTCATATGGGTTTTAAACCTCGGCACGATGCGCATGCACACCTCATCCACAATGGCCTTATCCAGCCGGTGATATGTCTGCCGGGCGGACAGGAACTCCTCCAGCATCATCCGGCAAATCCCGGTCCCGCCGGCAGTGGCACGATAATCCGCTTGTCCCAGGGCCGTCACCAGTTCATCCGGCGTGATATCATTTTTAGCGATACCGGAAAAAAACATGAGCCGTTCAATGATGAGAAACGCCAGGACAAACGAAAGCAGGATCAGGGGAACCATAACCCAGCCGCCCATGGCAATATATTTTGTGATGGAAACTTCCCAGATCATCAGGCTTGAGTCGCTCCTGTATCTTTTTTAACCGCGTTGACCAGCATCATCCCCTTTTCCTCCAGCAGACCGACAATCCGGTCAATCCGGCCCTGAAAGTAACCATGGACCAGGATGATGGGAATGGCCACGATCAGTCCGTACTGGGTGGTGATCAGGGCTTCGGAAATACCACCGGACATGATTTTCGGATCCCCGGTGCCGTAAAGGGTAATCATCTGGAAGGTCGCAATCATCCCGGTAACCGTTCCCAGCAGCCCCAGCAGCGGTGCGACCATTCCCAGGATCTGGAGCGCGGACATGCTGCGTTCCAGGCGGGGAAGCACACTCTGAATCGCTTCCTGCAGCACAGACTCCAGGACTTCGGCCCGTTCATGCCGGTGCGCGATACCGGCTTCAATGATCTGGGCCAGGCTCCCTTTCGTTTCCTTGCATAACCGCAGCGCCTCGTTCCAGTTCTTGCTCTGAAGAACACTGGTAATCCGGTCTGCCAGGCCTTCCGTGTTTTTGGCTTCCCTGATCAACACCTGAAGACGTTCAAGCATCAGCACCAGCGCAATGACCCCGACAATAATCAGCGGATACATCAGCGCCCCGCCCGATTTCAGCTGGTCATACCAGCTCGGCATATCGGTCAGCTGGCGGAAGGCGGCACCACCGGACAGGTCCAGATAAAGACCCTGGGATTTTTTGGCCGCAAACCGTTTCGCCGCCTTGGCCATATCCGCAGGGGGGGACACAATCAGTTCATGAAAGGCCTGCTTGGCGCCCGAATACTCCAGATAGCCGATCTTGCTGTCTTTACGGTACAGCGCGTTAAAGGCCCCGATCCGGATCACCTGGCCGGTTGTCTCTTTCCCGGAGGCATCTACATAGGTCTGTTCGGTCACGGAAATCTTTCCGTTACTGGCAATTTCATCAAACATCAGGTCCGTCATTTTCATGATATTATCAAGCGTGGGAAATTTTATCTCGGACAACAGCGGCTCAATCAGCTTGTCGCGCCCCGGTTTTTCCCCGGAAACGATTGACCGCCGCAACACCGTCGCCGTATCCTGAGCAAGACCGCGGACCGTTCCGGACACCTCGTCCATGGCCCCTTCCTGCGCTTCCAGACGTTTCTGAAGACGTTCGATCTCTTTGTCATTGGCGTGGTACTGGTTGTTCAACGCTTCGATTTTTTGATCCTGCTCACGTTTTTCGACCGCCATGGCAGACACTCTTTTTTTAAGTTCGCCCCGGGCATGGAGAATTTCCGCTTCCTTCAAAGCAGCCTCTTTTTTTGCCTTGACCGCATCAGCCTCCGCTTTGAGCTGCGCTTTCCCGATCGGGCGGATCTGAGAAACGGCTTTGTCCGCACCGGCCGTCGTACTGTTGTCCGCCTGGGCAAAAGCCTGCGCGGCCGTCAGGCAACCCAAAATGAATATAAAGATCGATAGCGTTTTTTTCATTACATCATCCCCTTCACCGGTAAGTTGACAAACTCAATCGGCCTGCGCCGCTCGGTAATCTCGATAGCTTTTTTAATCTCATCCCTGTATTTGCCCGGGAGTTCACTCCATTTTCCCGCTGTATAAATCGCCGCCTCTTTCTCGTCCAGAGTCTGCATCATCATGGCTGTTCGACCGACCCGAAGCACCCGCACCATCAGTTTTTCACCGTTAAAGGTAATCTCTTCCTTGGTGGTCTCAACCGACTTGCCGTAATCCATTTCAATCCGCAAACCCTCAAAAACACGCCGCAGTTTTTCCCCCATGGTCAGTTCCGGATCGTAGACCAGCTGCTTCAGGGCGGCAATGCGCGTTTTGCGCTCCTCCAGAAGAAACGGCAGGTCCGTGTTCACCGATTTTTCCATGCGGACCAGAACCTCCTCCAGAAACGGGACCAGGTTCTGGCGGATTTTCTCCATTTCCACGATCCGATTCTGCATTCTGGCAATATACGTTTCCTGGCGCCCGACCACATCCTGCATGTGTTTTATCTCCAGAGCGCCGGCCTCAACCGCATCTTTAAGCTGATAGTAACGGCTTTTCATCCGTTCTTTTTTGGTCTGCCACTCGGCCGACTGCTGCTGCGTTTCCGTACGGACATCAATGGATTGATTGATCGTTTTTTTGATCTTTTCCGGCTGCTCGGCCGCATAAACGGCATTCACAAGGAAAAGCCCTGCGACAAGCATAACAAACTCTTTCATAAACTGCATAATCTACATCTCCTTTGTAGTGCCCGCCGGTAACAGGCAGGTGCTGAATCATCAAGGTTCTGATCGTTTACCAACAGTTCTAAAACCGCCGGATTAATAATAAATAAAGATACGGTTAATTTATTGTTAAGTCCCCATAAATACGGCTGAATTTTCAGGATATGCAAATATCGTATTAAGTTGGGGTTAAGCGGGGTTAAAGGAGGTGTTAAGGTTTGGTTAATAGTTCATGCCCGGTGAACTGTTCCGGAACGGATGTCGTCCGTTTTCAGGCGACCGCGATCACGAACAGGCAGATACCAAACCGGCCGGCTCGGCACAGACCGTCGCCACCACCGGAACCGGCTGAACTTCCGTGGCCCGGATAATCTTTTTATCCGGCCAGTTTCCGCTTTTCTGAATCTGGGCCATGTGCACATCCGACCGGACAATGATGGTATCACTCATGGAATAAAACCACTTCAAAAACACTTCCGCCATCCGGGCAAGGTCTTCGTCTACGGCAACATCCGCCAGCCCCTCCGAAAAAGGCGCATACACACAGGCGCACGGCACATGAAGCATTCGCGACACCAGCAGACCCAGCAGCGCTGTCGGACCGGAAGTCAAAAGAATAATCTCGTCCGGATCCGCTGCCGAGATTTTTTTTATGGATCCCAACACCGATGGAAACCTGAGGGGCGCGGTACCGGAAATAAACGCATCACAACTGTAGACCTCGGGAAGCCGCAGTTCCTTTATTCGGTGGCAAAAAGGTTCTTCCGCTTCCGTATTCGCACCACAAACAGCCACAACAATATTATCCTTTTCACCGGTTCCCGGAATACCGGCCGACACCAGCGCCGGAATGTCCGTATTGTCGGTAAAAGCCATCATCGTTTTTCTTTTCAGGGGTTTTGATTTGCCATAGCTGCCGGTCAGCGCGTTCAGAAGCACTCGGGATTCATGAAGCAGATCCATGGTGGTAAAGAAGGGCACGGAAAGAAAAACACCGGGAATGGAACCGGAAATGCACTGGACGACCCCGAGGAGGTCCCCGTCCCGGACATGCTGTTCAATTTTTCCCATAAATGCCGTAAACAGACAGTCTCCCAAATCAGATATTTTTTCATAGACAAGTTCCAGCTTGTCTTCCATGGCAAGGTCAGTGTTTTGCTGAAATGTTTCTGCCAGCTCAAGAATGACCTTTTTGATTCCGGTCGTGTCATCTCCACGGGTAATTTTCATTTTTTTCAGCATCAGGCGGTCCTTAAATCCAATCGCCTGATGATCAAAGATCAGGGTATTGACCATGTTCAGCAGAGATGAGGACAGCGTGCCGCTTTTTGTTTTGGAAAAATCATATGCGATCTTGTACAGGGCAAAGGCCAGGCCTTTATAATCATTATGCCTGCCGCCCGGCAGGGTCTGTTTCATCTTGAGCTGATCGAGAAATTCTTCCGGGGTTTCCGCTTTCGCGTAGGTATGGGTCTTGCCGATAAAAAGCCCGCTGTGATCATCGGAGCCACCCGTAAATCCTTTGATCCAGGCGGTATCACTGTAAGGGTCGATTCGGTGCTTCAGCCGGAGGTCCTCAATTCTCTCCGGCGTGAGCGAGGACATGGCATCCATCAGGACTTCGTTTGAAATTCGGCTTCTACTGCCGTTAATTCCTTCAAAGTAATCAAACAATAGCATCAGTTTCTCAATCATGTTCAGCGAAAGTTTGCGGTTCACCGCATACGTGGCATGCGCTACGGAATGGGCAAGATCCTGTTCCCGAATATAATCCCGCAACTGATAAATATCCGGACGCAGCTTGTCGATCAGGGAAAACTGCTGCTCGGACAGACCGTACACCAGCAAATGCACCTTGCAGCCGTTTTCGGGAAAGTAGGTGGTCATCTCCGCCCCGGTAAAAACCTGCCGCGGATACTTTTCTTTCAGCATGATTGATCCGGCAATCTCATTATGGTCCGTCACGGTAACGAAGGTCATACCGCTGCGAAAAGCCTCGCGAACGATTTTTTCCGGATCAGTATAGGATTCGCTGGCCCCCAGCCTTTGCAGAAACCACTCGGAAGGATGAGATGAAAACGCGGAGTGGACATGCAGATCAACTTTTGCCATGGTTCTTTTCCTTTTGGTTAACCGTTTTTTCGCCTGTGTCTGTTTTTTTAGAAGCAAAATATTAAGCCTGATTAAATAAATGGTTAGGATTTCGTTATTTATCATTTGCTAACCGTATTTTAATCCGCGATTAACAGTCGCATAATAATTGATTTGTAAATACAATCCAGCAACACTTGAAAAGGACACTGATCATGCAGAAAAATTCTTCCGCCAAACTGATTGATGTGGGCCGGTTCCTTCGCCAAAAACCCGTACTGAACAAATATTACAGCATGGTGGAACAGCCTTTTGAAAAACTGTTGTCACTGGACCGGATCAACACCACGTATCGTCAAATCAGTGCAACCAAAAGCGAAAGCCTGAGCTTTTTTTCCACCTGTCTGGATCTGTTAAATGTCTCACTGGATGTTCAAAACAACATGGACGGCCGGCTGCCGGAAAAAGGTCCGCTGGTGGTGATCAGTAACCACCCCTTTGGCGGTCTGGACGGTATTATTCTCAGCGCCTTTATCAGCGGTATACGGCGGGATGTTAAAATTCTTGGCAACTACTTCCTGAACACCATTCCCGAAATCCGGTCGAACCTGATATCGGTAGATCCCTTTGATAGAATACATTCCATTTCTCAAAACACGGCCCCGCTGAAAAACGCTCTTCGCTGGCTCAAAAATGGCGGCGCCCTGATCGTTTTCCCGGCCGGCGAAGTTTCAAGCCTGCAGATCACCAGAAGACAGGTCACGGATAAAGCTTGGTCGCCCCATGTCGCTTCTTTGATCAGACGCAGCCGGTCAAGTGTGCTGCCGGTATTTTTCTCAGGACGCAACAGCAACTTGTTCAATCTGCTGGGGCTGGTGCATCCCCGGTTTCGGACCGTGCTCCTCCCCCGGGAGCTGATGCAGATGAAATCTTCTTCGGTAAAATTAACCATCGGCTCCGTTATTCCCCACCATCATCTGTCCGGATTTGATTCGGACCGGGCCATGGCCGATTACCTGAGATTAAAAACATACATTCTCAAAAACCGGGGCGCCCACCCGCAACACAGGGCATTTATCAAACCCGGACTTTTTTACCGGACCAAACCGTCTGCGCCCATGCTGCCGGCTATTCCCAAAAAGCGCATGGCCGCAGAAATCGCAGACCTGCCGGACACTCAGCGGATGGTCCGGCACGGTGCGTTTTCCGTTTATACGGCCCGGGCCTGGCAAATTCCCAGTGTATTAAAGGAAATCGGCCGCCTGCGGGAAAAAACATTCCGAGAGGTCGGTGAAGGCACCGGAAAAAATACTGATCTTGACCGCTTTGACCGTCACTACCTGCACCTCTTTGTCTGGAATCATCACGCCGGCGATATCGTCGGCGGATATCGGCTGGGACAAAGCGATAATATTATCTCCCGATTCGGCACCAGAGGGCTTTACTGCAGCACGCTGTTCCGGTTTAAAAACGGATTTTTAAAACATCTGGGACCCGGGCTGGAAATGGGAAGGTCTTTTGTCAGCACAGACTACCAGAAACATTATAACTCTCTCTGGCTGCTGTGGCGCGGTATCGGGCAATTTATCGCCAGGAACCCGAAATACGGCGTCCTGTTCGGACCGGTCAGTATCAGCAACGACTATCATACGGTTTCCCGCAAATTGATGGTACAGTTTCTCAAAGAGACAAAAATCAATCAGGCCCTCTCACGATACGTTAAACCCAAAAACCCTGTCCGGCACGGAAGAATCCGGCTGCTGGACAAAGATATTATTCGAAACGGATTAAAGAGCATCGATCATGTATCCGCCGCCGTTGAAGAGATCGAACAGGACCGAAAAGGGGTGCCTGTTTTGCTTCGTCATTACTTGAAGCTGAATGCCTCCTTTCTTGGGTTTAATGTCGATCGAAAGTTTTCCAACGTGATAGACGGTTTGCTGGTGGTCGATCTTTTAAACACCGATCAAAAACTGTTAAAACGGTTTATGGGTGCTGACGGACATATGATGTTTATGCAGCATTATGGACGAAATATTCAACAAGGAGAATCCGCATGACTGAAAAAAGAGATCCCGGCAAAAAAACAACGGCCGCAAAAACAGCCGGCCCACGAAAAAAACGCCGGCCCAAAACCGACGCGGCTTCCTGGACCCTGGTCAGCCTGGCCCGGTACATCAAGGACCATGCGTATTACATCTGGGAACAGGAAGGCCGTCCGGAAAAAAAGGATTTTGACATCTGGCTCCGTGCCGAGCGGGAAGCGTTTGCAACAATATTGAAGTAGACCCGCTTTCCATGTTATTCAACAATCATGCTGTTTGCATCAGGGAAAAACGGCCCTTCATGATTTTTCTGTTGTTTCTTTTTCTGCTTCTGACCGTCCCGCTTCCCGAGATTCGGGCCCAAATGGATGAAATGGGACAATACCGGTATATTTCCCGGACCGGAGAGACCTCGGAAGAGATACGCTGGTCAATCCAATCGGGCTCTCCTCTGACAATCGTTGCCAGGCAAAATGATGTGGTTTTCACCAACAGCTGCGGCACATCCGGCGAAACGGTTCACTGGACCATGCAGGGACCAGAGTCTGACGTGACGGCAGAGCGTAAAAACAATACCCTGATCCTGCGGGGAAGGATTTCCGGCAAAGCGGTAAAAAAGAAATTTACCCTTGACAGCAGCCCCTGGTATCAGCCGCTGACCTATTCGCTGCGGAATTTTCTGGCCTCCGGCCGGAATACGGAATATTTCTGGATAATCCGTCTGGACAAACTTGAAGCCATCAAAATGAAGGCCGCTAAAAAGTGCATCGAGCACCTGTCCCTCAACGGCAAAACCACCAAAACCCAGGCCGTTGTGGTCCGGCCGGCCGGCCTCTTTTCTTTGCTCTGGCACGGTACGTACTGGTACCGAACATCAGATTTTCTCTTTGTTCAGTATCAGGGACGAAACGGTCCGCCGGGAACGCCTTTGACAACCATCCGATTGCTTGAACCGTAATCAGATCATTTTGCTGTGGATTTCAGACTTCAAAAAGGAGATATGTCATCTAAACATCAAAGTTCAAATTGAAAATTCCAAATGACGCGCAAAATCCCAATGACAACTATTTGGGCTTTGACATTTGATATTCATTTATCATTTGAACTTTGGTCTTTGTCATCTGCCTGTCATTTGGCCTTTGTCGTTTCATAAAACCATATCACCAGACTATCGTCAGCTTACTTTAGGCGGCATCATACGCGTAGCGCTCATCCGGGACTTGCGACCATACCCTCTTGACCAGAGACTCCATATCCGTCAGAACACCGTCCTCGATCCAGTCCGCAACGGCTCCGGCAACATCCGGATAGGCCACGGGCGGCAATGCCTCATTTTTCAGCCACTGCCGGACGGTTTCCTGGTCCAGAGAAGACATGCTTTTGCCGAGCTTCAGCTGTTCTATCGCCAGGGCATTCGAGGTCTGTTCCAGCTGGCCCGCCAGGGGACGAATCAGCAGTTTTTTCCCCAAATGCAGGGCCTCACTGGCCAGTTCAAAACCGGCATTGCAGATCACCCCGCTGCTGCCGATCAAATCATTCAAAAAACCGTCCCGGGAAAACGGATGAAGGAAGATATGGCCTTTGCGGACCGGCTGATCCACAGACGTATAATAGTCAAAATCATAATGCTTGAACGGCCACAGCAGATCAATAACCGCCTGCTGGTCCTCAAACGGCAGGTACACGACAATTTTATTGTTCACCTTGTCATGCCCGTTCACCGTCATCATCGGTACGATCGGCGGCAGAATCGGCCGGTTGTAATGATGCCAGTGAAGCCCGATCGGATAGGATACCGGCGCAAAATATTTCAGAACCATCCGCGCCAGCGGATCCCATTTTGCCACCGGAATACGGTGATGAAATGCATACTGATGTCCGAGACCGATACTGGGAATTCCGTACCGTTTGGCGATCCTGGCGCTGACCGGTTCAAAATCAATAATCGCCAAGTCGAAGGATGATGCATCGAACGCTTTAATATCCCTGAAAAAACGGATCGGACTCAACTGTGCCAGGGTTGGAAAGTACCTGAGCTTTCCGCGGCGGGTAACAAACGTGAACCCCTTAAAAGCGGTATAGGGCTTGAAAACATCAATATCCCAGAGATCCCGCGGGTCCCGGCCGCTGAAAATAACATGCACATCATGCCCTCTTTTTTTCAGCGCTTTAATGACTTCCCGGGACCGGGTGATATGACCATTTCCGGTGGCCTGCACGCCGTAAATAATTCTCATGGTTGCATCTTTCAATATTCTCTAGACAACAGCAAGCCCAATGACAGCGGATACAATTCCCAAAAACATTCCGGCCAGAATGTCGGACGGATAATGCACCCCCAGGTAAACCCGGGAAAATCCCACCAGCCCCGCCCACAAAAACAGGGGGACGGAAAACAGCGGAAACCAGCAGGTCAGCAGCACGGCCATCACAAATGCGGCCGCCGTATGCCCCGATGGAAAGCTGAAGGTATCGCTGGGAATGATGCTGTTTTCAATACCGGAGAGCGCCTCAAACGGCCGGGGCCGCCGGACTTTTGTTTTAATGATTTTATACAGCGAAAGTTCAATGCCGAAAGCCACAAGCCCAGCCTTGATAAATCCCGAAAAAACAGCCGGCATCAATAGAAACAGACAACCGGCAATGACAACATACAGGTATCCGTCACCGCTGCGCGACAGCCAGCGCATGGAACGGGTAAACAGATGACGCATGTTCAACCGGAATATGGTTGAAAAAAACCGCACATCCCAGTAGGTCACTCTGTCGATAATCAGTGCCACCATAACTTAGAGTTCTGATTGCTGAAGTTTTGTGTTAAACCGTTTCTACCGCCGCCATTTCCGTGCGGGAAATCTCTTCGGACCGGTCAACCGGGCAAACTTCACCGTAAAGTCCGAAAGCCCGAATATCCACATAAGCGGTATAGGGAAGATATGACAACAGGGTGTCATCCTCCCGCCCCTGCAGCGCCAACCGGATCAGGGTCGAGGAAACCTCAAAAGGCACTTCCGGCAAAATGGCAAAGTTTCCGCATTGATTCACATCAAAGGGCTGGGACTGCCGGGGGATAATGGCCGTTGACAGGGTATGATTTTCCATACCGCTGTTACGCCGGCAACGACTGCCGATGTCCGTGTTTCCGCTTTCGACATCCTCTGCCGTATGGTCCAGACCGGAAATATACACGGCCTCTATTTTCTGTTTCTGGTTCAGGTTCAGAAACCTGAAAAAATTGGTCATGTCGTCAAAAGCATAGCCCAGCCCCACATCGGAAAACCGCAGCAGCGGATCAAACATCTTCAGAACCGACCGGGCCATGGCATGCCGGACCACCGGCTGAACCATGTCCGGTTTGTGGTCTTTCGCGCCGGAAACAATATAGACCACCTGGTCCAGAGCCAGCTTGGCCATGGCCGACAGACCGATAAGCAAATGTCCCCAGTGAATCGGGTCGGCATCCACGGGGAATATGCCGATCCGCATCTTTCGGTGTTCCCCGTTTCGGTGTTTGTCCAGAGAAGAGCAAATAACACCCGGACAGGGATCTATTCTTCGCCTGCGGTAAAGCCGGAGAATCTCGTTGAGTCTGGATTCGATTTCTGTATAAATATTTTTCAAAGGATATTCGGAAACGCACAGACCGATCACATTCCCCATATTGCGGAGTTCTTCATAGAGCTGGTAACGGATTTCATGGATTTTTTCCTGAAAATCAATAATGCTCTCTCCGTTTTGGACAATATAACCATCTGAAAATTTCATAACGGTTTCCTTTGAAAGGTTATTGTTAATCACATCCTAGGCCGAAATTGTTAAGTAAAATCAACAATCAGGTTAATTCTTGGTTATCAATTACCGGAAATTTGCGGTGTTTGGGCAGGGGGTGCTCAGACGGGTCAAAAAACCCGGATTTTTGAAAATAGCGCAATCCGGCACAATACAAACAGATATCTGCATAAAAAAACAGCCGGCTTCCATTTCAGAAACCATGAGGGTCATTATAAAAAAAAGGGCATATTGTCGGGTATACGGTTGGGCAGCAAGGAAAATTGTATTTTTTCTATAAAAAGTAACAGTCCGATTTCAGACCTAAGCCTGAGGGCCACCGGTACTGTCATTAACACAGATTTAATGCAATATTTATTCGTCCTTAAAGTTTCAAAACTACATTTCCTCACATCGGATAAAGAATTGTCATTGAGCATGACGGCCCGGTTCCTCATATGAATCCCAAAACACGATTTTCATATATAGAACACCCGTAAACCAGTCAAAATGACGGTTCTCTTTATCTTTAAATAAATGAGGAGCCGATAGGTTCCGGCGCCAACCAAACCCTATCGACTCCCGGACATGAACCGGCCGGGCTCAGGAATTCCTTCCTTTACCGCCGGACAGTCTTTTTCTTTTCTAGCATGAGAAAAAGACTGCGTCAATACTTAGAAAGGAGGTGATAAGTCTTTTTTTCATGGAGGGCACTGAAATGAAAAGTAGTTCAATGATATCTCAGCCCTTAAAAAATTATTATTTTCACTTTAAAATTGGAGGAGGTTCCAAATGGTTAGAAAATCCATATTAAAAAAAGCATGTAGTATATCTCTCGCCGGTCTTCTGTCTCTTTCACTTGCCGGCTCTGCAGCATGGGCAAAAAACAACAAAAACAATGGCCATCATTACGGTCATCAAAACAAAAAAATAAAAAATGTGATCGTCATGATCCCTGACGGCTGTGACGAGGCGATTCAGACCGTTGCCCGCTGGTATAAAGGCGAAGACCTCCAGCTGGACAAAATGCAAAATGGCGTTCAGAAAATTCACATGGCCAATTCGATCATTACCGGATCCGCAGCCGCATCCACCGCTTTTGCCACCGGACATAAAACCACAGTTCGGTTTCTGGGCGTCGGTCCCCGCACCGACGATCTGTTAACCGGGTACGTTCCGACCGCAGAGCCCTATACACCGGTCGCCAGCGTTCTTGAAGCAGCCAAAACAAAGGGTAAAGCCACCGGCATCGTCGTCACCTGCCGCGTTACCCATGCCACACCGGCCGGCTTTGCCGTTCATATTGAGGACCGCGGATGGGACAATGACATCATCGAGCACATGGTTTACAACAATATTGACGTGGTCTTTGGCGGTGGTTTCCGGCACCTGATTCCGGCCGGAACAAGCTATGAAACAACCTTCGGTGACATTTGGAACGGCAAACGCACCGATGGCGACAACCTGTATCAGGAACTTTTAAGCCGCGGGTACCAGTTTGTCGACAACAAGGACGACATGAACGCGCTTTCTTCTGGCCGGGTCTGGGGTCTGTTTGACGACAGTCACATGCAGCCGGACATGGACCGTCAGTATTTTGCCACCCATGAGCCGGCACTTTCCGAAATGGTCACAAAAGCCATCGAGCTGCTGTCCCAGGATGAGGATGGTTTCTTCCTGATGGTGGAAGGCCCTCAGGTTGACTGGGCCGGTCACAACAATGACCCGATTTACATGACCACCGATTTTATCGCTTTTGACGATGCCGTCAAAGCCGCCTGCGATTTTGCCGATAAAGACGGCCAGACCCTGGTCCTGGCCTTCCCGGATCACAACTGCGGTGGAATGAAGATTGGCCATTACGATACATTGATGCACTATACGGACACCACCATCGAAGATCTGGTCGACCCGCTCAAGAATATGACCATCACCTCGGTCGGTCTGGAAGCAAAACTTACCGGTGATTACTCTGTTGCCAACATCCAGGACAAGGTTTCCCAGTACTGGGGACTGAATATTTCTGAAGAGGATGTTCAGGAGATTTTTGACTGGCAGTCAGAAAGATACGTTTCCTTTGCCTATGCTCTGGCAACCGTTATCAGTAAACGCTACACCGCCATCGGCTGGACCTCACACGGCCATAACGGTGAAACCTGCCCGGTCTGGTCCTACCAGAAAAAAGCTCCCAGCGGCGTGATCGACAACACCGACCTGGCTAAGCTTTCAGCGGCAAATCTTAGGGTAAATCTGGACAAAATTACCCAAAAACTTTTTGTCGACCTGGACGATGTGACCAATGATTACGAAATCATCGGTGATCCGGCCATGGGCAGTTACGGTCTTTTGAACAACCTCGTGGTCAGAATCAATACCCGCAGAGGAACCGCAGAACTGCCGGTCAGCAAAGATTACATGATCTTGAACGGCAGACAAATTTCACTTCCCGGAGTAACGGTTTACGCGCCGGCCACTGGCAAAGTCTATGTTTCCAAAAAAGCGCTGAGAATCATGAGACTCTGGTAACCACCGGTTTCATCAAAGCTGACTGTTTTAAAGGCGCCCTTGAAAGGGCGCCTTTCTTAAAACCAACCTTTCTTCCTGCTGCTTTACCTTAATCCCGGTGCCTCTCATTAAACCGAAACAGTCCGGATTTTCGTCAATATTTTATATTCCCAGCTGCGCAAAGAGTTGAACCCAACCGGAAATTGGCCCGCCATGCTACCCAGAACATACCATTATAGCAAAGGATTAACCCATTGCCAACAAATAACAAAAACCTAACCCTTTCTTTAATCATTTTTAATACAAATAGGGAAAATAAATGATTGAATCCTGTTTACTGTAAAACACTCACCAGACTGCATTATACCACGAGAACACTATTACACACCCTTCAGCAGTCACAGACAGACCGGTTTAACTATCTATGGCCCACGATTTCTTAAACAAAATGCTGGAAAACAGCGCCGATCACTTCCAGGCCCAGTTGTTGGGCTGTCTGATCGGGGGATTCCTCCTCGTGAATGCCTATCTTGCTGACATCATTTTCATAAAAATGGAACTGGGGTCCCTTTTGGCCCTGCTGTCGGCATTGCTGCTCGGCCTGCCGCTGGTGTACCACGCACTGAAAGACCTGCTGACCGGACAGCCCGAAATGAATGAGTTGGCAGCCTTGAGTTTTATCGCTTCTTTTACCAGCGGCAGTTACCAGGCCGCAGCGTTTATCGCTTTTTTCATGTTTATTACCCAGCTGATTGAACACCGGGCACAGCTCGGCGCGCGGAAAAATATTGAAGCCCTAATCCGGCTGTCCCCGCAAAAAGCATCTGTGGAACGGCCAGACGGCTGCGCTGAAATTTCTGCAACATCGCTGGCAATCGATGATATTGTTCGGGTTAAACCCGGCGAATCCATCCCGGGCGACGGCACCGTTATTGAAGGATCCAGCAGCGTTAATGAAGCCACGATCACCGGCGAATCCATCCCGGTTGAAAAACAGACCGACAGCCGCGTCTATACCGGAACCATCAACTTGACCGGGTTTCTGCGGGTCAAAATCACTTCTGCACCGGAAGATTCCACCCTGGCCAAAATTCAGGAGATGATTGTGCAGGCCCAGGACAGTAAAACACCGGTCATGCGCCTCATTCACCGCTACGTCGCATGGTATACTCCCGTGATTATTATGCTGACCGGAATCGTTCTTTTCTTTACCCATGATATCAACCGCGCCATTTCCATGCTGATTATCGCCTGTCCCTGCACCATTCTGCTGTCCCAGCCTACAGCCCTGGTTGCGGCGCTCAGTGCAGCCGCCCGTCTGGGGGTGGTCATCAAGAGCCTTTCCACTCTTGAAATCGCCAACCGGATCAAATCACTTGTTTTTGACAAAACCGGAACACTGACCAGCGGAAATCTGCGCGTCTCTGCTATCACCCCACTGGCCGATATCACTGAAGAACAGCTTTTACTGTTCGGTGCCAGCGCTGAACAGTTTTCCAACCATCCCGCGGCCAAAGCCCTTGTTCATGAAGCGGACAAACGCGGTCTTGCGCTGCGGCCGGCGCAAAACTTCAGGGAAGAGCCCGGTCGTGGTGTTGTGGCGGAAATCGAAGGTCTGAAAACAGCCGTAGGCCGGCAGCAGTGGATCACGGAAAACTGCGTGCATCCTTCCGGCCTGTTTCCTGGAGACGGCGACAGCTCCTTTTTGTATATTTCCCGCGACAACCGGGTCCTCGGCTACATTGAACTTTCAGACGCGCTCAAGGAAGACGCGCCAGCGGTGATCGATGATTTGCTTCAGAATGATATCGAACAGATTATCATGCTGACCGGTGACCGGAAAACAGTGGCTGAAAAGACCGCTGCCCGGCTCGGTTGCAGTGTTGAAGCCGAGGTTTTACCTGAGCAGAAAATGACAAAGGTCAACCAATTGAAAAAAAGCGGCTATACCGTAGCGGTCGTCGGCGACGGGGTCAATGATGCCCCGGCTCTCGCTGCCGGTGATGTTTCCATAGCCATGGGGGCTGTTGGCAGCGACGTTGCCATCCATTCGGCAAATATTGTTCTGATGAACGATCAATTAAACAGAATCCCGTTCATCATTCAATTGTCACATCGGACAGTCGCAATTATCCGCCAAAACCTGGCCTTCAGCCTAATCTTTATCGCCACTATGCTGGTTTTAAGTGCCAGTGGTCTGATTGCACCGGTCCTGTCCGTTCTGATGCATACCTTCAGTTCGCTGTTCGTTGTTTTTAATTCAGCACGCCTGTTGCGCGTCGGAGAAACACTTTCATGAAAAACCAGCGCTCGATATTCGGAAAAGCCCTGCAATACAGCTTCATCGGACTGGTCATCCAGATACTGCTGGCTGTCATGCTTTATGTGGATGTTATTCTGCACCGGTATGCTTTGAGCCTGATCGGGTTCTGGACTGCCTGCGCCGGCCTTCCGGTCTGGCTTCACCTGATCATCACCTACCAGCTTTTTCGCCGTGAGACCCACTGGGAAACAGCCCTGAGGGAAGGTTCGGACGACAGCGTCAAACAGAAACAGACCCGGCATCGGGGCCGGATTCGCACCGTTCATTATTTCTACCGCAAGTTTCTGGTACCGGTCATGGAGATCGGAATCATCTTCCTTTTGATCGCGTGGCTCTTCCCGTTTGCCCGGTTTTCCCCGGTCCGCATGGCCCCGGTCCAGGATATACTGCTTCAGACCATGTCCCTGTTTACCGCAGCCGTAATCGGGCTGATAGTTGTTTTTTCCTATTACCGGAAACTGCTTCAGTTTAAGTCATACCGCCTGTTGAAAAGCGGCGTGCAGTTTCTGTTCGCCATGATTTTTCTGTTATCCCTTCTGCTGGTGTGCCTGCTTCTGGAACATTTAAATGTTTATCCTGTTTCCAGCCATGTCTACCGGTTTTTTTCCGCTTTCAACTGTGTCCTTGCCGCAGAAATTGCTTTTTCGATCATTACCCAGTTTTTCAGGCCGCGCAGGACCAATGAAATGGTCAGGCCTGCATTTGATTCGTATCTGCTCGAATGCATTATCGAACCGCATAATACCCGAAAAACCGTTTCAGCCATGGCTGGAAACCTGTTTGGTTTCGATATTTCCGAAACAACCCTGGTCAAAACAGCAGCCGCGTATGTCCTTCCCGTGATCTCCGCCAGCATGGTGTTACTGCTCCTGATGAGCTCGCTGGTGATCATTGAACCGCATCAGCAGGCCGTCATCCTCAGCTTTGGACGTCTGCAGAACAGAACACTGAATCCAGGCATCCGTTTAAAACGTCCCTGGCCGGTTGATGAAGCCCGCATTGTCGATGTGCACCGCATCCGTCGAATCCATGTAGGTTCGCATCAGCCCGCGGAACAGGGAGGCTCCGTTTACCGGGAAGGAATCCCGATTCTATGGACCAACAACCACGGCATCAACATGGATGAACTGCTGATTGTTGCCTCACCACGCCAGCTGCTCCGGGAAGCCCGCAAAGGCGGTGCCAAAATTGACCGGGCAACCAGTAAAACGCCGTCTATATCCCTGGCCGGCGCAGACATTTATGTTGAATATACCATTAACAATCTTTGCGACTATATCCGCAGCGCTGCAGCTCCCCGGCGCCTTATCAAAAAACTGGCGGAGGCCCAGGCGTCCCGTCTTCTTTACTGTTTTGACATTGATGCTCTTTTTTGCGGCTCCCGCCGTGAAATTGCCGAACAGCTGCAGGCCCATGTGCAGAACGCCTGTGACCGGTACCGGCTCGGCGTCAGGATCGTTCACACCGGAGTGACAGCCGTGCATCCGCCCCTGTCTGTGGCAAAAACATTTGAAGCGACAGTTTCGGCCCAGCAGGAACGCGAAACCGATATCCAGCAGGCAAAGCAGAGGAGTGTCAGCACCCAGGTCGAAACAGCGGGATCCTCCGGTCAGTTTGCCGCTTTTGCCGATATCATCAACCGGTCCGAGTCCGGAAAGCTGGAGAACACCGCTTCCATTGAGCAGCTGCTGTACCAGTGCGGCGGTCATATTTCCCGGACCCTATCCGGAGCCCTGGCCTATCGCTGGAGCCGTCAATCCGATCAGCATGGCAAATCCATCCGTTTTAAAAGCGAATCCGCCCTGTCTGCCGTAGCACCCAGGTATTACCGCTACACCCGATATCTCAACATTCTCGAAAAAGGCCTGGCCGACCGGGATAAAACGATTCTGCTCGGCAGTCCGGACAAGGTTCTGATTCGGTGGGGATCATCGAAAAAAGAGCCGGACGACTGGCCGGACAATCCGGATAATTTATAATGGCTCCGCAACCCGGAACAGGATGGCGGGGTTATTATCTAAAAGGAAACAATAGTAAACAGGATGAATCATGAAACAGATATTATCTTTTGGTCTCGGAATCACGCTGCTTGTTTTTTTCTTCAGCTACATGATCACATGCAAGGTCAATTTCGATGAAACGGCCCTGATCACAACCTTTGGCAAAGCAACAGAAATGTCTATTAAAAACAGAGACGGCAAGGGCGCAGGCCTTTACTTCAAGTGGCCATGGCCGGTCCAGAAAGTCATCCGCTTTGACCGCCGCCTGCAGGTCCTGGAAGACCGACTGGAACAACAGGAAACCCGGGATAAACAGGTGGTCATTATCAAAGCCTATACATCCTGGCAAATTCAGGATCCGCTTGCCTTTTACCGAACCTTTTCCTCTATTGAAAAAGCGCGCGATTTTCTCAGTGACCGGCTCCGCACCGCCAAAGCGGTCATCGGCCAGTTCTCCTTTGACGAACTGACCAATGCTGATCCGGCCAGACTGCGCCTGGCAGAAGCCGAGAAAAAACTTCTCGAGCGAATCCGACAGGACCTGCACAAACAGGAGTGCGGTATTGATGTTCACACGGTGGGCATCAACCGGATCCTTTTACCGGAAAACATTACCCGCTCGGTTTTTGCCCGCATGCGGCAGACCCGCAACCGCCTGGCTCAAAACGCCCGTTCCGAGGGAAAAGCCGTTGCCAACAGCATTCGCGCCAAAACCGACAGTGATAAAGAACGCATTCTTGCCTTTACCGACCGGATCGCCCACAATATCCGCGCCCAGGGGGACGCTGCTGCAGCCCAATACTACAAAATATATGCAAAAAATGAAGATTTTGCGGTATTTTTAAGAAAACTGGATGCTTTGCAGAAAAGCCTTGAAAAAAATACTACTTTTATCCTGGACACAGAATCCGAACCCTTTGACCTGCTCAAGGATTGAGGCACCGAACCCATGACGCACCACTGTAAAGATACCCGTTTTGCTCAGACGACCAAAGGAATATCATCTTCGCTTCTCGGCCATGTCTCCGGGGATGAACCGCATCATCCGAACGGTTCCCAGGCACTTTCCGCCGCGCTGCGAACCGGTTTTGGTGTTCTCAAGGTACTGATGCTCTGTCTGGGACTCGCTTTCCTGTTCAGCAATATCTACTGGGTCCCTGAAGGCGCTATTGCCGTGCACACCAGATTCGGCCGGATACTTGACCAAAACAAACCCGTCCAGGTGCCTGGCGGCCCTTATTTCGCCCTGCCCTATCCAATAGACAGCATCATCCGCATTCCCACTGCTATCCGTGCCTGCACCATCGACAAAGCCTTCTGGCTTGAAAACATTGAAAAAAAACCCGAATCTGATCAGCTGGATTACCGCTATTCTTCTGAATCCTTCAGACCGGGCCAGGACGGCAGTTTGATTACCGCGGACAAAAACCTGGTCCAGGGAATCTGGAACATCCACTTCAGAATTGATTACACCCATCGGCAGGGTAATGATTCACCGCAGGTCATTAATTTTATCAGGAACACGGGCACTATGGGCCGGGCCGCTGCCATCATCAGAGCCGCGGCACAGGCTGCCATTGTATCCGTTATTGCCCGTACCCAAACATCCGATTTTGTCCTGGGAAATATCAGCAATTCGGATATCGCGGCCCACATCAATCAGCGCCTGGCCCCTTTACGAACCGGTCTGATTGTAACAGATGTTTCTTCCACCCGATATGCGGTTCCCAAAATTCTGGCAAACGATTTTCAGGCCGTAACCGAGGCCCAGAGCCACAAGGCTCTGGAAATTGAAAGAGCGGTTCGGTACCGGGTCTCCAGCCTGAACGAACTGGCCGGGGAAGACTGGGAAGAACTGTTGAATGCGGTGACCGCCTGTGAACTGACAGAAGACAGTGACAACAATTCCATAAAACAGCAAACGTTTCTGGCGGCAGAGAATCTTCTGTTCTCGAACCGGATCGGCGGGCGGGTAACCACGCTGATTAACAGGGCACGTACCGACAAAACGGAAACCATTGAAAAGGCCCGGTCCGAAGCGGAACGCTTCAACAAGCTGTTGACCTCTTGCAGCGGAAACACGGCTATCCTGAAAAATCAACTGCGCCAGGACGCATTGCATAAAATCTGGACATCAAAAACAGTGAAAGCCTGCACCCTGCCGTCGAATCAAAATGTTTATTTAAACCTGGGAAGCAACCCAGACTGATGGATGATTAATTTTATTACCACAAGGAGTCATGATGAAAGCATTATTCAAACCAACCGTATTTTTCCTTTGTCTTCTGCTGACCACAACAGGGATCGGCTGCGGGAAAGATAAAGCACCGGCAAAAGCTGAGGACTGTCTGGCACAAATTCCCGAATCGGTCGACGGCTTACGGATTGAGGGGGAACGCCCGGAAAAAAACATTATCGTCAACATGGTTCCCTTTATCTGCGGCATCCAGGATCTGTATCAGAAGCGGCTTGCGGAGAAACCGGAATTAAAAGGCAGTCTTGAATTGAAAATACTCGTTGAATTCAACGGCGAAATCATCAGTTATGCCATCGACCGGGTAACCATTGATGATACTGTGCTGGTGAAAGAAATCAAACACAGACTGGGGTTTCTCGATTTTGATCCATACGGAAGATTTAACACTGAAACAGAATTTACCTACCCGGTCCGATTCGGAAATTAGGGATGGGCTTGCATGTTTGCCGGCGTGGCTGAATGAACCATGGCTGCTATTCCGGAATCAATCGCCGACAGCTCGGCCAAAACAATGAGAAAACCCCGCGACAGGTCTGAACAAAGCTGAGAAAACAGGGCAGACCTGTCGCGGAAAAGGATATCGAATGCGGAGCTTCCTGTATTATACACGAACGCGGATGTCCGGTGTGCCTGGTACAGCAAAACAGTCCATATCCCCGTAACCGGTAACATCCAAGCAGTAAACCAACCCTTCAGCACCAGACCCGAACATTCGTTTACTGGGGGTAGGAGACCTCAATGGTGTAGGTATAGGCATTTGCACCGGATGAAGGCGAAATAAATGCCGAATACAGAAAAACCAGAACACCGGGCTCAAAGATCGGGATATCCATTTCAAAATATTTCTGTGAGGATGAACTGTACATGGTTCCCCAGGCGATTTCGTCGGTTGAGGAATACATGATTCCCATAATCCGGTCGCCGGTATCTCCGCTGTCTGTTATTTTGACAATGAACTTGTCCCCGGTATATCCCCACAGGAAAAACACGGTCAGGTCCTGGTCCAGCGGCGCAAAATTGGTCAATGTCCGTTGCACGGGATAATTGCTGGTCCCTTCGGTAATAATTTCAAACCCCAGGTTGATAAAGGGGAGTTTTAAAGAAAGCCCCTGGGCGGCCGTGCGCGCTTCCATATCCGGGGTTTCGGCAAATGCTCCCGGCGGAACCAGCAACAGCAGGCAAATCCCCAGCAGCAGCGGCCTTTTCCAAGTTAAAAACTTCATGTGATATCCTTTCCAAAAATCTGTCTTGTTGTCTTAATGAACATTATAGCTCATGATCTTGAACCGGTTCTTCTGCTCCACAATCGATCCGAAAAAGTTGATCTCTCTTGTCTCGCCCTTATCATCGGTCACCACCAGACTGGCGTTTCGGTGAACCCGGTAGGTCTGATAATCCGAAACCTCGCCGTTGATTTTAACCTCTTTCAGGCTAAACCTGCGTCCGCCGTAAACCGACATCAGGTCATTGAGGCAGGTGCTGCTTTTCAGTTCATGCTGGGACCAGACAAAATCAATGCGGTTTTCCCACTGTTTGATCCTGCTGACGGCCAGCTGCGGCCAGATAACGGTTTTGAACTCTTTTTCCGTAATGGCCATGGCCGCAAGCTGCGCGCGGTCTTTTTTCGCCATGGCCGCAAGCATTCGACGGCAGAGTTTTTTCATGGTCGGCTCGCTATGCGACAGTACCGGCGCTTGAACATCTGCGGACTTTTTTTCCGCAAAACCCGCTGCCGCAAACAGCAGCATCAGGCACAGGACCAGCCCGAAGCCAATCCCTGCCCGAAGGCAGGGACTGATCCGGTTTTTACTTGTTTGTCTTATCTTGAATCGTTTCATGCTTTTATCTTATAAAGGCGCGTTGCCGATGGCCAGATCAATTCTCGCCAGCAGAATCGCGAGTTTGAGGCCCAAACCGGCCTTTTTGCTGATGGCCGCCAGAACATTCTGCAGATCTTCGGCCATACTGCTGCTCAACTCAACAGCTTCACCGGCCACCGCAGCTTCGGCCAGCACAACGATGTTTTCCAGAACGGCCTTGGCATCGGCGCTCAGACTGTCATCAGCATCCAGAATGGCAACCACCTCATCCGAGTACCGGTAGTACAGCCAGATATAAAGCGGGCCGTTGATACTGCCGGCCATGACCGTATCCCGATAAGCGCGCAGTGTTTCCAGGTCAGCGTTTCCGGCCCCCAGCAGTCTTTCGCTCGGGCAACCCGGAATGCCGCACAGATTAATCGGATCGATCAGGCCGTCACAGTCATTGTCGATACCGTCGCCGCAGATTTCGGTGGCACCCGGATTCACATCGGCATCGGTGTCGTCACAGTCGGTCTCACCGGTGCAGCCGCTGCCGGTCCCGTATCCATCGCCGTCGGCGTCGGTGCAGCTGGCGGTCCAGGAAGCGGTTCCCCAGCGAGTCCACGCCTGGCGGGTCCAGTCATTGTCCGGATCGACCGCCCCGATGTAATCGGTAGCCACAATAAAAGCGTTTCCGCTCGGCACAGATGCCACGGTTACGGTTCCGTCGATCGCGGGAGATCCGGTTCCGGGACGGAAGTCCGGATCGGTCAGGTCATAGGCATCGCCCAGTTGCGGATCCACTTCAGCGTAGTTGGACATATATGTGCTCATGAAAGTGGCCGGTGAAAACGGCTCGGTGAAACTTTCACCCACTTCGGCTTCATCGTCAAAGTTGGGGTTGTTGTTGTAAAAAATACAGTTGTCCACGATCAGGGATTCGGAGCGGTTTCCCTGGGCAACCTCAAAGGTCTCTTCGTCATCGATGTCCAGACCGGCTTCCTTGAAACCCATGACAATGGCATTGCGGATATTGACCGCAGTACCGGCTCTGAGCAGAATACCGATGTCGCTCTCGTCCCCATAGGTATCGCTCGGATCCCCGACAACCGTCAGGTTGTACAGAGTCGGATTGGCCCGGGGAGAAGCAGACGGGTCTTTGCCCAGGCTGTCACATTCCAGCCCCTGGTCGGCATCATCGGCCTTCTGCTGAACCACGGCAAACTGAACGCTTCCGCGCCAGCCTTCGGTCCAGTCAATACTGTCATCGGCACATTCGGTCAGGATACCGTATTTCCAGTTAACGGTTCCGCCGAACATTTCGATACCGTCATCCTTGTTGGCATGCACCTGGAAGTGGTCCAGGGTGGTCCCGGAACCCACGCCCTGCAGCGCGATACCGTTCAGCTCGTTGTCCGGGCTGAACTCGATACCGGCATACTCTACCCGGAAGAAACGCATGGTACCGCTGTTGTCGGCCTCGTTACAGTCGCCGCCGGAACAGCCGTAGTCACCGGTGTCGCCTTCACCCGAACCCACACCACCGGGCTTGTTCAGTGTGGAATAACCGTTGATGATCAGACCGCCCCAGTCCGCGCGGGAAGGAGAGCTCTGGTCACTGGTAAAGATGACCGGGTTGTCGTTGGTTCCGTTGATGTTCAGCTTGGCCCCTCTGGCAATCACCAGGGTACCAATGGTGGCGTTTTCACCGTAAACGGTAACGCCCGCGTTAATCGTCAGGGTGGCGTTGTTTTTGACAAACACAGCACCGCGCAAAAGCACGTCACTGGTCCAGGTGGTGTTTGAGGTGATATCTCCTTCCACCACCGTCTGCGCATAAGCACTGGATGCGCACATAAAAACGGCAATTATCATTGTGACAAACAGCTTTTTCATTTTCGTTCTCCTTTTTAATTAAAAGATTATTCATAACTCTTTCGTTTTACTTCTGTTTCTTGATCACACCTCCTTTGCTAAAAAGTTTACCATTTATAGGACAGTTTGAATTTCCATGAAACGCCTTCTTTATATTTGTGAAACAGGTTCCCACCCTGAGTAAAGAGGACCTCTTCATTGGTCAGGTTATTGCAGATGAGTTTGAACTCGTAGTGCTCCCAGAACTTTTTGATCAGAACGAAATCGAGCTGGGTGCGGTCCTCTTCAAGAATATCGGGAAGTCCCAGCCCGCCCACTTCATAAATACGGTCGGAAATATGCTGGAACATCAGCCGGGCTGTCAGGCCCCAGTTTTTGTTGTCATATTCAATGGTCAGATTATAGGTATGATCGGCCTGGCCCACCATTTTGCGGGTGGTGTTGGTGGGCACAAAACCCGGTTTCGGTTCCACTTCGGACTCGGAATCGGAAAAAATATAATTGCCGATAACATTCCAGTGACTTAAAAGCGGCGAAAGAAATCCCAGGTTTTTGCGCAGTTCAAACTCCACGCCGAACAGTTCGGCCTGGTCCGCATTGACATAAGAGGTCCGCAACTCAATGGTCGGCTGGATGGTACGCTCAATGGCATCGGTAAAGTCCTTGTAAAAGACGGACAGGGCGATGATATCACTTTCATTCAAATACCATTCCCAGCGAAAGTCATAATTTTTGATTTCGGTGACACTGAGGTCCGGATTCCCCTTGATGTTTCGTCCACCCCGCACATCGGTAAACTCAAAAGGGGACAGTTCATGAAATTCAGGACGCGATACCGTCTCGCTGTATCCCAGCCGGATGTTCATGTCCGCCATGGGGGTAAAGGTCAGGTTCACGGAAGGGAACCAGTCATCCCCCTCGATTTCCGTCTTAATGATTTCCCCCCGTTTAAACAGATTGACCGTGGTCACGTTGATCTCACTGTGCTCAAACCGGAAACCGCCGGTTATTCTCAGCCATTCGGTAATCGGCAGATCCAGCATGAAATACCCGGCCGTGATCTCCTGGTCCGCGTCATAGGTATCCGTGGCCCGCGTGGTTTCCTCCAGATGATATTCATACTGGTTGATGTTCTGGGGCGCGAAGATCTCCTCAATCGGGGCGGAAAGATCAATCCGTTTGGTATTCTCGGGCATGTACCGGAACCGCCGGGACCAGAATTCACGATCCCGTTTGAGGTAGGCCCCGCCGAACTTGAACTTCGAAGTCAGGCCAAACCACTGGTCAAAGGACACGGTCCAGTTCAGGGCGGCATCCTTGATGTCCTCCTCCTGTTCGGTCCACATGCGAAACCCGCTCATGCTCTCATCCGCCAGCAGAAATTTTTCCGTGTTGGGGTTATACTCGTACATGTATTCGCGCAGGTCCGGTTCGGTCATTTCCGCCATGGAATAGGTGTAGGTCCATTCGATCTTGTGATCAAAAAACAGGTAAAACAGATGATCCCCGCCCAGCTGCCCGGAATAGATTTCCTCTTCCACCCAGCGCAGCCGGGTATCATTGATGTTGACTCCGATGTCGCTGTTGTACCCCTGATAAAAGGATGTTTCATCCTCCCCGGTATGGTTGTAAAAATTGTTGAAATAGAGAATATGGTCCGGGTTGATTTCAAATCCCATGTTTAGCAGTCCGTTCAGCTGGGCCTTGTGGGTAGACCTTTGAAAATCATAGCTCTTTTCCACATTCAGAGTCCCGTCCTGCTGGACCGAATAGATGTTCATCTGCTCCTTGTCCCGGTTTTCATAGTCCAGCTTGTATCCCGCATTAAATAGAATACCGAACCGGTTAAACCGGTTGCCGACCAGGAAATTAAAGTTCTGGTCAAAGGGCGCACTCTTGCGATAGGTCTTCCAGTTGTTTTCAAAAGCTTCGCCGACCTCCTCGATAAAATACTTGTCATATCCGATTTTTGAAAACCGGCCCCGTTCGGTAACCTTGTCCGGCGGCACCTTACCCGGCAGGTCCCGGTCCCCGTCATCCCAGCCCAGCCAGTCCGTGGAACTGCCGCGATAGGTCAGAAAATCCTCGTTGGTGGTCACCGAATTGTATTCGGTCCCGGTGGAGAACTTGAACATGAACCGGTCCGGAATCGATTTTGTCTGGATCTGTGCCAGCCCGCCGGAAAAATTTCCCGGCAGGTCCGGCGAGTAGGACTTGGCTACATTAATGGATTCCACCACCCCGGAAGGAAACAGGTTCAGCGGCACCACTTTTTCATTGGGTTTGGTGGTGGGCAGGACCGCGCCGTTCAGGCTGCTGCGATTGTAGCGCTTGGGCATGCCCCGCGCCTGCAGATACTTTCCGTCGTGGATGGTCACACCGGGCATTCGGGTGAGAATTCCCGCCACATCCGATTCCGGAATCTTGCTGATGGTTTCCGCTGAAATATTATCCATAATATTGGATGCGGCCTTTCGTTTCATCAACTGAACCAGCTCCACATCCCCCCTGGGCCTTGCCACCACCCGCATCTCGTCGATTTCCACCAGGGCCGGTTCGATCGAAACATTCCTCGAAACGGTCTTGCCGGCTTCGATAATGACGCCTTTCACGGTTGCGGCCTGGTAGTTGGGATAGGTTACCCGAAGGGTATAGGTGCCGGGGTTAACCGTCAGGATGAAAAAGCCTTGGCTGTTGGTCAGCCCGAACTTTCCGGGCGCTCCGGCCGGGGCTTTTTCATCGATCAGTTCAACACCTGCCTCCATCAACGGCTTTTGGCTTCCTTTATCAAAAACCTTACCGCTTATTTTACCAGCTTCAGACGCCTGTGCCGCTGCCACCGTCAGCAGGGACAGCCAGACCAGAACCAGGCAGAAAAAACGTTTACCCAACCATGAACAACTGTATTTTTGTGACCGCATCAGGTCGATTCACTCCGGATTTCTATTCGCTTCTGCCTGGACTCGGGTTCTGGTGCAAAAAGCAAAGGATTCTTTTAAAAATTCAGGTTTGGGTTTCCGTTTAGGTCTCTTTCATTTGCGACATCAGGGTCTTGATCTCTTCAACCGGTGTCAGCATCTTTAACAGCGCCATGGCCTCCTTGCGTTGTGCCGGAAACTCGGTGGCCCGGTGAAGCAGTTCTCTTGAAATCTCAAGCTCACCGCCCCGCATGGCACAATAGCCGGCCATCAGCCATTCATGGCCATCTTTGGACATGACTTCCGCCGCCGCCACATACAGGTTCTGCGCATCGATAAATTTGTCCTGCAGATAGTATAGCTGTGCCTTTAACAGCAGCCGTTCATAGGTCCGTTCCTGAAGCAACGCCTGGTCAATAGAGGCAATGGCTTTGTCAAACGCATAGGCGGAATAGTAGGCCACAGACATTTTTTCATATTCTGCCGCCTCCCCGCCGGCGCTGAGGGCTTTTTCATAGTATTGCGCAGCCCGAATGGGAACTCCGATCATGGTGAACAGATCCCCCATAATAAACAGCTCATCCCGTTTCAGTTCCTGGAGATATCCATAGGTTTCATAAGCCACCGCCGCCTCCCGGTACTGCTGATTCTTGAAATAGGCCTGGGTCAACAACTTCCAGGCATTACTGTTGTCCGGATTACGCTCTGTCAGCCGGACCAGCATGTTCACCGCGCCCGGGCTGTTGCCGGTGGTAATATAGGCATTGGCCAGCAGACTGACAACTTCCGTACTTTCACGGCCGTAGGTGTTGACCAGTTCTTCGCCCAGTAAAATGGTTTTATCCAGATTTCCAGCCTGGTAATGAGCGGCCATCGCCATAAAAAGCACTTCCGGTTCCTTCTTGATGTTGGCGCGAAACCCTTTTTCCAGAGCATCCCCGGACTTAGCATATGCTTTTTGACCGTAATAAAGCTTGCCCAGATTCAGCCACAACGGCGCATAACCGGTTTAAAGCGCCACCGCCCGCTCAAGATAATGAATCGCATTCTCATAATCCCCCAGAAACCCGTAAGCGGTTCCGATATTGAACTCCACTAAAAAATGGTTATATTTCGACCGGCGTTTCTGAAATTTCTGCAGAATGGCAATGGCCCGTTCGAACCGGTTTTTATTCATTTCCTGCTGCGCTTTAAACAGAATTTTTCGGGTCTGCTGCGGAATGGTTTTCCAGTCAATCTGACCGGAGGCCTGTGCCCCGGCAGTCAAAAACAACAGAACCAGCAGCGTAAACAAAATAACCGGTTTTATTTTCATGACAGGATTCCTCTTTCGTCTGGTTTTGCGGGTAAATCTGTTTTTCAAATACCCGCCTGTCTCATGTTGAAAATTGTTGATTTGGCTACCCCCCACATATTTACCCACGCTCAACAGGATAAATCCGGCCATCGGCATGACCGCCACAGGAAACAGTCCATACAGGCTGCCACCGTGCACCGGGACACCTGTATTTGTTAAGGGGGTATGCAATTGTTGTCTTGTTATCTGTTTTAAAGTTGCTGAATTAATAATTGATAAAGAAAAAGTTAATTAACGGTTAAATCTGGCGGCAGGATAAAAATTGCGGTTTGGCGTGCGTTATGTTTTTATTAAGGAACGATTAATAAAATTTTAAAACGGTGTTAAAAAACAGTTAAATTTTGGTAATTTTGGTTATTGTCCATTGCAGAAAAAAAAATCATTTGCTAAATTAAAAAAAATCGAAATCCGGCGATATGTGATTTTTTAAAAGGAATTTTTCGCAAAACGGATTTCCCGAGGAAATCTGTTTTTCATAGAACCCCCTAATTTAAAAACAGTTCTCAACTCAGTGTGTTGGCATTAATATCGTTAAAACCGTGCCCTGAAAACAACCGTGCAGCCATTTCCATGGCTGATACTTTCCGTATTATTACCTTCCTAACGCTTTTTTCCTACACCCCGGCAACATTCGCCCAGGGCCTTCAAACCTATGAAGGTGCCGACACCACTCGCCCTTTCGGCATGATTCGGTACGAGGGCGTGGTCAATGCCTGCATCTACCTGATCGACGGAAAATATGTTGAAAGCGATCCCGGCAACAAAACAAAAATAGATTCCGTTCCCACACCGGTCAAAGTCGTTATGGTGGTGGCCCTTCTCCCCATCTTTCTCCTGAAAGGCCTTTTTTCACTGGGAACGGACAAAAATCAGGGCTATCCGGTCAGTCCCGGCAACCATCGGGTCCGAATCGGCTACTGGTCCAAAAAAACCAAATGGATTGCCAAAGACTTTAATGTTCACGTCAAGGCAGGGCAGGCGGCCGTCATTAAGACAATCGTCACGGAAAATCCAAAAACTCATTCCGGTAAAGAGGTTGCCCGGATTGAGCACCGGAACCTGACGGTCTATTTTGATGTCCAGTACGAGCCGCTTAAAAATAAAATAAAAAGGCCCAATTAAAAATGCCAAATAAAGCTCAGACCACCCATGTCCAATGGGCCCGGACTCTTTGTCCTTCTCTTGGTTGTTCTTCATTTTTTATATGAACTTAAGCTTTTGCTGTTTAATTGCCATTTGAGCTTTGGCCTTTGACATCTATCATTCATTGGCTTCTTCGCTAAATATTCCTGAATTTACCCTGTTTAAAAATTCGCTGGGCGGAAGACGGCCTGTACCGGAAATGGCTCAAAGTCATCCCGGAAACAACATTTAAGGCTTGATAGCTTTCAAGCCCCTGCCATCACAGACAGGCCGATAAACAGGCGGGGGAAACGGTTGAATTATAAAATAATGATATATGGCAATACAAAGATCTCCTTTTGAACAACCGGCAGGTCCGGGCACGGCGCCTGATATCCATAAGTTTTTCATCAAACTCATCAGAAATCCTTGCATCGAAATATGGGTGCGGTCCAGATAGGACTCCGCAGCGGAAGTGCAGATTTACGTTTTACCAAAACTCATATCTCCGGAAAAGTATCCGGTTTGAAAAACTGTTTTTTACAGGACTGTACTTGCAAAAAGTTAAATTTAATTAAGTGAACCGTTAAATCCGGGTTAAGCAGATATCTGCCGAAATCATTATCTGGCCTGTTTTGGTTCGGGGGCAACGCTTTGTTTTATTTGGGAAAACCTTTTTCATCCATGTTGATTCCGGTAAAAAAATCAAAATTTATTTCAATCATAAAAAGCTGATACAAATGAAAACACATTGCTAATCCAGCTTTAATACAGAATTAACTTTGCCGGGCTAAGCTTGATGCAATTTAAAATATCAATAAAAAACATCAAAAGTCTTGAATGGTCCGTTATTATAAGATGTCAATATTTAACTGGATAAATTCGAAAATCGGGGCCAAGCTTTTTCTCAGCTTCTCTATTGTCCTGCTGTTGATTCTGCTTTCCATGACATATCTTGCCATATATTTTGTAGTCGATTTCGGCAAGTTTGCCGCCGTTACCAACGAAACCGCAATCCGGCAGCAAACCAGCGCCTTTCTTTCCCGCATCACCCACGAGCAGTCCATGCATTATGAGGATACCTTTCGAAGAATTGCCGGGGCATCCGCTCTTCTGGCACAAAACGCGGCTTACCTGCTTGATCAAAGTATTCCGAAAAATGCCGGCTTCTCTGCCCCTGAACTGACCTTTGATGATACCACCCAGGTATATGTAAACCATTTTTCGGACCCTTTTCTTGTTCTTTACGACGGCAGGTCGGGCAGGATTTCTTCTGAAATTTACAGCCGGATCCAAACACTGGTTCTGCTGGAACCCCATTTAGAAGGAATCCTCAAGAATAACGCCGAAGTCACGGCTGCCTACATTTTGACCGATAGCGGCATCCGGCAACAGTATCCCAACCCGCATAAAAACAGTTCCGGCCATCAGCTTATCCAGTACGACATGATGAACTCCTATTTTTACGGTGTTGCCAACCCGAAATTCAATCCGGACAAAAAAACGGTTTGGACCCATGTCTATCCGGGTGACATGGGTACGGCGCTGATCATCACCGCCAGCACCCCCATTTACAATAAAGCGAATCAATTCATCGGGGCCGCCGGAATCGATATCACGATTAATGCGATTGTCAATGAAATCCTGTCGTCGCCGAATTCTCACATGGAAATGTCATGTCTGATTCCTTTTCTGATCGATGCCAACGGCGTCATCCTGGCCATGGACAAAAAACACCTGAACACACTGGGGCTTCCCATACCGTCCGATCCGGAAACCGCTCCCGGGACCGTTCTGGTCCAGAATTTATTTGATTCAAAACTGAAAGAAATAAAAGAAATCAGCCGTCATATTTTAAGTAAAGACCACCAGGTCAGCAACATCAAGCTGGGAGAAACGCCCTATTTTATTTCCTCACACAACATGCCCTCAACCGGGTGGCGACTGTGCGTTGTCGCTCCGGAACCCGTTATGCTGGCGTCCATTGATAAAACCCAAAAAGCGCTGATTAATACGGTGGATAACATCAAACTTAATTTTTTTCTGCTGAGCATTGTTTTTTTGCTGCTGGGGCTGGTGCTGTTGACATTGCTGATCAGAAATTTTGTAAGACCGCTTCGGGATCTGACCCGGGCAGCCACCAAGGTAAAACTCGGCGAACTGGGCACAAAGGTTCCCGTCACCCGCAACGACGAAATCGGCAAACTGGGTCAGTCCTTCAACAGCATGCTCATCGGTCTTCAAAAAGCCCGGAAAATAGAAAAGGCCTATACCCAAACCCTGAAACTGGAAGTGGAAACAAGAACCCGGGAAATCAAGTTAAAGAACCTGGCGCTCGAAAACACGCTGGTCAGTCTCAAAAAAGAGATGAAGGAACGGATGCGTGCGGAAGAAGAACGCATAAAGTTGACCCTTGCTGTTGAGCAGGCGGCCGAATCCATATGCATCATGAACGCCAGGGGGAAAATCCAGTATTTAAATCCGGCGGCTGAAAAGCTGTTTGAGTTAAAGGACAAAACCGTATCGGATATCAACCCGTTTCTTTACCGGAATAATGCGTTCAGCCCGTCCGTGCTGAACAAAATATGGGCGACCATTTCAACCGGCAGGGTCTGGAAGGGCGAATTGGGCAGCACCAGAAACGGCAAAACATCCGAAATTGATGCCACCATTTCACCGATTCGTGACAGCGATAACGGGATTACCCATTACATTGCGCTGTGCCGGGATATCAGCAATGAAAAAAAGCTTCAGAAAGAACTGCGCCAGGCCCAGAAAATGGAAGCAATCGGAACATTTGCCGGCGGTATCGCCCATGACTTCAATAATATTTTGATGGTGATCATCGGATACACCGAACTGTGTCTGGATGACCACGATAAAGAAAGCAAAACCTACCGGCATCTCAGGGAAGTCCTGAATGCTTCCGGACGAGCCCGTGATCTGGTTCAGCAAATTCTGACCTTCAGCCGCAAAACGGACCAAAAACTCAGGCCGATAAAAGTGGCGCCGATTATTAAAGAAACAGTTAAATTTCTCAAAGCGTCTGTCCCCGCGACCATCCAAATCGTCCACAGCTACAATGCTGAAAACGACCTGGTCCTGTCCGATCCTACCCAGATTCACCAAATTCTGATGAACCTGTGCGCCAATGCCAAGGACGCCATGAATCACAGCAGCGGCACCATGGAAGTTCAACTGAATGAAGAAACAATTTTTCCGGAAAAACCGCCGGCTGACCTCTGTCTTGCGGCCGGTCACTATCTGGTCCTCAGCATTAGTGACACCGGCTGCGGAATGGACAGGGAACTGCTGGATAAAATCTTTGACCCCTTCTACACCACCAAAGAACCGGGCAAGGGAACCGGCCTGGGACTTTCCGTGGTCCACGGCATTATCCGGTCCTGCGGCGGAGATATCCGGGTCACCAGTGAACTGAACAAGGGCTCCCGGTTTGACGTCTATTTCCCCATGGTCCGCCCGCACACAACCACTGTCACCCCGCTGCAGGCGCGTGAAACCCTGGCCGGCGGCAAAGAACATATACTGGTTGTTGATGATGAGCCGCAAATCGCCCACCTGACCGGTCTGGCGCTTGAGAAACTCGGCTACCGGGTTACCGCCAGAAGCAACAGCCGCAAGGCCCTTGCCGTCTTTCAAAAGGATCCTTATGGTTTTGATATGCTGATTACAGATCAGACCATGCCGGATATGACCGGAAAAGCACTGGCCGAAAACGTTTTGCAAATCCGCGCAGACATACCGATCATCTTATGCACCGGCTACAGTGAAGTGATCGGCAAAGAGCACGCACGTAAAATCGGGATCAGCGCTTTCCTGTCAAAACCGGTCACCCAAAAGACCCTCGCGGAAACGGTCCGGAACATGCTTGACCGGAAAACACAGGCGTCCGCTGCCGAAAATGAATAGATGTGGGCAGATACCATTTTCAGGTCTTTTACTTTCCAGAAAACATCCTCTCCTTCACCCCGGGAACACTTCAATTGCCATGTCGCGACAAAATCAAATTGTCAGTTAATGGCAAAAACAAAATGTCAGTAAAGATTAAGCAGCTAAAAGGATATGATCATTCTTGAAGCCGCACCTTTTAACGATCCTTTTTATGCTTTCATAA